>Ga0326727_10018682_pt1 | contig 14103 bp, 13 predicted proteins | sample MB2enrmetagenome_FD_207643 | JGI IMG/M metagenome (GOLD analysis project Ga0326727, IMG submission 207643) | Lab enriched peat soil microbial communities from McLean, Ithaca, NY, United States - MB29MY | ecosystem: Environmental > Terrestrial > Soil > Wetlands > Peat | place: USA: New York...
TCTTCTCCTTGCGGTAAGTTTTCAGTCTTCGCAAACCGAAATCCTACCACCGGAGTCCCGGAGCACCCACTTGCCTTCACTGCTGCAATTCGGTGCTAACTGTCCGCTGATCTCCAACTAAGCTCAACTGAATTGAGATGCACTCCACGATGCAGCGCCGCCTGTAGCACGGCAGCACACGACCCTCGTCAAAATGCTTGGGCGGGTTTGGGTGCAAGGGCGCGCTTCTCTTCCACTGCGCTTCGGTCAGGAATGGCCGCGACCGTATCGTCAACCTCTGTTCAGTTGCGGTTTATCTTTTTGTTTTCTCTGCGGACACTCCATCGTTGATATTACAGCTTCTATTATTCGATAATTATTCTTGCTGTATTAACCACAGACAGTAGTTATATACTGTTAACAGCGGCCAGGATTGACAGCGGGGGAGATACCCACAAATGTGACCGGCGCATTTTAGAGAGGGGTTCTTGGTTACTGGTTAGCTCAGCGGCGGATATCGAAAATAACCAAGCACGAAACGCGTGGAGCAGAGGCGATCCTTGCAAATGACCAAGCCTTCATCGCACAGACCTGACCAGCCTAAATCGACTTGGTGAACCCCGCGATCTTGGCTTCTTGTATCTTTTTCCAGAACAGTATCGGCATCGCACCTATTTAGCATTGCATAATATAAATACAGTGGAAAAAGCTCGACCTGCTGCCAGAAGGCCATGATCAGAGTTGGGCGGCGACGCATGCGTTTCAGGGCGCGGATGGCGTGCAGGCTCAGCTCGCTAAGGTTCTTGGGGCCGAGATTGACGACCTCGTGCTGCTTCAGGTGTCCCCAGATATATTCGGTCGGATTCAGGTCCGGGGCATAGGCGGGAAGAAATTCTAACCACAGGCGTCTGCGCTGTTGTCGTACGAAGTCCCACACGGCACGACTGCGATGTGCCGGCAAGCCGTCCCAGACGATTAGCAGCTTACCTGGAATATGGCGTAGCAGATGGGTGAGAAACGCGATGATCTGCGGGCTGCGAACGGCTCAGGGAAACAGCCGGAAGTAAAAATTCCAAAAGTTGATTCCGGCGATCACCGGAAGGGTCTTCCAGGTGAAGTGATACTGCAGCACCGGCGTTTATCCTTTGGGGGCCCAGATGCGCGTGCGGTGCGGACGCTCGCTCAGTCCACTTTCGTCGGCGAAGACGACGGTTCGCCTTTCTTTTTGTGCTATTCTTAAATCTCCACCCAGCGCTTTTTCTTCCATTTCCGGATCTTGGCTTCATCCCGCTCGAGGGCCCGACCCACGGGACGCTGGCAACTCCAGCCCAGCTTCCGCAGGATGCGCCAAGCTTGTGAAGGGTCGTACCGCACTCCGCATTCTTCTTCGATTAGGTGCGCCACGCGCCCGCCGGTCCACAGACTGGTTTCGTAGCCCAGCGCTTCGGGACCGCGCTGTAGTCCGCGTTCGACGTGTCGCAGGTCTGCGGTACTCAGGCGCGGCCTGCGCCCGGCGCGCCCGGCCTTCTTCAGTGCCTTCCGTCCGCCCGCGGCCAGCTGCTGGGCCCAGCGACTCACTGACTGCCGATGCACACCCAGGTGCCTAGCCACTTCCGCCTGAGGAACGCCTTGCCGCAACAGCTCTGCGGCGAGCAAGCGCCGCGCTTCCAGCTTCTCGAAGTCCCGCCGCACACCTTTTGCGTTTCCCATGCTCCCAACATAGCACAAGATTCTACGAATGTCACCATATTATGCAATACTCAGTAGGTGATGGGACCGCACGTCGGAGGCTCCGCATTTGTGCACCAGGGTGTGTTTGTGAGCCAACGTCAGAATTCCTGCGATCGCCACCCGACCGCAAAACATAATATAAATTTTCAGGTGATCCGCCATTGATTCGGCCAAGTTGCAAAACCAAGCCCGAGGCTAAGGCGGAAGGCAATGCCCCTGTAAAGTGAGCAATGGGAGGCGAAAGAAGTGGCAGAGAAGGGTGGTAATTGCCCTTCTTTGTAACTCAGCTCTTCCCTTTCTGGCCTTCGGATCTTACGATGCACAGAACTCTTCTGAAAGGCTCGGAATAATTCTTCCTAGCTCGGTGCAAGACTTAATTGATGGAGATAAAAATTTAAGAGAAGAGGGTCACACGAATGGATGGACCGAAGGCAAGTGCAAACGCAAACTGCGCGTGCCAATTGCGTTCTGACAAAACGCGTCTCGCCCCGATGACACAGCAACCTTGGGAAAAGAGACTCCCTTAACGCGCGCATTTGCGGTTAACTGGACCTGAACTCCGTCGTGACCGTAGCAGGACTCTCCTTCTCGTTTGCGTCCTCGACTCGAGGCTCCTTAGGAGACAGGAATTCCTTCCAAACCATGAAAAGACTCGGTATGCCTACCGCCACGGCTAGCAACAAAGCGACGGCGGTTCTAAAATTTGCGAATGGTGTAGAAGGAAGAATTCGTATAACGAAAGCGGCGGCAACCGCGCCAAGCATCATTTTCTTGTTGCTACTAGTCCATACGAGATGTATTTCGCGTCGGATAATCACCCAAACGGCAAAATAGTACACGATATAGGCGGCAAGAAATCCGATTCCCAGGCCAGACAGACCAAACCAACGGACCGCGAGCCACGTTGTCAAAAGACTGGCAACACCTCCGATCGATTCGGTCAGGAAGTAGACTGAACTGCTGCAACGTGCCAGGATTGCGAACGCCATGGTCCAGCTGGAAAACTTAAAAATGTCACCTATAAGCTGCCATTCTAGAATTTCTACGGCCGGTGTGAACTTGTGCGAATAGACGATCGGAATAAAGATGGGCACCAATGCCAACATTCCTAAAACCATCGGAATCGCCAAAAGCATGACTAGCCGATGCTGTTCATTGATGAGTCTGGCAAGAACTTCCGGTTTGTCAGCTGCTGCAGAGGTCCGTGGATAATAGTCTTGACTCATCGCGGTAACCAAGAATCCGAGATAACCGACCGAGATTGCAGATGCCGCTTTATAATAGCCGACACTGTTCGCGTCCAGTAAATGCAGGACGATCATGGGTAGAACTAGCTGGACGCCCGTGCCCAGGAGCACACTCGCAGTATAGGGTCCACCGAAGCGCAGAAGAGCCAAAGCCGCTTTGAGCGCGTCTGTGTGCCCCGCACGCAGCCCAACCGACGCCACCTCACGGTGGAGGAAATACCAGGATACAGCCCAGCCAATCGCAGCTCCCCCTATGATCGTAGGAACGACACCGTGAATTCCCCAAATCAGGACAGCACCTATCGTCAAGCAACCGCAAAGCAACGTGGTGATTACGCCACTTTTGGCTAGAGCTTGCACACGGTGATAGGCATTGAGAATTCCCGTCCAAATGGATCCCGCCACGGTAAAAAGCAAAGCGACGCCCATCAGCAAAATCGTTCCGGCGTGGTTTGGGTCTCCGAGAGCCCAACGACTTAATGTCACTCTAAAAACAGCGAGAATTACTGTCACTATCCCGGCCATGGCGGCAAACATGAACCATGCGCCGCTGCGTAGATTGGCTATTGTCGACGCATCATTTCGTGCGGCGGCACTTGCTCCCAGGCGAACAAGACCTGTTGCCATACCGAAACTAGCAATCAATGTTGTCAATGCCAGGAAGCCTTGGAGCAGCCCATAGTATCCATAACCGGCTGGCTGTAACCGCACCGCTAGCACCTTGCCCGCGACAAGGCCCAAAAAAATCCTGATGACCGAGCTGCCGCTCAGAATAGCTGTCGCTTTGAAGATGGATTTCACTGCTTCAACTCATAGATGCTGCGAATCACTCTTGAAACCTGAGCATCTGTCAGATGTGGACCAATGGGTAAGCTTAAAATCTCTTCGTGAATTCTCTCGGAGATTGGAAAACTCCCGGCTCGCAAACCTAAGTCCGCGTATGCGACTTGAAGATGCGGCGCCACAGGATAGTGAATAAGGGTATTGATTCCCGCATTTTCGAGGTGCCGACGGACTAGATCGCGTTTCTTGGTGCGCACTACAAACAAATGGAAGACGGGATCAACCCAATTTGGAACGAAGGGGAGCACCAGCTCAGTGCCGTCCAACTGCTCCATGTAGGAAGCAGCAACCTTACGCCGACGATCATTCCATTCATCAAGGTGTCTAAGCTTCGTACGCAGTACTGCGGCCTGGATTTCGTCAAGTCGACTATTGAAACCCTTAGCCTCATTGATATATTTCACCCGCGACCCGTAATTTCGCAGCGCGCGAACGCGATCAGCGAACTCGCGACTGTTCGTTGTCACGGCACCCGCATCGCCTAGGGCACCGAGGTTCTTACCGGGGTAAAAACTCCAGCCAGCCATGTCCCCTAAGCCTCCTACGGACTTTCCCTTATAGCGGGCTCCATGGGCTTGAGCGGCATCTTCCAGGATCCAGAGCTTATTCTTTTTGGCAATCTCTTTGATCGGATCCATATCCGCCGGCTGGCCGTACAGATGAACGGCAATGATTCCCTTCGTTCTCCCCGTAATCGCGGCTTCGATCTTTTCCGGGTCAACGTTGTAAGTCCGCTCCTCCGGTTCGACAGGGACAGGTTTAGCCCCTGCATAGCTAACAGCCAGCCAGGTAGCGATATACGTATTGCTTGGGACTAAGACTTCATCACCGCTGGCAATCCCGAGAGCCAGAAGCGCAAGGTGAAGGGCGTCCAACCCATTGCCAACGCCCACACAGTGTTTGACTCCTAGGTATTCGGAGAATTCTGTCTCAAACGCCTCTAGTTCTTTGCCAAGCAAATACCACCCGCTATCCAGAACTCTACTGATTGCCTCATCGATTTCTTCCTTGAGTTCAAGATAGGGAGCGCGAAGATCTAGAAACGGGACGGCGACGGTTTTTCTTGAGAGCGTCTCGAAATTCACAATATTCCCTGTAGTAATCGGATTCCTCATATTCCTCCGAGCTGACCACTAAGCAGATTGAACCAGAGGAGAAGTTTTCCAGTTCGCGCCACACCATTTTCGGGACATAAAGGCCATAGTGTGGTCGGTTCAAGAAGAACTTCCTGCGTTTTCTCCCATCGTCTATGATGACGGTAAAGCTGCCGGAAGCAGCAATGATGAATTCTTGGCACTTCTTGTGAGCGTGACCTCCACGCTCTGCGCCCGCAGGCACGTCATACAAATAATATGCGCGTCGAATGGAGAAGGGAATGTGGCGACCTCCCTCGATAAACGTGAGATTCCCTCTGTGGTCTGCGATCTTGGGAAGATCAATGATCTGTGTCTTCCTCAGCGACATTTCTGGGCTCTCCTCTGGCCGTGACAAGGTACCGACGTACAAGTAGGGACTTGAGCTTCTCCCGCTGCGCCTCTGTCAAGTCCAAGTTCTTGATTTACGCTACTTTGCATAATCGACAAGCCTCGAACGATTCGAACGGGTTTATGAGACAACGTTTTGCACCAAGCCAACAGGTAAGAAAAAACAGATCTCTCAGCCCACTGCAATAGGCCCCCGCCCAGATGGGATCGGGGTGGGGGCTATACCCTCCCCTTCCAGAAACTCTCGATGCCACAGCTCAAGTACTGCCAGAGAGAATATCTCTTTCGAGTACTCACCCGAGCGCAAGTTCTCGGAGAAAATGAATTCCAGACAGCTCTTTTCGAAATAGCCTCTGTCCAGAGTTCGCCGGTCAAACAAGATGTCTCGCAGCCAATTCCTCAAATCCTTTCTTAACCAAGACTCATATGGAACCGGGAATCCTGCTTTGGGGCGACCCAGAATTTCTTTGGGTACTCGATTCCTGAGCGCTTTTTTTGCAAGGTACTTCGTCTTCCACCCTCGTACCTTTTGATTCCTGGGCAAGCTGGCAGCAAACTCCAGAACTTTGTGATCGAGAAACGGAACGCGCAACTCCACAGAATTTGCCATTGTCATCTTGTCAGCTTTGATCAACAGGTCGTCTGGCAGCCACGTTTTCGTGTCCACATAAAGCATTTTTTCAAGTGCTCCATATTCAGAACCCTTTTTCATGCATTCATGTATGACACTTTGAGACCCTTCTTTACTTATACTTCGAGCAAAGTCCTTTGTATAGAATTTAACAAACTCCCGATTGAAAAAGTGGAGCGGAGTTGAACTTCTGCTGTAGTAGTATGATTCCAAATCCATACCCATAAGTGGGCCATATTTTTTCAGCAATGGTGAGCTCAGGGCGCGGCCAACTGCGCTTATGATGATGCCAAGATGTCCGCTAAGGGGCCCTAGTATGCTCTTCAGATTCTCCAGCATGAGAAAGTTTCGATAATTTGGGTATCCCGCAAACGCTTCGTCGCCACCTTCACCCGAGATCAGCACCTTGACATCTTGGCTAGCCAACTTGGACACGTAATACAGCGCGATTGCAGGCGGCTCGCAGATTGGGTCTTCCATGTACCAGACGTAACTTGGTAGAAAGTCCCTGAATTCAATTGGTGATAATGAGATTTCATGATGCTTGGAACCGAATTTTTCGGCCGCGAGTCGAGCAAACGGTCGTTCGTCGACCACATTATTGGATGAGAAGCCGATCGTATACGAACTGATCGATTTGTCTGTCTTGCCGACAGCAAAACTCAGCATAGCGACGGAGTCCACCCCACCGCTCAAAAGAACACCGATCGGGACATCACTAATCATGTGAAGCTTGGTTGTTTCTTCAAGGAGATCAAGCAACTGGCGATCTAGCCCGTCCTTTTTTGTAGCGTCCATCACACGGGAGAAGTCAAGATCCCAGTAACACCTTACTTCAAATCGGCCGTCTTTCGCGACAAGGTAGTGTCCCGGCTGTAGCTTGTAGATATCACGGAGAAGGGTGTTTTCCCCTGGAACATAATAGAAAGAGAGAAATCGATCTATCGTGGCAGGATCTACTACGCGTTTTACCTCCGGATCAACCAGGAGTGCTTTAACTTCCGAACCAAAGCTAAGAAAATCCTTGTGGTGGTAGTAGTAGAGAGGCTTAATGCCAACTCGATCCCGCGCCAGTAGGAGGGTCTTCTTCAGAGAGTCCCAAATAGCGAAGGCAAACATTCCACGGAGTCTTAGAACACAATCGGCCCCATATTCCTCATAAAGATGAACGATAACCTCGGTATCTGACTTGGTTCGGAAGGCATGTCCTTTGGCCAAAAGTTCTACTCGGAGCTCCTGGTAGTTATAGATTTCGCCATTAAAAATGATCCAAACTGTATTGTCCTCATTCGAAAGCGGTTGGTGGCCACCGCTCAAATCAATGATGGATAGTCGGCGAAAGCCTAAACCGACCGGTCCAGAGACGTAAAATCCCTCATCATCTGGTCCACGATGACGAATTGCATCCGCCATCGTTTTCAGCAGATTTGGAGAGACTCGACCCTCCTTGTCAAACATGAGTTTCCCGCAAATGCCGCACATAAAATGTTCTGCTTTCAGTAGTTTTCGACCAGAGTGGTCAAACTGGGTGAACTTTCACAAATGAAGAATGCCAAATAGGGAGACTTGTCCGGCCATTCCAAACACCTATCTCCAAATCGTTTGCTTGCCAAGCAATCGGTGAACCTGTTGTTTGCGCAGGTATTTTATCAAAAGTGGATCATCCACCTGCGGAATTCGTTTCAAGTATCCGGAAAGATATCCGTAAAACAGTCCAGCCGAGGCAATTAGATATGGTCTCTGAAACAAGCGTCGGATACAACTGCTGGCCAAAAACAGCGGGTGGTAGCCAGACACATATCTCGCTCTTCCGTTCTTAACGAAGTCCTTCCACCTGCTTTCCGCCGTGCCAGTAAGGCGTTGATGATAAACTCTCAGGTCAGGAAAGCTCCTACTGGTCCATCCGAGCATATTCGCCTTCACCTCATCAATCGTGTCCCAGCCAGGGGCCACCCACAGTCCATCGATGGCACTCCAGCATTCCCTCTTGTAGATTTTGGTCGCGCCGCGAACGTGAAATTGTGGAACCTCTTCAACAATTTCTCTCCCGTCAAAGATGTGGAAGATTGTTCCTCCGCCAATTCCGAGCTTTGGGTCTTCGAGAAAATGCTCAAAACACTTCTCGAAATAGTCTGGGGCAAAAATGAGGTCGCCATCTAACTTGATGATGAAGTCCCAATCGTTTGATTTTACTACCTTAAGGCCTTCATTGAAGGCCTCGATCACTCCCCCTCCCGACTTGCGAAAACCCCGGTTTGTCCGATGGATTGCCCTGATCCAGTGATATTCATGCGAATACCGATCGATAATGTCCGCGGTCTGGTCCGTTGAGCCATCGTTTACGATGATCCACTCAGTGGGCCGGACGGATTGCTCCGCTACGGAACGGATCGTTCTCTCAATGAATTTCGCCTCATCTCGAACTGGGGACACGATCACATACTTCATGCTTCCAACTTTCATAGGTAGTGCCCGGAGTCTTCCTCACATTTAATGACGCATCGATCTGGTTGTAGTGCTCGGCTCACCACTCGAGCCGGACTTGAAAGTGAAGCGTAGAACTCCTTAGCCTCGCCTGTTTCGTGTTCCAAGTGGTGCTCCGCCATCTTTGAAGTCCTTCCATTTAACATGGCGACTTGTCGAAATCGCGTTTGAAAATCGGATGCGATGATGAGAAACACCCGGCTCCCTTCTCCCATGCTTTGGCCGACCTGCTGTGACCCAGTCTACCTGTTTCACAGGAGCCAACGTCTTCATGCAATCAAAAATAGCTTACGATATTCCTTCCTATCCGAATAACTCTTCATAGGCCTAGCCGATCAAACAGTTTAACCAAAGTAAAGACAATTTGAGAGAGGTCTCAAAAAGAATGGACATTGTTAGAGCGGATTGCATAACCTCGCTAACTTATTGATTCTATTGAGGCGAAAATGGGTTGTGCAATAGCTTCTAGTTAAGTCGGCGGTGTAACGGGCAGCGAGCGCGGAGTTGTTCTTCGAGAGTACATTTCGATCGTCTCACGGTAAACTTGTAGAAGTTTCACCCCCGCCGCGGTCCAGGTGACTTCGTTTGCGGTTTTGATAGAACTGGAACGTAGTTTTTCCAATAGCCGCCGGTCTTCGTGAAGCAGCGTGATATGTTGTGTTAGAAGATGAACATCGCCCACGGGATGAATCAGTGCGTTCTCCATGTGTCTGCAGATTGCGCCCGCTGCCTCAGAGACAAGAAGGACACATCCGCTGCCCCGAGCTTCACAAGTAACAAGAGCACTCCCCTCTTCAATTGTGGGCAGGATCAGGATATCGCTCTCTCGCATCAACTGCGGCACGTCGTTTCGATGTCCTAGGGTGCGGATGCTCGGATGGGACAGCATTGAGGAGAGTCTCTCGGCATATCCGGGTATGAAATCACCCACAATCAGAAATGTGCCATCAATATGTGCGGGAGAATTCAGCCACGCCTCAAGGGCATAATGGAGACCCTTCCTCGGCGCACAACCTCCAACGAACAGCATGGTCAGGCCGGGTTTCAGATCTCGACGTTTCTCCTCGGGATAATAAACCTTATCGTCGAAACCATACTGATGGCGTGCGAGCTTTTCCGGCAGAAATTCTTGTTCTAAGAAAGTGTTCATAACAAAATCGGAGGGGCAGAGAAGCCGATCGGCAAGCTTATATTCCTCTTCTTCGATGCGAATTTTCTCAGGGTTCTCGGCGTGCTCGTGACCCGGCGGCATCTCAATTCCAAGGCGTTCACATTCTCTTTTCACCACTTCGATGGCGAAACGGGTGTGGGCATTACATCTTTCCAATACAGTAGGGATCCCCAGTCGGGCAGCTATTTTGAGCGTCCGCGTCGCGCCTAAAGGCCACGCGTGCACGATGTCAATCTCCCCAGCCAGTTTTTCAATTCTTCTTGACACGATATAGTCATGGAAAGTGCAAGCATGCATCGTGCCGACGAGGCGGTACGGAAGTCTCACCTTGCCCCACGCTAGCGTTGGGCTGACCTTGGCGCTGCGGGGCACGGGCCGCTGCAGAGCTCCGGGAAATACCGTGACATCTGCCCCAGCCGCAACAAGCCCGTTCACTTGTTGCCATGCGGTATAACAGATTCTTGCCGCGCCGAGCTTATGTGGAAAACTGTAAAGTACTCGCACGCGTTCTCTACCAGACTTCACAGAACCTCCCCTTCATTTTTGTCTGACGGGAGCCGAAACCACGAAGGAATTCGCTTGCAGCAACCAGACAGCTTTCTTTTGCCAAAGTTCGCATCTATTTCCTTGCTTTAACGGCACGCCAATTAATTATATTGTAATGGCTAGCAGGTTCTGTGGTCGAGATATTCCTGTAGGCCATTCTGCCAAGGCCTGAAGGAGTTCAGACCTTTATTTTTGAGAGCGCGATTCTCTAGCACTGAGTACTTTGGCCGTGCCACTTTTGTCGGGAACTCATTCGGTCCGGCGACCTTCAGTTCAACCTTCGTGTGAGTCAGTTCGAAAATCATTCTGGCAAATTCATACCAGGAACAACTGCCTTCGGCGGTCGCGTGATAGAGTCCATAGGCATCAGATCGACTCAGTACAACCATCTGTCGCGCCAACTCCAGTGTAGATGTCGGAGTAACAAATTCGTTGTCAACCACTCGCACTTCGCCCCGTTCTCTTGCGAGTTTCAACATGAGTTCGACGAAATTCAATCCTCCCTTGGCTCGGCAAGGGCTCTTGCCATAGATTGCCGAAGTGCGCAGAACGAAATGTTTGCCCAGGGTTCCACGCACAAAGTACTCTCCAGACAGTTTCGTATTGCCATAAACATTTAGCGGTCTGGGAGCATTTTCCTCTTCATATGGGCTTTCCTTCTCGCCGTCAAAGACATAGTCGGTGCTCACGTGCATGAGTACTGCTCCAAGATCACGCACAACGAGGGACAAGTTCCTTGCCCCGAGTCCATTCACGGCAAAGGCTTTTTCCGGTTCGCGCTCACAGTTTTCTACGTGATGCATCGCAGCGGTATTTACAACTACATCGGGAGCTAATCTGTTCAAGCGATTTGATATCGAATCGATACTTGACAACTCGATATTCAAATGGGTGAGCGCACTAACATCATCGCCATTGTTGGCGAAGGCTGCCACCACATCAGCTCCAAGTTGACCATTCCCTCCGATCACTGCAATCTTCATCGGCCGGATCCACCGATCATTGAATGAACTTCAATGGCGCTTTCCAGTTTCTTAAAGGTAAGAATGTTTGAATAGGCAGGGTTGTCCCAATCTTGGAATTTGTCCATGTTGTCTATTAGACCGCTGACGATCGATCTCACATCAGCGACAGCATGAAAACTTAAGACGTTGCTGGCCTTATCGGTGCTAACCTTGTAATTGCGAAAATCCTGAATGTGCTTGATATTGAGGCTCACACGAACTTTCAGTCGCTCTTCGACGGCAGCTTTCACGAGGTCGGCGATCTCCCCAACTGTATAATTACCCGAAGCGATGTTGAAGATACCCGCGAGTCGGTAGTTCGACTCGATAGCTCGGATATAAGCTGTTGCTGCATCTTCAATGCTCAGGATGGGTCTCCAAATAGAAGGATTATTTACAGTTATGACGTGATCTCTGAGCGCGCTTCTGAACATTGTGTTGATAATCAAGTCAAAGCGCATGCGCGGGCTGAATCCGGAAATTGTCCCCTTACGGAGTGAGATCACTGAAAAGTTTTCGTCCGCCATCTGTAACGCGGCCTGTTCACCTTGAAGTTTTGATATTCCGTAAGGATAGACCGATGAAACCGGGCGGGATTCGTCGTAGAGTTCGTTTTCCGTATATCCATAAACGGAACATGACGACGCATAGATGTACCTCTTCACTTTGGCATTTTTGGCTGTGTAGGCCAAATAGGCGGGAGCAGCTGCGTTAAAGATGAAATTCTTGCTCGGAGAAAACTCTGCCATTGGGTCATTTGAAAGCCCAGCGAGGAAAATCACTTGGTCATAGGGCTCCAGGTCTTCCACAGAGAGATGGAAGATGTCCTTATTGAGGATCCCGACTTGTCGAGGAAGGTTGTTGCCAAACCAGAACAAATCCACCACGTCTACTTTGTAGCCGCGATCGATCAACTTCGGAATAAGGACACTACCTACATATCCAGCGCCGCCGGCGATAAGAAGTTTCATGCCTTTTTCTCCTGTAGGTATTCAGCCTTAAATCTGAACTAATAATGAAAATTGTTTGATTCTGGAGAGGCAAACCATTGGGCCAAAGTCTGGGCTTTTTTGTCTTTTTCTGACAGTTGCCCATCTTCTACTGGCCATTCGATGCCGATCTCTGGATCATTATAGAGAATGCCCGACTCGGCGCGATTGTTGTAATGTCCGGTGCACTTGTATTGAATCTCGGCAAACTCTGACAGCACACAGAAGCCGCGAGCGAATCCAGCCGGGGCCCAGACTTGCCGCCTGTTTTCCGTCGAAGCGACTACCCCCACCCACTTCCCAAGCGTAGGAGAACCCTTACGAATATCCACTGCGACCAGGAATGCACTGCCCTGCGTAACGCGCATCAACTTGCCCATAGCTGGTTTCCACTGAAAGTGTAAACCTCGTATGACGCCCTTTGCCGAGCGCGAGTGATTGTCTTGAACAAAGTGACAAGGCAAGCCAAGCGCTTTGAACTGATCCTCTCGAAAAGTTTCCATGAAGAACCCGCGACTATCCTGGAAGATTTCCGGGACGAGCACAATAACGTCTTCTAAGAATCTGTCTTCAATTTTAATTTCCATTGTGCCTGATGTCTCCTCGTAATGAGTGGATTAAGATCTTCGGACTGCCCAGTTTTGGAGATGGGCTGCTTCTTAGGCATTTGCGATCCGGCTGATTCTTACCTTTTTTATTTGGGCGCAGCCGACTTAATCTCTAGTTCGGGCTCTTCCCCATTTTCGACAAGCCTAACCGGATTGACCCGGGTGTTCCATTTGATCAAAACTCGGAATAGCTCTAGGCGGCTTTTGAGAGTCTCAGTTGGTCTGATAGATTGGATCAGACCGTAGGCAAGCCGCCGCAAGAATAGCGACGCCAGGGTAACCCGGCGTGCGCCAGACGCTCCACGTTTGCCATAATACTTGTAGTAATAACGGTACCGAGTTACTTGGCTGTCCAAGGCGAAGGCCGTGGGAAAACGTTTGGTTGACTGCCCTCCTAGGTGAACAATCGTCATCTCGGGTGTGTAAATGATCGGATAGCCGGCTGCCCATATTCGGTGACAAAGGTCCATATCTTCGTAGTAATAGAAGAATTGCTCATCGAAGCCACCAAGGCGCCTAAGAAGTTCCCCGCGAACCAAGATGAAGCACCCCGACAGCCAATCGACAGTCCGGCGAGTCTCACCATTCCAACCCGTGTAAGTGTCTGAAGAAAACTGATCAGAAAGATGGCCTAGCGGCCTGAGATACAGTGCGGCGATCCATTCACGGCGGAGGGAGGCGAATGGTCGCCCCGACACTTGGTAGGTACCGTCAGGATTGAGTACCCTGCATCCGAATGCGCCTGCTTCCGCGTTTTGGTCAGCGAACATTATCAGCTTATCTAAGGTGCCGTCGTGGATGATGGTATCAGGATTTAAGATTAAAATGTATTCGCCCCTACTTGCTCGAATTCCAATGTTGTTGGCCTTTGCGAACCTCAGATTCTCTCGGTTCTCGATCACTCTGACCAGCGGATAGTGTTCGCGAATGAATTTGACGGAGCCATCGGTGGAGCCGTTGTCGGATACGATCACTTCAAACTCTGTCGAACGTGTGTTTGCGTAAATCGATCGCAAACAGTTCGCGATTACAACCTTGTCGTTCCAACACAATATGACAATCGACACTTTCATGGCGTGCTTGAAAACATTGCCTCCAGACTCTATAGTTTGATCTGACCGAGTTTTATCCCAGGTTGACTGAGAGTCTACACCCTCCACTTCCCGGTTTCAGGCTACGTTGAAGATTGCCTGATACCTGTAGAAGCTTCCTGCTCTTTTGGACACGACAGCGAGATCAACATCCGTCGTTCGTTCGACTGTATTTAGCTGGAGATTCGCGGACACCGAGAGTCCGGTGGCGCGGATTGTAAACTAAGCTGCTTCGGGTTTCACCTCCTTTTGGTGTAGTTGTTCAACTCCTTCTGAAAAAGTTTGGAACGGCGTG
>Ga0326727_10018684_pt1 | contig 14103 bp, 8 predicted proteins | sample MB2enrmetagenome_FD_207643 | JGI IMG/M metagenome (GOLD analysis project Ga0326727, IMG submission 207643) | Lab enriched peat soil microbial communities from McLean, Ithaca, NY, United States - MB29MY | ecosystem: Environmental > Terrestrial > Soil > Wetlands > Peat | place: USA: New York...
TTATCGCCTACCGGAAGCCTTTCGAAGGATCAAATTTCGGCGCCATTGTCGGCAAGGTTCTGACTACGGAACCGGAACCCTTAAGCCACCTTTGTCCAGAAGTGCCCGCCGAGTTGGACAATCTCATTGCTAAAGGCCTCAAGAAGGATGTGGGGGAACGCTACCAATCCCTGGAAGAATTAATGGTGGATCTTGAGCCCATCGGTCTAAACCTGCAGCGCAGCTTGATTGGCGATCTGCTGGCGGAAGGCCGGCAAATGAAGGAGAAAGGCGACCTGATCGGCGCCCAGGAAAAAGTCCGCATCATCTTGATTCTTGACAGAACCCAGACAGATGCGAAGCGGCTTAACACGGAAATCAGGTCTGAACTCCAGCGGCTCTCATCTTTGCCCCGCGTGAGGGAATTAGTCTCCGAAGGCGAAGCGGCCTTCAAGCGGGGAGAATTTGCGGATGCCATTCGCGCCCTGTCGGGAGCCTTGGAGTTGAACCCGAACGATACGCAAGCGCGAAACCTGAAGGAGCGGGCCGCACAGGAGCAGGAGCGGCAGCGGCAACTCCGCGAAGCGCTGACGGCCGGCCAAAAGGCCCTGAAGCAGGGAGATCTGACCGCGGCGGAGATGGAACTCCAGAAGGTGCTCGCACTGGACAAGAACCATCCCCAGGCGTCCACCCTCCTTTCCGAAATTCGGCGGGATCGGTTCGGGCGAGAGAAGAGCTTTGGACTTAAGGAAGCTTTGTGGAAAGCCGACAGCTTGGTTTCGGAAGGCAAGTACCAGGAGGCGAAGGTAGAGCTTGCGGCCTTGCAGAAGGAGTTTCCGCAGGAGCAGGAAGTCCAAAAGAAACTCCAGGAAGTAAATAATCGCCTGACGGAACTTACGCTCCCCATGTTTCCCGGAGCGGGGTCCGCGAGCGAAAAGGCACAATGGCGGGAGGCTCGGCTCACTGAGGCTACACAATCTCTCGCCAGCAATGATATTTCACGCGCTACTCTATTGCTGAGTAATGTGAAGGACCGATTCCCGGCGGATTCGAAGGTCCAGGCGTTAGAACAACAACTTGAACAGAAGAAAGCGGAAGAAACCGTCCAGCCGATCAAGCCCGTTGTTCCCCTCAGAGTTGGAACCGCCCCGCCCAAGCGATCTGCCGGAATGATTTTCGGTGGCATTGCCCTGGCCGTTGTCCTGGGTGTTGGCAGCTTCCTTTACTATCATCGCGCGCGCCCGGCGGGGGTGGCGCCATCTGCCTCACCCCAGGAAATCGAACTCGAACATGACGCCAAGCTCCTACAGGATTATGGCAATCGCGATGCCGCCCTGTCCAAGTGGCGTGATCTGGCCGCCCTGAAGGGGCCTTTGCAGGGGGAAGCACAACAAGCCGTCGCGCAGATTACTCACCAACACGATGTCGAGAACCAGGAAACCTCCCTTTTTTCCCAGGGAATGGACGCTCAACAGGCAAAGAAATGGGATATTGCCGCGGCGTTTTATCAGAAAGTCGCCGACTTGAATGGCCCGATGAAAGAGCAGGCACTCCAGGCCATTTCCAGTGTGAAGGAGCTTCAGGCTGGGGCCGACGCCTCGACGCTGGAAAAGGAGAAATACGATCATGCCGTGGCGGCCCTCGCTCAGCAGGACTACGCTAAGTCGCAGATATTGTTTCAGCAGGTTCTCGACCTGAAGATTCCGGGTTCGACCCTGGCCGCAAAGGCTCAAACGCAATTGGATACGGTCAAGGCAACCCAGCAATCCCAAAAGCAGTTTGCGGCGGCGGACAAAACGCAAAGCAGTGGCGATTTGAAGGGGGCGTTGGCGGAATTTCAGGATATTGCGGCAAAGCCCGGAACCTTCCAAGCGCAAGCGCAAGCTCGCGTCCAACAGATTAATCAGATCCTGACTGCCAACCAAGAAAAGCAACAAGCAGAAAAGGCTTTGCAGGATAATCTGAAGAAGTTTCATGCCCTGGAGAGCCAGAAAAAGTATGGGGATGCGGCGGCGCTCCTTACCGCCATCGGCCAAACGGGCGGAGACTCGAACCAACTTAAAAATGAACTGGAGTCTGCCGAGCAAGCTGATTTGCAGAGCCTGACCAACCAATTCAACCAGGCGAAAAACAAAAAGGATACAGCCTCGCTCCTCCAGCTCAAGAGCCAGTTCCAAACCCTTGCTTCCGCCAGCGGAGTTCCCGCCAGCCAAGCTCGCGATTACGCCGAGAATCAGATTCCCGCGGCCATCACCCAAATCAACCAAGCAAACCAGCCCAAGCCTCAGCCCCCGCCGACGCCGGCCCCTCCGGTTCATGCCCCGGTTGTTCTGTTGCTCGTCTCGGGTCCTAACCGCCCTTGGACACGGCCGGTGCAAAAGGGGATGTTGGTTCCCGAATATACTGTCGAGGGCGGGCTGAAGCCCCTGAGCCTGGCCATGCCCGTCGAGCAAGGAGCGCCGAGCGGAAGCATCGTCACTCTGAAGATTAATATCGACGAAGATGGAAGTGTTTCACCCGACATCGTCCTCTTGGACCAAGCCGGTATGGGGCAGGCAGTGATGGATGCGGTGAAAAAATGGAAATTCAGCCCACCCATGGTAAAGGGAAAGGCCGTAAAGACCAGCGTTGCGGTTAAAGTCACTTTCTAATTGACTTTCGGCGTTCGGCCTCCCGCTGGCGCTCAAGGGCTTCTCGGCTCCCACACGCACCGAAAGCCAAAGAAGTCAGACCTGGCGTCAGGCTTATAGCTATAACGATCGGAAACGCGGAGCAGTTTGGAATCGACAATCCATGACCCGCCCCGCAGAACCTTTTCCTGGCCGGTTGTTGGACCGGAAGGGTCGTGGGCGGCGGCGCTTTGATAGTAATGCGGATCGTACCAATCCTTCACCCACTCCCACACATTCCCCAACGTATCGAAAAGGCCTAAACCATTGGCCATTTTGCCGGCGACATCGTGGGTTTGGTTTCCCGAGTTCTCCTTGGACCAGGCAATCGCATCGAGGTCGCCGTAGCGTGCCTGGGGGCTTCCACCACGCGCCGCGAATTCCCACTCGGCCTCCGTGGGTAGCCTCCCGCCCGCCCAGGCACAGTATTGGTTTGCCTCGTCCCAAATCACGTCGACCATGGGAGAGTTGTCATCCGTCCAGCGCCGGTAGAGCTTCAGAGGGACCGTTGGCATTTTCCTTTTCGTCGCTTCCACAAAGCGTTTGTACGCTCCTACGGTTACCTCCGTCTGTCCGATCCAATAGGCTTTCTCCAGAGTAACCTGGTGGGCGGGTTTCTCGGTGTCGTAACAATCGTTGTCCCCCGGCGAACATCCCATCATGAAATTCCCGGGCGCAATCCAGACGTATTGGAGTCCATCCTGCGCGTTCACCCGTACGCCGTCGGCCAGCGCCACTTCCACAGGCGTCTCGCCGCCGGCAGCGACGACCACGCTTCGCGAATCGTCCACCTTGCCCTTTGCCGTGACCCGCAGCGCATGGGCGCCGGGAGAAAGCGCGCTGAGCAGCAGATCACCACTTGAGTCGACGGTTCCGCGGTTGGAATTGTCCAGCCAGATGGCAGCTCCGATCGGAGCCTTCACGCGCACGCTACCCGCGACGTCCGCAAGTGGCGCCACGACGCGCGTGGATTGTCCTTCCGCGACAGTTATACTTTGCTCAAAATCCTGCTTGCCGGCCAGCGAGGCTTTCAGCGTATGGGCGCCGAGTTGCGCCCGCATGGTCATGACGCCCTGAGCGTCCGCTTGGCCCCGGAGATTTCCATCCAGGAATATCTCCGCGTTCGGAGCGGTTTCCACCAAGACCTCGGCCGTTTTCACGCTCGCCTTGCGCACCACGGCCATGAGCTGGTCATTCGCGCCGGCCTTTCGCAAGGTGGTCACATAAGCGTCGTCCACCTGGAAATCTATGCCGCGTTGTATCACCAACTCCGCGGCCCGTTGATTGGGCACGCCTCCCTGGATCAGTTCCAGGAGTTGTTGCTTGGTGAGTGGTTGCGGCTTGACAGTGCCGGGAGCTTGCCAGAACGCGGCCCCCGGCTCTGAAACCATGCCGGGCTTTCCCGCCTTCCTCGCCCCCTGGGCACATCTTTCGCTCCTTGGAATTAATCCCATCGGATAATTCTTTTGGAGAATTCCTTGTGCGGCGGGAACATCCTGAGCCAATCCCAAAAACCAAACGATGATGACGAATCGTATGAGTGACGATTTCACAGCCGCCTCCTCTCTCAGCAAAGAGTGTAGGACAGCATCGGCCCACGATTATACGACAGGACCGTGTAGAGAGAGCGTGAAAGGATTGCTTCTCCCCTGAAGGGGATTCGTACGGAGCATTCATAACTTCCGGGCCGCGCGACCTCGCGGCCTTGAATTGCCTCCGCAGTCTTGATACCTTACCCTCCACAATTTCTTTGAAAGGATGGAACATGAAGCGTTCAATCATCATTATTATTTGCAGTTTGGTTTCGGCCGCAATCCTTCTGGCGCAGACGGAGGGGACGCAGACTCCCACCACGCCCGCGACCACCACACAGAAGACTTCTGCCACCACGGCCAAGACTGGCGTGTCCAAAACCACCGCCGTAAAGAAGACTTCCACATCGACATCCAAGACGGGTGCGCCCACAACCACCAAAACAACTTCTGCTACCGCATCCAAGACGCCAACCAGCAAGACCACTTCCGCAGCGGCCACCAAGCCGGGGACATCCACGACCGCGACGAGCAAAACAACTGCCGTCGCTGGAGCCAAGCCCGCCACTCCCAAAACTTCCACCACCCCGCAGTGGGTCACCACGGGTTCCGGCCTCAAATACCAGGACTTGGTAGTAGGTAAAGGGCCGCAGCCGAAGCCCGGCGACGACATCCTGGTGAACTACACCGGGCGATTCCTCGATGGGAAGATTTTTGACAGTTCACTTGCGTCGGGCAGGGGACCCTTTGAGCTCCATCTGGGCCGCGGCGAAGTTATCAAGGGATGGGACGAGGGGCTATCAACCATGCACGTCGGAGGAAAGCGCAAGCTGATCATTCCTCCGGGTCTTGCCTACGGCTCAGGCGGTTACCCGGGTGTAATTCCGCCCAACTCCACGCTGACGTTTGAGGTCGAGTTGCTCAAGATCAAGTGAGGAGTCCCTGGGTAGACTTCCCTGCAACGCGGGCTGTTGCCGGCCCGGGAGCACTAATATGGATCGAGTCGAGCCACCTTCCGGGCGTGTCACCATCGTTTTTACAGACATCGAAGACTCCTCAAGAATAGCCAAGGTGCTGGGGACGGTGTATGGCGATAATCTGCGTCTCGAGCACGACAACCGGATCCGGGCGGCCGTAGAGGCGCACCACGGCTACGTGGTCAAAACCATCGGCGACAGTTTTATGCTGGTCTTCCCGCAAGCCGCGGATGCCGTGGCGTGCGCCATCCGCATGCAAGAGGCGATGGCCAAGCCGGCGCTGGCGGCCACGGACGACACGGGAAGGTCTTGGACCGTCAAGGTGCGCATGGGGGTTCACCAGGCGCTCGAGCCGCTGGCCCCGCAGCGTTCGCCGGAATTCCCGGCCGACTATCATGGTTCCGACGTCAACTTTGCTGCGCGGGTGGAATCGCTGGGAGCAGGCGGCCAGATTCTGGTTTCGGATTCGGCCTACCAGGCTGCGCAAGCGCAGGTTGCGAACCAGTGGAAGGCATGGCCCAACCGGCGCATCAAAAGCTTCGACCAGCCGGAGACCGTGTGGGAATACCTTTGGGATGGCCGAAGCCGTGGTGAGCCCGGCGCCCGTTTTCTTCCCACTTGGTACCAGGGGGAGCAAAACCGTTACATTCCGCGGCCGGAGCTGGAGTCGCGGGTGCTCGCCGAATTCGGCAAGCTGCGCCCCGACGGCAGCGTGCCGCGCCTTGTGACCCTGCACGCTTACGGTGGCATGGGCAAGACGCGCCTGGCGATTGCCTGCGCCATGCAGGTGGTGGGCGCTTTCAAGGACGGCGTCTTCTTCGTCAAGCTCGACGATAAGCCCCGCTCGGCGGCCGCGGTCGCGGAAGCTATCGGCACGGCTCTGGGGCTGGCGCAGGAAGCATCGCTCCCCCAGAAGCTCCCCGCCGCCCTGCGCGACAAAGACCTGCTTCTGCTGCTGGACAATTACGAGTCCGTCGATTGCGAAGAAGTGCAGGATTTCCTGATTGCCCTGCTCAAGGGCACCGGCGCCGTGCGGTTGCTGGTGACCGGGCGCGAAGCCGTCAAGCTCGCCGACGTGGAGCAGGAAATTTCCCTCAACGAAGGTTTTGAGCAGGCCGAAGGTGAAGCGCTGTTTCTTGCCCGGGCGCGGCTGAAACACCGCGACGGGCAGCAGTGGCAACCGGCGATGGCTGAACAAGAAGCCATCACCCGCATCGTCCGATTGAGTGAGCGCATCCCGGTGGCGATTGAGCTGGCGGCGGCGTGGGTGAAACACTCGGAGGTGAAGGAAATCGCCGATGGGATTGAGGCCACGCCGCTCGGGCGGCAGAGCGGGGAACTGCCGCGTTCGGCACGCATCGATCAGGCGGAGCGCCACCGCTCCTTGACCCGTTCGCTCAACTACTCGCTTGAGCGGCTGGAACCATGGGCTCGGGAAGGCCTGGCGCGCCTGGGAGTATTTGCCGACAGCTTCACGCCCGAGACGGTGAAAGGCGCGTGCGCCGTGCCGCAAGCCGAGGACCTGCTGTTTCGCCTCCAGGAAGCATCTCTGATTTATCGTTTCGAGGTCAATGGCCGGAGCCGCTACACCATGCTGCGGCCCACACGCGCCTATGCGGCGGAGAAGTTTGCCGCGCTGCCGGAAGCAGCCGCGCTGCGCCAGGCTTTCATCCGCTGCTTCCAGGAAACGGCGCTGCAACGGGGAATCCAAGCCTCCCTGGCGACGATCCCGGCAGTGAAGGTCGCAGCGCTCGACTGGTTTGAAGAGGAGTGGGGAAACCTTATTGCTGCCGCGCACGCGGCGTTCGACATCGGGGACTGGCGAGCGGTCACCGACATGGCCGGCGCCGCTCGTCATTTCTTTGTTCCCCGCGGCCACTGGCCGGAAGTCGGAGAACTTTTCGACCTGGCGCTAACAGCTAGCCAGTGCAGCGCCGATCGCAGTCGCGAGGCGGAAGCCCACTGTGATTTGGGCAGGATCTTTCAGTTGCAGATTCGGTGGGGCGAGGCGGAGCAGGCATACCGGAAGAGCCTGGAGTTGACTCGGGAACTCCAGGATCGTGCTGCCGAGGGCTTGACCCTCCGCTACCTGGGTACCCTTTATATGGGGCAGAGCCAGCAGGATGAGGCGGAGCAGGCTTTCCGGGAGAGTTTGGCGATTGCCCGGCAGTTCCAGGACCGTCAGGGCGAGGGGGACGACCTCAACAACATGGGCCTCATCTTCGCCGCCCGGGGGAAATTGGCCGAGGCGGAGCAGGCTTACCGGCAGTCACTCGAGATTTATCAGGAATTGAAGAACCGGCCGTATGAGGGGCGAACCCTCCGGAACTTCGGCGAGCTGTACCTAAGGCAGAACCGTTTGCCAGAAGCCGAGAAGACCTACAGGCAAAGCCTGGCGATCTCGCGGGAGTTCAAGGATCGGCACGGCGAGGCGAGTTCCCTTGTGAGCCTGGGCGCTGTCTACATCGATCAAGAACGGTGGGTGGAAGCCGAGCAGGCTTACCAGCAAAGCGCCGCGGTCTTTCGCGAATTCCAGGACCGCCACAGCGAGGGGGTGACCCTCCTGGGGTTGGGAAATATCTATAAAGCGCGCGGGCAGCGTGCGGAGGCGGAGCAAGCTTATTTGCGGAGCGCCTCAGTCTTTCGCGAACTCGGTGACCGCCACAGCTATGGGGAGATCATCCACAACCTGGCGCTTGTTTACGCGGAGCAGGGCCGGCTGGCCGAAGCCGAGCAGGTCTTCATGGAATTTCTGGCCATCGCGCAGGAATTCAAGGACCAGCGCAGCTTGGGGCGTGCCTTTACAGGCTTGGCAAACATTTACTTCCGTCAGAATCGCTGGGGGGAGGCAGAAAAGTCTCTCCAGCAGGCCTTGGCTGCGGACCGGGGTTTCAAGGACCGGCGCGCCGAGGCTTTGGACTTTTTCAACCTGGGAACGGTTTTCGAACACCAAGAGCGTTGGGCCGAGGCCGAGCAGGTCTATCAGGAAAGTTTCAATGTCTACCGGGAGGTCAAGGACCGCCGCGGTGAGGGGAAAGCTCTCCGCGGCTTGGGCAATGCTCACCTTGCCCTAAGGCATTGGGCGGAGGCCGAGCAGGCTTACCAGCAGGATCTGGCCATCAAACGCGAGTTGATGGATCGGCCGGGTGAGGGCCAGGCGCTATACAACCTGGGAGTGGTTTACCGCTCCGCGGGCCGCTGGGCGGAGGCCGAGCAGGCTTTGCAGGCGAGCCTCGCAATCCGGAGGGATTTGCAGGACCCGGGAGCACTAGGGCAGACCCTCGATCAACTGGGAATGGTCTATAACTCGCAGGGCCGATGGGCGGATGCGGAGCAGGTTCTTCAGCAGAGCCTGGCGCTGCTGCGGGAGTCCAAGCATCGCCGTGGCGAGGCGCAGGCACTCGCCAACCTGGCACAGGTCTATAGCAGCATGGGCTGGCAGGCGGAGGCCGAACAGGCTTACCGGGAGTGCGCGGCCGTTTATCGCGAATGCCAGGATGTTTATAACGAGGGCGTGATGTTCATGGGCTTGGCCACCATCTACCAGGCACAACAGCGCTGGGTGGAGGCTGAGTCAGCCTACCTGCGATGCCTCGAGGTTTTTCGACAATTCAAAGTTGCCGGGGGCGAGGGCGTCATTCTCTACAACCTCGGGGTGATCAAAGCCATCCGGCAGGATCCTCAGGGCGTCCGCAAGTATCTGGGCGAGGCGATTCCCATCCTGGAAGCCACCCACAACCAGGAGCTCTTGGAATCGGCGCGGAATGTCCTGAAGAGTCTGGGGGACCAGTTCAATCCCTGATCACCTTAGCCGCCGGGCGCACGTGGCGCTGATACTTCGGGGGGTATCGCCACGTCGACTAAGGTTATTAACGCCGGTATGGCTTGCTGAAGTCTTGTCAAATTCCTTCACGCGGCACTGCTGAAATCTTAACATAATTGTAAACAGAGATTCTTAATCTCCGTGTAACACTGTCAGGTGCTGCCTTGGAATGGACTGCAGCGCCGGTTTCCAAGCGGCACTGAGCCGCCGGGAGCGTGGCACGGCGGCCACATCAGGATGGCATCCGGCGTCCGGAGAGCTTGAATCATGGGCAAATTCCAAATAGAATCGCTTACCAGCACGCGAAGGGGTAAGATGGAAATAAAGTTTGCGCGTAGTGAATCCGTCGCGGACGTCATCATGCGTCTGATGCACGAGGCGTCCAGTTCCATTGACGGGGCGCTGTATCGCTTCAATCATCCCGGCCTCGCGCAGGCGCTGGAAGAGGCGGTACACCGCGGAGTGCACGTTCGCCTGCTGGTGGACGGGAACAAGTACAAGGAAAGCCGTACGACGCAGGAACTCCTTGCCGGCGCCATCATTCCTTTTCGCCTGGCCTTCGGCCGGCAGGGACGCGGTTCCAAGATGCACCACAAGTTCGTCATCCTGGATCGGCAGACGGTGCTCACCGGAAGTTACAACTGGACGCTGGAATCTGAAGACGAGAACCACGAGAATCTCCTCATCCTTCGGGACGAGCAGCCGGTCGAGGCCTACACCCGGGAATTTGAAGCTTTGTGGTCGGGCGCGGGCCGGAACGATTCGTAGGTGTCTATGACGACCAAAGAAACTGATGAGGGCCGGGCAGGACGCCCGGCGGAATATGAGCTCTACATCATGCGGCACGGCATCGCCGTGGAGCGCACCGCCACCACCGTAATGGAGGATGCCAAACGGCCCCTTACGCCCGAAGGTAAGGAGAAGATGCGCGAAATCGCCGCGGGCCTGGTTCGCGCAGGACTTGAAGCAGATTGGATTGTCTCCAGCCCTCTGGTGCGCGCCGTGGAGACCGCCGAGATTGTCGGAGAAGCGTTGGCTTCCAAGCCTCCCTTGGACTTCTGCGATGCTCTGCGTCCCGGCGGCAACCCGGAAGTATTGATCACCTTCCTCGCCAAACGCTCCAACCGCCGGCGCGTTCTGGTGGTGGGCCACGAGCCGGATTTGGGTGAGCTGGCCGCGCGGCTGATCGGCGCCGGGCGCAATGCCAATATGCCGTTCAAGAAGGGCGGCTGCTGCCTGATCACCTTCAGCGTATTTCCCCCGAAAGCGCCGGGCCGGCTGGTGTGGTGGCTCACACCCCGCGTTATGCGGAAGCTGGCTTAGATGGAAATTCTCAGCGCTTCGCCCCGGCCTTGACGGTGAAAGGTCAAATATGGCGCACTCACTCTTGGCAATGGGATTGACCGCGGTACTCACTTTCACCGCGGTGTTGGGCTTGGCGGGCAGTTGGGACACGCCGGCAGCAGATGTTCCGCAGGCTGAGATTACCAATGGTGACCTTCGTGTGAAGCTCTACCTGCCCGATGCCCGCCGGGGATACTATCGCGGGACTCGCTTCGACTGGTCGGGGGTCATTGCCGCCCTCGAGTACAAGGGTCACAACTACTACGCGCCCTGGTATAACCGCATCGATCCGCGCGTCCATGACTTCCAGTACGAGGGTGACGAGATCGTCGCCTCCACCTGTTCCGGCGTGATGGGGCCCGTGGAAGCGTTCCAAACCAACCACACCGCACTGGGATTCGACGAGGCCAAGGTGGGGGGAACGTTCATCAAGATCGGCGTGGGGGTACTGCGCAAGGAAAGCGGCGAATACGAGGCGTTCAAGCAGTATGAGATTGTGGACCCGGGCAAGTGGAGCATCAAGACGCATCCCGATTCCGTCGAGTTCACCCAGGAGTTAACCGACCCGGCTACCGGCTATGGTTACATCTATCGCAAGACCGTGCGCCTGATCGCCGGAAAGCCGGAGATGGTGCTGGAGCACCGTTTGAAAAACACCGGCCGCCGCGCCATTATCACGAGTGTCTACAACCACAATTTTCTGGTGCTGGACCATCAACCCCCAGGCCCGGATTTTTCCCTCACGGTTCCTTTCCAGATTCACTCCCCGCAGCCCCCCGATAAAGACCTTGCCGAGATTCGCGGGAACCGATTCGTTTATTTGAAGACGTTGGCCAATCAGGATAGGGTGTTTACCACCATGTCGGGCTTCGGCGATAGCCCCCAAGATAACGAGGTCCGCATCGAGAACACCCGCGTCGGCGCCGGCATGGTCATCCGCGGAAACCGCCCGCTTTCAGAAATGCACTTTTGGTCGATTCGCAGCGTGCTGTCCGTGGAACCCTTTATCGAGATGTCCATCGAGCCCGGCAGTGAGTTCACCTGGAATGTGTCTTACCAGTATTACACCCTCGCGGTGAATTCAAAATGAATGTTAGGCTAGATGCATAATCAATTCCCGGCTTCTTGGCGAGTCACATTCCTGGGGCATGGCGTCCCTTGAGTGGGACATTTTGTCGTATTTATCTTGGTTTTATATGGATTTTGGAAGCCGTTTGATTTCAGTGTGTTCTCGGGTTTGCTCGAGCAAAAACCGTTCTAGCGACCCTTTGTTTTCAATATGTTCTCAGGTTCGGATAAAATGTCAGCTTAGCTCCTTGGGCCGACTTCGTGTTATCGGGCAACTGGCGCTCAGGCCCTAGCCTCATCCGTCCCTTCTTCCCGCCGCCCAGCGCCACGCGCGGGGTGGGAACCTTCGGTGAACCTGCCGGCGCGGTGCGAGGCGCCATTTGTCACTCGATCATAATAGCCTATAACCATCCGGTTGTCAAGAAGAATTTTCGATGCACAGCCGGCGCCGCTTTGCGCCGCCAGGTCTCCCACGCTTTCAACATGGGGCCGCCGATCGGTTATGAGTTGCGCCGCGTCTTTTCCATGGCGTGCGCGTCTGGCGCGTTCGGGATGGGATTGGGTATGCCTTCTCGACTTCATCACGGTTGGGCGGCTTCCGAGGCATGAAACGCGACGACCTGCCACATGACGGGCATCCTTGGCACGGGCACCTCCAAATCGTTCCCCCACAAGCGCTCGGGCGCGCTGAGCGCCCGAGCCTTCCATTTTTGCTCTTTACTGCCTTCTGCTTACTGCCTACGTCTCAATAGTTGTTCACATTCGTCGTGAAAGACACTGATCTCGAGTCGTATAGCATGCTAGTTTCCGGGGAGAGAAGCGAAACCGTGCAGGAATGCGACTCGCTCGTGTTGCTGGTGGTCTTGAGGTCGAAATGAAAAGTATACTCGTCCTGGGGCTGCAGGGTTATCGCCTGGGCCGCAATTGGCCCGACGATGTCCGGCGTGCAATTTGTGACACTGACCATATAGTCCGCTTGCACAGCTCCGACATTCTGAATATCGACCGCCAGGGTCCCATCGTTAGACAGGGAATTAAAGTTGTTGGCAGAAGCACTCTTGATCCAGGCGGCCGCCTCGTTGGTCACGAGCCCTACCTGCGCGCTATCCATCTGCAGGGACAAATTGGAGTAGCTCAAATCCGGGCTCAAGACCTGGAGGACCATATGGTTGGGGCTCGGTAACGTCGCCCCCACCCCCTGGAACATCTTCATGTCTTTCACCAGGTACCTTGCCTGGGCGCCGGGGTTGGCGGCGAGATAGGCTGTGTCCTCGCGCAGCAGACGCTCGAGCAGACGGCCAATGTCTTCCAAATCGTCCTTGTCGCCGTCGTTAGGCACCATCCCCGACGGCACCAGCATCATGTTGTTCTTGTAGATGAAGAATAGGTAGCCCGAGAGGTCGGGTGGCGCGGTGGAGGACTTGCTCTCGCCGTTCAGTTGCACCACTATTTGATGCGAACTGGTTGTGTCTGAATACACCGGGCTATCAGGTGAGACGGAAAATGAACTATAGGGCGTGCTCCCCTGGGTTATGACGGCTGCAATCGTATAGCTCCTTTGCGGCGCGCCGATCATGTAAGCTTGGTAGGGGAGGGTTGGGCGCGGAGCAGCGACCAGATCAAGAGTAATGAGCGGATAGTTGAGCACCGGCTCGCTCTTGGTGATCACGATCTTTATTGGATTCTCGAGGGATGTTGTTGTACCACCCTGCGTCTGCACGGTATCGATGTATTGTGCTTCCAATTGTTGCGTGACCCCGTAACTCAACGCCAAATTCATGACTAATTTGTTTACGCAAGCTATATCGGTATCATCATTGACACACAGGGAGATAGGAGTGCCCGTCAACCCCACTTGCGCGGTCACCAGCCGGGGTACGAAGATCAAAACAACCAGCAATAAAAATGCGATTCTCTTGTTCATAACCATTCCTCTTTTATTCGTTAGAGGCCTCTTGTCGACAGGGATCGCCGCTTCGACATCGAGGGGCTTGGAGCCACCTGCCTCGGTCTGTTTGAATTCTTGAGTGCGAGCACGACGTGTCGAAAATCTATTATTCCGAAATCCCCGCCGATACAATGACGGATGTCAATTTTCGATGGATTATCTAAATTAAAATGGCTGGGTTTGCGTCAAGATGTCACAAATGATGTTGTGAGTTCCTTCCAACAATCAAAAGGCCCGATTGCAAGGTGCAATCGAGCCTGGCTCCGCATGGTCTACGCGAGCACGACGGCTGGCATCATTCTTCGCCTTGAGCATCGGCTTCTCGAGTCGTGGCGGCCAGCATCAGGCAGAAGTCGGAGAGATCCAGAGCCGCCTGCAAGCGTTGGGCAGGAGTGAGCTTGGCGAGATCGGCGGCATCTTCCCGCCGTAGCTGGTCGCGAAGCGCCGAGTAATGCTTGTTCTTACGACGATTCCTCATCACTGCATTCTGAACTTACTTTGTACCAAAAGCAAAAGGGCGGGCACAAGGCCCGCCCCTACTTCCAGTATCTCTCCATCCACACAAAAGCAAAAGGGGCGCACAATGTGCGCCCCTCGGTTTTGCTGCCGACTGTTAGCTGTCAACTGTCGACTTAGATTAATCCCGGCGACGACCGACTCTCCCACGCAGTCGCCCGCGCAGTACCATGGGCCCTGGAGGGCTTAACTTCCGTGTTCGGGATGGGAACGGGTGTGACCCCTCCGGTATGATCGCCGGAAAATT
>Ga0326727_10018685_pt1 | contig 14102 bp, 15 predicted proteins | sample MB2enrmetagenome_FD_207643 | JGI IMG/M metagenome (GOLD analysis project Ga0326727, IMG submission 207643) | Lab enriched peat soil microbial communities from McLean, Ithaca, NY, United States - MB29MY | ecosystem: Environmental > Terrestrial > Soil > Wetlands > Peat | place: USA: New York...
CGCGGTGCCCCCGACACTCCCCGCATCGTTCATCGACGGTTTTTCCGGTACGATGAGCCTATTTTGGCGTACGGTGTGGTGACACAGGCACTCTTGCCTGTGTCGTTTTCATGCACAGCCAATGGCTGTGCCGCCTTTCACACAGCCAGGAGTGGCTGTGTCACGATCCTTCCTGCCCCCTCGCTGTTCCCCCGACACTACCCCACATCGTTATCGGCGGATGGGATGACGAGGATGAAGAATTCCAAATGAAGTGCGGGCGGGGACGGAGATGGCAACGATGCCGGCGCCGGCTTGCAGGTAGGCGGTTTTACCCTTGATCAACACTGTGCGGATGACGATGCAGGAGTTGAGATTTCCGGAAAAATCGAGAAAGAGCACCGCGCCTTCCCTATGGGGACATGCCGAACAGGGGGAGTAGCTTGAGGCGCATGCCTGTAGCGATTTCAAATGCCTCGGAAGCCTCTTTAACGGTGGCGTTCATAGAGAACCTTTCCATGGTCGAGGGCTTCGCGAATCAGGGAATCACCCTCCGCATAGCGCCGGGCGGTGTCCTGTGGGTGCCGCGCCAGGAGGTCGACGGAAAAATCTGGCGAGACTCGATTCAGAATCTCCAGCGACTTGCGGAATCCTCTACCCTCAAACGGAAGCACGACCAGAAGGTCCACGTCCGAATCGGCTCGCGGTTGGCCATAGGCATAGGAACCAAATAAAATAATTTTCTCAGGCTGAAACTCCCGGACAATCCGTTCGCTAAGATCCGTAATGCGCCTCTCGTTTACCATGCGCAGCCTTCTCTTTGCTGCCAATCCCGTATGGTGGATTTTAGATTGAAGGATTGGAGATTGCAAATTGCCGTGCCATCCCCCGAAGGGTTGCGAGGATTATATTTTCTCACAATTCCGACTGCCCTCTGCCCCCAGCATCGGTGCAATCCAAAATCCAAACCCTAAAATCCGACATTAATTCGGCGTTACAACCCCTTTTCGGCAAGTTCAAATGCGCGGAGGACGGCGCGGGCTTTGTTCACAGATTCCTCGTATTCGCGGGCGGGGACGGAATCGGCGACAATGCCGGCGCGTGAGCTTTACCTTGATGGCCTTTATCGCGGGTGCGAATCCCTGCTATGGTTGGGGCGTGAGCCGAGACACCCAAGCCCTGCTCGAGGCGTTCGAACACCTGCCGGCGGAAGAGAAACGCGCCTTCACCGAGGAGCTTCTGCGCCGTTCGCTGCCTTTCGATTCCGGCCCGCTGGAGGACGAAGAGATCGGCGCCGCTTCAGCCGCCCTGTTTGCGTCCCTCGAGGAGAAAGATGCCGATCCCCAGACGCGCTGAAGTCTGGCTGGTCGACTTCGGGTTGCCGGTAAGCGCAGCCCGCTTTGGTCGTCAGCGTGCCCTTCGGGGATCAGGATCGCTCCCTCATCACGGTTGTCCCACATACCACCAGCTTACGCGGTTCCCCCTTCGAAATTCCTGTACCTGTTCCGTTTCTGAAGCCTGGCGCCTTCCTGGTGCAGGGCGTTACCACATTTCCAACAGTTAAGGCACTCCACCGGCTTGGTACTCTCCAATCGCCAGCCTTCGACAAGGTTTTCGGCGGCCTCCTGCATTGGTTAGGGCACTGGCGCGAGCAAGTGTAGTGCAGGGCCCGCATTTTAGCCCTGCGGTTTTTCCAGCGGCGAAGCCGCAAACCAAGCGCCCGTGACACAGGCACTCCTGCCTGTGTTGTTTTATCGCACCGCCAGCGGCGGTGCTGCCTCTCGCACAGCCAAGAGTGGCTGTGCCACTATGGCCGTCCCGGCCATGATCCGGACACGGGCAGGATGCCCGTGCTACGTCGCGTAGGGGCCAGCGGCGCTGGCCCGGGGCCGAACGCCGTTCGGCCCTACAACCGTCGGCTCACGCCCCAAGGCCGACTACCGTTCGACTCCCGCTCGCCCCCCCTCGCTGTGCCCCCGACACTCCCCCGTATCGTTATCGGCGGGTGGGATGACAAGGGTGAGGAATTCTTCGAAAAGAAATGAAATGCAGGAGCGGATGGTCCGGGCAGGGTGGGGGCAATGCGCTCAGCAGAAACCCGCCCGTGCCATCGCGGATTTCGAATTCCGGATTCCGGATTCCGGAAGGGTCACAGGCCTTTTTCCGCGAGTTCGAAGGCGCGGAGGACGGCGCGGGCTTTGTTTATGCTCTCGTCGTATTCGCGGGCGGGGACGGAATCGGCCACGATGCCGGCGCCGGCTTGCAGGTAGGCGGTTTTATCCTTGATCAACACTGTGCGGATGACGATGCACGAGTTGAGATTTCCGGAAAAATCGAGATAGAGCACGGAACCGCCATAGAGGCCGCGGCGGGTGGGCTCCAGCTCGTCGATGATTTCCATGGCGCGGACCTTGGGCGCTCCGGTAAGTGTGCCGGCGGGGAAGCAGGCGGCGAGCGCGGCGTAACTATCCGCGTCGGCGCGCAGCCGGCCGGTGATCTGCGAGACCAGGTGCATGACGTGCGAGTAGCGCTCGACGAACATGATGTCAGTAGGCCGTACCGAGGAAAATTCTGAGACGCGGCCCACGTCATTGCGTCCCAGATCCACCAGCATGATGTGCTCGGCGCACTCCTTGGCGTCGGAGCGCAGCTCTGCTTCCAGGCGATTGTCCTCTTCCTCCGACTTGCCGCGCGGGCGCGTGCCGGCGATCGGCCGGTACTCCACATCGCGGCCCGAGACTTTTACCAGCATTTCCGGCGACGAGCCCAGCACGGTGGAATCGCCGGCGCGCAGGTAATACATGTAGGGCGAGGGATTGACAACGCGCAGGGCGCGGTAAACGTCGAAGGCGGGAACGCGTACGGGAACTTCCATGCGCTGCGAAAGCACGACCTGGAAAATGTCTCCGGCGCGGATGTACTCCTTGGAGCGCTCCACCATCGCCTCGTAGCGCGGACGCGTCATGTTGGAGCGTACGCGCAGGGGGCCCTGCGGCGGGCGCGCGCTCGGCAGCTTGAGCGGCCGGCGCAGGCAGCTTTCCAGATGATCCAAGTGGCGGCATGCGGCGTCGTACTTGGCCCGCAGGCTTCCCTTCCCTTCTTCCGTCAGCACGTTCGAGATCAGAAAAAGGCGGTGCTGCACGTGGTCGAAGGCCAGCACGTTGGAGAAATACATGAAGACCGCGTCGTCCAAATCGACGTCGGCGGGGACGCGCGGGGGCAGGCGCTCCAGCATGCGCACGGCTTCATAAGAAAGATATCCCACCGCGCCGGCCGTGAAGGGCGGCAGGCCGGGAATCACCACGGACTTGTAGCGCGCACCCAAATGGCGCAGGAATTCGAAGACGTTGCCGGTTTCCTCCTGTAACACCGGCCTGCGGCGGCCGAAACGTCGATCGAAAGTCGACGCTACCGATTCACCGCGCTGCACCGTGATGCGGTCACCACGGCAGAAAACGATTTGAAAAGGGTCAACGCCGAAAAACGTGTAGCGGCCCACGCGCTCGCCGCCCTCCACGCTTTCCAGCAGGAAACTGTGCGGGTGCTGGTTCGCGTCGCGCCCGTGCTGCGGCGAAAGGCTGAGAAACGCGGAAACGGGACTCAGCAGGTCCGCCACAATGGTGCGATAAACGGGCACCACGTTGCCGTGCGCGGCGAGGCGTTTGAATTCAGCGAAATTCGGAAGTGAGTTCGTCATGGGATTAAGAACAAGTCAAAACGCAAAAGTCAAAAGTTCAGAAGAATGCCGAAGGCGCGACAGACAAATTGACCGTCTCGGGTAAACCGAAAAAAACTCATCGATTTCCACCCATTAGCGGGCATTTGCCCTTTATCCACAATGCAGTTTCGCACGCTCCTCAATTTTCAACTTTACTAAAAACTTTTGCCTTTTGACTTTTGCGTTTTGCCTTTTGACTTGGTTTTGCGCTTTTAAGGGTGCACACAAAAAAGCTATCCACCCCCCGCGTGGTCCAGCGCCGAGCGCACGGCTTGTTCCATCAGGGCGCGCGGAGCAGCGAGGCCGGTCCAGATTTCAAACTGCCGCGCGCCCTGGGCCACCAGCATTTCCAGTCCGGATATCGTGGTCAGTCCGCGCCCGCGGGCTTCGTTCAGGAAGCGCGTGCCGAGGGGAAAATAAACCATGTCGAAGACCACGCGCACGCGCAGGCGCGCCAAGTCGATGGGAGCGTTGTCCACGTGCGGATACATTCCCACGGGCGTGGCGTTGATGACGGCGTCAACTTCCAGGCTCTCGGCGCTATCCCAGGGCACCACGCGCGCCGCCAGTCCGCGCGCCAAGGCTCGCGCCGTCGACTCGCGCCGCGCGGTGATGATCACCTCGGCGCCTTCCGCGCGCACGGCGTAGGCAGCCGCTCGCGCCGCGCCTCCCGCACCGAGAATCAGAATGCGGCTGCCCGCCAGGCGCAAACGCTTGGTGAGAACTTCCACCACCGCGGCCGCGTCCGTATTCCATCCCAACCAGCGGCCCTGCTGCATGGCTACGGTATTGCACGCGCCGATGCGATTCGCCAGCGGGTCCACCCAGTCGAGGGCACGCAGGATGGCGCGCTTGAAGGGCATGGTCACGGCGAATCCCTGCAGCTCCACCCCGCGCGCGAAGGCCAGGAAGTCCGCCAGTTTGCTGGTTTGGCAAGGCAGGAAAACCGCGTTCACGTGCTTGGCCTGAAAGGCCGCGTTCTGCATGGCGGGGGACAAGGAAATGGAAGCATGCGAACCGAGCACTCCGTAGAGTTGCGTGTGGCTGTCCAGGCGTTCCACGCGATAGACGGAGCGCATCACTTCCGCAGGAATTTGTCCCGCCGCGGCGGGGGAATGGTTGAGCGGCGCCGCGTAGGTGAACGCCGATCCCCACCGCAAGGAGAGCAGCCGCGAGGGGATTCCTGATGCGCCCATGGCCAGCGCCACCAATCTCGGCTGGCGCAGCCGATGGGCCTTGAGCAGCCGGCGAATTTGCAGGTTGTCGCGCAGGTGGCGCGCTTGCGTGGCGATCTTCACCACCTGCACAGGCAGACGCAACAGGCGGCGATAAGCCGGGGCCAGCGGGGGAGTCTTGTGGAAGTCGTGGTAGGAGACAATGATCTTGGCGGGCCGAAGCTCCTTGAGCAGCGCCGCGCCGCCCTTCTGCAACGATTCGATCTCAATGTCCACCCACTGGCAACCCGCGCGCACGGCGGCCGTGAGAATTGCCGCCTGATCGGCCAGCGTCCCCCGCAGCATGCCTCCCGCCGTCGCCATCCGGCAGGTGGCGATGGTCTGGGGAAAATGCAGGCGCATGAGCATCTGGCGAAGCCGCGATTCAAATTGCGAAAGGTCCTGGAGGTAATCGAGGCGCAGTTCATAGCCAACGGGCACACCCGCCACATGGATGGCAAGAGCCTCAATGGCGCTCAGGGTGGGCGCTGCCAAACTAACGTAAATGTGCGGTGAGTTCGACTTGGCCAAAGTCCTGTCCTCAGCCCGGGGAAATCCGGGGCTCAAACGATTGAATATAAAGGTTTTGGCAGAGAAAAGGCAAGGAATTTGCCTCGCCGGGTGATTCGGGCTTGGGCGGAATGCGCGCCCCTGCCCCGACCAATTTCTGTAACCCATTACGATTAAAGGACTAAGGATTCGGGTCCTTCATTGGACCCGGCTGGCTGGTTCGTTGCCCGGCGGCGGTGGGGGTGGAACCATCAGGCCGAGACCTTGCAGAAGCAGGACCGTGCGTTGCGCGGCTCCTCGCCACACGAGTTGGCAACCTTCTCCCTGGCAATTCTGCACGTAAACGTCCCCGCCCGAATATTCCAAGCTGCAATTCTTGAATTTGCAGTTCACGTAGACACCATCGTCCAAAATTACGTGCTGATTTTCGAAGACCTGGTTTTCATGTCGATTCATAGGTTCACTCGGGCCGCATGCCGGCGCGAAAAATTCTCTGTTTCCCTGCACCGCAAATACCGGTGGAGGGGCCAACGGCAGCCCCGCCTGAAGGGAGTGCCTGGATGAGGCTACCATCCACCTTACATGGATGCAAGCGGGCGAGAGCGCTTGCCACTCGCCAGTCTTAGTGCGAAATCCCGCGATGCGCGAAACAACCAGGCAAATATTGCGCGCGGGTGAAATGGGCAGCATAGGGATGGTGAACGCCACGCTGGGCCTCCTTGCCCTCAGAGCCATCCGTCGGAGCCGACCAACTCTCGAGGGAGCTTTCTCTAGATTCCGGCGCCGGCGGCCTTCGAAAGTGCAGCGGGGGCGGCGGGGGCGGCATGGCGCGGCCGCAAGATGGAATCCACGCTCGCCTTCAACCGCATCAGGGCGGCGGAATGGAGTTGCGAAACGCGCGATTCGTCCACGTGCAAGTGGTCAGCAATCTGCTTCATGGTCAGCTCCTGCTCATAGTAGAGGCTGATGATTTGGCGGTCCCGCTCGCGCAGATGGGAAAGCGCGCGGCGCAGAACATCGTGCTGTTCGCGGCGATAGCACAGATCGAAGGGATCGGCATGGTCATCCGCCAGGGCCTCCGGTTCAATCCGCCGGTTGGATGACTTCGCGGTCGGACCCGCGGAAAGGGTGCGCGCGCCAAAGTCGAATCCCACGCTCTGGATTTCGTTCAACGTGCGGTGCCACTGCGCCAGGTCCATTCCCAGCGCCTCGGCGATTTCCTCATCGGCAACCGGGCGGCCGAGATTGACCTCCAGTTCGCGATAGAGCTTCTGGATTTGCTTGTTCTTGCGCCGCAAGTCGCGCGAGGCGGGGTCGGCACTGCGCAGGCCGTCCAAAATGCCCCCGCGAATCCGGTGGCGGGCGTAACTTTCGAGCTTCACCCGCTTGGTGCTGTCAAACTTGGCGACGGCATCAACCAGTCCCAGCACCCCGTTGGCAAGCAGGTCATCCACTTCCACGTGCGCGGGCAGGTGTTCGCGAATCTTGAAGGCCATGCGCTTGGCGAAGGGGAGCATTTCCACCAGCAGCCGCTGCCTTTCTTGGGCCTGCCTCGCCTCCCGCCGTGCGGTGGGACGGATACGAACAGGCGCCAAGGGCCGGCGCGAAATCACCGGGCGGTGAAGGGCGGGCATTATTGCTGGGTTGCTCAGGGGCTCGTAAGTGGGAATCGGTTGAGTTGCCATAAAAACCTCGCTCACTCTTGAATGTCCGTCAGCCGACGGACAGCGCCTTTTGACCTTGGGCTTCCTTCCCGGCGGCCGCTGGCAACACTTCACCGGCGGCGTGGAACCGGCGGCTCCACGCTTCGTTCGCCGCCTTCCGCCCTTGGGGTCCTTGCGCTGTCCTTAGAATTTGCAAAGAAAGGGCCAATCCGGCGCGGGCGGGAGCGGGAAGAGCCCGGGCAGGAGCTAGCCTCTCCATGAAATCTCAGGGGCGGGGAGCAAAGCCCGCGAAGAAGAAGCGCCGGGAAGGGCCCCAGCGCTTCCCTCGGGTTAGGTTTATGCCGAAGCAACCTACCCATTTTCATGTACTTGCAATCGCTCTGAGGAATGGGTGGGGAAGGGCCTGGCGGGAAGGGGGAGTCGTGACGGCGGCTAGGCCGATGGGGCGCCCGTTTGTGAATGAGCTTGGAAGGAGTTCAAAATTTTCTTGGTGAACTACTCTAATTTGGCAATTGGGGATGGTCACCTCGTTCCAAAATGGGAGAGTGCGGAGTAAAGCAGGTGTCAGGTATCAGGTGTCAGGTTTTTGCTGGCAACCGGCGAGCGGCACCTGACACCTGGCACCTGAATTTCTCCGTGTTCTCTGTGCTCAGTGATTTACTCTCCGTGAACTCTGTGTGAAACGCTTTTAAGCCTTCCATGTGGCGCCGAACCCGAGATTGTTGCATACATCCTCAAGCTCAAAACCAAAACAGCCGATAGATGAGGTTGAGGGAAACAAAATGAGCCGCGAGAGGGTCAGCGGGCGCGATGCGCTCTTGCGCCTCCCGGCTTCATCTCTCTCCAAGCGTCGATGGCAGGATGCGGTGGGAAGACCCCCGGGTCCGGAGCGGAATATCAGGCTGCTCCGGACCGGGTCAAAACTGGAGGCCGGCGTGTGATTTGCGACGAGGACGGCCGGATAAAGAGCAGTTGTTTTGCCTGAAAAACTCGGGCTTCCATGCCTTTTCCCGATTTGGTACGGAAGTTCCCGTTTGGGACGCGTTCCGGCGTGGTTAGAAATTCACGCTAAAGCGTGCCGTCAGGGCGCCTTCATCGCGCCTTCGAGCCTTGGCGGTAAGAAGGATCTTTATGGCAGTGGCGAAGCAAGGCAACAAACCCCGGAAACCGGGCGTTGTGTCAGAGCGAGAGGGTGTGCGGAGCGTTTCCAGCTCCGCCCGTGCTGAACAGTTCCCCACTGACCTCCACATGTCGAGCCGGTCGTCGCTTTCCGATCTGGCCCCCGGCGACATCGTGTTTCTTGACGACTTCGCCTACCTGCGGGAGTCTTTCGCCCCCCATTTTGTCGCTGTCCTGGCTTGTCCCTTATGCGGGTCGCCGGGCTTGATCACCTCGGCCCAATACTCCGGAGGCGCACCGATTGTCTGCACGTCAAAAGTCTGCCCCGGCCTCTTCCGGATCCTCGACGAAGCCCAAATCGTCGCCCTCCCTCCAAGCTGAGTTTGAAGCAGTCGACGCTGGATATGGACGCTAATGAGGCAATGGAAAGAAGGACATGCGTAACAGCGTGGCGGCCACCAGTACCACGGCCATTGACCATACACTGGCCTGCCACGGCCGCGACAAGAGGTCAAGCTGCTTGCTGCCGGTGGCGGCGTCTGCCAGCGAGGCAAGTCCCGCGGCCAGGATGATCAGGGCAGCCAGCCACCAAAGCGGGTGATACCGAAAAGCCATCGTCCACTGGCCGTGCATCGCGCAGACAAAAGCACGAACGAGGCCGCAAAACGGACACGGCTGGCCGGTGAGGGTTCGAAAAAAACACACGGTGAAACCCTGGGTGTCGTAATTGGCGGGAAGCGCGCGGGCCACAGGAAACGTCCCCAGCAGAATCAACGCAAGGGCGAACTTTTCGAGCCTGACTCGTTGAACCTTCATAGGCCAATGCTCAAGTCCACCCGCTCAAGAGGCAAGTGCGTCAGATGGCTTTCCGCCCAAGCCGCCGCCTTGGCGTTGAGCGGACTCTTGGTATTATAGCTCTGGAAACAGATCATTTCTCCGATGCGAACCGCCAACTGCAGCAACGATTGTCCTGCGCTCCAGTGATCGCCGATGCAGATTCTCTGCGGATCAATATTGGGATGAAACACCGGAGTCAGCATCCGGCAGACGGGCGGGCGGCGCGGATAGTCGAGCGGCAGAAAAATCTCGGCTCGATGGTTCGCCCCCACCCGAACCGACTCGCCTTCCTCCAACATCCCCTTGACGTTGAACTCAAAGGTGTAACGTTCCGGCGGGTCTCCCTGCGCATCGATCAGGTGAATGAAGGGGTGGCGGCCAAAAGCTTCCGACACGCGCGCGTAGTCTGCCTGGAGCCTTCGAAGCCGACTTGTGGTCATACACCTCCTCTTCGGGCGCCGGCAGAAGGCGGGTTCTCCCCCTCCTCGTTCGGCAATTCCGCTCCTACGAAGCCCGCAGCACGGCGTAGCAGAGCGCCATGGCAACCATGACAATGGTCTGGCCGGCGCCCAACCCCAGGGCAAGCTTACAGAGACCGGGGTAAATTGAAGGCAGGGATTTCACTTCCTCATGATGCGATCGGTACCAGAGGAATCCCAGGCCCGAAGCAATCGCCGCCACTCCGGGAATAGAACACAGAATCGCCAGGATGACAACATTGCGGCGCAACTCCGGGGCGCGCTGCTCAAGTCGCTGTCGCCAGCCGAACTCACTTGCGCCCACCGGAGCCGCCGACGCAAAAACCGCGCCGCAATTTCTGCAGCGCACCGCGGCGGCAAGAATTTGCGTGTTGCACTGCGGGCAGTTCTTATGTTCCTGGCCCCAATAGGACGCGGGAATCTCCGTCGCCTCGCGCCGCTCGGTGGGCGGAACCTGCGAACAGCCATAAACGGCACATCCCTGGTTCTCCGTCCAACATTCGGTGTGGTAGGCGGCGTGGCAGGAGGGGCAATCCGCGACCGGCTCGCCAGGGACCATGGGACACTGGCAGATGGCACAAAGCGCGCTGCTGTCCGTGTGGTTGAGTTCGTCCATAACCCTACCCATGCCGCGTTTGGAATACGAAGATCGTCCGGCCGATGCTGATCTGGTCGCCGTGGCGAAGGCGGGCACGCCGAAGCGGACGGCCATTCAAGAGTGCCGGTTGGCTTTCATTCAAGTTTTCGATCTCGCAGTCCGTGCCCACGGCTCGTACCCGGGCATGGAGTCCGCTGACGGCAGGGTCATTGAAAAGGTAGATATCCGAGCGCGGGGACGATCCAACGTTCATCACATCCTTGAAGATCAGGAATTCTTTTCCCGCCAGAGGGCCTTGCGTCATGCGGAGCCACGCGTCCCGGGCCAGCAGTTCCACCACGCCGATCATCGCCCCCACGCACGCCCCGATTACCGCAAAGCCGATGAGGCGGCTCCAAGCGGCGCTGGGCTTGTCGGACCCCAGCAGGATCAAATCAATCGGGTCGAACAGCAACCCCCCCAGGAGCCCGCCGGAAATTCCTCCCAGCAAACCATAAAGCAGCAGGCGGGTGGAGCGAAGGGAGATACCCATGCCCAATCCCATCCCCAGGCCGGCCATGGTCCAGGCCAGCGCGCGGCCCGTCATTTGGACAACAAAGGCAAACGTGCTCAAATGGACAAAGAGGGAATCGGACTGCCGCATGGCGAGGGCGTGCAAAGGCGCGTAAACAAGGTTGGCCACAAAGCTGGAAAAGAAGCCGCCCACAAATCCCACCAGCAGGCCCACTCCGCCCCCCACCAGGGCGCGCCGAAAGAGCCGGCAAACGATGCCGTCCACCGCGCCTATGGCCAGCCCGACAAGTCCGGCCACCAGCGGAAAAATAAGTATGGCGGCGGCGTTGCTGCGCGCTTTCAGTTGCGATAGCTTCATCTGCGCCTCGCCGGCCGATTGATTCCCGGGAAAGGGGACTACAAATTTTGCGAAGGCCACATCTTTGTCGGCAAACGGGATGTAATCCACGTATAAGCCAATCGAATCACCCGCCTTCAGGTTGGCAATTCGCACCCGTCCTTTGGATCCGTCCGGCCGCAGTTCCACGGCTTGCGACAGCAGCCAGATGTCCTCGCCCTTCAATTGCAGCAAGCCCTGCGCCTCGTCGTAAATCACAAAAGACTTCTGGCCGTCCGAGAAGCGCCTCGGCATGGCGGCGTCGGCATCAATCCGCTCGATCTTTCCCTGGGTGTAAAGATAGTCGAAAAAGTAGGGCTCGATAATCGCCCACGCCACCACGGCGCCCAGGGCGCCGGCGATCATAAAGACGAACCAGTTCTGGTAATACCAGCGGCGTCCGCGGTCACGGGTGATTCCTTGTTCCCCACGCAGACTCATCTGGCGCCGCAAAAGATCATCCACATGGGCGCTGGTGGCCTCTTCGCGGGTAATGCGGATTAACGGATCGCTTGCATCATGGTCGGAGGAATCCATATGAACCTTCTTCGCCGTGCGATCTAGGGGTGCGGCTTGTCCTTGTCCCCTTTGTTCTGGTCGTTTCCCGCAGGGGGCCGTCCGGCGGGGGGAGCTTCGGCCCCGGCGGGTGGCGGCGGAGCAACCGAACCTGGCTCCGGTATCTGACCTTCGGGCGGCTGCCCGCCCGGGTTGTCTTTCCATTCGGGCAGCTTGGGCAGGAGTTCGGAAGGTATTGGCCAGTCCACGATGGCGACTCCCACCAGATAAACCTTGTCGCCAACGCGGACCGGAACACGCGCATACTGCTGCAACTCCGGAGGCGTCATGGGCCGCGCATACATGCTGTAAATACCGTAGCCGATCAAAGCCATCAAGCCGAGCCCTACAAACATGCTCAGCCCCGTCACCGTCCGGTACATCCCGTGGCGCAAATCGTCCACCGCTTTCACCAGTTGGGTAAGGCGGACTTCCACCGGTTCCAGATCGGCGCGCGCGGCCTCCGCGGGAGCGCCTGCCGAGGAAGGCTGTGTGCCTCCTTTGCCGGGAGTAAAGCAGCGCTTCTCGCGGCCGCTCACCCAGAATCGATCCACGTATTGAACGCCGTCCGGCCCATTCGCCGCCAAGGCTGCGTCGCCACCGAGCGGATCCACCAAGAGGGCAATCTGGGCGCGGCCCCCAAAGAAGTTCTTCTGGATGAAAAAATCCATGTCGGAGAACTCCACGCCCAAGCCCGGATGAGTGTGATACCAGCCCACAATCTGCAGCTCAGGATACTTCTCCTCCAACTCCAGATGGATGGCATTCCAAGTTTCGTGCGTGTAGGTTACGTGGAAGCTGCCCTCGCGCGCGGCAGATCCCCGCACCGTGGCCTGGACGTCCACGAAGAGTCCGTCATCGTCTTCACAGAGCTTACCCGCCAGCACGCCACAAACCTCGGCATCAAGCGATTCGTGAGCGTGCGCCACCAGTTGCGAATAGGCGGCACGCTCCACGGAGACGCGCAGCGGCACATTCGCCCCGCGGGGACCGGGAAAAGTTCGCCACTCCGGCCGCCGGCGCTCTCCCTCGTCTTTAAAGGAGATCTGCTCTTTTTCCTTCGCGCCCTCGTCCTGCGGGCGGGCACGAGCCTTCTCGTCGCCGGTCTTTTCCGGTGGTGACATGAGTTTTCCCCTTCTCTATAGCCAGCCGTCGGCGAGGCAGCGCGCCTCGTCGCCAGCCAATTCCATTGCGAGTTGCCGGTCCCCGCGCCTCGCCCAGAGCACGTCCCAGGCGGGCAGTCCCAGTTGTCGCGCGGTCAGTTTCAGGAGCGCACTGCCCAGGAGGATGGAATGGAGGAATTTCAGCGAGCGCTCGGCGCCGCAGGTGGAACAAGCCAGCTCGGTTTCACTGAGCTTTTCCGCCAGCTTCCAAACTTGCTGGGAGCTATGGCACGAGGCGCATTCAAGCTCCTCCACCACCTCGCGGCCCAGGTCGATTCCGTCCAAACCGCCCAGATTTTCCGCTGCGCGCTTCCAGATGACTTCCAGCGGCGTCTCCGAGCTCAGGTCGCGCGCCGCGACGACCGGCGCCGGGGAATCGTGCCAGGGGCAATCCGGCTTGAGGGGATAGGCCACGGTGTACGAGGTGTGGCGGTCGCCTTCGAAGACAAATCCCTTACCCATCAGGGATTCTCGCCCGTGCAGAAACTTCACCGCCTCCTGCGTTTGGATGCCGGCCACTACCGACGCGGTGGTGGGCGTGGTGGGAGTGCCTCGCTGCATCATGGCGCGCTGGGCAAGCAGAGAGCACGAGCGTCGCCGATTGAGCAAATCCCAGTCCAGTTCGCTCATGGTGCACTCGTAGCAGGCGGTGGCGGGCGGCGCAAATCCCCGCGCGATGCCGTTTAACACTTCGATTCCGCCGTCGATCCACGGTCGCCCCAGTCGCGCGCAGGCGCTGTTGACAAAAACCCTCGCCTCCCGATTGTCCACCGCGCTCACCACCACCTGCGCCCACCGAAACCACCCGAACCCGACGTCCGCCGAAATGTTGCCCACGATCGGCCTGACGCGGATGCCGGGATAGAGTGACTTCGCTCCGCGGGCGGCGCACTCAGCCTTGGGCAAACCGGCGTCACTCTCCCGGAAGAGAACGGAGCGGCTTAAGTTGCTCAGTTCCATGCGGTCCATATCCACAACCACCAGGTGGCCGGCTCCCAGCAGCGCCAGGTTCTTTATGATTTCGTTTCCCAGAGCTCCAGCGCCCACCACTAGGATTCGCGCCGCGCCCAGCCGCGACTGGTCCCACCATTCGATCGCTTCCAGCCGGGAAAACCGGCCCTCACTCAGGTTGATCGGTATTTGTTCGGGGGGTGACATCATCCGGCTATCCAAATTAGGGGGAAACCGCCGTGCTCAATGCGGCTCCGCCTTTCCCTGGAGTTTCTGCATTTTTTGTGACGTGGCCAGTAGATTTCGCTGGGTCCTTAGCTGCCGCGTCACTCACGGCTACTCTCATGAAAATGGCTGTGCGAAGCACCTTGGAGTGCGGCGGCTCGACGCCGCTTTGGCATAAAGCCGAGGAGGAACAAGGCGGCG
>Ga0326727_10018688_pt1 | contig 14099 bp, 18 predicted proteins | sample MB2enrmetagenome_FD_207643 | JGI IMG/M metagenome (GOLD analysis project Ga0326727, IMG submission 207643) | Lab enriched peat soil microbial communities from McLean, Ithaca, NY, United States - MB29MY | ecosystem: Environmental > Terrestrial > Soil > Wetlands > Peat | place: USA: New York...
TAGTTTGTTAATTAACTATCTTATCAAACAAGCGAGATGTTAGAATGGACGCGAACAAACGAGATAGTGCAATGGACGATATCCCACAGGGCCTTATACTCACGTTGACGAAGCTCGGACTAGTTGAATCTGAGGCAAGGATATACGTGGCCCTTTTGATGATGAAAAACGCAGAGGTGAGGGAGTTGATCGCTGCTCTCGGTTTCTCAAAGCCGAGCACGTATGCAAGCCTCCGAACGCTTGAGCATAAAGGCCTCATCGTGCTCGTAAACGCGAAGCCGATGATCTACCAGGCCGTGTCTGAAGACGTTGGCTTGGAGATCCTCGTCGACGCATACGTGAAAGCAAAAGAGGAGGCAAAAGATCGGCTCTCAGCACTCAACAAGAGCGGTATGACTTTTCCGGGGACAGCGCGGTCCCCAGATTCGTTGTGGTTTGTCTTCAACAAGAAGAATATCGAATACAAGATCCGCGACATGCTTCGAAACGCCAAGAAAAGCGTGTTTCTGATTGCCTCAGATCAGTTTGTCAAACATTTCACGCAACTCGCCAATACGAGCCTCGACCTGGAACTTATCGTATTTTCCGAGAATCCGAGAATGGAAAAGTCGCTGAAAAAGATTTTCAAATCGAATCACGCGACAATCCAGGTGGTAAGCACCGTTGAACTAGTGAATGCGTTATCGAAGCTTAACTCAGTTTACCAAGAAGGATTCTTGCAGCCGCTCGAAGAGACGCTACTAATGTTGAATTTCGGTAATACCTTATTCTTGATCGTGGACGACGCGGAGATCCTGAGTGTGCCTCCATTGTCAAACGACAGCACGATCGGCTTCAACTTAAAAGACCCGCGCGCGATTGCGAATAGGAAGTTAAAGTACAAAGATCTACACCCCCGATGAGTGGACTGCATTTTTTGCCCTTTAACTTCGAGCTCTATGGTTTCGCAGCTGCGCGCGGCCCGCAACATCTCGTCGACCTGCTCCTTTTCGGGGTAGTAGGTTTACCTTTTTTTGCAGCTCCCAAGGCAAGAGTTCACCGACACGCTGTGTGACAGAAAATTGTCACGCGCGTTTATGAGCGAGGTAGTGCAGTGAATCAGATATGGTTCGCAGTGTCGTCACCGACGTAAAAGATCTCATAGCGACCAGTTCTTACATCATCGAGGCCGCGCAGACGAGCATCGTGTGGCGTGCCCCGCTGTCCCTCTTGAGCCTTTTCATCCGCTGCGGCGTATTCAAGAGCTCAAAAACGTTTCTAGAGGGGGGCGGATCAATGAGAGGCGTCACCCAAATCTCGCCTTTTTCAGCTGGACCGATGCACGACCTTGTGCAGGCGGGCGCCGCGATTCATCTCGCGCCTCAACCTTTATCTCTCTTTATGCTCGTAGGGGATGCCCTAACGAGCATTAGTGCGTTTCATACTGACCCTAAACCTCTTTCTCTTACGACGCCTATCGTGGCCTTCCGGACAGATGACGCCATCTACGTTGAGTGGCTGTTGCATGACTTCGAAGCGGAGTGGATACGATCGATTGACGGCTCGAAGCGCATACGTGAGCTGAGCAACAGATGAAGAAGCGCCTCAGTCCTCCGAAATAAATTCCGACTCGTTCGCGATAGCGTGCGGAACGGCTGGGACGTCAGGCGGCTGCAGCAGGTGCTCGGGCACAGCTCAATGGCGACGACGGCGGTCTACCTTCAGTTCAACGACCGGGATATTAGGGAGCTGAACGACAGGACCGCGTTTTTAGAATGGCAATCACGATTGTTCAAATGCCCATCCGTATTCGCGGGAGCAATCGCAATTGTAACTTCTTTATAATTCGTCGTACCTGCTGCCGTGCGCTGTCAGGTAGCCAGACATCGTGCACGCGGTCTTGCAGGTATTGGTAAGCCTTCCAGCTGGTAGAGCACTTCCGCAAAAGTTTTTCGGCGGCCACGTCAGCGTAGTCGTTTTTGTAGTCTGCTATTTGCAAAAGGAGCTCATCGACTTCGGTGCAATCATTGTTCATAGGCTAAGACGGTGAGGAATCTGCGGTAACTGTTTGCTGAAAGTAGTGCGAAAGTATGGCTGCACTAAGGAGCCTCACACGCGCGATGGTTTTTTAGGTGTAACTATGATGCGTCGCATCAGCTCGTGAAAGGGGCTCAGAAATTAACGAAAATCGCGATTTGGCTTATTCTGCTGTAAGCTTGCGATGCCCATTGATGCATCACGTCAGGCGTCCGTCTGCAAAGTTCATTCTACTGGCTGCGGCAAGCACGAGACCCCTCCTCACTTTTATCGCGTGGCAGAAGAATGTCGACACTCAGACCCACGCCTTTATCGCCGTGTGCTTGACCTTTCGCTCATCTAGCAGACGGAGCACCATCTCGGCATTTCGCGCGTCGATCATAAACGCCCCGCGGCCCAATCGCCTGCCGTATCGGGTGACCAGCCCCTCTCGCTCAATCGCGTACTCCTTCTCCTTGTAGGTTGGCCGGGCGCGGTAGCCGTAGAGCTTACGCTCCACATAAACCCTGTCCTTGCGGGGAAGGTCGCTGAGATCGTATGAGACCACGAGCATAGGAGTGAGATGCTCATCACTCCCCAGGAGGCGTTCCGGTTTACCATACAATAGCAGTCCGTCGCGGGCAACCTGCCAGAGGAAGTCCGTGTCGACCTCCTCGCCCCGGTTGGCAAACACGAACGAGAGAGGGTTCTCCAGTTTGTATGCACGCTCGATCTCCCCCGCGCGAGCGTGGACCAGTTTTGCCTCATCGCCAAGCTCTGGATTGTGATCGGCGTTGAAGAGCAAAAGGAGGTCGATGTCACTCTTTTTGTGCACCTCGCCCGTGGCTGCAGAGCCAAAGAGAATGACCCCCTCAAGCGTCGGAAGCGATCTGACCGCTTGCACGAAGGCAAGCACTCCTGCGTATATCGGTCCTGGAACGGACAGCGGTTGGGGTAATCTCTCCCTTCGTTTCTCGGCGGTCACCCTCGGCTCCACTGCTTGATCACCTCGAGAAGGTCCAAGACCTCACCAATTGTCTTACCGTTCCCTTTTCCCCCATAGAACCGCCCGTGACGAAGCGTATCAAGCTGCCCGAACGCGTTGGCGATATCACCCTCCCCCTCAGCCCTGAGGAGATGGGAAAGGCTGGCGTGCGTATCGATATGCCGTTGGAACTTTCGTTCACACCCATACACAAGGTAGTGAAAGGCGCAGCAGAACGCCAGTTCGGTGATCGCGACGGCGTGGGCATCATCATCAGCGAGTATCAGAATGCTGCTGTAGATCTCCTCTGCCTTTTGAAGGTGCCCTTCTGCCTTCATCGTAGAGGATTGTTGGTGCGCCCCTACATATCCTTTGTGCAACTTGCACAAAAAGCGGTCAAAGCGTTGGTTTTCGTGTGAAGTACACAAGAAAATGATGGTGACAAGCTGACCACGTTGAAGGCGTGCATCTTCCCCATATCCCAGCAGTGGGCCCGGCGTTGTCAAACGGTATGGAGAGCTTATTGGCGGGCTCAAAATCAAAAAAGAAACAATGACCTAAGAGCTGCGGAGAGACTAAAAGAAACATGCTGCACGCTCAGCTAAGTAGAAGTTGGTCACGCGTGCTTTTCGCTATCTGCTACAGGTTATTCTGAGAACCAGTTGCGCTTCTTGCTTTTTTGGCGTTGTCCCGTTCTGCGGAAGCCTCGGCTATCAGTTTTCGAGCTTCTGAGAGCCCCTGAGCAATCTCCGCAAGATCGGTTTCTTTTCCCCCAATTGAGGGAGGGGTATACGCAAGTGCACCGGCGGCGGAAAAATCATCTTCAGAGACTAGAAGTCCAAATTCACGTCCTATTTCTGGTTCAATTAAATCGTCGAGCGGATTCTCAAGCCGTTCCTCGACGTCAATTCTTAATATCGATCGGACATCCTGGCTGGGGTCTACCTCAACAAAGCCGATAACGATAATCTCCCGTGGGTCAAATGCGTTAATCACGGTATACAGTGTGCTGGCCGTCCCGAATCCTCCGGTATGATACCAGGCCTTCCGGAAGTCTTCATATGTCTTGCCCTCTTTCAATCTCCTCCGAATAATCGAAACTGCTTTCACGAATACCACCAACGATACCTTGGTCAGCGCGCGTGGATACGATAAAGGCTCTGATCTGAAACTGATTGCAAGAGGCAGCAGTCAGCGCTCTTGAGCCTAGAAATCGAAAATGAGATAACGAGCTAGGAGTTAAAGAGGGGCCTAAAGGAGCGCGTTATGCATATCTTGGCTCGGGCCTGGACAAAAATGGGAGAGAGTTGCGCCACTCCCGTAAATCAAATCTCATTTCGCTTGAGGAATGCGAGCACGATGCTGCACGTTCCTTTCGGTGTTGCTGCCGCCTTTTGAAACTGGAATGATACGGTCCTATCGTCTCCATTGTTCTGCGTGGGTGGAAAAAGCGAAAATGAGCGGCACATCAATCTAGTCGTTCACCAGTCTTCCAATCATAAATCTCAAGGTCACACTCGCCTCGTTCCTTACGCCGGTGTGTCAAACGACGACTCCCTGTTTTGTAGGAGGGGATGATGCGTATCTTACCCTGGCTGCACCGTTCTACGACCTTGAGTTCATGGTCTCTGCCGTCCTCCTCGTCTTGATACTTCAACCGATACGTAGACTGGGACAGACTTTTTTCCCCTACCTTCTCCCCCTTTACGAATTTCCACTTCGAGTACGCCGATGAGTTGAGCTTATCAATCACTGCCTTACTGAGTTCTATTATTAAATCTGTCATTTGCGCCTCCTTGACTTTCTTTCTTAGCGGTTTGTTTGCATTGCTAACGTTATAGCACGACATTGCCCGAGAAATGCATCTAAATTCCAAATAAACGGCATATAATTCGAGTTCTCTCTCATCTCTCGTAGGAAGTGCTCGGCTCCGCTTAGTTTTTCCACCGTTTTATAAGATCGTTTTTCCCTTGTCCAATCCATACAGATTTACCTACCTGCCTTTGTGCGACAAAACAGGATAATTTAAATGTCGCATTGCATTCGTTCTATTGCTCCTCTTTCTTTTTCCACCGCCAAAAAGCCGCGCCCAGAAGCCGATTTTAGGCGCAGGCAACCGCAGGGTCACGAGTTCGAGCTGCTTTTGCAGGTTGTCTTTGTCGCGACGAAGCTCCAATCCCTCACCGCTATTTTTTGATGGTAGACAAGGTCAAATCGCGAGGTCAGCTCTGCCGCGAGCCGCTCGCCGTGTCCGTGCTGCCGTCTCTACCGATAATATGCCCCAGAAAAAGGCGTTTGCTCAATGGGTTAACCGATATTTGAGGCGCTTCCTTGTCCGGTTCTAACTTCTCTGCGTCCCTGAAATGTGAAACAAGAGCGTTAAGAGCTCCCGCATCATCCAGGCTAATCTGGGACTCCTCGAAGGTTTTGGTCTTCACTTCTTCAAGCGCGCGGCTTAGCAAATCCGCTTCGCCGTCCGTCAAAACTAACGCCTTGGTGAGCATTTTTTCCCTCCTACTCTGTGCTAATCACATGGACTGCATGGCATATTTCACGTGTGATTTTTTCTAATGGCGATATTAGATGTAAAATGAGCTTTATTCCAGGCGGCGAGCGTCAAGAGAGTTTCAATTTAAGAAATACGCACGCGATCGCGAATATGAAGTTACGTACAAAGCCATGGCCAAGTACGTCGCGAATGAAAGAACCAATTGACGAGCAACGAACAGAGTGGTTAAAGCTGCATCAATAAGATAGAGAGACATCCCACCAGAGCTTCCTTGATCTTCTTGCTACTGGCCTTAACCGCTAGAGGGGCATGGCGTCATAGATTTGCCGCACACCAGTTTAGTTGATTTGCTCTATCTGCTCTGAGTCCTCCCACAGTTTGTCAAAGAGTTGCGGGCGCATCAAATATTGGGCGATCGACGCATTCGATACCCACATCGCAATGGCGCTGTCCAAGTCAGGTACCTTCTCATCGGCCCTCGTCAGCGCCAGCAGAATCTCCCGGCGATCGATAATCACCCACCTTGCGAATCCAGAACGGTCGCCATATCGGTCGTCAAGTTTGTTAAGGTCCTCAAGTTGGTGGACAAGTAGCCTGACATCGTTTTTTATCGGCCGGAAAGCCTTGATGATGTCGGTTTCGCTCTCTTTCGAACGCGATGTGATGACGAGGATACGCACGGTAACGTCCTTCTTCTTCGCTTTTATGATCTTCTTGTTGAGCTGTTCGATTTCAACCGGCGACACGAACGTTCCCATGATCAAGACGCTTCGCCGTGTCCGATCCATCATCTCCATCATCTTCGCCGAAATGCTATCGAAGCCCCGTATTAGGAGCGCGTTGAGAGACTCATTTTCGATCTGTCGATCATACAACAAGGTCAACTCGTTCGACATCTGGTCGAGCTCGGAGCAGAAGAGCGTCTTTCGCTGCTCGACGACTTCCCTCGGATATCGGGGGATGTAGGTGCTGGGCTTGCCTTTCGACACGGTGATCCACTTTTCTTCCTCCAGTCTCTGCAGTGCCCCGTAAATCTTCGGCCTAGGGACTTCTGATTCAATAGAGAGCTCAGTCGCGGTCGCCGGGCCTAGCGCCACGAGGGCCGTGTATGCCTTTGCCTCGTAGGAGGTAAGCCCCAGTTTTTGCAGGGTGCCGATCGTTTTCGTATCAAGTAACATGAGTGCGGTTTTATCTGTACATCCTAATAAAAGTTACCAATTACCGTAAAATAGTTACAAAATCTTCATAAGCTGCTATAGTAACCATGGATTAGGGATTATAGAAATGGTGAAAGCAGTCGAAACAAGGGATCTCGTGAAGCGATATGAGGACGTCGAGGCGATCAAAGGCATAACGCTCGACATCGAGGAGGGGGAGTTCTTCGGCTTCCTCGGCCCGAACGTTCGTAGACTCAATTATGGAGTCGATCCAAGAGGAGCATGAAACCCAGTAACCGCACTATGAACGTGAAGGGGGATGTATCTTGAAGCAGATCGTTGAAACCCGTAATCTCACGAAGAAGTATAACGGAAAAAGCGCCGTCGGCAACGTGAGCATCGACATAGGAGAAGGAGAGATATTCGGCTTGCTCGGCCCAAACGGAGCCGGAAAGAGCACGATGATTCGCATGCTGGTGACCTTGACGCGCCCCACTTCCGGTAGCGTGCTCGTCGCGGGATACGACGTCGTCAAAGAAGCGCGCATGGTACGGGAGATAATCGGCTATTCTCAGCAGGAAGCGGGGGTCGGCGAGGACTCCACCGGTCGCACATATTTAACGCTCTTTGGACACTTCTATGGTCTCGATGGTCAAACGATAAGGCGTAGGGTCGACGAGATGCTTGCACTATTGGAATTAACTGACGCCGCAGACCGACTGACGGGCACCTATTCTGGTGGCATGCGGAAGCGCCTTGAGATTGCCGCAGCGCTCATCAACAAGCCAAAACTTCTCGTTTTGGATGAACCCACGCTGGGGTTGGACATCCAGACCCGTGCTCGTCTCTGGGATCACATCCGCGCCCTCAACAGCGACGGGATGTCCATCCTCCTCACCACCCACTATCTGGAGGAGGCCGACAAGCTCTGTAACAGGGTCGCGATTATCGATTATGGCCGCATCGTTGCCATGGGAACGCCTAACGCTCTTAAGGGCGAGATTCACGGCGACGTCGTCTCTTTGACCCTACCACCTGAGGAGCTCGATCAACGGGAAAAGACGTTCGAAAAAGTGAAGCAACTCTTGTCTGACCAACCCTTAGTCAGAGACGTTCAGCCTACGAACGACGGCCTCAACGTGTACGTCGACCAAAGGGGCGCTGCCGTACCTCTGATTTTGCACGTGGTCGAGGACGCCGGGGTCATCATCGAAGATCTCAACCTTTCGCGAGCGTCACTCGATGACGTCTTCATCAAATACACCGGCCGGACGATGCGCGAGGAGCGAGGGCAGGCACTTGGCGCGAAGAAAATGATGATGAGTGGGGGGTGAAGCATGACAGGCTTATTGCGGAGCACCTGGTACTCGTTAGGTAGGCTTGTGCGGGCCTTTGTGCGCACTCCTTTCTGGATTCTCATCTACTCGATTCAGCCACTGATATGGCTTCTGCTCTTTACGCAGATTTTTCAGAGTATCACCGTGTTGCCAGGGTTTTCCACGAGCAGTTACGTGCAGTTCTTTGCGCCGGGCCTTATCGTTACGCTGGCTGTCTTTAACTCGAACTTCTCGGGTATGCAGATCATTCAAGACATTAACTTCGGCGTCTTCGAAAAGATGCTCGTGACGCCGGTTGACAGGTACGGATTGATTTTGGGTAGCCTGCTCTACGTAGCAGTGATCGGAATAGCGCAAATCGTTATCGTATTGGGGGTCTCTTTCGTAATGGGTGCGCACGTGGCAACTGGAGTGGGCGGCGTCCTCCTTACGTTTGTCATCGTAAGTCTGTTAACAATAGGTATCGCTGGGCTGATCACTGCGCTGGCTCTGCGCGTTAAAAGGGCGGAGCCACTGATATTCGTGACCAATTTGATAACGCTTCCGTTGATCTTCCTGTCCGGTGCGCTGATACCGGCGAGCTTAACTCCTAGCTGGGTACAAACCGCCATGAAGTTCAATCCCGTTAACTACGCGGTGCTCGCGGTGCGGCCACTGTTCCTCACAGGCTACGACTGGACAGCGAGTGCACAGGCGCTGATCGTCTGCGGCGCTCTCGCATTCGTTGCGATCGTTATCGCGACGTTGGCCGCTCGGCGATTCGGCGATTAAAACATGACCGAACGGTTTCGGTGCTGCCACGCGATGGCTGTACTTGAATGGATAACGTGAATCACGTGTAAAGAAGAGCAAACATAAGGAAAACGCGATTATGATAGTGAGAGTGCAGCGACAAAGATGGCGAAGAGAAGCTTTTACTGAAGTGCTCGCCTAGTTGCAGGGGTAAGCCAGCATCCATGCAGAACAGGATGCGATTCGGCATGCTTGCAAAGAATACGTAGATGCAGCATGGAAGACGTGCATATTGCTCTTCGATATCATCTGACTACCATTTTTTTAGTCGCATGCGGTTAGCGGATTGCCGGTTTGTCTACTAATTATCTCGCACAGTGGTACGTTCACAATCATGCTCAAAATGACAACCGTTATTGCCGATAAGACACATTTTCGGCAATCGTGAAGAACATCACCGACTACCTCGAAAAAGAGCAAGTCGACCAGGTGCTTGCAGCGGCTCACCAGTGCAGCCAGCGGGACTACCTCATGCTGCGGGTGCTCTGGCGCACCGGTGTGCGGGTCAACGAGTTGCTCAACATAAAACCGAGTGACATAGAAGCCCAGAATAGCGTCGTCAATATAGTGAAGGCGAAAGGAGACAAGCAGCGGAGGGTTCATTTAGACGCAGAGACTGTCAAAATGCTCTCCGATTATGTTTTGGCACAACAACTCCCCCCGATGATCGGCCTATCTTTGCACTTAAACAGCGACAGGTGCCGAACATCGTCAAGCGCTACGGTTTAGTCATCGGAAAAGACGTCCATCCGCACACCTTCCGACACTCGTATGCGATTCACTGCGTGCGAAACGGCTGGGACATCAGGCGGCTTCAGCAGGTGCTCGGGCATTCGAGTTTGAACGTGACGGCAGCCTATCTGCAGTTCAACGACCAGGATATCAAGGAGCTGTATGACAGGACGCCCTTCTAGCTGATCTCCAAATGAAATACTCGAAAAGAGTGAACCGTGACTAATTTTGGCCGCATGGCTATTTCCTCCCTCTCCTTTTTGCAGTTAGGGCTGCCCCCCGATGATACGTTGAACGTCAGCGTGATGGGCGAAGACACTCTCTTCCTGAGCACGTCTACGATGTGCAGTTTTGGAAGGATTTCACGTCGTTTTTGACGCACTAATCAGCGTGAAATGAAATGACAAAAGCCGTTCCGTTTTCTCTGTTCAATTCAATGGTGCCTCCGAGCTGATTGACCAACGCGACAACGAGCTGCATACCCAACGAGTCGGTCGCTTGAAAGTCCACATCCGCGGGAAATCCTATGCCATTATCTGCAACAGTCAGCGCGTGTGCGCCGTTCGCCCGCTCCAGTGCGATAGTAACGGCGCCCGCTCGTCCGTCCGGAAACGCGTGCTTTAACGAGTTTGAAACGAGCTCGTTGATGATAAGCGCGCACGGAATGGCGGTATCAACGTCGAGCTGGACGTTCTCGATATCAACAGTGGTCGTGATTACTCCAAAAGGGACATTGAACATCGGCAGGAGCTCGTTGACCAAGCTCTGGACGTAATTACCGAAGTCGATCTCCGCTAACGAGCTCGAACTGTACAGTTTCTCGTGAATGAGGGCAATCGATCTGATCCGCGTCTGGCTCTCGTTGAGCGTATCTATTGTTTCTGGCTCAGTAGCTTGAGCCGCTTGCAGGCTGAGCAGGCTTGATACGATCTGCAAGTTGTTCTTCACCCGGTGGTGAATTTCCTTGAGGAGGGTCTCCCTCTCGTTAAGGGTTGCCCTGATCAACTCATCTGCCTGCAGCTTAGCGATTACCACCCCCGCCTCGTTACCGATGGCGATGAGCAGCTCTTGCTCGGCTTGAGTGAAGGTATGGCGTGTAAAACCCCCCGCGGTGAGCGCCCCTATACGTTTATCATAGCGATACAGTGGCACCACAGCGAAAGATGCGAGTCCCAATTCAGCGGCATGAGGCACGCGCAAAGCCTCGTGACCGTCGACAAAAAGAGGTCTTCCCTCAACGAGAACACGAGTGTAAAGCGCTTCGTCAAGGGGAATGCCTCTTATAGCTTCAACAGTGATATCGGGAATGCCGGTTGCGTAGCACACGTTTGCACGGCGAACGTTATAGTCGTTGAGATGGACCGTTCCGACATCGAAGTGCAGCAGTTCGAGCGTCAAATCTGTCACGGTTTTAGCAAACGACTGCACATCAGTGGCTCGGTTTCCCTCAGTCATGATACGGTTGAGTGTCTCGATCGTGTGGGTGTATTCTTTGACACGCTCTTCTGCCCGCTTCAGCTCAGTAACATCAAGTATGACACCGCGCTGCCCGACGACAGTACCGTCTCGCTTCATTTGTACAGCCCGGATTGAGATAGGGAACGTGCTCCCGTCCTTCCGCAGCCCGGCGTATTCCACTCCGCCGACGTCTTCCCCACCCATTCTCCGGCGGAACACCGCGCGTGCTCGTTCTGCATCGGCAGGTACGACCATCTGAAAAATGGACATCCCCGCTTCGAGGTCTTCGTTCGTGCAGCCGAACATGTCAAAGGCTGTCGCATTCGCGAAGGTGATACGACTAGTTTCGTCTGCTTCATACACGACGACAGGGAGCGTGTCGGTGATTTCACGGATGCGTCGTTCGCTCCTCATTAGAGCCGCTTCAGCACGCTTCCGCTCGGTGATATCAATGGCGATGCCACGGAGCCCCGCATAGACGCCATCACGAACGATCGGCATCGTACGGACGTCAAAGGGAGTCGTGCTCCCGTCTTTGTTGATAAGGGTATATTCTGCCCACCCCGCGTCTTCCCGCTGTATTTTTTTACTAATAGCCTCTCGCACCCTCTCTCGGTCAAAGGGTGCGACCACGTCAAGGACGTTCATTTTCCCTTCGACTTCTTCTATTGTCCAGCCGTACCGAGTAAACATGGCTGCGTTTGCGAAGGTGACGATGCCGTTCGCATCTGTCTCAAATATGATTTCCGGTAGCGCGTCGGTGAGCTCACGGATGCGCTTTTCACTCTCTTCCAGTTTTTGCTCGGCGCGCTTCTGCTCAGTAACGTTCAAGGCGATCCCACGCATCCCTACCGGAACGCCCTCTCGAACGATCAGTGAACCACGTACAGCGAGCTGGAACGTACTCCCATCGCGCCGCAACGCCGGAACCTCTATCCACTCCGAAGGTTCCTCAAGTACCGCTTGAGCAATGGATTCGCGTATTTCTTCGTGTTTGTCACGGGGGAGGAAGTCATACAGCGTCATTTCCCCTTCGAGCTGTTCTTTTGTGTAGCCGAACTCTTTCAGCCCCGCAAAGTTGATAAACGTGATAGTTCCGGCCATGTCCGTTTCAAATATCATCTCAGACAGCGACTCGGTGAGCTCACGGATACGGCGATCGCTCTCGCGCGCCTTTGCTTCCGTGACGTGCCTGTGAATCGCCATTTCAATCGCAGCTCTCAGCTCAAGCTTATCAAACGGCTTAACAAGGAACCCGTAGGATGCCGTCGCTGTTGCCCGCTTGACGGTAGCCGCGTCAGTATGCGCGGTAAGAAAGATGATGGGAATGTCAAAACGTTCGGCAATCTGCTGCGCGGCGTCGATGCCGTCCACCTCCCCTTTGAGGACTATGTCCATCAACACCACATCGGGGCGCAATTCACCTGCCTGTGCTATCGCGTCTTCTCCCGTTGCCGCGATGCCGACGATATCGTAGCCCGTGCCACGCAGCTGAGACTGGATATCCGTGGCGACAATAAACTCGTCTTCCACGAGAATTAGACGAACCATCCGGCCGTTCCCCGTACAAAGTACGCTGCACGTACATAAAGTATCGTTTTCACATCGTCACGCTTTCTGGAGCGTTTCATCGCCCAATTTCTGATTTCTTTCTGCTGCTGCTTCAGTTGCTGCTGCCTTATCTGCTGCTCCTTTAGCTGCTGCTGCTTCAGTTGCTGCTGCCTCTGCTTTTGCGCCTCAAAAATCCACGCAAAGCCAATAATTGGGCTTAAGACTAGCACAACCAACGTAATAAGCGGCGAAAAATTAAGTTACGTCCAGTCTTCGATCTGCACGCCAATATATTTTTTCACCCTAGTAAAATCACTGTCTTTAGTTACTGGAATTAGATTGTGAAAATTTGCGTGTGTTGCTATCAGCAGATCGTGCTCTTTTAGTGGGGTTCCTTTTGGTATGTTAGCCCATAGCTCTGCTGCCTTATCCCAAACGGTTACATCATCAAATAACAACATTTCGCATACGTTGCAGAGCTGGTTAAAACTGTAAATTTGTTCTGACTGCGGCGAAATATTGATCTCATAATAGCCGCGCTTGATCTCATAATAGCAGATCCCATTGATATTAATCGTTTTGTGCAATAGTCTTGCGTGCAAGTAGGTTGTGTAAGCTTTGGGCTCCCGGTCTAAAATAGCTATGACTGTTACTGTGTCGAGCAGATATGTCATTTGGTGATTAAGCCCCGTTCTGTAGCTCTTTTGAATTGTTGCTTTTGCCCCGAAGATAAAGCTCTAAAAGCATCAGACGCTGCATAGCTAACTAATGTGCCCTTAATGGTATCTTGCAGCATACTCGCTGAAAGCTCCATCTGTTCAGGTGACATCTCATCAAAGACGTCAGATAAGTCTCTCAAAATGATGCTTTTGTCTAGGTCTTTAAAGAGCAAATCGGTTGAGGCCAAACCGTCTATAAGCTGAGAGGCTTTGCTCAGTGTTTTGTTTTTTGACTCAGTCTTCATAAGTTTCTCGAAATGGAGTTTATCTGCTCTGCTGGACAATGGTGGAGTAGCGCCCATAGCTTCAAAAATACTTGTTTTGAATCTGCTTATAATTTCAACAGAATTGGCAGGGTGTGTTATGCGCAAATAATCTCCAAGCGCTGGAAGCACGCCTACCGTCCCGCTTTCCATTAGCCCCATGAAGCGTATAAAAGGGATGCTGGATTCTGTCGCTGCTGATTCCATCAATGGTGGAACATTTTCAGCAATGTTAGACGTGATGTCGAAATGCTCCTCGTAGCACTCTGCGTGAGTGCTTTGAGATGCTCTCTCGAGATCGCACCACATGTCATTTGAAAGATTCATATAATTCACCTTCTGTCAATTTGCAGAACCAGTTGTGAGTAACAGTGTGAGCTTGGGCAAACCAGATGTGTAGTTCGAATGGATCTTTTGCAATCTGGTCTTTTTCTGATTGTACTATTGTTTCCCAAACTAATGCATTTTCATCATTATCTCTCTTTGCCGTCCAGATTCTCAATCCACAAGTGCTTGTTGGCTTTGTTGCTTTAAATGACACTCGCCAATCAAATTGAACAGGAGAACTAGAAATATTTGAATCTTCAAATAGCCTAGGGCT
>Ga0326727_10018689_pt1 | contig 14098 bp, 13 predicted proteins | sample MB2enrmetagenome_FD_207643 | JGI IMG/M metagenome (GOLD analysis project Ga0326727, IMG submission 207643) | Lab enriched peat soil microbial communities from McLean, Ithaca, NY, United States - MB29MY | ecosystem: Environmental > Terrestrial > Soil > Wetlands > Peat | place: USA: New York...
AGCTCGGCTACCGGGTCGAAACGGCGAGTGTCCAACTCGTTCAACTGGGCAGTCCAGCATAAGGAGGATTTTCGACTCTGGGGACGGGCGCCCTCGCCCGTCCAAGCCGAGCGCAGCTCGGCAGCCGGCTGTGGTCGCAACAACTCTGGTTTCGCTCTAGCATCCGTGATTCTCATCGGTCACTTCTCGACGAACACCAGTTCGCCGTTTTCAACTTTGAGATCTTTCACGTTATTCGGCAACTTGAGCTGGTCGCGCTGCTCGGCGAGTTTCTTCTGCAACACTTCGTTGACCAGGGACGCGGGCACGGAAAGATCGCCAACCTTAACCTCAGTGGCATCGAAGGTCGCGTAACCATCTTTCGAGCCGAGATGCCCGCCCAAGGTGAGGTAGACGTCTTTACCGGCGATCTGCGTGAGAAATTGGCCCCGCACAATGTCTCCGTCCATGGAGACCTGGTAATCCTTAATATTGGGAACCGCGCCCGGAAACTCCATTGCCCCACTCGGAGCCGGAGGATTCGCTGGCGAAGAGTTGGCGGCGGGCAAGTTCCCGGAAGAATTGGCAGGTGCAGCCGCCGCTGCCGGCAGCAATCCTGCAGCTTGTGCCAAGGCAGCCGACAATTCGCCGGAGCTCATGCGGACTTCGCTCTCGCCTTCTCCGGGCGCCTTGGGCTGCGCGAGTTGGCTCACCTTCTCCTGGAAGGACTGCGCATTGGCGGCAGCCGCAGCGGGCGCGACCGCGGGTGCAACCGGCGCGGGCCGCTTTAACACTAAGATGAGCGTGAGAATCGAGATGGCCAGGGTTACAAAACTGATGATCCGCTGCAGCTTCACGAAAACACCTCCGCCGTTGTCATCTTTCTATCGTACGCGTGGGGCGAGACTGGCTTGAGATGACGTAGGTGCTATCTGAGGGGAGGGTCTTGGAGTGCGGAATTAGGCTAGGACTGTCCCATTGAAGCACTCGGCTGGACCCTTCGCCTCCGCTCCGGGCAGGCTCGCGAGACGCTCGCTCCACGAGCGTCTTCATTCCACGATGGCCAACACGTCGCCGGGGTTCACCGCCATGCCTGGGCCAGCCAATAATTGTTTCACGACTCCTTTTTTTGGCGACTTGATTTCGTTCTGCATTTTCATCGCTTCGACCACAACGATGCCCTGTCCGGCTTCGACTTCGGAATTCTCCGCGACCAGCAGACGCACGATCCGCCCCGGCATCGGAGCCAGAATTTTCCTCGGCCCTTTTTCGTCTCCCGCAGCCTTCTGGCGCGAGCGCAAAGAACGCGGATCGCGCAACTCCACCGCGAACCGCGAACTGCCCACCCACAGGTGGAGATCGGTCGCCGTCTGCTCGCGTTTAATTTCGTAGGCGCGCCCATCGACCAGCAGGGACAAAACATCGCGGCGCGGAATGACGGCGTCGATATGGACCGGTTGCCCGTCCAATCGGCACTCCCATCCGGCGGCAGCTTTTTCCAGCTCGAGCCGGTGTGGTTTGCCTCCCGCTTTGCCGCCGACTTTGCCGCCGACTATGACTTCGTACACCATAAGATCAACGCAGCGCTTCCGAACGTCCGTTCTGTTTCCAGGCGGATGGACCCGAAGCCGGCGCTCCGGCGCCGCCATTCTTGCCGACCGCCGCCGCTGGATCGAGCACGGCGAACATTCCGGCGGCAATCGCGGCGATCCTCTCCATCGCTTCGATCTCGCGCTCTGGGGCGCTCGACACCACTGCCGGGTTGCCTTTCGCAATCAATCGGTCGAGGTATCCAGTATCGATTTTCGCCGCCCGAAAATCCGCGTCGCCAAGAATCCGCTGGAAGAGAGAAATGTTGGTCTTGATCCCGGCCACAAAATATTCGTAGAGCGCTCGTTCGAGCCGCATGATGGCTTGCTGCCGGTCGCTTCCATAGCCAATCAGTTTGGCCAGCAGCGGATCGTAATCCATCGGGACATTCCAGCCTTCGTACATCCCGCTGTCGCGGCGGATTCCCGGTCCCGACGGCTGCAGCAGCACCGTGATCTTGCCCGGGCTGGGAAAATAATTGTTGTCGGGATCTTCGGCGTAGATGCGGCACTCGATGGCGTGCCCGCGAATCTCCACGCCCGACTGCGTGAAGGGCAGCTTCTCGCCCGCCGCGATCCGTATCTGCAGATGCACAAGATCGAGTCCAGTGGTCAACTCGGTGACCGGATGTTCCACCTGCAGGCGCGTGTTCATCTCGAGAAAGTAGAAATTCTTTTGCTGATCGACCAAAAATTCCACCGTGCCGGCATTGGTGTAACTCGCCGCCTGCGCCACTTGCACGGCGACTTCGCCCATGCATCGGCGCATATCGGAATCGACCATCGGCGAAGGCGCTTCTTCGAGAACTTTCTGGTGGCGGCGCTGAATGGAACATTCGCGTTCGCCCAGCCAGACGATATGTCCGTGTTCGTCGGCCAGCACCTGCATCTCGATGTGGCGGGGATCGACGATCGCCTTTTCGATATAGACTTCACTATCTCCGAATGAACTCTGCGCTTCACTCTGCGCGGCGGCGAAGGCAGTGTGAAGTTCCTGACGGCTGTGCACCAGGCGCATCCCTTTGCCGCCACCCCCCGCTGCGGCTTTCAGCATCACCGGATAGCCGAGCCGCTCGGCCGCATCTTCGCCTTCTTCGGAAGAGGCGAGGCCGCGCGAGGTTCCGGGAACAAAAGGCACTCCCGCTTTTTCCATCTGCTGGCGGGCGCTGGTTTTTGAGCCCATCATCTTCATCGAGTGCGGAGTAGGCCCGATAAATTTCACCCCCGCATCGCCGCAAGCCTGGGCGAAGGCCGCGTTTTCCGAGAGGAAGCCGTAGCCGGGATGAATCGCCTCAGCACCCGAACGTTTGGCTACGTCGAGAATCTTGTCCATCCGAAGATAAGACTCGGTCGCCGCCGCCGGGCCGATGGGGTAAGCTTCGTCGGACTTACGGACATGAAGTGCGCCGCGGTCGACATCGGAGTAGACCGCGACCGTAGCGATGCCCATTTCGCGGCAGGCGCGAATGACGCGCACCGCGATCTCTCCCCGATTGGCGATCAGAATCTTCTTGAACATTTCAGTAGCGCGCGGCTTGCGCGAGCTATGCCGGAATGATTTTACCTGTGGCAGCAGGGATGTGCATGGGGCAAATCTCTTGGGGTGGGGCGGCGAGTTCAGGTAACGACCCGGCTTGCCGCGTCTCCGGGGGCGGGGCTGACGAGCGCTCGGCTGGGACGGGCGAGACGCCCGTCCCTCCACGAGCTAACCTGTTTACTTGCTCTGGTCCATGACGATGTTGCCGCCTGAGCCCGGCTGTTTTTCAGCCTTCTCTTTCTTAACGGCCATGGTTTTGTCCACCCACTCGTCGGCGGTCTTCAGGTCGGCGGCGCGGGCTGCCGGGTCGTCGCACTGTATATCGGCGCGCTCCCGGAACATCAGGTTCATGTAGGCCATGGCGTCGTCGTAATCGGGACGAAGCTGGAGCGCCTTGTTCAGGTTATCGATACCTTCCTGAACGTTGGCTGTGTTGGTTTCTTTCAGCTGAGCGCAGACCTTCTTGTCCTTGGCAGGCAGGGACTCATCCGGCTTCATGCCGAGTTTGGCGCGCTCCTCCTGACGGGGCACGTAGGTCTGCGTCCAGTCAATCACGGCCACCGAGTAATAGGGCTCGGGATCGTTGGGATCGATCTCGGAAGCTTTCTTGTAGTACTCCTTGGCCAAGGGAAAGCTCTTCATCTGTAGATAGAGGTAGGCGATACCCTTGACGCTGTTGATGTTCTTTGGATCGGCCTGCAGCACCTGCTTGTAGGAATCAATCGCCTGCTCGGCATAACGATTGTTGTCCGGAGTGTCAGCGCCCGGAATGTACTGCTGGGCATAGGCTGTCGCCAGATAGAGGCGGGCGTTGAGCAGTGTGGGGTCGAGTGCTACCGCTTGCTGGAAGTGATCGATGGCTTGTTCGAATTTCGAGTTCTTGTATGCCTGCACGCCTTTGTTGAGATGGTCTCGCGCCTCAAGCTTGGCGCAACCGGTGCTGGAGAGCATCACCAGTGCGGCGGCGAATACCACCAGAAGTCTCTGAGTCGTTTTCATTGCTTTATGAATCTCCCTTGCCGCGGAGTATAAAAAACTCGATCCGAGGCGGCGCGGGAAGCTCAAGGTCGAACCTGGAGCCTGCCGCTTCCCGCCTCATTGCGATGTCTTCTGAAGCTCGGTGAGTATTCTAGCTCCCCGCTTCGATTTTTGCTGTGATCAAACCTACTTTGTCGACGCCGGCCGAATGCGCTATATCGATGACGCTGGCAACATCGGCGAAGGGCACGTTGTCATCGCCCTTCACGAACATGACCTTCTCGGCGCGAGTCTTAAAAATATCCTCCAGGCGCCCCTGCAGATTATCCCAAGTGGCCTCGTCCTGATTGATCTTGAGCCCCGGAGGGTTGCCAGCGCCGTGATCGATCAGCTGAACCACGATGGTGCGATCGGGAGTGTTCTGCTGTTTCTGATTGGGCGGCGGCGGCTGCGGTACCAATGCCTCCAAACCCTTGGGCGTCAGCGGCGTAATCACCATGAAAATGATCAGCAGCACCAAAAGCACGTCGATTAGCGGCGTGACGTTCATGTTCGCGTTCTGGCCCCCTTTGGGGCCGACTGCCATACTCATAATCGATCTCCTCTGCTGCTTATTATTACCTTGTCACCCTTGCGTACTATTGCCCGCCCTTAGGTGCCGATGGATTGGTCGTGGCGCCCGTCGGCGGGGCCATGGCTCCGGACTTCTTCTGATCCGTCAGCAGGCCGAGTTGGTCAACCCCAGCCGCGCGCACATTGTCGACGACTTCGACTACCCAGCCGAATTTCGCCCGCATGTCCGCCTTCAGAAAGACCCGTTTGTCGGTCCGATTCGCCAGCTTATCCTTGATCTTGTCCGTCAGTTCATCCACCTTGACAGGATCGGTGCCGAAGAACACGTGGTCATCGCGGGTAACCGCGACGAGCAGCGCGTCTTCCTTGTCGGCGTCGTGCATATCCGTGGGATTGTTGACCTTCGCCATATCCACGGGGACGCCGTGTTGCAACATGGGCGTGACCACCATGAAGATGATCAGCAGCACCAGCATCACGTCCACCATCGGCGTGACGTTGATGTCGGAGCTGACATTCGCCCCTTCGTTTCGCTTTGCTAATGCCATGGAATTCAGTCTCCTGCTTACGCGTGCTGTGGCCAAGGCTGGCAGCGATGAAGATGAGGAAGAGTGGGCGCCGGTCGTAAAACCGGCGCCTCTTCAGCAACTCATGTTTTGCAGCCCGTTGTTCTACAACGCTGGTTCTGGCGGCCCTCGCTCTCGCGACGACGGCCCAAAACCGTGGCCTTAGGACCGGCGCAAGCTCCGGCGCTTCAGGAAGTAATCGATCAGTTCGCTCGACGAGTTATCCATCTCTACGTCGAACGCTTCCACGCGGCCGGTCAGATAGTTGAACATCATAACCGCCGGAATCGCCACGAACAGGCCGACTGCGGTGGTTACTAGCGCTTCCGAAATGCCGCCCGCGACCGCTGCCAAGCCGGTTGCCTTTTCCTTGGCGATGCCGTTGAAGGCGTTCAGAATGCCGACCACCGTTCCGAACAGTCCCACGAAGGGTGCTGTCGAACCGATTGTCGCCAGACCGCCCAAGCCACGCTTCAACTCGGCGTGCACAATGGCTTCGGTGCGCTCCAGTGCGCGCTTGGAAGCTTCAATGGTCTCCCCGGGAATCTCACCCGGGCTATCCTGGTGGGCCCGGAATTCCATCAGGCCAGCCGTGACCACCTTGGCCAGGTGGCTTTTCTTGTTGCGCTCGGCCACTTTGATCGCTTCGTCAATCTTGCCTTCGCGCAGCGCTCCGGCAACAGCGGGAGCGAACGCGCGGGACTGATTGCGGGCGGCGTTGAAGGCCATCCAACGGTCAATCATCACGCCGATCGACCACCCCGACATGATGAACAGAACAATAACCACGACCTTCGCCAGAATACCCATCTGCTTCCAAAGCGAAATCGGGTCCCAACCGACCGAGCCCTCGTCAAAGAGCCAGGCGGCGAAAAGATGGAAATTACAGAGTGCGACTGCTGCGAGGTTCACTACCATGAGTTGCTTTCCTCCTCAGAAACTATTTCGAGATCGTTACTAACCGCTCAAAATTCTTCCGCCTGCCAGGCTCGCGCCCGAACAGCAACCCAGCGGCCCAAAGCCACATTCCTGACGGCTGCCATGAGTCGCGGGTTGAAGACTGCGGAAACTCTGCACCCGTCTGATGCAGGATAAAGCTGGCCCGGAGAGTCTAGCCTCCGGACAAGCTAAAGTTCACAACCACCTGCGTCTCCACGGCCACCGGCTCGCCATTGAGCAGGTAGGGCTTATAGCGCCACTGTTTCACGGCCTCGATCGCCGCCGGCGCCAGCATCGGGTGGCCGCTGATCAACTGCAGGTTCTGAATCGTCCCGTCCTTGCTGATCTCCGCCTGCAGCACAACCGAGCCCTGAATGCGGGCCTGTTTTGCCAGTTGCGGATAAGTGGGCGTGACCTTCCTGATCAAAAGACCAGTCGCCACACCAGTGGACACGCGAACGCGCACCGGGGCCGCGATCTTGGGGATATTAGCCGCTGCCGCGTTGAGGATGCCACCGATCACGCCGCCCGCCGTGCCTCCAGGAATACCCCCCGGCACACCACCCGGGACACCGCCACCACCCAGATCCGGGGGCGCTTCCTCTTCTTTGATCATTTGAACTTTGTCTGGAATCTTGGTGGGCGTGCGCAACTGGCCGTTGACCATTTCGCTCGCCATCTTCACCACTCGAACCGGAGCGGCCGCCGGCGGTGGCGGAGGCGGGGGTGGGGGTGGCGGGGCTACCAGGAAAGTCATGAGCTGCGTCTTGGGCAGCGCGTCGGTATAAATCAGAGGGATTAGGATCAGAACGCCGACGAGCAGAACCTGCAGCGTGAAGGAAAGAATGGTGGTGCTCAACCGTTTCGTCTTGAATCTGTTGCCTGACTCAATGAGGCTGTCTTCAAACATGGGCTTCTCCTACATCGAACCGTACTAGAACTTAGACACCGGCTACATCCTCTTTGCTCCCAGTTTTTATCCCTATTAAATTCTGCCTCTGCGGGCCGCTAAAGATTCTACGCCACATCGGGCCGGATTAAACGATTAAACTTTTACTTTTTCCTTGGCCTGCGCCGGGCCGTTGCCGGGCCGCAGCGGCATCGCTACCGGCCGTTTGCCGCGCTCGCCCCGCCATTCCTGGTAGGCGACCAGAATTGGGGCTGCAATCGCGATCGAAGAATAGGTTCCAATCAGGATTCCAATGACCAGGGCGAGACTGAAGCCGCGCAGCACTTCCCCGCCAAAAAGGAACAAAGCAAGCACAGTAAGGAAAGTCAGGCCCGCTGTCAAGATAGTTCGGCTTAAGGTCTGATTAATACTTTTGTTGACAATATCGGCCAGCCTGTCCCGCCGCAGCAGTTTGACGTTCTCCCGTATGCGGTCAAAAACCACGATGGTGTCGTTATTGGAATATCCGATTAAGGTCAGGATGGCGGCAATCACGGTCAGCGAGATTTCCCAGTTCAGCAGCGAGAAGGCTCCCACCGTGATCAGAGTGTCATGAAAAACCGTCAACACGGCGGCGACGCCATAGATCCATTCAAAGCGGAATCCAAGGTAAATCAGCATTCCGCCGAGCGAATACAGAGTGGCCAGAATGGCTTGCTTGCGCAACTGCGCTCCAACTTGGGGCCCGACGATCGCCACGTCGCGGATCCCGAAATCCGAGACATAGAAGTTGTCCTGCAGAGAGGCAACCGCCGCGGAGTCCGCCACACTCTTCAGCTCATCGATCGAACTGAGTACTCCGCTTTTTGTCTTGTCGCGATAATCGACTATAGCCTGAGCGATCGCGGTGTACCGTGGATTGGCGTCGATGCCTTCTCCGAGATGGAGCGGGTCCTTCTCCAGGAGATAATCCTTGATGGTCAGCGAACTGGAGTTGTTGAGATCCTGCTTGCCCGCGACGGCGTGGCTTTCGAGCGCCTGTAGGATCTGGATTTTGCCCTTGTCGAGATCCTGTTCGCTGGTCTCCTGAATATCGAGCTGGATCAGCACCTCGTTGCTATTGTGGGCTTTGTCGTAGTCTTGAACGCGGGCGTTTTTCAATCCGGCGCGCCCGATCTCCGCGCTGATGGCGGCAACATCGGGGGTGTGCGCGTACTTCACATAGACCAGCGTGCCGCCGCGGAAATCGACGCCCAAGGGGATGTGGTGCCAGAACAGCATGGAAGACAGTCCGGCGACGCTGAAGATCAGAGAGAAGGTGAGGAAATACCACTTTTTCCCAAGGAAATCGATGTTTGTGTTTCTAAAGAATTCCACGCTGCTTACGATCCCTTCAAAAATCAGTCGTTGGTCGTTAGTCGTTGGTCGTTCGGGCTGCATCGTTCTTTTGAAATTCGCGAACGACTAACGACCGACGACCAACGACTGCCTTAAATACTCAGTGCCTCTCCGCGCTGCTTCCTGCTCAGCACCCAATCAAAAATCACGCGCGATACAAACACCGCCGTAAACAGATTCGCGGCCAGACCGAATACCAGCGTCGTGGCAAAGCCTTTTACCGGCCCCGTTCCAAACAGAAACAGAATCGCAGCCGAGACGATGGTGGTGACGTGAGTGTCGACAATGGTGATCCAGGCGTGCCCGAATCCCTGCTCCACAGCCGACGGCGGCGTCTTGCCGTTCCTCAGTTCCTCTCGTATACGCTCAAAAATCAGCACGTTCGAATCCACGCCCATACCGACCGTCAGAATAACGCCGGCAATGCCCGGCAGCGTCAGCACCGCTCCGAAGTAGCCCATGAACCCGAGCAGGATCACCAGGTTCAAGATCAGCGCAACATCGGCATTCACGCCCGCCCAGCGGTAGTAGATCAGCATGAAGACGAGGACGGCAAGCATGCCGTACATGGCCGCCTGAACGCCGGAGCGAATCGAATCGGCGCCCAGCGACGGCCCCACAACTTCCTCATTCAGATACTTGATGCTGGCCGGAAGCGCGCCGGAACGCAGTGTCATCGAAAGATCCTGCGTCTCTTGCTGGGTGAAACGGCCGTTGATGATGCCGGTGTCATGAATGGCTTCTTTGATCACCGCGACTTCCTGCACCTTGTTGTCGAGAACCACCGCCAGATAGTCGCCCACGTGCGCGGAAGTGAAGGAGTAGAACTTGCGCCCACCGTCGGAAGTAAGGATAAAGCGGACCGCCGGCTGGCCATTTTCGTCGGTGGTCGGTTCCGCTGTCCGAAGATCGCGGCCGGAAACCGCCGAGGCGCGAGAGATCAGATACCAAGCCTCGCCACCTTCAGTGTTGCGCGACCCTATGCTCTTGCCCGCCATCAGCACGGCGTCCGGAGGCAATACGCCACCCTTGTCTTGTAAGGCCGCTTCCTGGCTCGAATAAGGCCCGCCCAGCGATTGCTTGATTTCCAGCATCGCCGTGGACTGCATGATTTCCTTGACGCGCGCCGGATCGTCCACGCCCGGAAGCTGGACAATAATCTGATACTTGCCGAGGCCGTGCGGCGCAATTTCAGGTTCGTTCACGCCCAGTTGGTCAATGCGATTGCGGATGGTCTCGATGGCCTGGGTAACCGCGTGGTCTTTCAAATCGGCAAGGTTCTGCGTCTTCATCGCGACGTTCCAGGAATTTTCCGCGCCCGAACTGGCGTCATACTCCGGCAGCCGGTCCGAAATAATGCTCTTGAAATCGCTGGTCTGTTCCGGGGGAACGCCCTTCACCACAATCATTTCCGGATGGTTCACCGGATCGGGCTTGGTGATGTCGGCGTAGTTGATCTTGTGCGTGCGCAGATCTTCCTTGAGGCGCGCCATCGCATTGTCGGAATCGACATTGACCGCGTCGTCGACCTGCACCTGCAGAATGAGGTGTGTCCCGCCCTTGAGGTCGAGGCCCAAATGAATGCGGTCGGTGATGGACGCCAGCAAGCCCTTGCCCGACCAGTCCTTCGGAATCCCGATGATACCGAACAGGAAGAACAACAGGATGGCTACGATGATTGCCAACTTCGTACTTAGGTTCTTATTCATGAAAAAACCAGTCGTTCGTCGTTCGCTTTTCGCAAAACTTCACGGCACGGCCAAATAACGTTGCCTCAAAACCACCGCGAAGAGCGAACGACGAACAGCGACCAGCGACTACTTTCCTTCTTCTGCCGTCGTCACCGATACCACCGATGCCCGGCTGATTTCGAGTTTCACATTGTCGGGCGGCACGCGCAGAACCAGCGCATCGTCCTTGAGGCTGATGATCGTCCCGCGCAAACCCCCAGTGGTTACGATCTTGTCCCCATTCTTCAAGTCATTCAGCATGGCCTGCCATTTTTTCTGCTTGCGCTGCTGCGGCAGAATCAGCAAAAAATAAAAAATGGCAAAAATGAACAGCAGCGGCGCCAGCCCGAGCAGACTCGTGCCCCCCGGAAGCTGCATCCACAACGCCCATCGGCCAGTCACCCCAGACAACATGCCAGACAAAATGATTTCCACTGAAATCCTCTATGTAACGGCCGCAGGGCTGCGGGCTGCGAGCTCGAGGCTCGTGGCTCGCATCTCCACGGAACGGGAATTGTTTTCTTCTATGGCCGGAGATCCTGCAACTTGCAGGCTGGAACCGGCGATGCCGCGCCCCGGTTGCGTTCGGAACGGCACAGAAAGAAACGGACCTTGTTCCCAAGTTAAATAGAATGCCGGACCGCCAGCAAGGTGTCAAGGACACCACGCCGAATTTACATCTGAGAAACGCCAGCAATGGGCGCACCCCCCGCCCGTATCCACTCCCGAACCGTCCGCATCGTAGCCAAGTAAAAGTGCAGATTGTGGACCGTATTCAAAACCTGCGCCAGCAGTTCGTTCGAGGCGTAAAGATGGCGCAGGTAGGCGCGCGAATAGCGCTGGCAGACGCGGCAGTCGCAGGCGGGATCGAGTGCGCTCTCATCCTGCGCGTACCGGGCTTGCTTGATCGACACCTTGCCTTCGGAGGTGAACAGCAATCCATGCCGCGCGGCGCGCGTCGGGAGCACGCAATCCATCATGTCGACGCCCGCCTGCGCGTACTGCGCAATCTCCTCGGGAGTGCCGACTCCCATCAGATAGCGCGGCTGGCTGGAGGGAAGATGCTCCAGCGTGGAGTGCACAATGTCGCGAGTAAGCTCGCGCGCTTCGCCAACGCTAAGCCCGCCGATAGCGTATCCCGGAAAGCCGATGTCGATAGTGCGCGCCGCCGATTCGCGGCGTAACTCAGGATCCATCCCGCCCTGCACAATGCCAAACAAAGCCTGGGTCCGACCTTTGGTCTGACTATCGCCATCCCCCCAATTGTCATCCTCAGCGGAGCGAAGGACCTGCTTTTCCTGACGGCGGATGGCTGACGGCTGACGGCGACGCGCCCACGGCACATCGTTCTTGAATGCTTCAAAATAATTCTTGCTGCGCGCCGCCCAGCGCAGCGTCAACTCCATCGAGTCGCGCGCGCGCTGAGCGTCGGCCGGATACTCCGTGCACTCATCAAACGCCATGATGATGTCGGCCCCGAGGCCGATCTGAATCCCCATCGCTTTTTCGGGACTAAGAAAATGCGCCGAGCCGTCCAGATGCGAGCGGAACGCGACGCCCTCTTCGCTGACCTTGCGCAGATCGTTCAGGCTGAAAACCTGAAACCCGCCCGAATCCGTGAGAATCGCCCGATCCCACGACATGAACCGGTGCAGCCCGCCCATCTGCCGAACCGTCTCAACCCCGGGCCGCAGAAAAAGATGGTAGGTATTGGCCAGCAGAATCTCGACCCCAAGTTCTTCCAGCACATCCTGCGAAACGCCCTTCACCGAACCGAGCGTTCCCACCGGCATGAACACAGGCGTTTCGACCTCTCCGTGAGGAGTGATGAGTTTGCCAGTGCGGGCCGAGCCACGGGTAGCTTCAATCTGCAGACGAATTGTCACTGTGGAAGATTCTATAAGGAACTGCAGATTGCAGAGGTTAGATTGCAGAAGTGAAACCCGACATAATGAGCGCTGTCGTCGCTTCCAGCAGCCAGCTGGAACCTTCGGCTCCGTCGGCGTAAACTGCTGATCATGAAGGGCGCAATGCTGCGAGTGCTTCTGCTGCTGATGTCCTGTGTGCAGGCAGCGTTCGGCACCTCTCTGCGGCCTCTGGAATTGCGACAAGTGTCTTCCCACATGACTGTTGTGGTCACACATCGCGAAAAGCCTATCGCAGGAATCGAGGTACAAGTTGTTCCCGAAGGAAGTCCTGACCCCATTCTTGCGAAGACAACCGATGCCAACGGCACGGTGCTCATTGATGGCCTGATGGCAGGCCGATACTTTCTCACTGCCTCACACGAAGGGTTCGATGTGGGAAAAGAATGGATTGAGGTCGCGACTGTCCCCAATGCCAAGGCAAAGAAACGGCTTAGGCTTCAGTGGGCCGATTGGTCATATCAAGCGAGCCGTGTAGCGGGAACCCTGACAGGGCTTGTTCCGGGAAATACCGGCCACCCATTGATGGACATCGTACATCCAAGCGTGACTGTCTTCCCCGGTGTTGCGATAACGCTGAAAAATGCTTTTTCTGAGGATGAGCGTCATACGATTTCCGACAGTTCTGGGGCGTTTCTCTTCGATGATGTACCAGACGGCATCTACATCCTAACGATTGCGGGCGGAATGAAGTCGCTCTACGGGGTTGCCGATGTTACGAGGCAAGTCATCGACGTGATGCGAAACGCCAAGAATGACTCTTTGTCACTGCAGCTGAAGAACACAGGCAGCGGCGTGGATTTTGAACTTGCGGACAAGTGACCAGTTGCCAGCAAGGAATCTGACTTCTGCAATCCGACTTCGGCCTTCTGCAATCGCCCTACTTCGAATAGAGGTTCTTAACCACCTCGCCGCCCTTCATCACAAACTTGACGCGCTCAAGTGTCGTCACATCCGCCAGCGGATCGCCCTCGACTGCAACAATGTCCGCCCACTTGCCCGGCTCAATCGTCCCGACCTTGTCGGACCAGCCAAGCAGATCGGCGTCATTAATCGTCGCCGTCTGAATCGCCTGCAGCGGCGTCATCCCCAGCTTCACGTATACCGCAAATTCATGCGCGTTAAGCCCGTGCGGATACACCGCCGCATCGGTTCCGAATCCGATTTTCACTCCCGCCGCGAACGCCTTCTTCGCGTTCATCTTGCCCGTTTCCGACACCAGCTCCATCTTCCGCTTGGCAAAATCCGGGAGATTGGCCTGCGCCGCGTTCTCCCTCTGCCAGTCCATCAGATACAGAGTGGGCACAAGATAGGTGCCGTTTTTCTTCAATGTAGCGATGGCCTCGTCGTTCATCAGGTGCCCGTGCTCCACCGAGTCTACCCCCGCTTCCGACGCCCAGATCACTCCTTGCGCTCCGTGAGCGTGCGCCGCCACCTTCCGTCCCAAACGGTGCGCGTCCGCCACAATGGCCTTCATCTCTTCCAGGGTAAATTGAGCCGCATTGGGATCGTCGCCCTTGGACAGCACGCCGCCGGTGGCGCAAATCTTGATCACATCCGCGCCGTACTTGATGATCTCGCGCGTCTTGTGCTGGACAGCTTCGACGCCATCGGCCACGCCTTCTTCTTGTGCGTGATAGTCGAAGGGCAGCAGATTGTTGTCGCAGTGGCCACCTGTGATACTCAGAGCCGGCCCGCTGACCAGCATCCGCGGTCCAGGCACGTCCCCGGCGTTGATGGCATCGCGCAAGGCGACGTCGCTGAAGCCGCTGGCGCCCACGTTGCGGACGGTCGTAAAACCAGCTTCGAGCGTGACCCGGGCATTGCGGGCTCCGATCAGGGCCTCGCGGGGCACGGAAATCGCCAGTGAAGAGTAGCCGAAGTTGGGATCGAAGGTGATGTGCGTGTGCGCGTCAATCAATCCCGGCAGCACGGTGGCGTTCGAGAGATCAACGATCTCGGCCTGCGCCGCGGCGGGAACTTGCGCATCCGAGC
>Ga0326727_10018690_pt1 | contig 14097 bp, 16 predicted proteins | sample MB2enrmetagenome_FD_207643 | JGI IMG/M metagenome (GOLD analysis project Ga0326727, IMG submission 207643) | Lab enriched peat soil microbial communities from McLean, Ithaca, NY, United States - MB29MY | ecosystem: Environmental > Terrestrial > Soil > Wetlands > Peat | place: USA: New York...
GGAGGCATGCCGGGGGTCCACACCACCCGAGATCGGCGTGGGACAAAGACAACTGCCAACACGCAGTATGCCTATGCTGCCTAATTAATTAGGTGGCCGTCTCCTCCTTCAGGCCCGCATGAGGGAAAGAGGCGTCGATTGGCGGGATGGCTCAAGATTCAGCGCTTCGGAATTTTGGGTGAGATCCGCTTCGGCGGAATTGAGGCTAGCTGGCGGTTCGTTATTGCCCGTTCCTTAGGGCCGCTGGCGAAAGCCGTAAGCGAACGAGATAAGCATGTAGTCTCCTGACCGTTCGGCTCTTCGGACGGGGGTTCGACTCCCCCCGCCTCCACCATACACTGCGTGCCCATCACACGGTCCAGAATCGGACTGCAAGCCGGAAACAGCTACTTCTCCCCGAAGCCTTGGCTCTTGAACTTAAGCGTCCGACAGTTCTCTGCAACGATACGGACCAGATTTTCTGGAACGCCTTCGGGAACCTCTTAATTGATCTCAAGGCTCACGCTGACTTTCACGCCGACCAGCCCACTGATGTGCTGAACGACTTCCTCAGCACCCTCCTCGGCGTCGCGGGCAATACGAGCGGCGTCTAAATCAACTGAGCCGTGGAACCGTGTGGGTCTGGTCGAGGGAGCGGGGCCAACACTGACGCCCGCTCCTGGCGACGGCGCTCCCCCTAGTGTCGGGGTAAACCTCGCAAAACCCCTGCTCAACAAGGAAGATAGCAATTCAGAATTGAAGATTCAAAACGACCGCCGCCGGGCTTCTTCGAAAGCTGAAGGCTGCTAACCAATTACGGCCTGCCCCAGCGTCATTCGCCTCCTTCCAGCATTACCCCATAGAACGCCCTTCCCTCCTGGGCAGGACGCCGCCACATGACGCGGGCAGGAATATCGCGTTGTTCTGTCGGGTCATTTACTCCCACACTCACATACACCCTGTCTCCGACTTGCATTCCAAGGTTGCACGCAAAACAAGTAGCGGATCATCACCCCGACATAGCGCTTATCAGCGCCAGCCTGATGGATGGCCCAGAGGCAGGTTTAGTGGCTTTACGCGAGCTGGGCTTGGCTCACTCATCCACACGCGCCATCGTGCTTTTGTATAGCTCCGAGCCTAAACAAGTGATCGAGGCCTTTTCGCACGGAGCGAGAGGTGTGTTTTGTATGAGCGAACCCTTCGAGGTATTGTGCAAGTGCGTTCGGAGTGTGCAGGCGGGGCAGATTTGGGCTGACAGCAGTCAACTCCAGTGGGTGGTGCGAGCCCCGGGGGATAGGGACCCGGTCCGCATGGTCAGCGCTACAGGCGCCCCGCTGCTTACCGGGCGGGAGGAGCAAATTGTGCGCATGGTCGCCGAAGGCCCCCCTGACAGCGAGATTTGCACGACCCTCGGCCTAAGCGCGCACACGGTCAAGAACCACTTGTTTCACATCTACGAGAAGCTCGGGGTGTCAAGCCGCGTCGAGTTGGTTCTCTACGCCTTGAGCAAGCGCGATGTCCCCAGGGTCCAAACGCTCCCCTCGAACGACCGGCCCTCCGAAGCAAAGCCGGCTTGCAATCGTCGCCTGACTCCGTCGTCCCATTAAACGAGACCGACAGGCTGCCCCTCGATGGCCATCGCGGCCGTTAGGCCGACCCTTCGCGATGCTCTTGGTTTTCCCTGCGCGCTGGCCACCATCCCCGATGAGCTAAATGTACGCAAGGAGTGATACAAGGGCGACGGCGAACCGATCAAAAAGGCATTCCAGCATTTCGGGATGCTCTGATGAGCATGGAAATCATCCCCCATCCTGCCGGGCCTGCGCTTCCTGCGTTGATCGCTGGGCAGGGCACCCACAACCCCTCCTGCCTCAGCTCAACAGCGCACACCACACCCGAACCACCCCGGGCCCATTCTCCGTCCGTGCTTCCCGGCCCTCACAAACCCATTCCGCTGGCTCACCCATTTAACCTACCACTCCAGGTACGCCATTCAAATCCCATAGTCCCCGCGTCCGCCGCAAACACGGGCGGCTTCGTTCAAGTCGCTGTATCGAACGCGCGCCGGGCGAAGTTTCTGCTACTCCCCAGCAACTCCCAAGCCTCTTTAAGTGAAGACAAATTCGTACCGATCGAAATCAATTGTCCAAGCGTAATTCTTTAGAAAGGCATGGGAAATGAGTCCGTCCATCATAATGCCGTCGAGCAAGAGACGTCCGGCATCTCTGTTCTTGACGAAGCCACAAAGATCATGCTGAACCAAGGTACCGATCCCCAGTGAGCCGACTTTATAAAAGTGCGGGAAGGTGAGCTGTGTCTCAGGAGCAACTATGCCGTACTCTTTTAATGGCCCATACCAAGTCATGAATGCTGCCTGGATCGGAGGATCGTTGGGCGTCGGCTGCCCAAATGCGGCTAGGCCCGAATCAACAAGGAGTGTCAGGTCTTTGTTCTTGTCCAGACGTCCCTTGGTGATTAGACAATGGTCTGATCCCATCCAGAAAGGAATTCTTGAACGGCTTCTGCCCAGCGATTTGAAGTGTTCCTTCCTGGCTTTTGGGCCATCTCGCCTGGACAGGATCAACTTGCGATTGGGATAATCAATTGTTGATAGAAACTGACCGAGAACCCCAGTTCCAATGCACGCCTCACAAACATATTGACCAAATCTCGGCCTTATGCCCTGCAAGGCAAATCCAGCCACGTTCCGCAGGGTGAACTCGCCGATCGAGAGGGAATCTATCTGCAGGCCATTGACAGGCGCATTCCTCTTAAAAGCATAGTCCCCTCTTTGCGAAGATCGTACTGGTAGTCCCTGTTTTTCTGCGAACTCGGTATTGGTAGAGAAACCCGGCCCGCCCGTGTCGAGGAACGCATATACTTTTTCGTCGTTCACCGTAATTCCTATCACTGGTAACGGGTCTAATTGGAGAATGGGTACAGCGGTCGTGGCTGTGTTTGCCAAAAGTTGAAAGGGGGGCTTCTCGGCGATTTTGCGGATGAGTTGTGCCTGTGGGTGGGTGAGCCCGTGTCTTTCAATAATCCTTGTTGCTTCCGTATAATCATTCACTCTCAGCAGACATTGTACGAGCCATCGCAAGGACTCGGCGGGATCGCTGCCGCGCTGAATGACCTTGCGGAGACAAACCATGGCACCGCGATAGTTGCCCTCCAGGTAGAGTAATCGCCCCAGGAGTTTGTAAGCCTCCGATTTGGACCCGTTGAGTCTTAGGGCCCGCCGTGCTTCTATCTTTGCTTGCGCAAAGCGGCCGGCAATGTATAGCAGGGACGCATAAGAGACCCTTAGGAGGGCATTGCCGGGGCTGGCAGTAATTCTCGAGTCTAGTTGCGTAATCGCTCGCCGCAACTCGCTTCTGGTCTCAAATGTGCTTCGCAGGCTGTAGGCCATTCCTCGCTGTTCCCAGAATCTTCAGAGTTCCTGCACCCCGAATAACGAAAACTTGAACGGGTGGTAACGGTCAATGCGGCACAGAAATTAACACCGCGAAGGTTCCTATGAGTCACAGAAATTCCCCGAGTTCTCACGCCAAATTATCCGGTGTAGTTTGCTCATTGCTGTGACTTACCTCGCTTCAAAGTTTACCGCCTCGCTCAGACTGACACGAGGGAGACCAAGGTCACGTACAAAAATAACGATAATGATCTCCCAGCCAGCCCGCTGCGCAGCAAAGTTTTCAACCTCCTGCCGACTTAGCGTCCCATTGACGACTGCATCGGGATCGATGGCAGATTCCTTGAAAGCTGCCCGCCAATCCTTCTTCATCAGGTCGCGAAACTTTGGCTCGTCCCGCAACCTGGCAAAGAGTTTGTCTTTCTGTTCATGAGTTAGGACTGTTTTCTCTTCCGGCATTTCCCACCTCCTTTTTCCTTCCTGTCGTCACCACCCGTCCAAGTAACGTGGCCGATCCACCTCGCCGCATGGGGGGGCAAACTCTCCGTGACGGAAGCGGTAGAGGGCTTGCCTAGCACGGCAAGGGATCAGATTTTGAGTACGTCGGCATTCCTTTCACTTGTCACCTGGTCCATTATGGTTCGCTTCAAGAACAGCTCAGCTTGCTGCGGCTCCATTTTTTGCCGCAGGGTCGTGGCGACGCCCGGCCGGCCAAGGATATGGTGGCAGGCGTGGCAGCTGGAAGCGTAGCCAGGAAGAAGGAAGTCACTGTTCCCTTCCTCGCTCAATGCTGCGGCCAGGTGACATGGGCCATTTCCCAAAGCAAGGGCGTTGAAAATCGGATCCCACTCCGCCCTCTCGATGACGGCGTCCAGCCGCTCGCTATGCAGATTTCCGGCAGTGAGAGCATCCCCTGTAAAGGCAGGGCCGCAACAGAGGCGCACGGTTCCTTCCGGCATGACGTTTAATGCCTGGAGCATCGTGCAATAATCCTTGGGTACGCCCATGTGGATGGGAAATTCACTGCTGGCGATCGAGGTGGCCGCATACCCCACCGGCGTACACGGTATTTCAGAGGCAGAAAGACGTTCCCCCCGCGAAACACCAAGCGCTTCCAGATAGTAGTCCAGCTTCTTGCTGGATGATGTGACCACACATTGAAGCGTACAGTCCATCTCCAGCCGCTGCGCAGCGCTCAAGCAGTTTCGCACCCTTTCCAGGGGGACCCACTCTTGATGGAAGTCATCAACGCTTACGAGTAGACGGCGCATACCGACATCGTGCAATGAACCGAGTGTGGCTTCTGCTTTCTCCGCGGTGACCGCCCAAAAGCAGTTGGTAGCGGCGACGGACGGGAGCCCATACTCCTTGCAGGCATGCCGGGCAACTGCTTTCATTTCGCTCAGATACAGAAACGGCTCGCCTCCACTGAAACCCACGAGCCGCAAGTTGCCCAGGGCGTGTGCCTGATCGACCCAAGCGCAAGCCTCCTCGACACTCATCCGCGGTCCATGGTTGATGGCATCGCCCCAGAGGCAAGACCGGCAGCGAGCGTTACACCCGTACCCCAGCATCAAGCCTAGCGTCGTGAATCCCATGTTGAACCTCCATCGTTCCCGCCGTTGACGGCGACATTTCCGCGCTCGTCAATCCCACACGGCGGACGGGAACTTGCCCGTAGTATTGGAGGTAGAAGGCCATAATCTCGTCTCGCGCCTGCCCCAAGTCAAAGTCGGCGCGCCCCACAAGTACCTGGTCTTGGGCAAATTCGTAGAAGTTGAGGAGGAATTCATCCGGAGTCTGGCCCGCCATAGGCCCTCCACCCAAACCGCGGGGATCGGCCCAGTCCCGCCAGTCGCGGTAGAGATTCCACAGCGTGCGCCCCCTTTGGAGCAGATGAAGGACCGTCTGCCGCATGACCGAACCAGGTCCGTGAATGAACAGGTCGACTCCTCGCAAGAGCTTGCGGGGAAGCGTGTCGGTTTCGAAATAGTGAAAGCTGCTGAACAACGCAGGGTATCGCCTGAACCAATCATGCTCCAGAAATTCCCATCCCGCTCCGGCAATATCTGAATAATAGCCATCGAACCCCAGCCGATCGCCATAGCGTTCGTAATCCGGAGTACCCACCTGAGGCGCCAGGAGATGAAGTTGCACGCTGACTTGCTGCCGCCCCAACATCGATTGAATGACATCCATGGATTGGCGCAGATCTTCTTCTGTTTCGGTGGGAAAACCAGTGATGAACGATAAGGTCGTGTTCATCTTGGCATCGAGAGTTGCGTCCACCGCCCGCCCAATCTGGTCGAGCTTGAGATTCTTGCGAATCTCCCTTTGCATTCGCGCCGAACCAGTCTCCACACCGTAAAAGACCCCCCGGCACCCGGAGTCGGCCATGTGCCGCAAGAGCTCGGGATTTACGCAATCGACGCGTGCACTGCACGACCAGGTGGCATCTATCTTCTCCCCCTGTAACCGGTCGCAGAAAGCGTGCAGCCGTGGTCGGTTAACCGTGAACAAGTCGTGCATCAACGTGAAGCCGGTCGCGCCATATTCCCGTTTGAGCATCCACATCTCTTGCATGATCCGGTCAATGGACTTGACCCTAAAGCGCCGTCGCCAGAAACCCGAAGTTGAACAGAACGTGCAAGCGAAGGGACAGCCGCGTCCTACGTCGATTGCTGGCGCGCCACCCATCCCGTAGGGGAAGAGGTGGTACGCGGGCACTGGTAACGAATTCAGGTCTGATATCAAGGGAGCATCGCCATTGCGGACGACGCGATCGTGGCTGCGATAAGTGAGTCCCGGCACATCATACGCACTTGCACCGGACGAGATTTCAGCTACGAGCTGAGGCAGCGTTTGCTCCGCCTCGCCCCGCAAGATCATGTCGACGAAGGGGAATACGGCTAGCGTTTCGGCGTCTATCACGGAGGACTGGGGACCACCGAACAGAACCGGTATCCGCGGCAGCCTGGACTTAACCGCCTCTGCCATGCGGAGAGCGATGTGATAAGAGTTACACATTGTGGAGAACCCGACTAAGTCGGGCGATAAGGCCTCGATGCGAGCCGCAGCATTCGAATAGAAGTTATCGTCGAGAAACAGATCACGCTTGGATAAGGCGTAATTGAAATCAACGAGTACAACCTGGTGCCCGACACTTTCAAGTACTGCGCCAAGTGAAAGCAAACCCAGCGGCGGCGAGAGAGTCGCCGACTCGTCACCCCGGCTGTACCAGCTACCCAGATTCAGGCTGCTGACAAGACAGACTCGCATACCTCCTCCTCGAAAAAGCGCACAGTTTTGGCAGCAACCTTACGGCGCAGGCTAATCAACCACGCGATGCGGGCTTCATATCCCGATTCTGAACAGGTGGGCGTAACTTCCGTCATCCAGCGCCTCCACACGTGCATCAGAGTCGCACACGACTAATAACCGAAGAAGTTGTAACTGGACAGTACACCGTGGATAGGGGCGTGTCAAGCGGGATTATCGATGGAATTATCGACGGGATTGTCAATGACAATTTGGCGGTTTGACGCGGAAACTCGATTCACTCTCACTGTATCTTCATGCTCCCTCTCGTCGTTGTCTTGGGCCACCCGATGACGCCAGTCGGCGATGGCTTCGTGGGTTGCTTCGCAAGCTCTCTGTAGGCGTACTCGCCCACAGGAAAACACTGACGGTGGCTACCTGCTTTATCGTCGTGCGCCTGCTCAGGCGGCGAGAGAAATTCACCGAGCCTGATTTCGCCCTGTGGGCGCGAGCCTTCAACCGGGCGCGGGCACTGCACCGTTTTCACACTTCCTCGCATCCTATGTTCAGCGTCAAGTCAGGGTTGACGGAGGCCTTAGATGCCTGTCATCCGTGCGTGCAGCCATTGCGGACAGAAGAACCGCATTCCAGCCAAGAGTCTGGCCGGCACAGCTCGTTGCGGAGTTTGTAAATCGCCCTTGACTCCCATCGTTGAACCTCTCGATGTCGACGATATGTTATTCGATGAAATCGTCCACAATGTCCCGATTCCCGTGCTCGTGGACTTCTGGGCGGAATGGTGTGGGCCGTGCCGCATGGCTGCACCTCAAGTCTCCCGCACCGCTGCCGACATGGCAGGCAAGGCAATAGTGCTAAGAGTCGACACGGAAAAACATCCTCAACTTGCTGCGCGCTTCAATGTTCGGAGCATACCCAACTTTGTGATCCTCTCGGGTGGCCGCGTGGTAAGGCAGCAGGCGGGGTTGGCAAGCCACGGTCAATTGGAGCAGTGGCTCAGGTCTGCCGCTCCTGAAAGCGCGTAGCGCGGACCGCCGATCTTGCGGTCCGCGTCTTTTCCTCCATCCTCATGCAAACAACTCCTGCGCGCGGCGGAGTCGAGCCGCGACTTGGACCCCGTACGGACACTGTACCGTGCATTGCTCGCAATCGGCGCAGCGCACCGCTGTGACTTCGGGCCCCAGCTTCAGGAACTCCTCGCGGCCCAAGGCAAACTGGCCATAGCCTTCGGCATAAGTCAGGAATCGAAGCACGTCCGGAACGGGGACGCCCCTCTCGCAAACGCCACCGCAGGCGCCGCACATCCGGCAGTACTTCGGGCCGATGGCGACGAGTTGCGCGGTCAGCAGCTTCTCGTCCTTCTCGGTGTACGGTTCCGCCATGGCGCGCACGTTTTCTTCGAACTCATCGTGACTCGTCATGCAGACGATGGCGGTGTCGACCGACTCGTTCTTGAGGGCCCATTTGATCGCGGCAACCGGAACGCCCTCCTGGCTGAGCCGGGCGCTCAAAGCCTGCGGATTGGCTCCGTACAGCCGGTCGCCACGCCTCACACGGGCGACGCCGCCCGCGAGGGCTTTCATGACCACGATCCCCAGGCCAGCCTTCCGCGCCGCCCGGATGGCTGCCGTCATGTCCGTCTTCGGCGCGTCCGGGTTCGTGTTCGCGCCGGCATCCACCGACCGCATGGCGAAATTGTAGGTGGTCAGCACGACATCCGTCTGGCCGAGTTTTGCCAGGTGCGCCAGCATCCTGTCCATGTTGAAATGCGTGCTGACGCCGGCAAAACGGATTTTCCCGTTCTGCTTTGCAAGGCGCTGCGCCTCCAGCAGGTCCTCGGTCACCTGCTCCGGCTCGTTTTTCATATGGAGATACCAGATATCCAGATAGTCGGTTGCCAGTTCGCGCAGGCTGGTGTCAAGGTCGGCAAGGACTTCTTGTTTCGTCCTGGCCGGGCTCTTGCTGGAGATGATTACCTTGGGCCGCACCTTCTTGAGAGCCGCGCCGACCATCCGCTCGTTGTTTCCGTTCTGATAACCGCGGGCCGTGTCGAAATGATTGATCCCGAAATCCGCGGCGCGCTCGATCACGGACGGATCAGAGGTCGTCATGCAGCCGAAAGCAAGCGACGTCACCTTCAACCCGGTCTTGCCCAACATGCGATACTCCAGCCTGGTAGATGCGGGCTTGGCTTGGCCGACGGCAAGGGGAAGAGACGAGTCGGGAGAAGTGCGAAGGCCGGCGGCGGGAAGAGCCAGGCCAGCCGCCAGAAAATCGCGGCGAGAGCAGTTGCGTTTCATTCCATCCTCCTGGGTCTGTTTTGCGCGATCGATCATACAGAGAAATCGAAGAATCTGCATTTGGTTTGCCCCTAGGCTTATCCAAATTGCGCTTGCAACAGTCGGCGGCGACCCGCGGCTCCGCCGCCTGCCTTGCGGAAAGGCTCTGCCTTTCCGTGTATCGTCCATTTCGAACAACCTCCCCGCGTAGGCTGGAAGGCTCAGCCTTCCAGCCTGCGCGGGGAGGAGAGAAGGGTGCAACAGTGGCCGGAAAGGCGAAGCCTTTCCGCAAGACAGAGCGGCAGAGCCGCACTCGATCGCCACGCTAGCTGTTGATCTGGACAGGTTTGGCATATAGTAGCCCACGGCGTAAGCCCTGGGCGGGACTGAATCAGGCCTGGTATTGTTCGTCGGTCACGTGTTCCATCCAGTCGACAACCTTGCCGTCGAGCTTTTCCTGAATGGCGATGTGCGTCATGGCTGTTGTCGGCGTAGCCCCATGCCAGTGCTTCTCGCCCGGCGGGAACCAGACCACATCACCCGGCCGAATCTCCTCGATCAATCCGCCTTCGCGCTGGACCCAGCCACAGCCAGCCGTGACGATGAGAGTCTGACCCAGCGGATGCGTATGCCATGCAGTCCGCGCGCCCGGCTCGAAGGTTACGCTGGCACCCTGAACAAGTGCCGGATCGGGCGCCTGAAACAGCGGATCAATCCGTACCGTGCCGGTGAACCACTCTGACGGACCCTTGACGGAAGCTTGCGAGCCAATCCTCTTGATCTCCATTTTTTGTATTCCCTCACCTGATGTCGTGTTATGGGTTGTCCCATTCCCTGAAATGTTCGGACTGCCAATCCAGCTACAACGCTTTGCCCATTTCGTACGCTTCGTTCATGGCGCGGGTTCCCACGATATCGCCGACGTTCCATGCGCCTGTACCATAAACAACGCCTTTTTCTTTTGCCCTTGGCAGACAGGAAGTGAATGCACGGAATCCTTCTACCGTACGTTGCAGAGCCGCCTTGCGGTTATCTGCCGCGGTCATGATGAAGTAGAACTCCTTGTTGGTAAGTTTCGTATACCGCGCCACAGTTCGGTCAATCACCGTTTTCATCTGGGCGCACATAGTGTAGAAATAAACGGGTGTCGCCAAAACAATGACGTCGGCTGCCGTCATGCTGTCGAGAATCTGCGCCATGTCATCTTCCTGTACACACTTCCCATTGCCCCTGCAGGCATAACATCCTTTGCAGTAGTTAATGTCCTTTTCCGCAAGCAATACTTTATCAACCTGATGTCCGGCGGCAATTGCACCTTCCATGAACCGATCGCATAATGCGTTCGAGTTCCCATCTTTTCTTGGACTCGAGGAAAGTATCAGCACTCTTTTGCTCATAAAGCCACCTCGAATTGAGTTTTTTCCATGCCAGGGGTCATCCTGTGCCCTCGAATAACCCTCGTCAACGAAGAGCCGCAGACCGCAAACCCGGCCCGTCGCCCGCCTGCGGGCCGAAGCCCTTTGGTGGGCGCAGGCCCGAAGGCTATGGGCCGCAGGGCGGCGGTCTGCGCTACGGGTGGTAGCCCGCGCTACCCGCTCCATGTCTTTCGCCTTCGATAACAGCCTATTTCGAAGGCCCATTTGCCGCTCAGCGGCCGGTCAATCGCTCGATCTCTTCCGGGTACCGCGCCCCTTGCACCGTGATCTTTGAGGCGGCGCTTTCGATCTCACGGAGATCGTCCGGCGTGAGTTTGACTCCAACTGCCCCGAGGTTTTCGTCCAAGCGATGCAGCTTTGTGGTGCCTGGGATCGGTACAATCCACGGTTTCTGGGCTAGCAGCCAGGCGAGTGCGATCTGAGCAGGTGTCGCCTTCTTCCGTTCTCCGATGCTGCCGAGCAGATCAACAAGCACTCGATTCGCTCTCATTGCCTCAGGCGTGAAGCGAGGCAGAATGTTGCGGAAGTCGGAGCTGTCGAGCTTGGTGTTTTCGTCCATCTTTCCCGTAAGGAAGCCCTTACCCAGAGGGCTATAGGGGACGAAGCCGATTCCAAGTTCCTCCAGCGCCGGCAGCACTTCCTTCTCGGGGCCTCTCGTCCATAGCGAGTACTCGCTTTGGACGGCGGTGACCGGCTGGACAGAGTGAGCACGACGAATCGTCTTCGCGGCGGGTTCAGAAAGGCCGAAGTGCTTGACCTTGCCTTGCTGAATCAGGTCCTTCACCGCTCCCGCGACGTCTTCAATCGGCACGTTCGGGTCAACACGGTGTTGATAGTAGAGATCAATGGCCTCGACCTTGAGTCGCTTGAGCGAGCCCTCCACCACCGCTTTGATGTGCTCTGGCCGGCTGTCCAGCCCAGCCTGTTTTCCGGTGTTGGGATCAAGTTTGAATCCGAACTTGGTGGCGAACACCACTTGCCCACGGAAGGGAGCGAGGGCTTCACCCACGAGTTCTTCGTTGATGTACGGGCCATAGACCTCGGCCGTGTCAAAGAACGTGACGCCGCGTTCGACGGCCGTCCGAATCAGCGAGATCATCTCCTGTTTGTCGGCAGGCGGGCCGTAGCCGAAGCTCATTCCCATGCAGCCGAGCCCCAGAGCCGAAACTTCCAAGTTGCTTTTTCCAAGTTTGCGCTTCTGCATTGTTTCTCCTTCGAGGTATATTCGCAGTTGATGAGCCAAGCCTCTTGGTCACCCTCAAAACTGCGTCGCTGCCGCTCCGCCGTCCCATGTAGGTGTCCTCCAGGAGGGGATTGGGCCGAATGTCAGCGCCGCAGATGAGGCTGCGAAATTCCGAGTGGCCTCAAGGGTTAAGTATAGTCTGCTTACACTTCGGGCCTTTGCCTATTTCTCTAAAGTTCTTGCCGGATCCTCTGAAACTCCACCAGATCGGAGCCGATCGGTAGCCTGCCTGTACGGGACGCCGGCAGAGAATCCCTCTGGTTCGTCTGGCGCTAAAGACCTCGAGGCGCTTCAAAGAGTGCGCGGGGCCGGGATGTTGGCCTGGATCGAAAACACGTGCCGTTAAAAGCTTCAGCTCGCCGGCCGACGCTTGATCAGCGCGCGGATGGCGTCCTTGTATTGGCGGCCGGTGGTCAGGCGGACGCCGTTGCAGAGTTCCATTTCATAGGCGCCGGCGAGGAGCGGGTGGACGGCGACCAAGTGGGAGAGGTTGACGATGCGGCGGCGGTGGACGCGAATGAACATGCGGGGGTCGAGTCGCTTTTCGAGACTCGTCAAAGCCTCTCCTAGCATACGGTTCTTGGCGCCGCAGTGCAGCATGACGTAGTTGTCGGCCGATTCGATCCAATCGATCGAGTCGACCGGCACAAAATCGAAACGCTCCGCGCTTCGCACCACCAGCGTCTGTGGCCACTGTGTCTCGTGTGCTGCGAGAAGAGCTTCCAGTTGCCTGATCAGGGCCGGCAGCCGTATCAGCCGCTCTCGGGCGCGGTCGATGCTCTCTCGCAGTCTGGTCTCATCGAATGGCTTCAAGAGATAATCGACCGCGTTCACCTCGAATGCCTGGATCGCGTACTTATCGTAGGCCGTCACAAAGACAACAGCCGGCATGCGCTGCGGTCCGATGCTTCGAATAACATCAAAACCGGTGCCATCGGGCAATTGCACGTCAAGCAGAACGAGGTCGAACCGGTTCGAACGGATAGCATCGACGGCTTCTGCCACACTCTCGCATTCGCCAGCGACCTGCACCCACTGCATTCCGGCGAGATCGTTCCGAATACCGCTCCGGATCAGGGGCTCGTCGTCAACGATCAGCAACCGCAGGCTGTTCATCGTGGGTGGACCGGTCCTCGTAGTCTGCGAAACGAAGAGAAATTGCGATACGGACTTCCGTGCCACCTTCCTCCAGTTTGCGGATGGAGAAAGTGTGGCGATTTGGGTACATCCTGGCGAGGCGTTCGCTGGTGGATTGCAGGCCGACGCCGATCTTCATCTTAGCCGGATCCTCTGAGGGTGGGCCGATGCCGTTGTCGGTCACGGTCAGGACGAGTTCGCCTGCCTGACGAACCGCGGACACAGTAATCATGCCGGTTGTCCGCGCTCCACGCAGTCCGTGAACGACCGCGTTTTCAATAAGGGGTTGCAAAAGAAAGCATGGAACCATCACCTGTTGCACTTCTCGTGCGATGTCAAAATCCACGTGGAGGCGGTCTCCGAAGCGCATCTGCTCCAGCGCTACGTAAGCCCGCGTCAACTCGATCTCATCTTGAAGGGTAGTCTCCGGCTGTGAATCCTGGCGAAGAACAGCACGCAGCAAATCTCCCAAGCGGGTCAACATCCGGCTCGCCGTTTGGGCATCCTGCCGGGCCATCACCGAGATGTTCTGGAGGCTGTTGAAAAGAAAATGCGGGTTGAGCCGCGCCCGCAGGACCTCGAGCTGCGCCTGGTTAAGGCTGGCCTCGAGTTGCGATTTTTCCAAGGCGAGCCGTGCGGCTCGCTGCTCCTGCTCGTGAAGCTGGAACAGAGTCCGAATGAAGTACCCTCCCGCCACACTGCACCAAAAGATGGTCTCCGCTACGGGAAACTCCTCGAACCAAAGCAGGACACCCCGAGGCAACCACGGTGGCGGTGGCGCACCGAATGCGTACTGCACGGCCGCGAAGGCACCCAGCATCAAGGGAGAGGCCACAAGACAAAGCGGCACGCTGATAAGCGCCAAGAGCGCCAAGCGCCGAGGCCACCCCGGGGCTCCGAGCGGCAGTCTCTGTTCGATGCGGAAGACCAACGGGGTTAGCACGGCCCAGGGATAATAGCAGGCCATGCAACCCAAAAGTCCTGGAAACACTCCGCGGCCAGGTCCGGGGGGCCCGAACGGAAGGTGATAACGCGCGGAGGTTAACGCTCCGACGGCGCTCCAGACAAGAAACATCTTCCCAAGTCCGGGGTAGCGTATCTCGGCACCCTTTGGGGCCACGCTCTCGGGCGCAGCCGGTTTAGGCAAGCTTTGCTGATCGCACACAGTCTCTTCCCGTCCCTATTTTAGGCCACATTTCCCAGAAGGTGACTTGAACGAAGCCGCCCGTGCGGCGGACGCTGCGCGTGCGTGTTGCCCACAGGACTCCCCTAATCAAGCTATTGTCGGGTCATAAGGAGGTTCCCTATGACCCGTTTACGCAAAATGATGCTCGA
>Ga0326727_10018691_pt1 | contig 14097 bp, 11 predicted proteins | sample MB2enrmetagenome_FD_207643 | JGI IMG/M metagenome (GOLD analysis project Ga0326727, IMG submission 207643) | Lab enriched peat soil microbial communities from McLean, Ithaca, NY, United States - MB29MY | ecosystem: Environmental > Terrestrial > Soil > Wetlands > Peat | place: USA: New York...
TGGAACGGACAGTTCATCGGCTTCATGCGATAGCTGGCATCGTCCAGTTCCATGGGAGTGAACATGTTGGCTGCGTAAAAGCCCTCGTGGCCGGAGGTCTGCCACAGGTTTACGCGGGCCACGTGGGGCGTATAGACCAATTGATAGCCGCGGCGCAGGCACTCGTCGCGCATCCAGTCTTCCATGACCTTGCGGACCATGGCGCCCTTGGGGTGCCAGAAGACCAGCCCTGGGCCGGCAAGTTCCTGAATGCTGAACAGGTCAAGTTGCTTGCCCAGCAGGCGATGGTCGCGCTTGGCCAGTTCCTCCAGCCGCGCAAAGTGCGCATCCAGATCCTTTTTGCTGAAGAAGGCCGTGCCGTAAATGCGCTGCAACTGCGGATTCTTCTCGTCGCCCAGCCAGTAGGCGCCGGCCAGGTTGGTGATTTTGACGGCCTTGACGCGGCCGGTGGAGGGCAGATGCGGACCGCGGCAGAAGTCCACAAACTTGCCATTGCGATAAAAACTGACTTGGGAGCCGGGCTCGGTGAACTTGGTCACGAAGTGGGTCTTCATGAAGTCGCCGTCGCGCTCGAACTCCGCCAGCGCCTGCTCACGCGGTTCGTATTCGCGGACGAACTTGTCGTCGCGTGCCACCACCTCAGCCATTTTGGCTTCAATGAGCGCAAGGTCTTCGGGCGTGAAGGGCTTTTCGCGATGGAAGTCGTAGAAGAAGCCGGAGTCGGTTGCCGGGCCGTGGCCCAGCTTGGTCTCAGGAAACAGCTCGAGCACCGCCGTGGCCAGCACGTGGGCGGCGGAGTGGCGAACCACCGTGAGCGCCTCAGGGTCTTTCTCGGTGACCAGTTCCAGACGGGTGTCGGCAGTGAGCGGCGTGGCCAGATCGACCAGGCGCGGAGCGGACGCGTCTTCGGCGGCGTACATGGCAGCTTCCGCCGACTCGCTGTCGTGGGCCGGCTCTTCAGCAGCGCTGCCGGTCACGGGGGTGAGGCGGGCCACTACGCAAACCGCGGCCAGGCGCGGGGAGATGGAGTTGGCAATCTCCAGGGGCGTGGTTCCGGCGGGCACTTCGCGAATGGCCCCGTCGGGCAGATGTACGGCAATCGTCTTCGTGCTCATGATAGGTCGGGGTCCAATGGGGCCGCGCCATGAGGAAAGGCACGGCCAACACTTTGAGGATAGAAGGACTGAGGGCCTCAAGTCGAGCGGCCCGATGCCTTTCCCTTGAATACGTGCCGGTCCCAGGGCCGTTTTATCCCACAAATTGGGGATGGATTCCTCCCCCAAAAGACCGCTCCTGCTGCCGGGACGGGGTATGGCCGGTTATCAGACGTATTGGTTACCGTAATCTTCTGGCGGGAACAGGTCCGGCCTGGATGGGGGAGACGATGCAGGTACTTTGCAAGAGGACAAACGGAAATGCCGAGGCCCACTGCTGCGTGTGCGGCCAGGGATTCATCCTGTTCTGGGAGCGGCAGTCGCGCATGGACCGCGCCAAGGCGCTGCGCGAGATTCAGAAGGTGCTGCTCAAGCATCACCGCGCGAATGCTGGCCCGGAGGCGCATCCGCAGAGCGGTTTCCCGGTTCCGGAATGGGACGGGCCCATCGCCTTCTCCGGCGCGGCGGTCCCGGGCTACGCGCCCACCTGGGCGCTGTGACAAATTCTGCCGATAGACGGTATACCACTTGCCGCGCCGGGGCGATTTCCGCAGAAGATCGCGAAGCCGGCGGGCAATTGGCCTAGGCGAACAATCGGCTTGATGGAGCAACACAGATTGGCCCCGGCGGCAGGGATTGATGCCGGAAAAAGAAAAATGAGCCGGGATGGAAGATGAAAGTGTGTTTCTGGAGTTCCAGTCGTAGCTTTTGGGCACGAAACTGAACTCGATTAAGGCAGCCTTGGTTCCGATGCCGGTCAGCGATTACACCCTTTGAGGTCATCGCGGCCGGCATCTTCTTTTTGGAGTGTTTTTTTCAGGTCCGATTTCACTCAGGTGATCACAAGAGGTTGCGGCTTCAGAATCCGCGGAAACAGCCGTGTCCGGAGCGGAAGCACGGTCCCTCAGTGGCTAAAGCCCGTTGTTTTTGCTGGCCTTGCGGCACGACTAAAGTCGTGCCCTGCCACAAAGAAAGTCTCCGGCTGGACAACAAGGCAATTGAAATCCGGCTTGGTTCCTCGGCCGGATGAGTATCCTGTTGATGAGGTGCTTCCGCAAATCCTTTCTTCTGAGCGCAGGGCGGCCGAAAATCAGCCGCTAAGCGTGCAGTCGAAGGGGACCTGCAGTTGCTCTTTACGCTGGATCGCTCGAAACAGGCCCTGATGACTTTCGCACGCAAATTCGCAAAACCACGCCCCTTTCTGAATGAGGCTGGTCTCTTCGACTACGCCGTCAAGGCTCTCGGCCGCCAGATGCGCTCGGAGGCCCAACTGCGCCGCCTGATGGAAAAACGGGTCGAGCCGGGCGAACGCGGCGAGGCTGCCATTGCTGCCGTTGTGGCCCGGCTGCATGAGTACGGCTACCTGAACGACGCGGCCTTTGCCGAGACCTACGCCCGGCTGCGGCAGGAGAACGAAAAGCTTGGGGTGCGCCGGGTTCGCCAGGATTTGCAACAGAAGGGCGTCGGCTCCGAACTGATTGCCGAGACACTGGAAGCCCGCTATGGCCAGACCAACGAAGAAACGCTGGCGCGGGAACACCTGGAGCGCAAGCGGATTCGCAAGCCGGAGAACGAAAAAGAGACCGCCCGCGTGATGCGCCGGCTGGTCGCGGCGGGCTTCTCCACGGGCGTCATCTACAAGATTCTCCGCCAGTGGGACGTTCCGGAAGAAGCCCTCGCCGTTCTCGACAACCTGGACGAGGAAACGCAGGAGGAGTAACCGTTTGCGAGCCGACCTGGTCCGTTGTCTGGGAGGCCCCTCGCATTTCGTTTAGGCTGGGCAGATGAACATTTTCGACGAGAAGCGGGCGGAGCTGGAACAGCACGAGTTCATGATGGGCGTTGAGCGGGGACGGCTGGCGGTGGCGCTGGACCTGCTGACGGACTCGCTGATCATGGTGGGCCAACACGGAGTTTACTGCGCTTCAAGCCGCAATCCGGCCAAACCGGCGCTGGACCTGCAGGCCGTTCTGGCGGGCATGGAGGGAGCCAAGGCGCTGATCCAGTCGGTGATGGAGGAACTGCGGGCGCAGCGGGAGGCTGAGCGGTCTGCGGGGCCGGCCGAAAACTCGACGGCAGGCTGAATGCTGGGGCGAACGTTGAACTTGCGTGGGAAAAGGCAAAGTACGATATGCTGGTAATGCGCGCCCGTAGCTCAGCTGGATAGAGCGAACGCCTCCGGAGCGTTAGGTCGGGAGTTCGAATCTCTCCGGGCGCACCATAGAACCTAATCCATCCCTCCTTCTTTCCTGCTTCATGTTCACAATTCTGGCAAGACGAGGATCTATGGCAGACTGGAACACCTCCTACAACTGGATGATGGACAACGAGGACGCCGCGCGCGCCTGTGCGCAGGTTTCGGACGCGCCGCCGGGGGCTTTTGCCATCAGCGGCGTCAACAGCGCGGCGTGGCCGGCGGAGTTCGCGGCCATTGCGGCGGTTCCCCAGACGGAACGCGCGCCGCTGGTGCAGCAGTTCTATGAGAACCATTTCTGGAACTCATGGTTCGCGCAGGTGAACTCCGACGATGTGTGCAAGCGGGTTTTCGACTTCGCGGTAAACGGCGGCACGGGTACGTCCGTGCGCTGCCTGCAACAGGCAGTGAACAGCCTGGCCGCCCCTGGCGCCGCGCAGATCCACGAGGATGGCGGCTGGGGCCCGGTCACCCTGGGCGCGGTGAACGCAGCCGACCCCGTGGCGCTGACGGCGGCTTTCCAGGCCAAACGGGTGGCTTACTACCAGACAATCGCGGCAGCCGACCCCAACAAGGAGCAATACCTTGCCGCCTGGACGGCGCGCGCGAACAAATAGCGGAGAGCGCGGCCCTTTGATCCCCCACTCAGGGTTGCGCCGAAGGTGATTCCGGGCCCCCAACAACTAGACCTGAAGACCAGAAACGCAGCGGCGGCCGCGATTTGTGTGCGGCGGCGCGGGAGGGGTGGTGTGCGCGAGGCAGCGGTGTGCCATTTTCCGGAGCAATAAGCGCGTGTGCGCGCGCGCACATACAGCCTAATGTCGATGGGATAAGGTGCACATCCTAAAGGGGAAAAGATGAGAATTGGTAGCCTAATCACCCGTAGCTTGTCATTTTGCCGCTTGGTGGCTCTTTGTGCTGTTGGCACGGTTTTGTTTCTCGGAACACAGGTGGCCCTTTCGCAGTCGACTCTGGAGACAGACGTAGACAATGCCCGCATTATTGAAATGACTCACAAAGGTCTCGGGGATGACGTGATTATCGCCAGGATTAAGGCGAGTGCAACAAAGTTTGCCCTTTCCGATGACGATTTGGCTGCTCTCAAGAAAGCCGGAGTCTCCGATTCCGTTGTGGCAGCGATGATTCAGTCAACGCAGTTGACGATTCCGAAGGTCACGATTGACGGAAACCCCGACGAAGTGCGCACGATTGGCGAACAGAAGATCGGCGGACGGCTCGGGCACAGTGTTTCCTTGGGGATTATGTCCGTCAAGAACAAGGCATATTTGCAAGGACAACACGCTTCCTTAATAGCATCCCGGAGACCAGTGATCGATATTGAACTGCCGGCAAATGACAATATCGACAACTACGTCATTGTCGAGATGGACGGCAAAGGTGACCGGAGAGAAATCGAGATGGGCTCCGCTGGCGGAACCGTGGGCGAAAAGGTTGGCATTCGAGCAGACAGAATCGTCCGCACTTCTGCAACTCCAGTTGGAGGCCGACGTTTCAGGATTTCACCCGTAAGGGAGTTGAAGAAAGGCGAGTACATTTTGTACTCAGTCGGGTCCGCCGATTTCCCTCATGGCGTTTACGGGCAAGGGTATGATTTCACAGTTCAGTGATTGGCAGCCATGAAGAAAATGCGAGTCCGTTCTAGAACCAGTTTTGGGCTAGTTGCGTTAGTAACCCTTATCTCCCTTGCGCCGGTACATGTTTGGGCTCAGGCAAGAGAAGACGAGAAAGCTGATACGGTTCTCTTGGCTGACGGGACGCCAATCCACCTGGTTCTAATGGACGATCTGCAAGGGAAAAAGCTACAGGTCAAGCAAACGGTTCACTTCAAGGTGCGCGAGGACCTTGTCGTCGATTCCAAGCTTATTGTCAGAACAGGCACCGAGGCGATTGGATACGTTGAATCGATATCAAAGAGCGGTCTCCTGGGGAAATCAGGAAGGCTTGTCCTGCAATTCGGCTTTGTGGAGTCGACCTCAGGAACAAAGATTCTACTCAGAGGCGGCGCCGGGGTCAGTGGCGGGAAGGGCGGCGCACTCACATGGGAATCCGCCATGTGGTACGGTCCAGACGCAAGCATGCCCGTGGGAACGATAATCAATGCCTACGTCAACCAAAGTCAACGAATACCGGCCCCATAGATGCCTATCCAACTATTGTCGATTCCCAGGACCGATTCGTGACTATCGGGCCTTCACAGACCATCATCTGACCTCAAAGGCCAAACTGGTAGAACATATCTGTTCGCACCGCAACCGCACCGGATCTTTACTGCCGGTCGCCCAATGTGAACCTCGTTCTGGACTGAGGCGGTTAAACTGAAGAAGGGCCTGCGAAGATTTTCCACAAGCGGCCCGGACAAGGTTCAAATGCACCTCAATTTTGCTTTTTCTGCGCGCCAGGTTCTCTGGACGCTGAGTTTTGCCGCGCAACTTGTTCTGCTGGTGGTTCTGCTGGGCCGCGACCGGGTGCGGCGCTATCCGTGGTTCACGGCGAGCATTGTTCTATTCACCTTGCGGCTGCTGGCAGAGGTCCTGCTGTCGGGCCGAATGCCGGTCCTCAGCCTGCAGACGATCTTCATCTCGCTGGCCGACCTGGCGGTGATTGTGGACCTGCTGGTGGTGATGGAGGTGGCGCGGCGGGCATTTACCGGGGCCCGGCCACTGACCAAGGCACTGGCAGCGGTGGCGTTGTTGGCGGTGGCCGGAGTGGTGGTTGCGCTGTGGGGTCCGTGGCCGGGGTGGAAGGAGATGGGCTGGGACACGCTGCTGGGCAAATTGCGGGTGATGCAGTTGCTGGCCCAGAAGGGCGATACGCTGGTGGACCTGGTGACCGTGGAAACGGGCTTGCTGGTGGTGCTGTTTGGCCGCCATTTCAAGGCCGGCTGGCGCAGCCATACGCAAAAGATTGCCATCGGACTCTCGACGGCCGCCATTGCCTGGCTGTCAATCCAGGGAGCGTGGCAGATTGTGGCCCGGACGGTGCATCCGCAAACCCAGCAGGAATACGAGCGGGTGATTGCCCTGGGCGGCAAGCTGGTGAACGCCAACAAGGTGGTGTTTTTGGCCGTGCTGGTGTGGTGGATTGTGTGGCTGTGGCTTGACGAACCGGGTGCGGCGGCTCAAACTCCGGCTACTGTTGCGGCTGTCGAGACGCCGGCTTCAGGCGCCGACGCCGGTGAGAAAGAAGAAAAGTAGGTAGCTACCGATGGGCTTCCTCGAGCAGCTACAAAGCGAAGTCGCAAGGAAAGGCCACCCTCAGGGGTGGCTTTTTCTGTTTCCTGTTCCCTAATCCCTGTTCCCTGACCCCTGACCCCTGACCCCTAAATGTGACAGCTTGCCTGGCCGCGCTTTTCGAGGTAGCGCTGGTGGTACTCCTCGGCACGCCAGAAGGTCTGGGCAGGCTCGACTTTCGTGACGATGCGCTTGGGCTTGAAGCGGCCCTGGGCGGTGAGCTGCTCGATCTTGGCGCGGGCCTGGGTCTCCTGCTCCGAGGAGTGGAAGAAGATGGCCGAGCGGTATTGCGTGCCCCAATCCGGGCCCTGGCGGTTAAGAGAAGTCGGGTCGTGCAGGGAAAAGAATGCGTCAAGCAACTGATCGTAGGTGACTTGATCGGGGTCGAAGTCCAGCTCGACCACCTCGGCGTGGCCGGTCTGGTCAGTGCAGACGTCCTTGTAGCTGGGCTGCTCCAGAGAGCCTCCCTCAAAGCCCACGGCGGTGGCCGTCACGCCGGGAATGGCCGCAAACGCCGCTTCGACTCCCCAGAAACAACCGGCTCCGAAAGTTGCTTTTTCAATACTCATGACTTCTTAAGATCCTCCTGATATGAATTTAGTGGCAGTTCCAGCTTTCCGTCGGGAACCAACCCGGTTTAGACAAGGGGTTGGTCTCCCAGTCGACGGGGAAACGCGAAAAAACACCCGACAAATGCGGTCTTGATCTATCCTGCGGGGCTGTGGTGCTTTGGGCTGCTCAAAACAATACGCGGAAGTCAGTATCTATCGAGACTAGCGGGCCCGAAGTCGCCCCTTCGCGGGTACGTCGGGGATCATAGCACGAATCGCGCGCGCCGCTGGCTCTTTTCCAGGGCTGGAGCGCGACCACCTTGCACCGGTCCTGGAATGGTGTGATATGACCCAACCCTTTCCGCGGGAAAGAGCGGAAAGGGTTGGGACACGGGGCTTCATGGTGGAGAAGAGCTTGCTGGCTTTGACGCGGAACGCAACCCGTCCGGCTTGTTAGCCGCGCTTCTTTCCGCCGGATGCGCCGCCGGGACGCTTGCCGCCTGGGCGCGGACCACCGGTGCGCTTGCCGCCCGAACCTCCGGGTTTGGCCTTGTAGCCGGACTTGGAGAAGCCGCCCGGTTTGGGCCTGGAATGCGAGCCGGAGGCGGGTTTGCCAGCGCCGCCGAAACTGGGCTTGGGCTTCCAGCCGGGGCCAGCCTTCCTTTCAGCGCGGGAGGCGGAGTTGGGATACGGCTTCGCCTGGGTGGGACGATAGTCGGATGCGCCCTCAGTGCGGGGAGTGTAAGGCCGCGACGGGCGGGGGCCTGAACCGGAGGCGGGCCTGGGTGTGAACGAGCCTTCGCCTTGATCGCGACGGAAGGGGCGCTTGGCGGGGCCGCCGGATGGGCGGTCAAACGAACGCTTTCCTCCGGGCTGCGGACGATAGCCTGAGCCGGTGCGCGGGTCGATGGACCGAGAAGCAGAGCCGCCAGGACGAGCGCTGGAGCCGGAGCCGTAGGAGCGGCCGGCGGGTTTGCCCGGTTTGCTGCTGGGCCGTGCGCCGCCGGCGCGGGGTTTGCCGCTGCTGGTGGTATAGGGGCGCGCGAGGCCGCCTTCGCTGCGGAAGGGACGGCTGGAGGCAGGGCGATCGGCGGACGGACGCTCTGGCCGTGGCCTTTCCGCACTGGAGCGGTCTGAAGTTGGCCGGGGCGCGCCGGACCGGTAGGGGCCGGAACTTTTGGGCCCGGGACGATCGGAGTATGAGCGAGGTCCGCTGGGCCGGCTGGAAGTGGAACGCTCCGGCCGGTCTGACGGCTGAATCTCCTCAATATGGAGGTTTGGCGGTCTCACCGGACCAAGATCCTCGTACGTGTCTGGAATTTCGCGGCGCGGCGCAAGAGGGCGCTTGAAGGGCGGCTTTGCTGACCGTTCCGGCTTCTTCCAGGTGGGCTTGGCGGTGAAGGGGCGGCCGGCGCCGGTTCTGCCCGTTCCCTCAGCGTCCTGGCCGGTGGAGCTGGTGCGCAGGCGATCGGTATGGGGCCTGTCTTCGCCGGTTGAGCCTGCGGCAAAACGCGACGGCGGGAGAGAAGTGGGCCGGTCGTCTTTCTTCCACACCGGACGGGCTGAGGGGCGCGCATCAGACCTATCAAAGGAACGGCCGGCAGGACGGGCGGAACCGAATTTTGCCGGGCCGGCACTGGGGGCGCGACGCTGACGGTCGTCGGAACGGGCTGGGCCGCGATCCGGGGTTCGACCGGCAGCCGGGCGGAATTTTTCTTGAGCCGGGCCAGTGGGACGGGCCTTGAACTGGCCTGAACCGGAAGCCCTCTTGGGGCGGAATTCGCCGGGGCGACCGGCAGCCGCAGAGCCTTCTTCAACAGGCTGAGCCCCAAATTGAGAGCCTTCCGCTGGCTTGGTTGGGCGCGGATGCATGGTGCGGCGGGGCGGCAGCGTGGGCAACTGGGAGTCAAGAAGATTGCGGCGGCGGAGTTCCTTGGCTTTGGGCGTGCGCAGCTTGCCTTCGGCGGTTTTGCGCAGCAGGTCCAACTCTTCGGGCTCCAGTTCGCGCAGGTGACCGGGCTCCTGGTCGAGGACCAGGGGGCCGTAGCCGACGCGGCGAATCTTTTCGACAAAGTGGCCGATCTCCTCGAACATCTTGCGCAGTTCGCGGTTGCGGCCTTCGATGAGGACCACTTCGTACCAGGGATTGTCACCCTGACGAACCTGGCGAATGCGGGCCGGAGAGGTGCGCACCTGACCCGAGCCGGGCTTGCCGCGCTCAATGGTAACGCCGCGGCGCAGAAGTTCCAGTTCGTCTTCAGTGGGCTGGCCGGCAACCTTGACCAGGTAAGTTTTTTCCACGCCCGAAGCGGCCTTGGTGAGGCGGTTGGCCAGTTCGCCGTCGTTGGTGACCACCAGCAGCCCCTCGCTCATGTAGTCGAGACGGCCGACGGGGTAAAGGCGCTCCTTGAACTTGTCAAAGAACTGCATTACGGTGGGCCGGCCCTCGGGGTCCTTGACCGTGGTGACGAAGCCCTTGGGCTTGTTGAGCACGAAATAGCGGAGGCGCTCGGCGCCCTGGAGCAGCTTGCCGTCGACGCGGATGTGGTCGCGGCCGGCGTCGGCCTTGGTGCCCAGTTCGGTGACCACCTTGCCGTTGATCTGGACCCGGCCCTGCTCGATCATCTCCTCGGCCTTGCGGCGGCTGGCTACGCCGGCCTTGGCCAGGATTTTCTGCAACCGCTCGAGCTTGGCGGGGGGACGCGGCCTGGGAGTGGATTCAGGCTCGGTCTCGGACTCGGCTTCTGGCTCAGGTTCGGATTCATCTTCGGATTCGTCTTCATCTTCAGATTCGTCCTGGTCTTCGGACTCGTCTTCGTTTTCAGATTCGTCTTCGGACTCGGACGCCGCTTCGGCCTCAAGGGCGCTTTCGGACTCCGGCTCGTTTTCGCCGGTCTCAGGCTCGGGGCCATCTTCGGCTTCGATTTCCGTCTCGGCTTCGACTTCTGTCGCTTCTTCGGCTTGTTCCGCGTCGAGTTCTGCTGCCGCGGCGGCTTCGGTCTCCGCTTCAAACTCGGCTTCGGCGCCGGCAACAGGCTCGCCGGCCGAGGGCGTCTCGATCCTGGTTTCAGGCACAGCTTCTAATTCGGAATCTATCGATTCAGGTTCATTCGCTTCATTGCGGAGGTCATCGGTCATGGGAGAACGTCTCAATTTCTGCCTGCTCTGTGGGGGAAGGCGCAGCAGGCGCGGCCTCAGCGGGGGTGGAATCCGCCTGGGATGCCGGCTCGTTCGCGGCATGCAAGTTCGCCGGGCGGGGCTGGGGCTCTGAATCTGTCCCAGGCGCCTCGACTTCCAGGGGCACTTCGGTTGCGCCGGAGGGGTCGGCAGCCGTCGCGGCTGGCGTCTCCGTTGTGTTCTGGGCAGCCGTCACGGCTGGCATGGGGGCGGGCATTTCGGCAACCGGGGTCTCCTGCTCCGCGGGAGTTTCGGCGGACTCCGGCACTGCGCCAGAGTCTGATTCTTCTGTTAGGCGGACGGGCTCATTCTCGTCCGAGTTCTCGTCGAATTCGAGAGTGGAATCCGGCCCTTCATGCTCGCCCGGCTGCGGCGCGATTTCGCCGTCGCTTCCCTGCTCCACTTCCTCGAGTTCGCTGGCGGCCATCTTTTCAAACTCTTCCATGGAGGGGAGTTCGGAGACGTCCTTGAGGCCGAAGCGGAGCAGGAACTCGCGGGTGGTTTTGTAAAGGATGGGGCGGCCGATGACCTGCTTGCGGCCGGCCGTGGCGATGAGCTTGCGGGCCAGCAGCGAACCGAAGACGCCGGACGAATCCACGCCGCGAATCTCATTGACTTCGGGCGCGGTTACCGGCTGCTTGTAGGCGATGACGGCCAGCGTTTCAAGGGCCGGCAGAGAGAGCCGGAGAGCCGGCTTGAGGCTTTTTACGAAGAGGCGGACGGCGTCGTGGCACTCAGGCTTGGTGGCCATGCGGAAGCCGCCGGCGATCTCGCGAATCTCGATGCCGCGGCCGTCGGAGGCGTAGGTGGCGATAAGCTCGTCAAGTTGCTGGCGAATGATGGCGCGGGCTTCACGATCGCGCAGGCGGGCCAGGCGCTTCAGTTCGGCTTCAGCGTCAATCGCGATTTCCTCTGAAGGCGCGGGCTGGTCTTCCGTGGCAGGGGCTTGGTCCTGACGTGCGGCCGGCGCGGTGTCCACGGCGGCTTCCGCGCTTGGCTCAAGGGAAGCTTCCAGGCCGGATTCCGGGCTGGATTCCGGGCCTGGCTCCGAAGTAGACTCCGCGCCTGCCTCTGGACCTGCCTCGGCGGCAACCTCAGCCGACGGCACTGCAACGGTCGCGGCGCCCGGCTCAAGCGAAGCGTCGGACGATTCGGACGCGGGGGCGTCCGCGGGGTTCTGCCCCAGCTCCAGGTAAGCGAACTCCGCGTTGGTCATCGGTTGATCGGCTTCTGCGGCTTGCCCGGCGGCTTGTTCGGCAGACGCAGCCTCCTGCTCCGCTTTCCACTCAAGGGCGTCGGCGGCAAAGAGGGCGGCGAGCTGGGCCAGTGTGACCGGCTCCTCCGCGGCGTAGATGACAGCTTCCAGCTTGGCTTTCAGGCTCATTCTGCAATAGGTACCTCAAGTATGGTACCGGAAGTCGAGCTGCCCTGCGTGTCGATTGCGGGTCTAACGCGCATCCACGGGGAACAAAAAGGGCGTCCGGCGGCGCCGGACGCCCCGAAAGGGCAGAAGACAAGGGGCCTTAGCTGGCGAAATAGCGGAAGAGCCAGAAAAGCGACCCGGAGAGCAGCGCGGCGGCCGGGAGGGTGAAAACCCAGGCTGCTGCGATGTTGCGGATGGTGGAGAGCTGCAGGCCGCTGTGGTTGGCGGCCATGGTTCCGGCCACCCCGGAACTGAGGACGTGGGTGGTGGAGACCGGCAGGCCGAAGTTGTCCGCGGCAAAGATGGTGGCCATGGCGACCAGTTCGGCGCTGGCGCCCTGGGCGTAGGTCAGGTGCTCCTTGCCGATCTTTTCGCCCACAGTGACCACGATGCGCTTCCAGCCGACCATGGTGCCCATGCCGAGCGCCAAGGCTACGGCCACCTTCACCCAACTGGGGATGAACTTGGTGGCCTTGTCCACCTTCCCCTTGTAGTTGGCCAGGGTGGCGCTCTCGGCAGGCGTGAAGGCCGGGTTATGGTTCTTCTGCATCAGCCGGAGGGCTTCGCTGGCCACGTACATGTCGTTGCGGACGTTGGTCTGGTCCTTGGCCGGGACCGACTTGAACTCTTTGTACAGCGCAACCTCGTGGTTCAGGTCCTCAACCAGTTCGCGCAGCGCCAGGACGGTGTCGGGCTGCAACTGCTTGGTGCGGATGTAGTCGGTGACTTCGGCGCGGGGGTCGGCGCCGAGGAGGCCGGTTTTATCCACATGACGGTCGAGGATGTGCCCGGCCTGCTCGGAGGCGGCGATGAATTCCTGAATATCGTGGCCGGTGACGGCGTGGTTGAGGGCGTAGGCGGTGGGGACGGTGCCGATGAGGATGAGCATGATGAGGCCCATGCCCTTCTGGCCGTCGTTGGAGCCGTGGAAGAAGCTGACGCCGGTGCATGTGAGCACCAGCAGGGCGCGGATGGGCCACGGTGGGGGCGTGTTGTCTTTGGGCGCGGTATAGAGAGCGGGATACTTGATGAACGCCTTGGAAAGCAGCATGAGCAGGAAGGCGCAGCCAAACCCTACCAGCGGCGAGATCAGCAGTACTTTGAATACCTTGGCGGCCTGTTCCCAGTCCACGCCGGAGGTGCCGCTGTGGACGCTCATCAACTGGTTGGCAATGCCCACGCCGATGATGGAGCCGACCATGGTGTGAGAACTGGAGGCCGGCAGACCGAACCACCAGGTGCTCAGGTTCCACAGGATGGCGGCGATGAGCAGGGCAAAAACCATGGCAAAACCGGCGCCCGCGCTGACTTGCAGGATGAGTTCGACCGGAAGCAGGGTGATGATGGTGAAAGCCACGGTGCCGGCGGAGGTAAGCACCCCGGCCAGGTTGCACATTCCCGACCAGACCACGGCAATGTTGGGGTCAAGGGAGTGGGTGTAAATGACTGTGGCCACAGCATTGGCGGTATCGTGGAAGCCGTTGACGAACTCGAACCCGAGGGCGATGAGCAGGGCCACTCCGAGCAGCGCGTAAGGCCAGATGCTGGTGATGGCGATGTTGCCCAGGTCCTGGGCAATGTGGAAGCCGATGAAGCCCAGGCCGCCCAACAGCGCGATCAAAACGATGGCTCCGCTGACCCGCGCGGAGGTTTTCTTCATCTTTCGGTCGAGAAGCGACGCCCCTTCGGGCAGGGCTCCGGCAGTCGTTGCTATATCTGCCATGCTGTGACTCCAGAAGTTGGGTTGGATGTCGCGTTTGGTCGGACAGGGGACGCAAAAACCGGACACACCCATGGATATACGAGGCAGATGAAAGGGAAATGAATTGTTCACAGATGAGCGCTGAAATTGTAGTAGATTGGGCCCATGAATTCACGCAAGATTCGCGTTGCTTTCGCCGGTTGGGCGGCGCGCGCCGACTTCAGGGCGAACCGCCGCTGGTTCGGCCTGGGCCGGTGGCTCTGCGAAAATGGATGTAGATGCTCTCCCTGCAAAATGCCGGCAAGCGGTTTGGACCGCGAATTCTGTTCCTGGAGGCCAACTGGCTGATCCGCTCGCGCGAGAAGACCGCGCTGGTGGGCGCCAACGGCACCGGCAAATCCACGCTGATGAAGGTGCTGGCCGGGCTGGAGACGCTGGACTACGGGCAGGTGCAGCAGACCCGGGGCATGAGCATTGGCTACCTGCCGCAGGAGGGGTTGCAACTGACGGGCAGGACGGTCTTTGAGGAATGCCTGTCGGTCTTCGACGAACTGCGCGACATGGAGCGCGAAGTGGAGCGGCTGGGCGGGCAACTGGCGGTGCTGGAGCACGCAAGCCCCGAGTACGAGGCTGTGGCGGAACGCT
>Ga0326727_10018694_pt1 | contig 14095 bp, 14 predicted proteins | sample MB2enrmetagenome_FD_207643 | JGI IMG/M metagenome (GOLD analysis project Ga0326727, IMG submission 207643) | Lab enriched peat soil microbial communities from McLean, Ithaca, NY, United States - MB29MY | ecosystem: Environmental > Terrestrial > Soil > Wetlands > Peat | place: USA: New York...
ATCTCCGCGGGGTGAGAGCCGGCGAAGTTGGCAGCCACGTGCGCCAGTACGTCAAGCCCCACCAGATCGGCGAGTCGAAACGTTCCGGTCCGCGGCCATCCGATGGCCGTACCGGTGAGCGCATCCACCTCTTCGATGGTCAGATCTTCGGCCTGCATCAGCCGCACTGCTTCCAGCATGATGAAGACGCCGATGCGGTTGGCGATGAAGTTCGGGGTATCGCGCGCGTACACCACTTCCTTGCCCAGGCGCAAATCGCAAAAATGAGAGACCGCCCCGACAGCGGCCGGGTCGGCATCCGGCGGGGCGATGATCTCCACCAGCCGCATGTAGCGCGGAGGATTGAAAAAGTGGGTGCCGAAGAAGCGCTTGCGGAGATGCTCCGGCACTTGCGCGGAGATCGATGCGATCGGGATGCCGCTGGTATTGGTGGTCAGAATGGCATCCGGCCGGAGGTGCGGCACGATCTTCTCGATCAGCGATTGCTTGATGGCGAGATTCTCCGTCACCGCCTCGATCACCCAATCGCAGCCGCCCAGCAGCGCCAAGTCATCCTCGAAGTTTCCGATGGCGATGCGCGCCGCCAGCGCCGGGTCGAAGAAAGCCGCCGGCTTGCTCTTCTTCAGACCGTCCAGCGATTGCGCGGCAATTCCACTGCGCGCGGCGCCCGCGCTGGCAATATCCAGCAGCACTACCGGCAGGCCGGCGTTCGCCAGGTGCGCGGCGATGCGCGATCCCATGGTGCCGGCCCCCAGAACCGCAGCTTTGCGGATGGGGATGGAATGCTTCGGTCCCAGCCCGGCAGACGGGGACGTGGCGGGATTCAAGACATCTTGGGCGGCGCTCTCTTGGGCAATCATCAAAGCTCCTATTTAGTCACTAATCGCGGACCGCTACGCTTTTTCTTCCCTGCCAATCCCTGCGTCAGCGTGCGCGCGAATTGGGTGGCAATTTCCTCCGCCGGAAGTTCTCCTTCCGGCTCATACCAGTGGCAGATCCAGTTGAGGGCGCCGGCGATCGAAAAGGCAGCGATCTTGGCGTCGCAAGGCGTAATCGATCCGTCATCGATCCCCTCCTGAATGAAGGAACGAAGCCGGCGGTCGATCTTTCTCTTGTAATTGCGTACCTGCGCCAGCGCGTCGCTGGACAGGTCCGCATCGTCCAGACGCATCACGCATCGTCCGAAGTTGACGGTCATGACATTGGCATAAGAGTAGATGAATGCATCGACCTTTTCCAGGCCCGTGCCGCAATGGTCCGCAATGTTGTTGAGAATGTCCTCAATCAAACCGGTGCCCAGGCGATAACACTCGACGAGAATCTCCTCTTTGTTGTGAAAGTAATGATAGAGGGCCGGCTTGGTGATCTTCAGGCGGTCGGCGACATCGTTCATCGACGTCTTGCCATAGCTCTTTTCCAGGAATAGTTGTGCGGCGGTTTTCAACACTGCTTCCCGCTTGGTAGCGGGATCGCGCCGTCGGCTCAAGAAAGCGTCGAGGTGGGCGAGCGACTGGGCAGCGTCTCTGGGCATGACGAAGTTGCAACAACCTGTTGACAGGAGGCTGCGCACTTGATATCTTACCCACGGGTAAACAATAACGCAAGAGGGAAGCGCGCTTGCGAAATTGATTTTTTCCGGATCCCGCAAGCCCGCCTCCCGCTGACAACTCGCCCATGAAAATCATCGTGGCGGTGAAGCAGGTTCCCGTTCGGGACTCCCTGATTCAAATCGATTCCACCGGCAAGTGGCTGCAAGAACAGGACCTGAGCTTCGAGATCAACGAGCCCGATGCGTACGCCCTGGAAGCCGCCCTGCTGCTCAAGGAGAAACACGGCGGCGAAGTAGTGGTACTGTGCGCCGGGCCGGACCGGGCCGGTCCGGCCATTCGCGAAACGCTGGCCAAAGGCGCCGACCGCGCCATTCACATTCAGTCGGACGATTTAGTGAGTCTCGACACACTCGGCGTGGCGCGCCTGCTCTCGGCGGCCATTGCCGGCGAGAAGGCCGACCTGATTCTCACAGGATTGCAATCCGACGATCTCGGCCAGGGGCAGACGGGCGTGGTGATGGCGGAGCTGCTGGGGATTCCCCATGCCACCATCGTCATGGAAATAGAGGCACGCGACGGCGCCATTCGCGTGAAGCGCGAACTGGAGGACGGCTGGTTTCAGTGGGTGGAAATGCCGCTGCCGGCTCTCGTGACCATTCAATCGGGCATCAGCAAATTACGCTATGCCACCCTCATGGGCATCAAAAAAGCGAAGACCAAAGAAGTGCGGCGCCTGGATGCGAAGCAGCTTGCCGCCCCCGCGGGTGCCGCGGTTTCGCTCAACCGGGTTTACCTGCCGCATAAGAAGAAAGAGACTCGCATCATCGGCGGCACGCCCGCGGAAGCCGCCGCCAAGCTGGCGGATGTTCTCAAGTTCGAGGTGCGAGTGCTATGAAAGGCGTGCTGGCTGTCTTGGAATATCGCGTGCACGACGGACGGCCGGACTGGAACCGCATTTCCTGGGAGGCCTTGGCAGCCGGCCGGGAACTGGCGACACACATCGGGGAACCGCTGCTAGCCGCGGTCGCCGGTGGGTCGCCCGCGGTTCCGGCGGCCGAGCTGGCTGAGAAAAAGCTGGCCCGCGTGTATGCGGTGGAGCACGAGTTGCTCCGGTCTTACACAGCTGACGGGGTAACCGTCGCGCTGGAGCAACTCGTGCACTCCATTCAACCCTCCTATGTGGTGTTCCCGCATACTTACCAGGTGCGCGACTTCGCCCCGAAACTGGCGGCGCGCTTCGAACAGACGCTGATCGCGGATGTTGTCGGAATGCATTTCGACGGCCCGCGGCCGGTCTTCGTGCGCCAATTGCTGCAAGGCAAGCTGAACGCCGATTATCGCCATTCGGGCGAAGGCGCCTGCTTCTTTTCCACGCAGGCGGGAGCGTTCCGTCCGGAGACTATCGCAGAGGGTTCCTGCGAGGTGGAAGTTTTCCGTCCGCAACTCCACGCCTCCGAGATTCGCAGCGAACCTGGCGAGCGATTCCGCCTGGCGGAGCAGACCGTGGATCTCTCGTCGGCGCCGCTGATCGTCTCGGTAGGCCGCGGCATCAAGGAAAAGGACAATTTGCCAATCGTGGAGGAACTGGCCGCCGCCATGGGCGCGGAGCTGGCCGCCTCGCGGCCGATTTGCGACAACGGCTGGCTCCCCATGGAGCGGCAGGTGGGCAGTTCCGGGCAGAGCGTCTCGCCCAAGGTCTACATCGCGGTGGGAATTTCCGGCGCCATCCAGCACCTGGTGGGCATGAAGGGATCGAAGTCGGTGGTGGCCATCAATAAGGATGAAAATGCGCCGATTTTCGAAGTAGCCGACTACGGCATTGTAGGGGACCTGTTTGAAGTGGTCCCGGCTCTCACTGCCGCGGTCAGAAAGGCGAGAGGAGCATAGAGTGGAACTTGCAGAATTCGGCTGAATCCCGGTTGAGGAGCATCGCAGGCCGGGGCCGGGCCGTCGCCCGGCTGGGCAAGCTTAAGCTTACCCCACGTGGGACATGCTTCAGCTTGTCCAAGCGAGCGGAGCTCGCTCCAGCCGTTCGGGCCATGATGCAGCCGTTTTCCGAGCCGCGCGCAAGCAAGCGGTCTCCGGGATCTTTGCAAGTCCCTCTAAAGGTGGCCCCGCTGGGTTCGCGCCGGCGGGACAACGGGCAACCGGGCAAACGCGCAATATCGGAGGCACGATGATGCGCCCTGTGACACACGAAGATCTGGCACTACAGTCGTTCTACCGTTGGGAGCGTGAGCGCGCGGAGCGTGTTTTCCTCACTCAGCCGCTCGCCGGAGGCGCGGTGCGGGAGTGGACCTGGGGGCAAACCGGCGACCAGGTGCGGCGCATGGCCACCTACCTGAAGGCGCAGGATTGGGAGCCGGGTACACCCGTCGCCATCCTCGCCCGAAACTGCGCCTGGTGGATGATGGCCGATCTGGCCATCTGGATGTCCGGCCACGTCACCGTGCCGATCTATCCTTCCATGAAGCCTCAATCCGTGCGCCAGATCATGGAACACAGCGGAGCCAAAGCCTGCTTCCTGGGTGCCACGGATTTCCAGGAGACGGTTGCCGCCGGCATCCCACCCGGCGTATCCTGCATTCGCTTTCCCACTTCCGCGGTGAACGACTGGCCGACCTGGGAAGTGCTCACCGCCGCTAATACTCCACTGTCCGGCTCACCCGTACGCCCATCCGATGACCTCGCGACCATCATCTACACCTCCGGCACTACCGGCACGCCCAAAGGCGTGATGCACAGCTTCGCCAACCTTGCCTACGACGCGAAAACGCTGGATAACCTGATCGGGCTGACCGAAAGGGAGCGATTCATCTCGTATCTGCCGCTGGCCCACATCGTGGAACGGGCCGGACTGGAGGGCTCGGCGCTGTACCTGGGATGCCAAATTTTCTTCAGCACCGGAATCGACACGTTTCTGGCCGACCTGCAACGTGCCCAGCCCACGATTTTCCTCTCCGTGCCGCGGCTGTGGCTGAAGATCCAGCAGGGCGTGTTCGCCAAGATGCCCCGCGAACGTTTGGACAGACTGCTTCGCATTCCCATTCTCAATCGGTCGGTGAAGCGCCGGGTCCTGCGGCGACTGGGTCTCAGTTCGGTGTCGCACGCGGCATCGGGCGCGGCTCCCTTGCCGCCCGAAATTATTACGTGGTACCGAAAGTTGGGTTTGGACCTGCTCGAGGGCTACGGCATGACGGAGACTCTGATCACGCACCTTCCCACGCCGGATTCCATGCGCCCGGGTTTCGTCGGCGCTGCCATACCGGGAGTGGAAGCCAAACTGGCCGAGAATTCCGAGCTCCTGATTCGCAGCCCCATGAACATGATGGGCTACTTCCGCGATCCCGAGGGAACGCGCGCCGTGTTCACCGAGGAAGGCTTCATCCGCACCGGCGACCTCGCCCACATCGAACCCGACGGGCAACTCAAGATCGTCGGCCGCGTGAAAGAGCAGTTCAAAACCAGCAAGGGAAAATATGTGGCGCCGGCGCCCATCGAGAGCCAATTCATGGCTCATCCCATGGTGGAGGCCTGCTGCCTGATGGGAACGGGCATGCCGCGTCCCTTCGCGGTGGTCGTGCTGGCGGAAGAAGTGCGGCAGCGCGCGGCCGATTCCCGCCAGAAGGCGGCGGTCGAATCCTCCCTGCTGGAACTCATGGATTCCATCAATAAGGATCTCGATCCCCACGAGCAGGTGAGTTTCGTGGCGGCGGTTCGTGGTCCCTGGACCATCGGCAACGACGCCATGACGCCCACCATGAAAATCAAGCGCGGCGTCCTGGAGAGCCGGTACCAGGCTTTTATCGACGATTGGAACCGGCAAAGCCGTCCGGTAGTATGGGAATCGGCCAACTGAATGAGCTACCAGGAGATTCTCTACGAGGTATCGGAAGGCATCGCCACCGTTACGCTCTTCCGCCCGGATAAATTGAATGCCTGGACGGCGCGGATGGGCAGGGAAGTGCGCCAAGCCATGGAGGCCGGGGACAATGACGACGAAGTGCGCGTCATCGTATTGGGCGGCGCAGGAAAGGGCTTTTGCGCGGGCGCGGACATGTCTCTGCTGGCCGGAGTGGCCGATGGCGGAGGCGTGGCGGCGGGCGAAGCGCAGGCGCTGCGCCACCAGGCCGCGGCGCACTTGAGCGAGCGCGTTCCGCCCGATTTCCAGGGCACATATTCCTACTTCCCGTCGTTGAGTAAGCCTGTGATCGCCGCGATCAACGGCCATGCCGTGGGGCTGGGCCTGGTGATCGCGCTGTATTGCGATCTTCGATTCGCATCCACGGAGGCGAAGCTGAGCACCGCCTTCGCACGGCGCGGCCTGATCGCCGAATTCGGGACCGCATGGATGCTGCCGCGGTTGATCGGCCTGTCCAACGCTCTAGACCTCCTGCTTTCGGCGCGAACGATTGGCGCCGCCGAAGCGCTGCGGATGGGCCTGGTCAACCGCGTTTTCCCGGTGGACACTTTCGTCGAGGATGTGCGCGCCTACGCCAGGGAGTTGGCCACGCAAGTGTCGCCGCGCTCCATGGCGGCCATCAAGCAGCAGGTCTATCGGGCGATGTTCCAGACGCTCGCGGAGGCGACCGTGTCGGCCGAGCAGGCCATGTTGGATAGTCTGCGGTCCGAGGATTTCAAGGAGGGGCTGGCGCACTTCCAGGAGAAGCGCGCGCCGTCGTTCACGGGACGGTAGGGGTGGGGCGGAACTTCAGTCGCGATCCAGAATCAGCACGCCCAGCTCGGGATCAGTCGAGAGTTCCGTTATTCGGACGGCCTCCCGGCGCAATACCCACTCTGCGTCCCTGGTCGGGTGCGTCCAGCGCCGGAGCCATATGACTTTGGGAGGAGGTCCTATGGTTGTGGCGAGTTCGTAGAAGTCAGAGTCCGTGGTCACGATGATGAAGTCCCTGGACTTGGCAAACTCCCAGATCTCACGATCCGGGCTTTCGAGCAATTCGAACTCGGCAACGTGAGCCGACTCCGGGTACAACTCTGCGAGGCGGCCGACGAGTTTGCGCGAGAGGTTCTCGTCGAACAATAGCTTCACAACGCCACACGCCGACCGAGCTTGGCAGCAAACTCATAGACCGCCCGAAAGTCATCCCGCTCCAGTTCCGGATAATCATCGAGGATTTGCTGCTCTGTCATGCCGGCAGCGAGCCAATTCAACACGTCCCACACGGTGATGCGCAGGCCGCGGATGCACGGCTGGCCGGAGCGTTTGCCAGGCTCGATGACGATGCGGGGAGTCATGCTTCGAGGATATCACTGGCCCACGTTGAATGGCTCAGCTGAGTCGATCTCTTGGCTGTAAGTCGGCTTTTCGACCGCTGACTGCCTACAGGCCCGAGAGGATCGCCTCACGCGGGACAGCCGTGTGCGCGGCGTCGATATGGCGACCGCTTCGTTGGCAACCCATCGGGTCTCTTGAATCGCGAATCGAGTCATAGCGTTTATGGTTCCTCTTCCGGCAAGCTTCAGAGACGGGGGTTTCGCGGGACCGCGTAGGCCACTTCAACGGTGCAGGCATTGTGCGCCCACGCGGCGCGCCTCTCCTACAACCAACGGATCACCGCCCCTGGCGTTTGGCGGTCGCGCTGCCAGCGGACATTTCGACGGAGTTGTCGCTCGCCCGGGTGAAGCGGATCGCCGGCACGTCGGCTTCGAGAGAGAAAAAAGAAGTGGGGGATTCGGGGAAGAGCTCCACTTTCTTTCCCTGCGCGGCGGCAAACAGCCTTCCATTGTCAAAGGTGACGGTGACCTCAAACCCGGGCGCGAGGGCATACAGACCGGCGTAACCCTGCAGGACATCGGGTGGGACACTGGCAACGGTACGCTCCTTAGTTCGGTAGTCGGCCCACTCATACTCGGCGGAGACGCTGCGCAGGATCTCATCTGCGAGCGCCGAGCCATTGTCGCCGTTGGTCATGACCACAGCACCGCTGCCGCCATCGAGATATCCGAATAACATGCATCGGAAACCCTCGTTGGCGCCACCGTGGGAAAACGATTTGCGTCCGTCGGTTTCCATGAGGCCGAGGCCCAAGCCGTAGTCGCCCAGGACCTTGGTGAGCATCTCGCGCTGCGTAGCGGGTTTCAGCACGCGGCTGCCCTTCTGGAGTTCGAGTACGAAGCGCGCCAGGTCGGAAGGCGTGGTCCACAGACCGGCCGCAGCCATCTCCGGGTAGGTGTGCCAGCGCCCCTCGAGCATGACGCCGTGGTTATCATGGCCGGCGGCGGCGTTGGCTCCGAGATCCGCGGGCAGGGGTTGCTGGTAGGTGCTGCGGGTCATGCCCAAGGGACCGAGGACGAACTCCTGCGCAAGCTGGGGAAAGGGTTTTCCCGTGACGTCCATGACGAGTTGCTGCATGATTTCGTAGCCGCCACCGGAGTAGCGGCCCTGCGTTCCGGGGGTGATGTCAACCCGAATGGGCGCGGAGTTGGCCGGTTTCTTTCCGTCCAGGACGTCGAGGAGCGATGGCACTGCCTCGTCCGCCGCATAGCCGCCGAATCCGTGAACCGTGAGGCCTGCGCTGTGGTTGAGAAGGCGGCGTAGAGTGACTTTCTGGGTTTTGGTGAATTCGCTCTCGGGCACCTTCCAGGAGCGGAGCCTGAGGTTGACGTCTTCATCGAGTGAGAGCTTGCCCTCGTCGACCAGGTGCAGGGCAACCATGGAGGCCACTGGCTTGCTGATGGACGCAGCCTGGAAGAGGGTTTGGGCGTCCACTGGTTTGCCATTCTCGGCGACGACACCGTAGCCACGCGCCCACTCCACCCGGCCGTCGGCGATCACAGCGATGCTGACACCAGGCACTTTGTAGAACTTTTGGCGCTCGCTAACGGTCCATTTCAGTTGGGGCTGGCCGCCGATTACAGTACCGGCGCGGAGGCCCTGTTCGACGCGCTGAATTCGGGCGTCGATGTCCGCCGCCGTGACAGGCAGTGCGGCGAGAACGACGGCCGCAAGGAATCGGGGTAAACGATTTTCGAATGCGGACATGGATAAATCCAACCAACCTTCTTTCCGAGTGTACGATAAGGCCGCAGGAATTGTCCTCTAAGAAACGGGCTGTGAAGCGAATCCGCGCTCGGAACCGTTCGGGGCGCAGCCTCGGAACACTCTATCTAAGTGCGGCGAAGAACTGTTTCTTACTTACGCGCGCAATGCGGATGATGCTTCCAAGGGTCCCTTTCGGCAGCGCCCGTGAGCCGTGAACCGGGACGACAACAGTGTGTGGCAGCCCGGCCTTCACCAACATATGATGACTACCTTCGACCCGGTCCAATCGAAAGCCAAGTCTGTTCAGCGCTCGAATAGCTTCCTTACCGGTGACTGCCGGATCGGAGGACATCAGGCGACGCCAACAATGCGCTTGAGCTCTGCCAGCTTCGGAGCAGCGAGGGGAATTCTCTTCCGATTTGCCACCATGGATTTGATGTAGCCGCGGATCATCTCGGCGGTGTTGTCGAGGGCCGCGGATTCGGTTTCTCCAAAAGTAGACATCCGGTGCAATTCTCTGACATACGTGACAAATGCCTTGGCATCCTCGTCGTATTCCATGTCGACGGTCAGGGCCTTGGTAGTCGCCAATGGATGTCGTTTATATGCGTGTGGATCCGGGCTCTTCATGAACTTCCGCGCGGCTCTGTCTTCCGCGGCCTTCCGCGAACGGTCGTAAACGAGGATCTCCGGCGCTTCCACAACCGATGCGACGAACGACCCATTCTCTTGGGGGAGGCTAACGATTTGAAATGGCCGGGCAGTCTTGCGCTCAATTCTGGGCTTGAGCGGGAACTCCGGACGTAAGTGCGGGAATGGCGCGTGGTGGGCCAAGCGGTCGGGCACGGGATTTTTCAGCCGCAAATGGAGCATCGTTCTCATGATACCCTCAGGTCGTTCCCGACTGTGACTCCATTCGGCGGGCCGCCGCGCCACGCCTTGGCTGGCAATACCGAAGGGCCCAGGTCTTGTGGAAGTTTGCGCAGGACGACGGCTCATAAACGGGTGTGCCGGCTATCAGAAGTGTTGCCGTCACTCAGAAGTTGATTCTCCGCATCTACCCTGCCCGACCGTTGCCTGCCGGAACCAGAGAGCCGGAAGCCGCCACTCGGTGGTACCCGTTCAGTTGAACTGGTGTAGACTCGGATCATGAAGGCAGCGCAGCGTTTGACCGCGATTATCGAACGTGAGGACGACGGTTTTGTCGCGTTGTGCCCCGAGCTTGACATTGCGAGCCAGGGCACTTCGATTGAAGACGCCCGAGTCAATCTGATCGAGGCGCTAACGCTGTTTTTCGAAACAGCCTCCCCTTCCGAGGTCGCCCGCCGCCTCCACGACGAGGTTTTTATCACTCAGGTCGAGGTGCCGGTTGGGTAGACTCCGGGTCCTTTCGGGCTCGGAGGTCTGTCGGATCCTCGAACAACACGGATTTGCCGCAGTCCGGCAGCAGGGCAGCCACCGAATCATGCAGAAGCGTTGGGATGGCTCGACGATAACCGTTCCTGTGCCCCTTCACGATCCTGTCCGACGGGGAACCCTGCGGAGCATCATTCGACAGTCGGAACTCCCAAAGTCGTTGTTCGAGGCCGAGGACTAGGGCGCGCTCCGTGGGGCCAGCCTCGGAGTCGACGACTTTTTCGCCCATAGGGATTATCTGCTTGTCGATCGCAGGCGCCTATATCCCGCCCATCAAGAGGCGTAAACCGAAGCTCTCTCCTCCCGTGTGCTACGATGAACTTGGCTGGTGTGTAAGCACAGCCTAACGTCGTGAGACATTAGGAGGTTCCATGGATTCCGCAAATAAAGAAAGACGCGTCTACAAGTTTCTCCCCGCTCTCCTGGCCCTAGATGACCTGACAGGGCAGCACATCAAGATTTCGACCTTCCCGGACATGAATGACCCCTTCGAACTGACAGGGGGGCTTTACTGCGACCCGGAAATCCGGGGGCACTTGGCTGTTCTGCTCTCCCGACTGAATGAGTGGTGTGGTGTGCTGTGTTTCAGTCAAGACTGGCACAACGCGATGCTCTGGAGCCACTACGCCGCCAAACACGCGGGTATGTGCATAGGTTTCGATGTTAGCGGTCAGATGAACCTGAAAGAGCCACACTATGTGACTAGCCGACGAGAGATTGATACGGGTTTGCGTACGCTGCTCGCCGCTGCCGCCCGCATGGATCGCCTCACTCCGTCTGACCTCGAGGCGTGCAATAGGGTTACCGAACAACTGCTCTTGACTAAATTCGATGCGTGGCGCTACGAAAATGAGGTGCGTACGTTCATCGAACTCAAGCAGGAACAAAAACGGGGTGACCACTATTTCGCGGAGTTCGATGATCACCTTCGGCCCAGTACGGTCTTTCTGGGACCTCGATGCACGACAGCCGAAGGGGACATTGAAGCCGCGATCCGTGGGTATTCCCCGCCCATCACCGTTGTACGAACAATGCTTTCGCCTGATTCCTTTCAGGTGATCGAAAAGACGACAGCTCCAATCGTCGCCTAGTGAATCTGGGGAAGGCTCGGGACGGCGAGCCTTCCCAACCCTGCGGTGTCACGCGCATTGCTGACATTTGCTCGCCGTCGAGTTAGTCTCGCTCGCATGATCCGCTCGCGTCACCCGCTTTGTGCGGCATTTGCCCGTCAGGAGAGGTGAAGCATCCGGATTCTGCACGAAGAATAGCCCGCCAATCGAACGTACGCAGAATCCGTCTGCCTTAAGCCGTAGCCTAAGCTGCCGCCCCGTCTGCTCGTTCCGGCAACTCCGCCGTAAACTGCGCGGTCTCCGTCGATCCCTCCAGGGCCGCCGTCGACGCCAGTCCTCCGGTGATAGTATTCTGCACGGCATCGAAGTAACTCGTTCCCACGAATGTCTGATGCCGGATCGCGGTGTATCCGTCGCTCGCCGCCAAACGGAATTCCTTCTCCTGTAGCCGCGCATATGCCGCCATGCCCTCATGAGAGTAATGGCGCGCCAATTCGAACATGCCAACATTCAGCGAATGGAAACCCGCCAGAGTCACGAACTGGTACTTGTACCCCAGCTTGCCGAGTTCCGTCTGGAATAGCGCGATCTGGTGTTCGGTCAGCATTTTCCTCCAATGAAACGAGGGCGAGCAGTTGTACGCCAGCAGTTTGCCGGGATAGTGCGCATGAATGGCGTCGGCAAACCGGCGTGCCTGATCGAGGTTCGGCTCCGACGTCTCGCACCACAGCACATCGGCGTAGGGAGCGTACAGCAGACCGCGCGCGATGGCGGCGTCCATCCCGCCCCGGCAATGATAAAAACCTTCCTGCGTTCGGCCGCCGGTCAGGAACGGCTCGTCGCGCGGATCGATATCGCTCAGCAACAGCCGCGCGGCATCGGCATCGGTACGGGCGATGAGCACGGTGGGAACTCCCAGGACATCCGCGGCCAACCGGGCGGCGATCAGCTTTTGTATAAACTCGCTCGCCGGCACCAGCACCTTGCCGCCCAAATGCCCGCACTTCTTCGCCGAGGACAGCTGATCTTCAAAATGGACCGCCGCGGCGCCGGCTTCAATCATGGCCTTCATGATTTCGAAAGCATTCAGCATGCCGCCGAAACCGGCCTCGGCGTCGGCCACGATCGGGGCCAGCCAATCCGGCCCGGACCTACCTTCCAGGCGGCACACCTGGTCGGCCCGCAAGAGCGCATTGTTGATGGCGCGCACCAGCGCGGGAACGCTGTTGGCGGGATAAAGACTCTGGTCGGGATACATCTGCGCGGCGCCGTTGGCGTCGGCCGCCACTTGCCATCCACTTACGTAGATGGCCTTCAGCCCGGCCTGCACCTGTTGTACCGCCTGGTTGCCGGTGAGCGCGCCGAGGCTCTTGATAGGACCTTCGCCGTGCAAAAGCTCCCACAATCGTTCGGCTCCGCGGGTTGCCAGCGTGTATTGAATCCGCACCGAGGGCCTGAGCCGCTCGACTTCTTCCTGTTCGTAGGGGCGCACAATTCCGTTCCAGCGCCTGTCGTTCTTCATTGAGATTTTTTCTCCCCAGCACTAGTGAACGGCATCTTGCCGCCGATGGCAAATGGCGTGGCACGAACCGGGCGAGTAGTCCGGATTGGACCGGCATACATGCGGATTGTGCCGGCCTGCGCTAGCATCGACTACGAAAAGAAGGAGAGCCCTCAGTGATTGCAATGCAAAGCGACCCGGTGCAAATCACCGGTCCGGTGACCGGGTCGGAAGACCGGATTCTTACGCCCCAAGCCATACGTTTTCTAGTGAAACTGGCCACCCAGTTCGAGCCGCGCCGGCGGCGGATCCTGGAGGCGCGAACCCTGCGCCAGCAACAGATCGACGGCGGAGAGCTGCCGGAATTCCCGGTGGAAACGGCGGAAATCCGCCGCTCCCGCTGGTCGGTCGCTCCCGCGCCGGCCGATCTTTGCGATCGCCGCGTGGAGATTACCGGGCCGACCAGCCGGAAGATGATCATCAACGCGCTCAACTCCGGCGCCAATGTCTTCATGGCGGACTTCGAGGATTCCAACTCGCCCACCTGGTGGAACATCATCGAAGGGCAAGCCAATCTGTGCGACGCCGTCAGGGGAACGATCACCTATACCAGCCCCGAGGGCAAACACTACCAGGTCGGCGAGAAGCCCGCCACGCTCATGGTGCGCCCGCGCGGCTGGCACCTGGTGGAAAAGCATTTCCTGATCGACGGCGAGCCTATTTCCGCCTCGCTCTTCGATTTCGGCCTGTTCTTCTTCCACAATGCCCGCACCCTCATCGCCAATGGCACCGGTCCGTATTTTTACCTGCCGAAGCTGGAGGGCCGGCACGAGGCCCGGCTCTGGAACGACGTCTTTGTGGCGGCGCAGGACGCCCTCGGGATCTCGCGCGGGACCATCCGCGCCACGGTCCTCATCGAGACCATCCTGGCGGCCTTCGAGATGGACGAGATTCTATGGGAGCTGCGCGAACACTCCGCCGGCTTGAACTGCGGCCGGTGGGATTACATCTTCAGCTTCATCAAGAAACTGGGAAAGGACGGCGGGCGCCTGCTTCCCGACCGTTCCCGGGTCACCATGACCAGCCACTTCCTGGCGTCCTACGTGGACCTGCTGATTGCCACCTGCCATCGGCGGGGCGCGCACGCCATGGGTGGAATGGCCGCCCAGATCCCCATCAAGAACAATCCCGAGGCGAATAAGGCGGCTCTGGATCGCGTCCGCGACGATAAGCTGCGAGAGGTTTGGGCGGGACACGACGGTACCTGGGTGGCGCATCCCGGGCTGGTGCCCCTCGCCAAATTCGTTTTCGACACCTACGTGCCGTGCCCCAATCAGTTGGATCGCCTCACGGCCTCTTCCACCACCGCCGCCGATCTGCTCAGTGCGCCGTCGGGCCCTATCACAGAGGCCGGATTGTCGCTGAATGTCGATGTCGGGCTGCAGTACCTCACTGCCTGGCTGGGCGGAGACGGATGTGTGCCCATCTACAATCTGATGGAGGACGCCGCCACGGCGGAGATCTGCCGCGCGCAAGTCTGGCAGTGGATGCGGCA
>Ga0326727_10018695_pt1 | contig 14094 bp, 16 predicted proteins | sample MB2enrmetagenome_FD_207643 | JGI IMG/M metagenome (GOLD analysis project Ga0326727, IMG submission 207643) | Lab enriched peat soil microbial communities from McLean, Ithaca, NY, United States - MB29MY | ecosystem: Environmental > Terrestrial > Soil > Wetlands > Peat | place: USA: New York...
GCAGCAGCCGCGCTACTACGAGTACATCTCGCGCCTCGCGCCCTCAGGGCAGCAGGGAACCTATATGGGCTTTGCCTTCCTGCCCATCGGGATTGGGTCGCTCGTGGGCGGGTGGTTTGGCGGGTTTCTGATTCATCATTTCGGGGAAGTTATGCATCGGCCGGGACTCATCTGGTGGTCGGTATCCGGGGTGGGCGTGGCGACGGCCGGGCTGCTCTGGGTTTATGACCGTCTGGTACGGCGGGACGCAGTGGAAACGACGTAACGGCCACACTTCAAAGAAAAGCCCCTCGGCTGTCTAGTTTCTGTACGCAGTTGTACAGTTTTTGTGTGAATCGGTACAGTTTCTGCATGAAAACTGTGCAGCACTCTGACGCCAAGTTGTTGATTCGATTGGAGAGGCTTGCGGTAGTACAGTTTCTGCGTGCTTTTTGAAAGAAGACGGCGCGGGGTGCGAGCGCTTGTGAGGGATTGGCCGGTGCGAGTAATTGAGAGGTTGGTGTTGTTCATGTGCCCAGGCCGACCCTTTCCTATCTAGGATTGTGCGCCGGAAGGGCATAATTATCTGCAAATGCGAGGCACCCCGTTTCAGGTAGGGTTGGCCATCCGCCGGCTCGCTCATCATTCAGTGTCCTTGCGATCCCCGGTCCCCAAGGGCGAGGGACCGGGGGCTCCCTCAACGTGGTCTGGTAGGGTCGCCAGGACCGGGCCCACCCGCCGCGAAGGGCGGCAGGGGCTAAAGCCCGGTAGTAGAAGTAAAGCGTTTGCGGCACGAGTAAACTCGTGCCCTGTTACAAGGCGCACGTGGTATCGCATCTTTCCGCAGCTGATTTTGCACCCGGAAACACGAAACGCCACTCTCTCGAGTGGCGTTTCTTATCTTCGTGACCGGTCTCCTCGACCGGTCACTGGCCCCCCTGAAGTGAGCGGCCCGGAGTTTGTGCCCCTGGCCTGTTGCAGGCTTTGCCGGCTGGCTTTTCCCATTTCAGGGTCGCTCATTGGCGAGTGCTCTTGCCGGTTCTGCTGTTCTCAGTGCTGGCTGGGATGACCCCGCGCAGCGGTACATCACTGGCGACTTGGTAATTGCAATCGACGTGCCGTTTACGTTTTCTATTGTTTTCAACAAGATGCCCCCGAAACCGAGATTACATATTTCGCAATACAGGAGGAGTTTGGCTCCGAAAATTCAAAAAATCATAAGTTTTCCCAAAGTGGGTCATCCGAAAGGTGGATTTCGGCCTGAAGCGAGCAGGAATTCAGCGTTGGCAACTGGGGCAGAAATGGGTTCCTCGCCCGGCAAGCAGGATGCGGCGGATGGGGGTTCCGCAGCGGCGGCAGGGCTCGCCGGTACGCAGGTAGACGCAGTGCTCAAGCTGGAAGAATCCGCGGGCGCCGTTGGCGTCGACGTAATCGGAGACCGAGGAGCCACCCAGGCGAATGGCCTGCTGGAGAGTTTTGCGCAGAGCCCGGCGCAGACGTTCGAGCTCGGTGCGGGTGAGACGGCCGGCGGCGCGGCGCGGACGGATTCCGGCATGAAAGAGGCTCTCGTCGGCGTAGATGTTGCCCACTCCCGCGAGGAGGGTCTGGTTGAGAAGCGCAGCCTTGATGGCGAGCTTTCGGCCGCGAAAGAGGGCCGCGAATTCTTCAGGGCCGATGGAAAGCGGCTCGGCGCCGGGCGCGTCGAAGGCACCGGTGCGGGCGGGGTCGCGAAAGTCCAACTCACGGAATTCCAGGCGGCCGAAGCGGCGCGCGTCGACGAAGCGAAGTTCGCGACCGCTGGCCAAACTGAGACGGGCATGAGTGTGCGCGGCCACAGGCTCGTCAGGGGTAGAGACCAGCAGGCGGCCGGTCATGCCGAGGTGAACGATCCATTGAGAATCGGGTTGCGCGGTTGTGGAGGCGCTGGCCGGCGCGGCAGAGCCCAGCTCGCAGACGATGTGTTTGCCGGTCCGGTGAACCGAGAGGACGATGCGGCCGGCGAGGCCCTTTGCCTGGCGATCGCGCGGAGTCTTGAAAGGCTGGGGGTAGGAGCTGAACCACGCCTCGACGATGCGGTCGCCGCGCAGGCGTTCGTCTACTCCGCGGGCGATGGTTTCCACTTCGGGCAGTTCGGGCACCGGATCATTTTAGAGCCTCTCTCCTCACGGTGTAGAGCGATCCCACCCCAGCCGCAAAAACAGAAGCGCGGCGAGGGTGGGGCACCCATTTTCGTTCTGCGTTGAGAAGGGGCGGTTGAGGATCGTGCTATCCCAGGTCTCAAAATCGGGCATCAACTTATTTGACTCAGTGCGGCCAGCCGAGTCTGCGGCTCGCGTTTTTCACTAATTCGCTAGGTTGGTTGGCGGACGAACTGGCTCGCCTCTCTGGAGTTGGTCCAGCATCGCAACTGCCACGGCCCGCATGGTCTGAACTTCCGCAAGGTAAAGTTCCCATTCGCCCAGAAAGCGATTGTCAGAGCGAGCCTGCTCAAACTTCTGCTGCCAACCCTGCCCAAGTAAAGGGATAGCCAGATTCTGCCACACTAGTTTGTCCCTCGTCATAACAAGGAGAGAATCAAGCATTTTCACGTAGTTCTGTAGGAATTCCCTATTTACTTCCATTGGGCGTGGTCCGCTCTTTTGACTGCTTAACCTGTTTCGTGGCCTCAAGCCTACGCTTCAGTTCTTCTGGCGAGACTTTGATAACTTTCCGCATCAGGTTGTCTAGGTTAGCTTTGCCGCTCATGGGGAGATTGTACCGCCAATCGCCGAACTATAATTCCCGCAAGGGTAATCTATGAGATTTCGCAAGAGCGGGGAGAAATGGGAGCCCATTAGTTCCGATGAACTGCTCCGCGAGGGAGTTTTGAGCGGCGGGGCATTGCTACTTCTCTTTGCCGTTCTCCTAGTCGCCCTGCTTGCTGCGGCAAGCGTAATCCTCGCACTCTTCAAATACAGCCATCCGATCACAACGCCTATTGCAGTTCTCGCCGAGTACCGTTGGGGTGTCGGGGTGTTCGCTGTTTCTCTATTCGTGGTCGGTTTTCTGCATGGTTGGGACACGACTGGAGACAAGGGGTTCGAGGCTTTGGTTTTGGAGAAGTTATGCGAGATTGAGAAACGCATAAAAGTGCTTGAAAATAAAGAAGAAAAGTAGGGGTAGCTTTTGCCTTTTATAGACTTAACGCGGGAGATGCTGTATATACGATGCCATGACAGCGGAAGAGAAAATCTCGATTAGTGATCGGCTCAGGATTGAAATTCAGAACGCCGAGAGTACCCTCGCATACAAGCGCGAGAAGGCTTTTCAGTTTACTCAGAGACTTCGGGAAGTCATCGAAACGGTAGAGATGAACTGTAATCTACAGCCGTCCAGAGAAGATTTTGAGATGGAGACGAGTCTTGAGCGGCGACTGTCGCCAGAGTACCAAGGGGTACTCAACTATACCGCTGCAATCACTCTGATTTCAGACCTGAAAACTGCCCGTCACGCACTCTTTAACGTAAATCTTCGCAAGTCGCAGATAGCTCCCCATCTTTAGCGATTAATCAATTCCTTATATGTCAATCTCTTGCCGGTAGTTCCCGCCAGCAGTTTCCCGAACCGCTGCTCCTCTGTGACGTTCAATCTCTTACGGGTATTGAATCTGAAAACCTGTTCGGCGACGTAGCCCTGCAAGTGTTCGGGACGAACCTGAACATAGGTGCCTTTGATGCAGCGTTTTAACAGGCTCCAGAAGTTCTCAAGGCCGTTTGTGTGGACTCGGCCTGAGACGTACTTGGTTGCATGGTCAACGTAGCTATGAACGTAGTCGGGCAATCCCCTGTAGGAGTGGAGATCGTCGGTATAGAGGTTTGATCCTGGCTCGACGTGTTTGCGGATTTCGGCGTGTAGTTGAGGCCGTTTGTGATCCTTGACTACCATCGCCCGGACGGTGCCGCCGCGCTCAAGGATGCCCATTACGGGAGTCTTGTCATGGACCCCGCCGCTATGAATCTTCTGTGCGCGTTTCCAAGCGTGCATATTGCGAGCTTTGCCGCCAAGGTAGGTTTCATCGGCTTCGACTTCTCCGGCCAGTTTCCCGACTGGTTTATCCTGAGCGGCAGTTCTGAGCCGATGGAGCATGAACCACGCTGATTTCTGCGTGATGCCGATGGTTCTGGCGACCTCGTAGGAACTGACCCCGTTGCGGCAGTTGCCGAGCATCCAAGCGACTACAAGCCATTTACCCAAGGCAATCGGGGAATCCTCAAAGATGGTTCCCACCTTGACTGAGAACTGCTTTTTGGGGTGATTGGCCTTGCATTGGAAGAGGGACCGTGTAGGCATCCACGTCACGGCTTTAGAACCGCATACAGGGCACTCTACGGCCCCGTCAGGCCATCGCAAGCCGATCATGTAGTCAATGGCATTCTGAGGGATGGAGAAGTGTTCAAAAGCCTCTTGGAGCGTGTTTAGGGTCATGGTTTCTCCGTTATGCTGGGTCCGGGGTGATTTATGGATGAAGATATGACTGACAGGGAATTAGCGCTGGTTATGACGGTGTTTCGGATTCTGAAGCATGAATCGACGGGCTGGAATGAGATTCGAGACGTGTTTGCGTCGGCATTAGAGACAGTGAAGCAGTTGCCGTTTTTACCTGACTCACTGGAGTGATATTGAAGAACGCAACTCGCGCTTCAAGCCATCTGAGGGTGCGGCTCAACAAGTACATTTGCTTGTCGATGCGTTCCAACTCGTTTCGGCCTTGGCAGTTGGCGTTCAGATACCCCATCAACGTCTCGACCTCGGGATCGTTGTCTTCGACGGTTACGCTCAGTCGGATGGTCATACACACCTCACTGAGTGAAGTATGTCGTAGCCCAAAATCGAGACCTGGGCCACCCATTTTCGTGCTGAATTGAGATGGGTCAGTCGAGGTTCGTGCGATCCCACCCACATTCGAGATCTTGAGGGGCGAGGCTTACTTATGCTCGCCGGGTTGGGTGATGCGGTTGGCCTCGAAGCTGACGATCTTCCACGCGCCCTGCGCGTCGCGAACATAGACCCGGGTGTAGCGATAAGCGCCGCTGAGGTTGCCTTCAGGCGTGGTGGCCTGCACATTAGCAAGAGAGGTAACGACGGCGGTGCCGCTGTAAAAACGGACCTTGCGGTCGAAGAATTCGAGGGTGGCGATGTGGAATTTGCCGGCGCGGAGACTGGCAAGGGACTCTTCCTTGGTTTGCAGCGTTCCCGAAGGCGTGATGGCCATGTAGTCGTCTGCCATCAGCGAGCTCAAAGTGGTGGTATCGCCTTTGAGGAGGGCGGTGCGCCAAGCCTCTTCAAGCTGGTCAATCTCGTGGCGAAGCTCGTGTTTTTGGTTTCTGGGCGGTCGCGCGAACAAGGAAGTGGCGCAAAGCAAAAGCAAGAGCACAGGCACGATGGTCCGCCCCACCCGGAATCGATGGGTGGCGCGCAGAGTGCAAATCTCTTTACCGGGCATACGCAGAACGGATGGTAGACCCGTTTTACCTCGCCGGTCAATGGAGATTGCGTGAATGAGCCCCGGCATGCAACCTGCCTTTCCCAACCCGGTACACACGAGGAGTGTGAAACATCAGGATTGGACGGTGGAAATGGGGCCAGGTTTCTATGGAGAGCTGCGCGGGACAGCGAATGTGAAATGTTGGTTAAACGATGTCGATGAGATTCTGCAGCTTACGCTCAAGCATCTTCTGGTAGAGCCCACCGGCGGCGTATTTCTTAAAGTGCGGCGAATCGCGATGCGCCATCAACGCGGCTTCGTCGCGGTACTGCTCGTAAACAACCACGGTGTCAGGGTCTTCCTGAAGCGGGTGAGGCGTATAGCTGACGCAGCCCGGCTCCTGGCGCGTTTGAGCGGTGAGAAGGCGCAGCAGATCGGCGACCTCAGCGCGATCTTCGGGGACAAACTTGAACCAGACAATCAAACTAACCATAAAATGGGGTCCTTTTTCGCACCGGTGGGGAAGCGAGCAACCGATCCCCGGTTTAGGGCCTGTTCACACTACCCGAGCGGCGGGCGTTTTTCCCCATCTCTTTGTCGCTCGTCGCTAACAGACACCCGGTATGTGTCGCTCCTCGCTTCGCGATATGGGAAAAAACGGCTCCCGGCGCCGCCGCCCGCTTAGTGTGAGCAGGCCCTAAGCGCTGAGCGGGCTGTGTGCGTGGATGCCTTCAAGCGCGTGCGCGAATTCGGGGAGCAGCATGGTTTGCTCGCGATCGGGCCCGGTTGAGATCATGCCGATCTTTGCGCCGCCCTCGCCCTCCTGGAAGCGCAGATACTCCTGCGCGGCCCGGGGCAGCTTGTCGAATTCCCTGATGCCCTCAGTGGATTCGCGCCAGCCCTTGAGAATTGTGTAAAGGGGCTTGATGCGTTCGAGGCCGTCGACGTCGGCGGGAATCTCGTCAGTGACTTTACCGCCGATCTCGTAGCCGATGCAGACGGGGATTTCGTCGAGTTCATCGAGAACGTCGAGCTTGGTGACCACCAGCCACTCAGCGCCGTTGACCTGGTTGGAGTAGCGGAGCAGGGGAATGTCGAGCCAGCCGCAACGGCGGGGCCGGCCGGTGACTGCGCCGTACTCGTGGCCGCGCGCGCGCAGCACTTCGCCGGCGGCCTCGTGAATTTCGGTGGGGAAGGGGCCTTCGCCGACGCGCGTGACGTAGGCCTTGGTGACGGAGATAACGGTTCCGATGGCGGTGGGCCCAACGCCGGTGCCGGTGGCCGCGCCGCCTGCCGTTGCCGACGACGAAGTCACAAAGGGATAGGTGCCGTGATCGATGTCGAGCATGGTGCCCTGCGCGCCTTCAAACATCACGCTGCCGCCCCCGGCGAGGATCTTGTTGAGAATGCGGCCGGTGTCGGCGACGAAGGGGCGAACCTGCTCGGCGGCGGCGGCGTACTCGTCGTACATTTTGGCCGGATCGAGCGGATCGGTGCCGAAGAGGGCGTGAGCGATGGCGTTTTTCTCAGCGCAGGCTGCCTCAATGTGAGTCCTGAGCAGAGCGGGATGGAGCAGATCCACAACGCGCAGACCGCTGCGAGCCATTTTGTCTTCGTAGGCTGGACCGATGCCGCGGCTGGTGGTGCCGATCTTCTTGCGGCCGGGAGCGCTTTCGGCGGCGAGCTCGATCATGCGGTGGTAAGGCAGAATGACCTGGGCGCGATTGGAGACGTAGAGGTTGCCGTCAACCTGGACGCCCACCTCGCGCAGGCGGCCGACTTCTTTGAGGAAGGCAATGGGATCGAGGACGACTCCGTTGCCGATAACGGCCTTGCAACCGGAGCGCAGCACGCCGCAGGGAATGAGCTGGAGCACAAACCGCTGATCGCCAATGATAACCGTGTGGCCCGCGTTGTGGCCGCCTGCGTAACGCGCCACAGCAGAGAAGCGCTCGCTGAGCACGTCGACAATCTTGCCCTTGCCTTCATCGCCCCACTGGGCGCCCAACACAACTGCAGTTTTTGCTCGCATCGGTTCCGTTTCTACAAACTGCTGCCCGGCACAGCGGAATCTCTTCGCAGTGCGCGGGCTGGGGATGTTACGGGCGCACGGCCCGGACCCATTGATCACAACCTTCTCGATTTTAAACCCTGGGTGGATTTGGCGGCGCGGAGGGTGAACGGCGGGTAGCAGGTCAGTTTGAAAAAACAACCCCCAGGGGCTAAAGCCCGCAAACATTTTGCTCGATTCTTGTACGGGTTGAAGCCCGTACCCTTCACGCTGACGCCCGTACCCTTCACGCTGACGCCCGTACCCTTCAAACTGAGCCACTACCTAACGGCGATCAAGCCGATGCGTAACTGGGCCGATCGGGCGGCGATGGCCCAGGCAGGAGCCATTTGCATAAGCTGCATCTTGGGGCCATGACATGAGCAGATGCGCATGCCATCGCGCCCTAAAAGTCAAAGAACGGCCGCTCGGCTCAGACGGCCGCCTTCTGCTATCTTCAAGGTTGCGGAGCCCACGCCGCGGGTTTTCAAGGCTCCGTCCTGCTTTCAGGAGTCTCGTCTTCATGCCCGATCCCTCACGCTTGTCGTCCATTTCCGAAAACGCAGTTCCGGAATTCGTGGGATTCTTCCATCCATCCAGGCGTCCCTACCGCTTCACCATCCTGATGTTCATCAGCCTGCTGGTTCTGGGAAGCTATTTCGCCTACGACAGCATCGGCGCTCTCGCGCCCACGCTCATCGCGGATCTCCATCTGGACCGCAGCACTATCGGCAATCTCTACACGGCGTACTCTGTGGCCGCCATCATCATCGTCTTCTTCGGGGGCATGCTCTACGACAGGCTGGGCCCCCGCCGGGCGAGCCTCCTGTTCTGCACGCTGGTCCTGGTAGGTGCCACCATCGTAGCAGTTGATGCTCATACCGCTGTGCAGTATATTTGCACACTAATCAATGGTGCTTCCGAACATCTCCCCACCTCAATTGGGCAACTCGTAACGCGCTGTACTCAACAGTTTCTAGTCCACGCAGCTACTTGGCAGCTCTTCGCCGGGCGGTTGATCTTCGGCGCCGGCTCGGAATCGCTCATCGTGGTGCAGAGCGCCATCATCAGCCGCTGGTTCAAGGGCAAGGAAATGGCCCTTGCCTTCGGCATCGCTCTTACCATCAGCCGCGTCGGGACCCTCTTCAGCTTCAACACCGAAGAACTCATCGCCCGCTACTTCGGCAGCTACCGCATAGCGCTTTGGGCGGCGGCGGGCTTCTGCCTGTTCAGCGTGCTCTGCAACCTGGTCTACAACGCCATGGACCTGCATGGCGAGAAGGTGCTCGCGCTACCGAAGCCGGAGGGCGGCGACAAGATCGTCTTTTCCGATATCCGGAAGTTCAACTCTTCCTATTGGTTCGTTGTCCTGCTCTGCGTCACGTTTTATAGCGCCATCTTCCCCTTCACGGCGCTGGCGACCGACATGTTCCACGACAAATGGGGCATCCCGCTGGTCAGCGAGTCCACAGGCGGCTTCTTGTCCCAGGCCTTTGTCAACTTCCAGCACATGTTCTCGACGGCACCGGGAATGACCAGCATCATCATCTTCGCGTCCATGGTCTTCGCGCCCTTCGCCGGCGATCTGATTGACCGCATCGGCAAGCGGGCTACGCTGATGGTGGTGGGCTCGCTGATGCTGATCCCCGCCCACCTCATCATGGGCATCACCCACTGGAATCCGGTCCCCAGCATGATCGTGCTGGGCGCAGCCTTCGTGCTGGTTCCCGCGGCCATGTGGCCATCGGTTCCGCTGGTGGTGGAGGAGAAGCGCGTGGGCACGGCCTTCGGCCTGATGACGGCCATCCAGAACCTGGGGCTGGGGCTATTCCCGCTCCTGAATGGCAAGCTCCGCGACGCGACCGGAACCTACACCGCAACCCAGATCATGTTCGCGTGCCTCGGCGTGGCCGGGCTCATCTTCGCGTTCCTCCTGTTGCGGTCGGATCGGCGTCATGGTGGGAAGCTGGAGCAGGGAAAGAACCAAGCGTGATAAGGACGGCCAAACATGACACAAGCGGAGAAAGACGTTTTACTGGCGATTGCGGCTGAATTGGAGAAGGTTGCGAAAGCTGTTCGTATCCTTCAGCAAGAGGCAAACGCTCAGCCAACTCAGATACTAGCGGGGAATTGCGGCAATCTTCGCACTTTAATCGGTGCCTTACCAACAGGGTAGAAACGGCGTTCGAAGAGAATTAAGGCCAACGGGCGCAACCCAAACCCCCGCTCAAAAACGGGAGTGCCCTCATTTGTCCGTTAACCGGAAAATCGGAGTACTTATGCAATTCACAGGAAAGACAGGAATTGCGGTTTTCGTCCTGTTAGTTTTGGGAGCGGTCGGGCTGGGGTTTGGTTCCGGTTTGTTAGTCGGTCGCCAATTCCCAGCACACCGCTTTGAACGGTTTGGCGAAAGCTGGTACGTGTTGGACACGACAACCGGGAGAGTCTGCAATCCCCTCAAAGACCCCAACGCACCCGCAAATATCTTCGATCAGGGTGGGTCTTCCCCTCAGCCTAAGAGCGGAGCGCCGGACCTGAGCGATTTGTTTCCTCCCAACAAATCCACGTCCAACTATCCCCCACCGTGCGGCAAATAGTCCGTTATTCGAGCGGACTTGCGGGTGTAAAGTGTTTGCGGAGGCTTTGAGTGATTCCCGTTAAGTGGTATATCGCTGTTATGGTCGGGGCTGGAGTCGTTATGTTCCTTTACGGCATCGGCACGGGCGAAATCCGAACAATATTTGGGAGTTTTCTGTTCCTCGGCATTGGCGGAGGGTTTTACTTCGCAAACCGCAAACGGGATTAGGGTTTGTGATTGTCGCTCGAACGTTTTTCGGCAAGTAATAACGCGGATTGCCCGCAAACGCGGCATGAGAGTATTCTATGGCCGCTGTGTGGAAATTGCCCGGCGCTCTTGCTGTGCTTTTCGTTGCTCTAATTGGGGTGTCCTACTACACATATCCAGCCAATCAATCCGAAAAGGACGACACTGCAAAAATTTGCCAATCCATGATCCCGCCGACGGGCGCAAACCATCCCCGCCAAGATGGAAACAACCCCCACAATTCTCCATATTGGGTCAACTTTTTCAGGTGGCCGGACGGGATCACTACCCTTGCGGTAGTTTGCACTCTTCTCGCCATAGTTTGGCAGTCTGGAGAAATGCGGCGCTCCGTTAGCGCTGCCCAAGAATCCATTGCTCTCCAATTCCGGCCTAAACTGAGTATTCGTGCCATAAAGCTCGACATTTCGCAAACTCTGAAAGCCAAAGACGCCCCCGCCATCTGGCGTCTGGTACTTGCCAATGTGGGGAGTTCTATCGCTTACGTCCTGCCCACGAAAATAACCTTCGATTCGATGGTTATGGACGGGGAGCAATATACGATATGCCCGCTCGGAACCGAACAAATTGAAGCCTTTCCTCTCAATCCCGGCGCAATAAAAATCATTTCTTCGGAGATCACAAACGCAAGGGATCATCTGCGGGTAGGTAAGATTTTCAGCGATGATCCCGTTGTCGGTCAGTATATCTGGGTTCGTTGTACGGGCGTCTTTGTATTCAGGGACACGATTGAGATAGAGCGCAGAATCGGGTTTAGGCGACGTTTCGATATTAAGACGGGGGTTTTGCTCCCCGACTCCGATTCCGAATATGAATTCGATGACGAAACCTAACAGCCCACGGCACGACCGGAGTCGTGCCCTTTCAATGCACGGATTTTCCTCTCGAGCTGTAGAGAGCGGCACACCTTGATTGCGCCCTTTCAGGATTCCGCAAACCCTGGGGGATCGGCTTCCTTGGCTGGGCCGGTTTCGAGCGCAGTTTCGGGCGCCGGCAGCTTGACGGGATCGATGGTCTCGAGGCCTTCGGCTTTGGCGGCCTCGAGCAGCGCGGCGGAGGCAGAGACGAAGACGATAGCCGCGCCCTGGAACATCTCGCGGGCAGTGAGAACAGCGCCGAGTTGCAGGGCCTCAGGCCAGCGGAGGGTGGTGCGATCGAGAAGCTGGCGGGCAGCCTCGAGTACAGCGGGGTTGAGCGGTTGCTGCACGGTACGGGCCGATTCCAGACGCAGGCATTCGAGGGCTGAGGCGGCGTCACCCGGAGCGATGGCGCCGGCGCGCTCGCCGCGGCGGATGGCTGCGTAGACCTCGAGCGGCGTGGAGGCGGCGATGAGCTTGCGGTTGTCTTCGAGCGGCTCCAAAAGATGGATCAGGCTGCCGGTGCCGGGCTCGCGCACAAACAGCTTGATAAAGGCCGTGGCCTCGAGGAAGTAAAAGCTCACGCTTCCTCCCGCTCCTCTTCGAGCGACTCAACCGCGGCCTCGCCCTGTACGGCCACGGGATGGAAACGCTGAACCTCTTCGGGAACTCCGGCTTCAGCGCGGTTGAGGCGGATGGTGGTGGTAGGGTAGGCGGGAGTCTTGGGGTTGGCGATCTTGCTGGTCATCACCACGCCGCGCTGGATGGCCTCAGCCAGAACCGTCTGGCGGGAATCCGGGTGCTGGTTCCAGCGGTAGGATTTGCGGGGCAGGAACGAGTCGCGGAACCACTTGAGCGCGATAAAGGCATGGCCGCCGCGTTCAGCCTCGGCCAGGGCGGCGCACAGCTCCTTGACGCGGTTGTCCAGGTCGGCCGGCAGAAGGGTCTCCTCAGGTTCGTCGTCTTCGCCGGCGGCGCGGGGCACGGCTGCTCGGGGCGAGCGGCTGCCGCGGACTTCGCCATCGGTGATGCGCTCAAAGTAGATGCGTACCTCGTCGTCTTCAGGCGACCAGGTATCGGCCAGAGCGTTGCGGCGCTTGCTGCGGCCGCTTTCGCTGCACAGTTCCACAATGGCCTGGTACCCCGGGGGTGCAAGGAACCGCAGCGCGCGGACCAGGCCGGGATCCTGCGAATAGGCAAGCTCGTTGAGGGCTTCTTCGATAATTTCTTCTGCCGCGGGGATGCTAAGTTGCTCTATGGAGTTCTGCATCGATCGCATCGATTTCATATCCTTCTCCGTTGCTTCATCCGCCGACGCAGTTCCGGTATTGATTCCGGATGCGAGGGCGGCCAGGCGCCGCGCGGGGGCACTTTTATGCGCGGGGGAGAGCATGCCTTGATGCAATGCGCCTGATGCCTTGAAGTTCAATAGTTGCCGAATAATCCCGATACAGTGTTCCGGCATCCTTGCGCCGGTCTAGTTATTCCGATCCCGGGCTGCCGTTTGGGCGGCAGCCGCGAGCGCGGATTCAATACGGTGCCGCGTTGCGCAGTGCCAATTCTGCGCAGGCTACGTCAACTTAGGGTCTACTTCGTTTCTCCTGTGATTTGAGCGCAGGACCATGAACGCGGTGGCAGGTTGAGCGGGGCCGATGCCACTTAGACGATTGGGCCCGGCGTAAAACAAAAGGAGATAGATGTTTGAAACAGTCAGCCCTGCGCAATCGATATGGCAGGCGGGGTAATTGAGCAAATCACGAATCGATGTAAGACGACGGACGATATGCAACAACGGCGTTCGTTTTCACAGCCTGTAATTCACTTTGACCTATGACCTGGACGAAAGTTGAAATCAGCCCTTCGACAGCCAACTTGCGTTTCCTTCCCAGCCCGCAAAAGTTTTCGAGAAAGTGGACGACCTTCAAGGAGATGGCGCCCGTGACCTGGAATCGAGGCAAGCCGGCGTTCGATGTTCAGTGCGTGTACTGCCCGCCCGGCGGATCCCCGAAACAACCATCTCCAAAACGCCGTGGCCCTGGAAGTATATGGCGATAAGTGTACCCGAATATTTGGTTTTTGCGCACGAGAAAGATGGGGATGCAGTGAAAAAGTCGATGGGGGGCGTCACTCCTGTTATTGCCCCGGCTTCGTACAATAGGTATATGCGCAGTTGTTTGCGTCGTATTTTGCCGTTACTTTGGATTTCAGCTGCTGCCGGGATCTACGCCCAGGGCCAAGGCCCGGCATTCGATCTCGCGGGACCGAAGATAGACGTGCATGTAAAGCGCGGCGCGGTCACATTGCCCATCTCGGAGGTAGGCAACCTGCTTCCGGGCGACCGCTTGTGGGTTCATCCCGACTTTCCTGAAACGCAATCGAATCATTTTGTTCTGGTGGTTGCTTTTTTGAGGGGCGCGACCAACCAGCCTCCGGCCGACTGGTTTACCCGGGTTGAGACCTGGAACGGACAAGCGCGCCAGGAGGGTGTGTTCGTTCTGGTGCCGGAGGGGGCCGAACAGGCGCTTTTGTTTCTGGCGCCGGAGACGGGCGGAGACTTTAACACGCTTCGCAAGGCGGTAACCGACCGGCCGGGCGCATTTGTGCGCGCGGCACAGGATCTGCAGGCAGCCAGCTGGGAACGGATGCGGCTCGAAGCCTATCTGCTGGACGTGAAAGCAACCTCTGCGACCGACCCGAAGGCGCTGAAGGTACGCGCCGAGTTGGCCGCGCGGAGCCTGGGAATCAAGCTCAACCAGGACTGCTTCCTGCGCCCGGTCGACCAGCAGGCGACCTGCCTTTCGCAGAACTCGGAAGGGCTGGTGCTGGACGACGCCAACGCGCAGTCGCTGGTGGATCAGCTGACCAGCGGATCGACGGCCGACCTGATGAACCAGCTCAGCTA
>Ga0326727_10018697_pt1 | contig 14092 bp, 9 predicted proteins | sample MB2enrmetagenome_FD_207643 | JGI IMG/M metagenome (GOLD analysis project Ga0326727, IMG submission 207643) | Lab enriched peat soil microbial communities from McLean, Ithaca, NY, United States - MB29MY | ecosystem: Environmental > Terrestrial > Soil > Wetlands > Peat | place: USA: New York...
CTCGTGCGTGGTCGCCGCCGGCTCCGGCTCGGTCCTAGGCCCTTCGTAGCCAACACGCACCTGCGCCGTGCCCGCGGGAAGTGCAATGGCCGTGTCGATCGTTCGGCGCAGTGTTTCAGAGGCGGTCTCCGGTATATTGCGAGGGACACCGTCCACAACGCGAACCAGCATGTACTCGCTCCTGAGTGATGCTGTTCGACCATCGACGACGGCGAGTTGTTCCTCCCATCCCCTCGCGGCGATCTTTGAAAGTCGGGCAAGGTTCGCCTCATGCGACATCGAGGGGCCGCCGCCTTCGACCACAATGATCCGGACATCGTCGTCGGTCTCTTGAAGAAGCGCCGTCTCGGATATCAGGCGGAGCTGACCGCTAGGGAAAAAACTGCCGGTGGCCCTTTCGATAACGAAGCTGACGCGCTTGGTCTCCCGCTTGGGGAAGAAGGGAAGCGATCGACCGCTCGACACGACTTCCTTTCCGTAGTCGCTCGCGCGAAAGGCAGAACTGTCCGCATGGACTGTCAGCTCGACGAGGCGAAAGCGCATGAGCCGCGCGAGCGAGGCGACTACCAACTGCCGCTGTAGCCCTGACTCACCCGAAAGTTGCGAAATCGTGCGCGCTTTTTGCGCCAACGCCCATAATACAAGTTCGTCGATAACGCTCCACGCACGGCCCTTGTCGATGCCCACATTGCACGAGAGTCGAAAAACGGGGATTGCGATCAGCATGACTTAGCAGGCCCCGCAAATGTCTCCCATGGCAAAATCGTGGCGAGCGGTACGCCTTGACCGCGGGATTCTCGCCGCAGTTCGTCGATTGTCTCGATCACCCGGATGAGAAAGGCGAGATCGTGCTCACCGGCGTCAGGGTTGACCCCCCTGACCGCCTCCCTCAGGAATGCGAGACTTCCTATGAGCACAAGCTTCGACTTAGCGCGGCTTAGTGCGACATTCATTCGTCTATTGTCGCGCAAGAACCCCAGTGCGCTGGCTCCCGTGCCACCATTATTGCGAACTAGGGATAGAATGATCAGATCGGCTTCGTTGCCCTGGAAGCCATCGACGGTGCTGACCCACCGACGGTCGGTCAAGACGGATTTGAAGGCATCAAGTTGAGAGAGAGTTCCGCTCCGAATACCGCCGTCTATGCGCTCGGAGAGTTTCTCGACTTGCGCTTTGTAGGGGGTCAGAACCGCCAGGCTGGGTCGTTTGCCACCTGCCGCATGCACGCGGCGGAGAACTTCGAAAACTGCATCCACCTCGCCCGGATTGTGGAAGCGCGGACGACTGCGCTCGGCAGGGGCCCTCGAACCGGTAGCGCTGACGTGCTTGAAATCGATGACGACGACGGGCGACGCGGGCAAACCGTGTGTCACATTGAAGGGCGGTGCCTGGTCTACCGCTTCCTTAGCTCGCCCTTCCTCAGTGAGAAGCTCACCTTTGTAGAAAGCATTCGAGACGATTCGAGCAATGGCGGGGTCCATCCGCCGTTGTTCGGTAAGGGTCGCCGAGATCTGGCGATGGCTCGGATTACTTTTCTGCCGACGCTCATCCTCCTCCACGAAGGTGCGGAACGGCTCGAAGAGCCGAAGAGCCATGTCCGCCACGTCACGCAATGCTTTTGGATCGCGAGCGATCCGCTCCAGTTCACCGATCTCGCCGTCTCGCATGAGCGGCCCGACATATTGTTCGGCCAACCGGATCGCTTGCTCCACTAGACCGTGGTTGGAGAGCGTTTTCACTAAGCGTTCGCCTTCGAAGGGTGGGAGTTGGTGGTGGTCGCCAATGAGGAGACGTCTGCCCGAGAGCATCAACGGGCCGGCGAGCTCGGGGCCAGTTGCTTTGGCAGCCTCCTCCACAATGACCCAGTCGAACTGTTCGCGAGCCTCGACTAGGCGTTCGACATCGGGCGAGTTGGCGGTCGAGATCACTACGTTGGCGGCGTCGAGGACCAAGCTCGACACGGCATTGAGCGCGATCCGATCGTCGCGCTCCACCGCGTCCGCCGACTTAGTGAGGCGCGCAGCTGCCTCGGCAACGCCGCGGACGCGGTCGCGAATTGACAGGGGCGCTTCTTGAGTAAGACGGCTTTCTGCAAGCCGCTGCAAGTGTTCAAGTCCAGATCGATGGACGTCCTCGTCTGTTGTGGGCCGACGCTCGGACGCCACAGAGCGGACGACAATTAGATCCTTCATATCGTTGCTCGCGAACACCTCCTTCACCTTTTCTTGGAGGTGATCTAAGGCGTCATGTCCCTGCGCAGTAAGCAGGATTCGAGTGGCGGAATCGTCTGCGAAGCGCCGCCGTATCACCTCAGTTGCCAGCCGAGTCTTGCCAACCCCGGGCGGACCCACGACGAAATATGACGGGAGCGTCGACCAAAGCCCCTCTAGTGCAGCCCTCTTTGGACCGTCAAGGTCCTTGTAGTGTTCATCCTTTCGTTGGGACTCGTCTAATGCTTCTCGGCTTGAGCGCCGCACGCGCCAAGGATCGTCGAGCATCTCGGCGAGGTCAACGCGGGTGCTCAGGGCCTTCAGGTTCCGCAACCGGCGGCTGATCACCCCCTCGGTGCCCGCGTCCCTTGCCTCTCTCAAGAACAGCAGTCCGTCAACGGGGAGGTCCTCTTCGATTTCGAACCGGTAAGCGGCCCGCCCGCGATGCTCCGCAAGTTCAGCGAAACTCGCGGCTACATCGCCCGCCCTGCTCGCGCCGAGGCTGGCAGCTTGCGAGAAACGCCACTTGGCCTCACTCTCCCGCTGATCATCCTCGAACAGCCGTTTCAACGCTGCAGCCGTTTCCGCAAGGCCGACTTTCCTTGCCATCTTGTCGCGCTCGTTCCCGGGCTCGGCTCGAACGAGCGCGTAGCGGCGGCCGCCGACCAGTTCGGTGTCAAGCACCTCGATGGGGTAGATCTCAAGCGCCTTAATGACAGCTTCGACCACCTGGACCAGCAGCAGTCCATTCCTGACTAGTTCGCGCCGAGTCGGAGCCTCGCCTTCGCCTTGTGGCTCAGCGAACGCGCTCCAATCCAAGGCGTCTGGCCCTAGACGTGCCCGAGCGTCTACGGCCCATCGAACCGCGCTGACGACCTCGACCCGCTGAATCAGCTCGTGCTCGTTAGTTTCACCGATCCAAAGGGCATCCTGTCGGTTCTCTGCGCGACTACACACTGCCACGTCCCATGCAACCGCACCGTCTTGGCGGAGGGGACCAAGCGTGTAATCCATCATCGCAGTGACGAGGTGCAGGCGATCGCGAGCAGGGTCGAAAACCCGCGGAACCAATAAAACCGAACCGCCGTCGAGGTCCGCGCGCACCCACTCCAACTGTGCTCGATACTCATCAATCGGAATCTCTCCGTCGCTCGCAGCGAAGACCGCCTCTCCGAGACCTGCGTTCTGAGCGAACATCAGAATTAGTGCGCCGGAACGAGAGACACTTGATCGGCCAACGTCGGCGATCAGGTCGTCGATAGAGCGACTAATGGAGACCGCGTCTAAGTTGTCCAGGCGCGTTGGGGTGATCAGGCGCTTCAGGAGAACTCTTTCCGCGATGCTCAAGGTAAGCGGATTTTCTGACTGACCAACTGGGGTCACCTCGCCTGAGCGCTGAACAGCGACATCCAGACATTTGCCCCAAAGCTTGCCTAACTCCCGCCAGTCCTGTGCGAAGGAGTATCGTTCAGCGCGGACAGCTGCGCCCTTGGCGCTCAATCGCGCCAACGCCTTGTCGGACTTGGCCGCCGTCAGCCAAAGGCTCCATTCGAAGCCGGTGAGCTGGAAATCCGGCTCCTCCGAACCATCGGTCATCACGCTGTCCGCCGTGATGTTTCCGTGAACCAGCCCTTGCGCGTGAACGATGCCCAAAGCCTCAACAATCCGCTGCGCGTTCCGCCAGAACAAGGTGCGTGGACGGGAGGCGCTGAGGTTTCTCAGCCAGTGTTGACGAGAGACGTGAGAGAGCGTGGCTGAGAGTGGCTGCCCAGCGTGCTCCAGCACTACGCCGAAGTTCTCTTGATCTTCCACGAACTCGAGCACGTCGACTATGAGATCGTGAGCGCCGGCGTAGGACATTACGCGCTGCACCTGCCGCATCTCGTGCCGCCAAAGCTGGCGCAGATCGTCGTCTGCGTCCGTCCCGGTTTTGCGCCAGAGCTTGAGGTTCCGATCGTGTCCTGTCGCTTCGTCGTGGACAGTAAATTGCACCGGTCTAAGGGCTTGGCGGCTGCCAGCGGCAACGGCGTCACCTTCAAATACAAAACGCTGATCGAGAGGCGGTAACGACCGACGTCTAACGGGCTTGCCCACATTCTTGGCCATGCTGCCGTCCCAAGAGTTTACAACGCCGATTTGCGTCGAGACTCCGCACCGAACCAAAGCCCGGCGCTCTCGCACCACGAGAGAAACTCGCGCAGCGCCTGCGCGTGTCTGCGGCGCGTGTTCTTGTTGCGGATGCTGGCCGCGACGAATTCGAGAAAACTCACCCGCGCCTTGTCATCCGCGGCCACGACCAAGCCGGGGCGCTGAAGCAGAGGAGTAAAAAAGGGCGTGAGCGAATTCATTGATCCATGACCTTGTTCCAATCAATGCGGTATCCGGCCTCTTTCAGCTCCGCCGCTAGCCTCCGTTGCCACTCCTCCTTGTCTAGCGAGATATAAGCGACACCGTCGAAATCAGACGGGGGCTCAATGTCGCCCTTCACTAGGGCTGCAACGCGTTCCGGCCCCAACTTGCCGATAAAGAACCCAAGCTCAAAGACGACGTTTTGCCGGGCACGCAGTTTGCCCTGTTCAGGAGACGAGACGGCTTTGCCGAGATCGTCCGGTGTCATCAAAACGACCGCGAAGCCGACACCATCGGCTTCCTCGCGGAATTTGGTTATGAGCGTTCGTCCTTTGTTTGGTCGTTCGTGAAGGATGATCGCTTCGAACCCGAGCTTCTCGATAAAGCGCGCCGTTTCGGACTTCGGAGCGCCGTCGTGCCCGTGAACAATGAAAACCTTCGACCGATCGAACGTGTTCGAGGCAATGTGCGAGCTGGCCGGCGCCGAATTCGACAGAGCTTCCTGTTCGGCAATCTCATGCTCAATCGACTCGATGGCAGTTTGAAGGAGGGCGATCGATTGATCCTTGCCGTCTGCCAGATATTGGCGTGCTTCTTCCGCATCTAACGCGTCATAATCGATGTGGGGCCCACGACCGAAAGCGTCGCCCATCCTCATCTGGTGCGGCCCGTTGTCGAGGGACGCCGCACGTTTGAATCGGTTGAAGGCTGGCGTCCCTTCGCCGAAGGCGTCGGCGAGCGCTTGCTTAATAGATGCTTCGAGGGCCATGACTTCGGGTATGCCGTATCGCTTTTGCACCTTCTGAGGTTCGAATGCCTCTAGCTTCCCGACGCACTCGCGCAGGCGCTCAACACGGCGACGCTTCTGGTCGATCGTCAGAACGGGAGGCTCTGGTGTTGGGGGGCGACGGGGGGCCATCAGAATGATCTCTTTATACATATAGTGAAGGACATTATCTCACATTGTGCGGCGTGCGAAGATTGCACTCGTGCGCCTGTGACGCTGAGCTAGGCGACCGGCTCAAGCGGACGCAGAGTTCAGAACTGGCGGACGTCGCCGCTACGGTAGTGGGTCCGTTCCAGGCCCCCACGCGCGAAGAGAGCTGAAACGCTCGACGCGGTGCGGGCGTCGGCGAGCAGCCATCATCGGGGCGAAGACGTTGAAGAACGAGACAGCCGTGCCAGTAACTTCGACGGCCCGACTGGAACGTAGCAAGATTGCAGTCGCTCTACACGCCCGATCTTAGAGGCTAAAATTCAAGGCGACGGTCAAAGGGGCTCCGCCTGGAGAAGCGGCACGACCGCGCTCGCCGCCACTGCGTCGAGGGCGTCTACGATGAACGCCGAATAATAGCGCTCGATCATCTCGCTCGAAGTGTCGTGCAGCGCGGCGACCAGTCGGACGGGTAGGTTCTTGCGCAGCCCGCGCACGATCGAACTGTGCCGCAGGGCGTACGCCGTCACGTCGTCGGAAAGACCGGCGCGCCGGGCGACGGCGCGAAAGGGGTCCGACAGCTCCGCCGGTTGCCAGCCTCGCCGCGCGGCCTTTTTCCATTTGAGACCGCCCGCGCGCACGTAGCCCCACCGCGTAAAAAGGAGGTCTCGAGCCGGTCGGCCTCGGGCTCCAAGCGTTAGCGTTTGCACGGCGTCGGGCTCGAGGGGTACGGCGATCGGAGGTCGATTGCGATTGCCCCGGCCCTTGTTGCTGGAAGGCACCATCAGCCGCCGAAGATCGGGCAGGAGCGCGGCCACGGGCGCGCGCGCGAGCTGACTGAAGCGCGCTCCGGTCGTGGCCAGGCCGACGACCAGCCGATGCAAATCGCCGTCCCAATCCTCCTCTAGGTCGATTTCTCGGGCCGCTCGGATCACGGCGCGAACGTCTTCGTCCGGCAAGATGATGCTCGGCCGCTCGGTGTCGGCTGGCGGATCGTTCCGCGTAATCGCGAACCCATCTTTGATCTCGATGATGAAGCGATCTGGGAGCCGTTCGCCATGGCGTACCCGGGCGTCGTTCAATGCGGCGCGAAAATCGCTGGAAATGCGACGCACAGTGGTTTCCGCCAGTTTCTTCGCGCGCAGGCGGACCCGCCACGACGAGATGTCGTTGGCGCGCAGATCGTGAAGCGTCTTTGCGCCGATCGCAGAATCGGAAACCACATGCGCGCGCAAGCGGGCGCGGGTAATCTTTGACTCCTTGCCGAGCTTCGCCGCCTGGCGCGCCTCGATCGCAGTGCTGTAGTCTTCGCAAGCCGTCGTCACGCTGGGAACCGGTCCGGCCGCGGCGGCGCGATCCTCACGTCGCGCCGCGGCTACGAAGACGCGGGCCGCGCTCGCCGCCTGGGCGAAACTGAGGACGTCGGCGTCGTCGGCCTCCAGCACGTCATCGGCAGTGGCGAGCGGCGCCTGGCGATAGCCGGCGCCGCTGCGCCAGCGCACCATCCACCGCCCGGCCCGGTCGCCCTTGCGGTAGCCGAGATGGACGTCGGGGTCGATTGACCGCCAATGGAGCCCCTCGGGCAAGTGCGATCGCGCATTGCGCGTCGTGATCGTCGCCTCGTGCAGTCGGCGTCCCATGCTCTGCCCAAAGTCGTCAACTATTCGTCAAATATATAGCCCCGCACGCCCTTGGACAACCCTGGTGCTGGAATCATATAAATCAGCATCTTAATCGCATTTCACATCATTACGATGTAGAGAAATCAGCGTGGCTTAAATTCTCCGAAGGCAGAGGCCACAGGTTCGAATCCTGTCGGGTGCGCCATTTTTATCCCATCATTTCAAGCGCGTATTAATGGTCCTACAAGACCAGATGTGATTGAATTCGATTTCTTGGCACATTTCTGGCACAGCTGCTCCGCTTCTTCTCCTAGGAGGCGTGCATGCCCAAGGCCGCAAAGGGTCTGACGATTAGCCGCCGATCAAATGGTTCTTTTCGCGCCCAAATCCGGAAGGTCGGCTTCCCCTATCAGACGAAAGATTTCCTGACGCTTCGGGACGCCGACGCGTGGGGCATGGCTCGTCTCGCCGAAATGGAAGCCGGCGATGCCGTTGATCGGCGGTCGGCGAAACGAACGACATTTGGCGATACGATCAATCAGTATCTGCTACATGGTCGACGGAATGAACTTGATGGCGGCCCAAGCCACAATCAGGGGCAATTTTTCAAACCCGAAGTTTGCATTGAGACGGCGGCGGAGGCTTAGAAAGAGGCCGTCTGAGCGGCTCAACGAATGTCCGCAACGCGCCCAACTTGGCCGTCCAGTCGAAGGTCGCGGCGCCTCTGAAGCGGACATCGAGGCGACGGGGCCGGCTCGGCGAACGACGCCGATCGGTTGATGCGGGCCGCGCCCGACGACTTGCGTCGTCTCGACGCTGGGTCGTGTGCCCACCGACTATGGCCGCCAAGGCCGTAATCGCCGCTGGATGAAAACTCAGTGGCAGGTCAGCCTTTCTGGATAGAACGATACTGGATCGGCGAATAGTCGTGAACCCGGCGGAACCGGCGCGAAAAGTAAAGGGGATCGTCGAACCCGAGTTCACTGGCGATCGCCTTGACCGGCAGATTGGTCGTGTCGAGCAGAAAACAGGCGCGCTGCATCTTCAGCCGCGCAAAATAGTCGAGCGCGGGAAAACCCGTTCGGTGCTTGAACACATAGGCGAAGTGGGAGACCGACAAGTTTGCGTGGCGAGCCAACGCCTCGATCGTCAGGTTTTCACCCAGCGACCGGATCATAAATTCGATCACGCGCTTGACCTTTTCGTCGTGCCTGTCCTCACCGCCCGCCTGCTGGTGGCGGGTCTTCACCAGATGCGTGGCCATCTGGTGCAACGCGGTCGCCGCAGCATTCAGGCTGTCCGCGGAGTAACCGCGGCTCAGAACGAAGAGGATCTTCTCAAACAGGGCCAGCAGCGCCGGGTCCTGGCCTGGGAAAAGAGTCGGAGACGACAACTCGATCTCCAGCAACCGGACTAGGGTGGCAGCCTTCGCGCCGGCCATGTGGATCCAATAAATCGTCCATGGCGACACCGGATCGGCGGCGTAGGCGTGAGGAACGCCGGGCGGAATCACCAGAGCTTGACCGGGACGAATCCGGAAGGTGTTTCCATCGATTCGCGACCAGCCCTCTCCGTCGATGCAGTGGATGAACACCAATTGAGGCGAGCATTCGGGACGTTCGACAAAATGCCATTGGGCGTGCGGATAATAACCAACATCGCTCGGCAGCATGTCGAAGAGTGGGTCGTTGTCGAGCCAAGTCGAAACGATCGATCGGGGGAGCACCGCCGATCGCTGTCCAGGGAATCCTTCGCGTATTTTTTGAAAATCGCCAAGGTCGAAGCCTTCCACCGCCGCCAACTCCACAAGGAACTGGGAGCCGTCGGACCGGGCGGGATCCCCCCGTCGCACCGGTGAAAGGATGGTCCGCCGCGTCTGCGCCTTAACCAGCGATGGCGAGCCTACTCCAGGTTCAGAGGATCGTCCATGACATCCGTGGTTCCCACCATTCCTCTGGAGCGGCGGCGCGCTGTATTGCCGAGTGAAGTCCAAGCCAACAAGGTCGGCCGTCGGAAACAGCAACGAGGCCAATCGTCGGAGGCGGCAAGAACAAGACCATGGAACAATTCCGCCTCATGCCTGCGCCTGCATCTCTCACCGGTCCGGTCAAGGCGTGGGCGGGGGCGCTGGTTTTGCCGACCTACGAGCCTCGCCGCGCGGACCTCAACCCGATGTTCCTCGAAAAGCGGGTGTTCCAGGGATCGAGCGGGCGCGTCTATCCGCTGCCCTTCATCGACCGCATCGCCGCCACGCCGGTCGACCGCGCCTGGCAGGCTCTTTTCATCGAGAACGAATATCTCTACGTCGTCGCCCTTCCCGAACTTGGCGGCCGGATTTACGCGGCGATCGACAAGACCAACGGCTACGACTTCATTTACCGCAACCTGGTCATCAAGCCGGCCTTAGTCGGTCTGGCGGGTCCGTGGATTTCGGGCGGCATCGAATTCAACTGGCCGCAGCACCATCGTCCTAGCACGTACATGCCGACCGATTGGGAGATCGAGGAGGGCGCCGACGGCGGCCGCACGATCTGGCTCGGTGAACACGAGCCGATGAACCGGCTGAAGGGCATGCACGGCGTGCGCCTGAGCCCCGGCGCCGCGCGGATCGAGTTGCGGGTGCGCCTCTACAACCGGACTCAACTGGCGCAGAGCTTCATGTGGTGGGCGAACGCCGCGACCGACGTCAACGAGCGCTATCAGAGCTTCTTCCCGCCAGATGTCCGCCATGTTGCCGACCATGCCAAACGGGGGATGAGCGCTTTTCCGCTGTGCGAAGGCCGCTATTACGGGATCAACTACGGCGAACGCGGTCGCGCCGGCGTCCCGGATTCGGAGACGCCGCGCCAGTTCGCGCCCGACGGATCCTATGCCGCCAACGATCTGCGCTGGTACGCGAACATTCCGGTCCCGACCAGCTATATGTGCGTCGACACCGATGGAGACTTCTTCGGCGGCTACGATCACGCGGCCAAGGCTGGAATTGTCCACTTCGCCGATCATCACGTCGCCCCCGGCAAGAAGCAGTGGACCTGGGGCAACCATGAATTCGGCTACGCCTGGGACCGCAATCTAACCGATCCCGACGCCAATGGGGTTTGCCACCCCTACGTCGAGCTGATGGCCGGCGTCTATACCGACAACCAACCCGACTTCTCCTTCATTGCGCCAGGCGAGACCAAGACCTTCACCCAGTACTGGTATCCGATTCGCGACATCGGGCCGGCCGATCAGGCGACCGCCGAAGTGGCGGCGAGCCTGCGCCTCGACAACGCCAAGGCCGTGATCGGCCTCCACGCCGCGGTGTCGGAACACAGAGATCACCTTGGCGGTCGGCGAGCACACGCTGGACTACCGAGTCGTCGATCTGACGCCCGAACGGCCGTTGCTCTTTGAGGTTTCGGTGCCGGCCGAGACCTGCCGTGACGCGCTTCACTTGACTCTCGTCGCCCGAGGCGGCCGGCGGCTGATCGACATCCAGCGCCAGCCCGACCGGGAAGGCGATCCCACCGAACCCGCCACCGAGCCCCCCGACCCGGCGGATATCGCCAGCGCTGACGAGCTGTACGTCACCGGCCTGCATCTGAGCCAGTACCGCCACGCCACCCGAGCGCCGGAACTCTACTGGTTCGAAGCGCTGCGCCGCGATCCGCTCGACAGCCGCTGCAACAACGCGATTGGCTTGTGGCGCTTCCGGCGCGGCGAGTTCGATCTGGCCGAGCGCTCCTTCAGCCTTGCGCTCAAGCGCCTCCGGCGTCGCAACCCAAACCCGTACGATGGCGAGGCGTTCTACAACCTCGGCGTGGCGTTGCGGTTGCTCGGCCGCGACAGGAAGGCTTACGACGCCTTCAACAAGGCGACCTGGAACGCGGCATGGGCCGCCGCCGGCCACCTCGCCGCCGCCGAGATCGACGCCGGGCGCGGCGCCTGGGAAACTGCCCTGGCCCATGTCGAAGAAACGCTTCGTCGCGACGCCGACAATCTGCGGGCCCGCGACCTCAAGGCGCTCTGCCTGCGCCATCTCGGACGCGGGGTCGAAGCGGTGGCGCTGTTTACGGCGACGCTGGCCCTCGATCCGCTCGACTTCCTCGCTCGCGATGCGCTCGGCCGGCCGCTCAGTTGGGACTCACAAGTCATCCTCGACCTCGCCCTCGACTATTCCCGAATGGGCGATCTCGAGCGGGCGTACAAACTCGTCGTCGATGCTGCGCCACGACCGGATTCCGGCACGGCCCCGCTCCTTCAATACTACGCTGCGTGGTTCGCCGACCGGTTGGGGCGTAAGGCGGACGCCATCCGCCATCGCCAACTCGCCCGCGCCGCCGACAGCGACTACTGCTTCCCATCACGTCTTGAGGAGATCCTGATTCTGCGCGCGGCTGTCGACGCCGACGCCACCGATCCCAAGGCGCCCTACTATCTCGCCAATCTGCTCTACGACAAGCGCCGCCATGACGAGGCCATCGCCCTGTGGGAGCGATCGGCCAAGCTCGATCCGAACTTCGCGATCGTTTGGCGCAATCTCGGCATCGGCTATTTCAACATCGCTGGGAAGCCGGATCTGGCGGTTGCCGCCTACGACAACGCCCATCAGCGGGCGCCCGCCGACGCCCGGGTGTTCTACGAGCGCGACCAGTTATGGAAGCGGATTGGCGTGTCGCCGGAAAAGCGCCTCCGCGAGCTTGAAGCGCGCCTCGATTTGGTCACGCTGCGCGACGACCTCTGCATCGAGCTGTCAGCCCTGTACAATCAGGTCGGACAGCCGGACAAGGCGCTCGCCACGCTTCTCGGCCGCAATTTCCAGCCCTGGGAAGGCGGCGAGGGGATGGCGCTCGAACAATACACGCGCGTCCGCCTGTTGCTCGGGCGGGCGGCGCTGAAGTGTGGCGACGCGGCGGCAGCTCGCCGCGAGTTTCAGAGCGCGCTCGATACCCCATGCAGCCTGGGCGAATCGAGGCATCTTCTTACCAACCAGAGCGACATCCACTACTGGCTGGGAACGGCCTGCGCCGCGGTCGGCGACGAAGCTTCGGGCCGCGCCCACTGGCGCGCCGCGGTGAAGTTCAAAGGCGACTTCACCGGTATGGAAGTCCGCCCATTCTCAGAGAAGACTTACTATTCTGCTCTGTCCATGCGAAAGCTTGGAAATGAGGCCGAATGTGCGTCTCTGCTTGACGCGATCGGCGATTACGCAAAGACGCTTCTAAACACTAATAGCGAGATCGACTACTTTGCGACATCGTTGCCGACGATGCTGATTTTCGAAGACGATCTCCAGAAGCGTCAGGAGACATCCGCCTACATTATGATGGCCCAGGTCGATCTGGCGCGGGGAGCCGTTGCCGACGCCAAGAACTGGCTCCAGCAGGTCCGTCGGCTCAACCCCAATCACGCGTACGGAGCCGACTTGTGGGCGGAGGTGAACAACGATCGCTAGAGACCGACGGAGGCAGTTCCGACAGAACAAATGACCCGATCGACAAGGGACAATAGTTACAACCAGGAGGAAGCAAGCATGGCTAGTCGTATTAAGACCGCACTGATGACCTCGACCGTTGCGGCGATCGTGGCGATTTCGGTAGGAACCAGTTCCCGCGCCGCCGAGACCAGCAACAATTTGGCCATCGGCGCCATCTACCTCGATACGCAGGGCTACTACGCGGGCGTGCGCAAAGGCATTGAGGACGAAGCGACCGCCCGCGGCAAGAACCTCAGCATCATCGAGACCAACGCCCAGGGCGACATCTCGAAGGAAAGCTCGTTCATCGACCGGATCACGGCGGCCAAAGTGGACGCGATCATCCTGTCGGCGGTTTCCACCGATGGCTCGGTCAGGGCGATCCGGACCGCCAATCAGGCCGGCATTCCGATCATTTGTTACAATACCTGCGTCAATGCCGACGCAATTTCCAAGTACGTTTACGCTTACGTCGTCGGCGATCCGATTGAGTTCGGGGCCAAAATCGGCGACGCGGCCGGCGACTATTTCAAGGCCGCCGGCATAGCCGAGCCGAAGATCGGCGTGATCAACTGCGAGGCGTTCGAAGTGTGCGTTGCCCGCCGCAAGGGCTTCGAACAGGCGCTCAAGGCCAAGGTTCCCGGCGCCAAGATTGTCGTCAATCAGGAAGGCACGATTCTCGACAAGGCGATTACCGTCGGCGAACAGATGCTGTCGGCCAATTCCGATCTCGACGCATTCTTCGGTGAATCGGGCGGAGCGACTCTGGGCGCAGTCAAGGCGGTTCGTAACCGCAACATGGTTGGCAAGACCGTCGTCTTCGGCGGCGACATGACCAGCGACATCGCCCTGGAACTCAAGAGCAACGAAGTGCTGAAAGGCGTTGTCGATATCTCCGGCCTCGCCGTAGGCAAAGTGGCGCTCGATTACGCGATGAAGGCCATCGCCAACGATAAACTGGCTTCCTCGACTGTTCCGGCCAGTGTGGATCTCTACAAATCCTCAGCCGAAGCGCAGGGTTGGCTGACAGCCCATTCGGACGGGATTCCATAAGGGGCGCAATAACATGACGCCCAAGCCTGTTCAGGCGTCGATGGCGACGGGCGGCGACGGTGTCGTCGCCCGCGTCAGAGGAGTCGTCAAGAAGTTTCCCGGTGTTCTGGCCCTGGACAAGGTCGACTTCGAGATTCGGGTTGGCGAGGTTCGCGCGTTGCTGGGGAAGAACGGGGCCGGCAAGTCCACGCTGATCCGAATTCTTACCGGGGCCAGCGCCCCGGACGCCGGCGAGGTGAGCATCCTTGGCCACCGACTCAATCAGCCAGGCCTGTCACGGACCGTCGAAGCGGCGCGTTACGGGGTTCGGGCCGTTTATCAAGAGCTGAGCCAGGTCCCGGAGATGACTGTCGCCGAGAACCTGTTTCTCGGTCGCTGGCGCCGGGCGCACGGCCTGCTCGATTTCAGAGAGATGGAACGGCGGACCCGTGCAATTCTTGACCGCCTCGGCCTCGATCTTGACCCG
>Ga0326727_10018698_pt1 | contig 14092 bp, 10 predicted proteins | sample MB2enrmetagenome_FD_207643 | JGI IMG/M metagenome (GOLD analysis project Ga0326727, IMG submission 207643) | Lab enriched peat soil microbial communities from McLean, Ithaca, NY, United States - MB29MY | ecosystem: Environmental > Terrestrial > Soil > Wetlands > Peat | place: USA: New York...
TCCGGCGATAAGGGTGTGTCAAAGACAATTTCCGGAAGTTTTGAAACTGGATCAATTATTGTTTGTGAATGTTCGAGAGCAACTCTAAACGGCTTCATTTGTTGTTCTAGCCATTCGTGACTGCTCTTGACGAATTGTTCAAACACGATAAGTGTCGATAGGTCGCTTTCTTTAGGAGGTCTAATAGCCCACTCAGGCGGCCAGAACTTGATGATTGCCTCGCGCATGGAGAGCTTCGTCCACTTGCTGAGGTCAATCTCGACGCCGTTGAAGTTGGTGATGGTTGTGCCGTTGACTTCTGTAGCGACGAAGGTTACAAGTTCCTGCGTCAGGTCCATGAGGTCGTGGTAGTTGCTGTAGGCCTGATAGAACTCCAGCATGGTGAACTCGGGGTTGTGCTGGGTGCTGATGCCTTCGTTGCGGAAGTTGCGGTTGATCTCGTAGACGCGGTCGAGTCCGCCGACGACGAGGCGCTTGAGGTAAAGCTCCGGCGCGATGCGCAGCGAGAGGTCGAGATCGAGCGCGTTGTGATGGGTCTTGAAGGGCTTGGCCGCCGCGCCGCCGGCGATGGGTTGCATCATGGGCGTCTCGACTTCGAGGTATCCGCGCGCGTCGAAGAACTGTCTGATGGCGCGCAAGATGTGCGCGCGCTTCACAAAGACGTCGCGGACATTGGGTGGGCCTTTGTCGGTCGCGGCTGAAGTTTGTGGCGCTTCACCCACGTCTGCAGGTGCCAGACGTGGGGCACCCGGTTCCGTGGCTGATTTTGCAGAGTAGCCGGTGTTTACGATGAGGTCGAGGTAGCGCTGGCGGTAGCGCAGCTCGGTGTCTTCCAGGCCGTGGAACTTGTCGGGCAGGGCGAGCATGGCCTTGGCGAGGAAGGTGAGCGCGGGCTTGTCCTGGTGGCCCGCGAGCGAGATGGAAGCGAGATGCACGGTGAGCTCGCCGGTGCGGGTGCGGAAGAGGAAGCCGCGCGCTCCGATGTGGTCGCCGAGGTCGAGCAGCTTGTAGAGGGCGAATGCGTCCTCGCCCACATCGTCCTTGCGGACGTAGAGCTGCATGCGCTGGCCTGCCTGCTGCAACTGGGCGAAGCCTGCCTTGCCCTGGACGCGGATGGCCATGATGCGTCCGGCGATGGAGACTTCGATCTTCTTTCCGGCGGCGAGCGAGGCCTCGAAGTTCTCGGCCGTCATCGAATCATACTTCGCGCGCAGGTCAGGAATGGTGATGGTTGCGGCGTAGCTGTTGGGGTAGATGGCCTGGGCGTAGCTAAGGCCGGACTTCTGCCCAAGCTCGGCGATCTGCTTAAGCTTCTCGCGACGCTCGTTATACAGCCTCTCTTCGAACTGTGATTCGACCACGGGTGCTCCTGATTGTGAAGAACCAGTATATCTTTCGTGCGGCGGATGGCTCGGGCGTGGTGTAATGAGGGAGCGATGGCGGACGAACCCACCCCGAAGTACCGCGGTCTGAGGGACTACGTGAAGGCGGAGCAGATGGTGCAGCTCGCCATGGCGATTCCCATCGGATGCGTGGTGGGCTGGGTGCTTGGCGGGCTGCTGGACCGGCTGTTCCACACCGGCTGGATCCCGATTGTGGGCATCGTGGTTGGCGCCGCCGGAGGATTTCTGCAGATCGTCAACATTGCATCGCGCTACCTGAAGAACCACCGATGATCGACCTGGGCACGTACAGCGACGAGGACTTCAAACGCACCATGTGGAGCGCGCTGCGCATGGTTGCCATCGCGGTGGCCGTGGGCGTGCCGCTGCTGTGGTGGAAGCTGGGCTGGGCCAGCGCGGCGCTGTTCGCGGTGGGCGCGCTGATCTCCGGCTCGGGGCTGTTCGAGTGGCTGCACCTGATGACGGCGTTGATGGCGCGGATGGATGCAGGGGGCGAAAAACCTGTTAAAGTGCGTCCACTGGGCCGCGTGCTGACAGGGTTCGTACTGCGCCTGGGATGCGCATTGGCGCTGCTTTATGTTAGTCTTAAATATATGCATGGATCGGTCTATGCATTGATCGCCGGTCTGGCACTTGCAGTGGCCGCGCTCACGATCGAAGGCCTCCGGCTACTTAGGAGGTGGACCGTCTAAAGCGATTTGCGATCCAAAGACATATGCCTACACAGTTACTTCTCACGCGTATTTTGAATGCCCACTTTGCCACACTCGTGGACGCCCTGCTGAGGGCGGTGCATGTTCAGCCGACCTACCCCGCCGCACCCATTACAGACACATTCGCCATGGAGCTGCTGGTCTTCACGGTGCTGCTGCTGTACTTTCTGGCGGTCCGCCTGACGCTGCAGGTGGAGCGGCCCAACCTGGTGCAGCACTTTGCCGAGATGACCCACGAGTTTGTGGTCGAGCAGAGCGAAGCGATTATCGGACACGGATATGAGCCGTTCCTCAGTTTTCTTACCATACTGGGCATCTTCATCCTGTTCAGCAATCTTCTGGGGCTGATCCCCGGACTGAAGTCGCCGACCGCGGATGTGGTGGTCCCCTTCGGCTGCGCGATCCTGACCTTCGCCTACTACCACTACCATGGCATCCGCAAGCACGGATGGAGATATATCAAGCAGTTTCTAGGGCCGATCTGGCTGATCAGCCCGCTGATGCTGCTGATCGAGATTGTCTCCCATCTGGCGCGCCTGCTCTCGCTCACGGTCCGTCTGTACGCCAACATATTCGCCGGAGACCTGGTGACGCTGGCCTTCTTCTCGCTGATTCCGGTGGTGTTTCCCCTCCTCTTCCTCAGTCTGCACATCATGGTGTCGGTGGTGCAGGCATTCTTGTTCATGGCGCTGGCGATGAGCTATCTGTCGCTCGCCCTGGCGGAAGAGCACTAGGTTTTCGCGCTGCACCGGGCTGAACTCCGGAGGATGCAGGGCCAAGTTTCTCCGCGGAGTCTCTCTCCCGCTTCGCGGTGCGCAGCAACGCCGTTCAGCGTGAGGGTGCCAGCACGGTGAGCGTCAACCACCCACTGGCGGCGTACTTTGGGAGAATGGAGTGAAAATACGATGCGAACCTTGCAATACATCTTTATGACACTGGCCGCGATGCTGCTGGCTACGCCTGCCTTCGCGCAGGGCGGCACGATCGAAAACCCGTATGCTCCGCTGGCTGCGGGGATCGGCATGGGGATCGCCTCCGGCCTGTGCGGCATTGGACAGGGCAAGGCGGCCGCCAGTTCCGCGGAGGCGCTGGCGCGCAACCCCGGAGCGCGTCCTGGAATCTTCCTGTTCCTGATCCTTGGCCTGGCGTTCATTGAGTCGCTGGCGCTGTATACGTTTGTCATCATCTTCATCTTTGTGAAGTAAGCGCCGATCAAGAAATATCCGTGTTGCGAAAGAGCCTCCGTTGCGGAGGCTTTTTCGTCGCGCATGATGGAGTTGATAGACCGCGGACGCCGCTGTTTGCCGCGATGGGAAGAACTGGCAGGGTGGAGATGATGATGGACGCACGATCTTCGATCAGCCGGCGCAGTGTTCTGGCGGGGATGACTGCGGTGGCCGGCGGTCTCACGCTGGGCCGCGGCGGATTGGGATCGTTGGCGCCGCAGGCGGACAAGCCGGATGACTTTGTGGCGGGCAAGCCGGACAAACTGGTGCCGTCTCCCATGACGCAGGTTCGCCTGCTGGACGGGACGTTCAAGGCACAGGCAGAGATCAACCAGAGGTATCTGGACTCGCTGGCGACGGACCGGCTGCTGCACAGCTTTCGCGCGACGTCGGGGATCGCGTCCACGGCGACACCCTACGGCGGATGGGAGAGGCCGGATTGCACGCTGCGCGGACACTTCAACGGCGGGCATTATCTCTCTGCCGTGGCGCTGGCGTATGCGGGCTCGGGCAACGATACTCTGCGTAAGAGCGGCGACACGATGGTGGTCGAGCTGGCGCGGTGCCAGAAGGCAAATGGCAAGGGGTATCTGAGCGCGTATCCGGCAGAACAGTTTGAAATGCTGGCTGCGGGCGTAACGGAGTATCCCAGGGTGTGGGCGCCGTTCTACACCCAGCACAAGATCATGGCTGGGCTGGTGGATATGTATGTCCACACCGGCAACGAACAGGCGCTGGAGGTGGCCGAAGGAATGGCGGGGTGGGTGCGCGATTACTTCCACAACATTGGAGAAGACCAGCGGCAGAAGATGCTGCGCATTGAGTACGGCGGGATGAACGAGGTGCTGGCGAACCTGTATGGGTTGACCGGAAAGCAGGAGTATCTGGATACGGCGCGGCTGTTCGAACAGCCGGTCTTTCTGAATGCACTGGCTGGCCATCGCGACGAACTGAAAGGGCTGCACGCCAATACGCATGTGCCCAAGGTAATCGGCGCGGCGCGGATGTATGAGCTGACGGGCGAGACGCGCTATCGCGATATTGCGGAATATTTTCTGGAAGAAGTGCTGACGGAACGCTGCTACGCGATTGGCAATACCAGCGTCGGCGAGTCGTGGCGCAGCGATGCGGGAAATTTGAAGGGAAGCCTGGAGTATCACGACGCGGAGTGCTGCGTGGCGTACAACCTGATGAAGCTGGAGCGGCACGTGTTTGCCTGGACGGGCGACGCGCGCTGGATGGATGCGTACGAGCGCCAACTGTGGAACTGCCGCATGGGAACGCAGAATGAGCAGGGGCTGAAGCAGTATTTCTTTCCGCTGGCAGCGGGCTACTGGCGGTTCTACAACTCGGCGGAGGGATCGTTCTGGTGCTGCACGGGGACGGGCGCGGAGGAGTTCGCGAAGTTCAACGACACGATTTATTTTCACGGCGCAGTGGGCGCTCTTCCCCAAAACGCAAGCGTGTGGGTGAACCAATTTATTGCGTCGGAGCTGGACTGGAAGGAGCAGAAGTTTGGATTAAGGCAGGAGACATTATTTCCCGCCGAGCAGGCGACGGCGCTGCACATCAAGGTGGCGGCGCCGCAGCGGCGGACGATTAATATACGGATTCCGGGCTGGGTTGCGGAGGGCGGGGTTGCTCGTATCAATGGCCGTAGGTTGGAGGCGTTTGCACAGGCGGGCAGCTATCTTTCGCTTACGCGGGAGTGGCACGACGGCGACAAGATCGAACTCTCGCTGCCGATGCAGTTGCGCAGCGAGCCGCTGCTGGGCGACACGACGATGCGGGCGGCTCTGTACGGGCCGCTGGTGCTGGCGGCTGAGTTGGGACCGGGACCGAAGGATGGGCCGTTGAAGATCGGCGGATACGATACAGGCCCGAGGACTGCGGAGTTAGGAGCGCCGGCCGAGGCCCCAGTTGCACCCGCGACTGACGCGGCCGACTGGATCGATGTCGTCTCGGCGAAGGAACTGGTGTTTAAGTCGAAGACGAAAGACGCGCTCGCGGTGAAGCCGATGGTTCAGATTACCGACCAGAAGTACGCGGTTTACTGGGGAACGGAGAAGACGGCTTGAGTGCAAAGAACGAGGGAGATGCCTCGCGAAGTTTCATCAAGACGATCAGCAGCCGCGAGGTCTATCGAAACCCGTGGACGCGTGTGCGCGAGGACGTGATTGAGCGCGCCGACGGCGTGCGCGGCGTTTACGGCATCGTCGACAAGGACCCAGCGTGCCTCATCATTCCGCTGGAGATGACGGCGGAGGGTGAGTTCCTCACTTTGGTGGAGCAGTATCGCTACACCGTTGGCGGACGGTTCATGGAGTTTCCCCAGGGCGGATGGGAGCAAGCCGACGCGGTGCCGGAGGAGATGGCGCGCGGCGAGTTGCGCGAAGAGACCGGCCTGAGGGCCGAACGCATGACGCTGCTGACAACCTTGCAGATCGGATACGGCGTGCTGAACCAGAAGCAGCATATCTACCTGGCCGAAGGACTCAGCCAGGGCGAGCGCGAGCTGGACGCCGAAGAGAGCGACCTGGTGGTGCATCGGGTCAGCGTGGCGGAGTTCGAGGCGATGCTGCTGGATGGGAGGATTGTGGATGGCTGCTCGGCTGCGGCGTGGGGGATCTATCGGCTGTGGCGGGAGCGGCGGGCCATCGAGGGGCAAAGGGGATGAGACTGGGATTGCCAGGGTGCTTCGCGACCGTGTTGCTGGTGTGCCTTGCCTCTGCGGGTTTGCGGGCGCAGAGCGCGGGCGATCTGCCGACGCAGGGTGAGTGGGGTGACCAGGGCGGAGGTAGCTATGCGAATCCGGTACTTCCAGCGGACTTCAGTGATCTGGATGCGATCCGCGTGGGTGGAACTTATTACGCCATCAGCTCGACCATGCAGTACTCGCCGGGAATGACCGTGCTCGAGTCGAAGGATCTCGTCAACTGGAAGATTCTCGGCGGTGTGGTTCCCGACCTGACCGTGATTGATCCCGAGCTGAACTGGGACCGCATGGATCGCGCGGGACGAGGCATCTGGGCGGGCGCGATTCGCTGGCATGAGGGCAGATTCTGGGTGTACTTTGCGACGCCGGACCAAGGCATCTTCATGAGCACTGCGAAAAATGCAGCAGGGCCGTGGGAACCGGCGCACTCTGTGATGGCGGCGGCTGGATGGGACGATACGTGCCCGTTCTGGGATGACGATGGGCAGATGTATTTGGTGACCACGCACACTGCGGCGGAGGGGCCGAGCAGGACGAATTACAACATCCATCTCTTCAAGCTGACGGCCGATGGCAAGGCGATTGTTCCCGGGACGGACCGCATTATCCACCAGTCGCGGGGCAGCGAGGCCAACAAGCTCTACAAGTGGAATGGCCTCTACTATCACTACTTCAGCGAGGTACGGCCGGAGGGCCGGGTGGCGATGATGGAGCGCGCCAGATCGCTGAATGGGCCGTGGGAGACGCGGCAGTTGATCCATGTGCATGGGGCTGTGGACAAGGAGCCGAACCAGGGCGGGATTGTGCAGGCGCAGGACGGAAAGTGGTGGTTCTTTACCCATCAGGGACGTGGCGACTGGGAGGGGCGAGCGGCGGTGCTGCTGCCGGTGACCTGGGTCGATGGCTGGCCGGTGATTGGCACGGTTGGTGAGGACGGGATTGGCGGGATGGTTTGGCGCGGTGTGAAGCCGGTCAAGGGGCAAGCGCTGAGTTCTGTGGTGGCGAGCGACGACTTCGACAGGCCCAGGCTGAAGCCGGAGTGGCAGTGGAACTATCAGCCGCGCGCAGAGATGTGGTCGCTGACCGAGCGGAAAGGATTCCTGCGGCTGCGGGCGTTTGCGCCGCTGAAACCGAACGATCTGAAATCCGTGGGCGATGTGCTGACGCAGCGGGCCTTTCGCAGCAAGCGGAACGAGTTCACGGCGAAGATGGACGTGAGCGGAATGGTGGATGGCGAGGAGGCTGGGCTCTCTCACTTTGCCAGGACGTTTGCATCGGTTGGCGTGCTGCAGTCGGGCGGTGTGCGGACGATCTCGGTGGAGCAGAACGGCGCGCGGACGGCAGGGCCGGAGTTGAATCAGGCTGTGGTCTGGCTGCGCTCGACGTGGGGATTCGATGGGGCAAGCACCTTCAGCTACTCGCTCGACGGCAAAACATTTGTGCCCGTCGGCGGACCGTATCAACTGACGTGGGGAAGCTATCGCGGCGACCGTGTGGGGCTGTTTACGGTGAACGACAGGACGGCGGGCTGGGTCGACTTCGACTCGGTGCGGTATGAAGTAGCGCGCTAGCTGACCAGGTGGCCCATTTTTTCCTGTTTGGTTTGCAGGTAGCGGGCGGAGGTGGGTTCGGCTGGGACCTCTGCGGAGAGGCGCTCGGCGACGGTGATGCCGGCGGCCTCGAGGGCGGCGACCTTCTCCGGGTTGTTGGTGATGAGGCGGACGGAATCGACGCCCAGCATGCGAAGGATGGCGGCGGGCAGTTCGTACTCGCGGCAGTCGGCCTTGAAGCCGAGCTCGAGGTTGGCCTCGATGGTGTCCAGTCCCTGGTCCTGCAGCTCGTAGGCCTGCAGCTTGGCCATGAGGCCTATGCCGCGTCCCTCCTGATTTTCGTAGAGCAGGATGCCGCGGCCGGCGTCGGCGATGGTGGCCAGGGCGAGTTCGAGCTGCTGGCGGCAGTCGCAGCGCAGGGAGTGGAAGACGTCGCCGGTGAGGCACTGGGAGTGGATGCGGACGATGGGTGGCTCAGGCGTACTGATGTCGCCCAGCACCAGGGCAATGGCCGACTCGACGCGGCGGGCGGGGGCGGGGATTTGGTCGTTGCAGGGCCCGGGATTGGCAACGACGCCCTCGAAGCCGAGGATGCGGAAGTGACCCCAGCGGGTGGGGAAGTCGGCATCGGCGAGCTTGCGGACTGATGCAAAGGGCATACTTCGATTATACGGTTTGAGGTACGCGGGGCGCGGTCCAGGGGCGCGGTGGAGGTAGAGTAGTGGGTATGGGTCAGGGGATGACGCACGCGGGCGCGGGGCAGGTGAAGGACAGCCTGATCCTGATTACGCTGCTGGTGGAGCTGGGCGTGGCGGCGGCGGTGTCGGCTACGCTGGCGCGCTCGAATACCTTCAAAAATTTGATGTTGCTGCCGCGGCGGAGCTGGCGGCAGACGCTGGCTCTGGTGGCGATGATCTGCATCCCTCTGACGTTGGGAGTGTGGATCCGGGTGCGGGTGCCGAACTTTCTGGCGGCGGACCTATCGTACGAGGCGACGATCCTGATGGGACTGCTACTGGGGCCGGTGGCGGCGATGCTGGGGGGTGCGGCGCTGGCACTGCCTGCGGCGTGGCACGGCGAGCACTGGACGCTGGCGGTGAACCTGGCGGTGGCGGCGATAGCGGGGACAGCCGGTCGATTCATCGAGCGCGAGGAGGTGTGGTCGTTTTCGCCGATGATCGACCTGAGCCTGTACCGCTGGGTGACGCGTACCCTGCGCAAGCCGCAGTTCGACCGGCAGATCATGCTGCTGGTGCTGATTACGACCATGCAGTTTGCCACCAGCATGTTGTCGCGGGCGTATCCGGCGCGTTTTTTCGAACTGCACTCGTCGAACTGGTGGGTGGAGCTGGCGATCTGCGCGTGCGCCCCGGTGGTGGTGGGGATTCCGCTGAAGATTTGGAACGCCATCCGCATCGAACGCAAGCTGGAGGAACAGAGCCGCCTGCTGATGGAGGCTCGGCTGGACGCGCTGCAGCGGCAGATCAATCCTCACTTTCTGTTCAACACGCTGAACTCGATCACCTCGCTGGTGCGGTCGCAGCCGGAGCTGGCGCGGGAGATGATCGTGAAACTGGCCAACATTCTGCGCGCTCTGCTGAAGGGCCGCGAGGCGTTTGTGCCGTTCGCGGAGGAGCTGGCGTTTACCGACGACTACCTGGACATCGAGGTGGTGCGCTTCGGGGAGAAGCTGCGGGTGGTAAAAGAGATCGCCGAAGATACGCTGGCTGTGATGGTGCCGAGCATGCTGCTGCAGCCGCTGATCGAAAATTCGATCAAGCACGGATTGGAGCCGCGCATCAGCGGCGGGACGGTGACGTTGCGCAGCCGCATGCTGAGCGATGGGCGGCTGCTGCTGGAGGTGGAGGACGACGGGATCGGGATGGATGCGGAGCGAGACGGGGTGGTGGATGCGGAGCGACCGTTTGGCGCGGGCAGCGGCGGGGGAGGGATCGGGATGCGCAACGTGCGCGAGCGCATGGCGGTGATGTACGGCAACGCAGCGGAGGTGGAGATGGTGAGCCGTCCGGGGCGCGGCACCAAGGTGACCCTGGTGCTGCCGATGGTGGAGCTGGGAGCGGCCCCGTGGGGGCAGTTCGGCGAGGCGCTGCAGGCGAAGTGGCAGGACGTGTCGCGGGCGGTGACGCGGGGTTAGGAATTTGTTGGGTGCGTGGTTGGGAAGGAGTGGCCGCGGCGGGCCGCGGGCTGGTACACTCATAGAGTTGAAACGGCGGCGCGGCGCGCGCCGTGTGGGGGCTGTAGCTCAGCTGGGAGAGCGCCTCGTTCGCAACGAGGAGGTCAGCGGTTCGATCCCGCTCAGCTCCACCAAAACGACAACCGGAAAATTTTGACGGAGGAACCCAGCCATCGGCCCCAGCGGCGAAGCCGGCGGGGACCGCGGTCTGCGCCCAGAATGACAGAGGGAAGGAATGTTTACGTAATTGTGAATCGCACTCGTGGGCAACGAACGCGCATGAATGGGGCACCCGCGCTGCGCTACAATTACTGGGAAGCGGAAGCTCTGTTTCGGGTTGGCCGAAGGCGCTGCAACCATTTGCGCGCCCCACACGTCAACTTTGAGAGCGCCAAAAGTTGCGTAGAGGCGTAGTGTGCCCTGCGCGCCTTGTCTGGAGAAGCAATTGGAATCCGATCCAAAACTACAGTCTCAACCGCATGCCGGTCTCGATCATCCACTGTCCGCCAAGAATGAAAGCCCCCGGCACAACAAGAAGATACGCGCGCTGGTATGGATTGTCCTGCTGTTATTCTTTGCGGCGGGATTTTTTATTGTTCTACGGTCCCATCAGGTTTCGCAGAGCGAGCAGGGGGGCGGGGGCGGGCGGCGGGGGAACCTTGGCGGGGCGATTCCGGTGACCACGGTGACGGCGCAGAAGGGCGACATCGGCGTCTATGTGAATGGGATTGGGACGGTCACCCCCGTGTATACCTCCGCGATCACCAGCCAGGTGAACGGGATTGTGACCGAGGTGCATTACACGGAGGGCCAGATGGTGCAGAAAGGCGACCCTCTGATCGAGATCGATGCACGGCCCTACAACGCGACGCTGCAGGAGGCGCAGGGAATTCTGGAGCGGGACAAGGGGACCCTGGCGCAGGCGCAGATGGACCTGGACCGGTATAAGGCGGCGTGGGCGCGCAATGCGATCCCCAAACAGACGCTGGACGACCAGGAGAAGCTGGTGGCGCAGGAGCAGGGCACGGTGCATAACGACGAGGGCACGGTGCAGTACGACCAGATCCAGGTGGGGTACTGCCACATTGTTTCGCCGATCACGGGGCGGGTGGGGCTGCGTCTGGTGGATCCGGGCAACGTGGTGCAGGCCAACGGGACCACAGCGTTGGCGGTGGTGACGCAGATCCAGCCGATCACCGTGGTATTCACGGTTGTCGAAGACGATCTAGGGCAGATCGTGCCGCAAATGCGCAAGGGTGCCAAGCTGGAGGTGGATGCATTCGACCACGACGGGACGAAGCAGCTTGCGAAGGGGACGCTGCTGACCCTGGACAACCAGATCGATACGACGACGGGGACGGTGAAGGCGCGGGCGGAGTTTGCCAACCGTGACTCGGCGCTGTTTCCCAACCAGTTTGTGAACACCCGGCTGGTGGTGAATACCTTGCATGGAGTGACGCTGATTCCGACCGCGGCGGTGCAACACAACCTGCAAGCGGCCTATGTGTATGTGATTGCGGACAACAAGGCCCACCTGACTCCCATTACGGTGGGCGTGACCAATGCGCAGACAGCCCAGGTGCAGGGCATCGAGCCGGGCGATGTGCTGGCGACCAGCAGCTTCGACAAACTGCAGGACGGCGCGGCGATCAGCATCTCCAACAGACCGATTCCGGCCAACACCAGCGGGAGCAGCGCCCCTTGAGTCCGTCGCGTCCTTTCATTCTGCGCCCGGTTGCGACATCGCTTCTGATGGCGGCCATCATGCTGGTGGGCATTGTTGCTTATACCCAACTGCCGGTCTCCGCGCTGCCCGAGGTGGACTACCCGACGATTCAGATTCTGACGTTTTACCCAGGCGCCAGCCCGGATGTGATGGCGACGACGGTGACGGCGCCGCTGGAGCGTCAGTGCGGGCAGTTGCAGGGGCTGAGCCAGATGACGTCGACCAGCTCGGCGGGCAATTCCGTGCTGGTGTTGCAGTTCAATCTCAGTTTGAACATCGATATTGCGGAGGAGGAGGTGCAGTCGGCGATCAACGCGGCGCAGAACTTCCTGCCCGCCAACCTGCCTGCGCCGCCGATCTACAGCAAGACGAACCCGGCAGACGCCCCGGTGCTGACGCTGGGCATCACGTCGGACTCGATGCCGCTGTCCCAGGTGGAGGACATGGTGGACACGCGGCTGGCACCGAAGATCTCGCAGTTGAGCGGGGTGGGGCTGGTGAGCATCAGCGGGGGACAGAAGCCGGCGGTGCGCATCCAGGCCAATCCGACCCAGCTTGAGTCCTACGGCATCGACATGGAGAACCTGCGCTCGGCGGTGAGCAACGCCAGCGTGAATGCGGCCAAGGGAAACTTCGACGGGCCGCACCAGGACTACCAGATCGACTCCAACGACCAATTGGTGGAGAGCAAGGACTACCGCCAGGTGGTGGTGGCGTTCCGCGATGGGGCGCCGGTGATGTTGACCAGCGTAGCCAACATCGTGGATGGAGTGGAGAACGACACGCAGGCCGCCTGGATGAACCAGCATCCTGCCATCATCCTGAACGTGCGGCGGCAGCCGGGCGGCAACACCATCACGGTGGTGAAGAGCATCAAGCGGCTGTTGCCACAACTGGAAGTGAACCTTCCCAAGGGCATCCAGGTGACGGTCCTGACCGACCTGACGACGGCGATCCAGGCATCGGTGAACGATGTTGAGTTCGAATTGCTGCTGACGGTTGGGCTGGTGGTGATGGTGATCTTTCTGTTCCTGCGCAACCTGTCCGCGACGATCATACCCAGCGTGGCGGTGCCACTGTCGCTGGTGGGCACCTTCGGGGCGATGTACATGCTGGGCTTCAGCCTGGACAACCTTTCGCTGATGGCGCTGACCATCTCGACGGGCTTCGTGGTGGATGACGCGATCGTGATGCTGGAGAACATCACGCGCTACCTGGAGGCGGGCGACCCACCGATGCAGGCGGCGCTGAAGGGCGCCGAACAGATTGGTTTCACCATCATGTCGCTGACCGTGTCGCTGATCGCAGTGCTGATCCCCCTGCTGTTCATGGGGGACGTGGTGGGGCGGCTGTTCCGCGAGTTCGCGGTGACGCTAGCGGTGACCATTCTGATCTCGGCGGTGGTGTCGCTGACGCTTACGCCGATGATGGCGTCGCGCATCCTGAGGCACAACGCGGCGGCGCAGCAGGGGCGATTCTACAAGTCATCGGAGCGCGCGTTCAACTCCATGATTGCGTTCTATGGAAGGACGCTGAAGGCGGTGTTGCGCTACCAGACCGCCACCTTGTTTGTGGCCCTGGGCACTCTGGGTTTGACGGTGTACCTGTACCTGGTGATTCCCAAGGGGTTCTTCCCGGTGCAGGACACTGGGGTGATCCAGGGCATCTCACAGGCATCGCAGACCATCGGCTCGAATGCCATGGCGGAGAAGCAGCAGGAGCTGGCGAAGGTGATTCTGGCCGACCCGGCGGTGGAGAGTCTATCGTCGTTCATCGGCGCGGACGGCACCAACACCACCATCAACAGCGGGCGAATGTCGATCAACCTGAAGCCGCTGGACCAGCGCGACCTGAGCGCGGCCGACGTGATCCGCAGGCTGGAGCCGAAGATCGACAAGGTGCAGGGGATTCAACTGTTCATGCAGCCGGTGCAGAACATCACGGTGGATGACCGGGTGAGCCGGACGCAGTACCAGTACACCCTGGAAGACCCGGACCAGAATGAGCTGAACCTGTGGACCAATCGCTTTGTGGACAAGTTGAAGGGGATGCCGGGGCTGGAGGACGTGGCCACGGACCAGCAGATGGGCGGGCTGGCGGTGTCGCTGGTGATCGACCGGGTGACGGCGTCGCGGCTGGGGATTGCGCCGACCACGATCGACAATACGCTGTACGACGCATTCGGCCAGCGCCAGATCAACACGATGTACACGCAACTGAACCAGTACCACGTGATTCTGGAGGCGCAGCCGCAGTTTCATCTGGATCCGCAGATGCTGGACCATATCTACATACAGGCCAACGCGGCGGCGGGCACAAGCGGGGCGCCGGCGTCCAGCTCCTCGGGCAGCGGATCGACCTCCGCGGGGTCGAATGCGCAGACGGCGACCACGCTGTACACGCCATCGGCGGGAACCCTGACTCCACCGGCCAGCGTACTTACCTCGGGGACGACATCGTCCGTGGGCGCCAACTCGGCCTTTGCCACAAGCTCCGTTCCCAGCCGTGCCATTCCTCTGAGCGCGTTCTCGCACTTTGAGACCACGACCGAGCCGCTCTCGATC
>Ga0326727_10018699_pt1 | contig 14091 bp, 10 predicted proteins | sample MB2enrmetagenome_FD_207643 | JGI IMG/M metagenome (GOLD analysis project Ga0326727, IMG submission 207643) | Lab enriched peat soil microbial communities from McLean, Ithaca, NY, United States - MB29MY | ecosystem: Environmental > Terrestrial > Soil > Wetlands > Peat | place: USA: New York...
GTTGCCGACCGCCTCGCCGGATGACCCGCCCGAGTCCGGGGGGAGAGGATGATGCCGGACCAATCCCAGCACCGGCGCCCGGCGGCGGGGGCGGGTGTTTCGGTTGTGCATGTGGTGGACGACGAGGAAGCGGTGCTGCGCGGCATCGCCATGCTCCTGCGGTCCGTTCGCATTCCTGCCGTTACCCATCTTTCCGGCCTCGCCTTTCTCGATGCGCTGGCCGCGCCGGACGAGCCCCCTGTCGGCTGCGTCCTGACGGATCTGCGCATGCCCGGCCTGGACGGGATGGGGCTGCTGAGGCGCCTTCGGGAACGGCAGTTCCGGCGGCCGGTCATCGTCATGACCGCGCATGGCGACATCTCGACCGCGGTTCGTGCCATGAAGGAAGGTGCCGCCGATTTCATCGAAAAGCCGTTCGACGACCACGATCTGCTGGCAATGATCGAAACGGCGCTGAATGCCGCCGACCCCATGGCCGCGGGCATGGAGGCAACGGCGGTCGGCCAGGCTGAAAACGGATTGGAAGCGGCCAGGGCCGCCGCGCGCATCGCCGCGCTGTCGCTGCGGGAACGTGAAGTTCTCCAGCTTCTGGTGGCGGGAAAGCCGAACAAGCTGATCGCCCGCGAGCTCGACCTCAGTCCCAGGACCGTCGAGGTGCATCGCGCACGGATGATGGCGCGGCTGGGCGTGCGCAGCCTCGCCGAAGCGGTGCGCCTGACGCTGCAGGCGGAACGGGCGGCCGGGACGTCCGCGGCGCAACCCGACACCGGGTTGCCGGTTGAAAATCGCCCCGAGCCCCACTCATGGTAAACCGGACGCCGGCATCAGCCCGCCAGAATAGCCCGCAACCCCTCCCGATAGGTCGGATACAGCCACGCAATCCCCAGCGCCGCCTTGGTCGTCGCGTTCGCCACCCTCCGGTTCTCCGCCCAGAAACTGCGCGCCATCGGGCTCATCGCCGCCACGATCTGCTCGTACGGCACCGACGGCGGCACCGGCACGCCCAGCAGCCGGGCCGCCTCCTCGATCACCGCCGCACTCTCCGCCGGCTCGTCATCCACCAGGTTCAGCACGCGCCGACCGGGCGGGCGCTCCTGCCCCGCCGCCGCCAGCACCGCCAGCGCGATGTCGTCGCGGTGGATGCGGCCGAACAGATGGCCGGGCTTGATCACGCGCCGCGCGGTGCCGGCCCGCACATCCTCCAGGGCCGACCGCCCCGGCCCGTAGATGCCGGCCACCCGAAACACATCCAACGCCACCCGGCCGGCGAGCGTCGCCCAGTCCCGCTCGGCCGCCACCCGCCGCTCGGTTCGCTCCGATCCCGGCGCGGGCACCGTCGCCTCGTCCACCCAGGCACCGCCGCGGTCGCCATAAACGCCGGTGGTTGACACATAACCGGCCCATCGCAGCAGCGGCGCCACCGCGATGGACGCGCGATGCGCCGCCAGCACCGGGTCGCCCGCCGCGCCCGGCGGGGCGGTGGCGACCACATGCGTGGCCTCCGCCAGCACCGAGCCGGCATGGTCGAACGCCACCACCTGCACGCCGGCGGGCGCACGAATGCCAGCGGGGTCGCGGCTGGTGCCGGCGACCTGCCAGCCCTGCGCCACCGCGCGCGCCGCAATGGCGGCGCCACTGTAGCCAAGCCCGAAAACAAGAAGACGATGCGGTCCGGTCATGCGCTGCGTTTGCCCCACGGAGACTCCCCGGACTACAATGGGAAGGTGATGACCACGCGCAACGCCGCGATCCTCGGGGCATTCCTGATTCTGCTCACGGCCGGCGGGCTGGCCTGGCGCTGGCTCGGCGACGCTGCCCCGCCTTCCCGCTCCGATGCCGCCCCGCCGCCCCTTCCGGTCCCGCCGCTGCCGCCGCGCATCGCCGAGGGGCCGCGCTACGAACAATGCCTCGCCATGCTGCCCGACGATCCGCGCGGCGCCGCCGACTTCGCCGCCGGCTGGACCGACGGCGGCGAGGCCGCCGCGCATTGCCAGGCGATGGCGCAGGTGGCGCTGGGCGATGCAGAAACCGGCGCCGGCCGCCTGGAACAGCTCGCCGCCGCCAGCCATGCGCCGCCGGCCGCGCGGGCAGCGATCTACGGCCAGGCCGCCCGGGCTTGGCTCATGGCCGGCAATGCGGCGCACGCCTACGGGGCCGGCACCGCCGCGCTGGCGCTCGCACCCGACGACACGGACATGCGGGTCGATCGCGCCATCGCCGCCGGCAGCCTCGGTCGCTACGAGGACGCGCTGGACGACCTGACCCGGGCCCTGGACCTGGATCCGCGCCGGGCCGAGGCGCTGGTGCTGCGCGCTGCCGCCTGGCGCCACCTGGGGCTGCTCGATCTGGCGCAGGACGACATTGACCGCGCGATCAGGATCGATCCCGAGAACGCCGAGGCGATGCTGGAACGCGGCATCCTGCGGCAGCGCCGCAACGACTGGCTGGGGGCACGCGAGGATTGGGAGCGGGCGATCGCCCTGGCGCCCGACTCGGCGACGGCAGATCTGGCAGAGCAGAACCTGGCGCTGCTGGAGGCCGGGCCGGCAAGTAAGTAAGGCCAGGGCGCTGCCCTGGACCCGCCCTGCGCGCAGAGCGCGCCTTCGGCGCGACGGGGCAGTGGCCCCCTTGACCCCATTCCTTAAAGTAAGGGGTTCCAAGGGCTTGCCCTTGGTGGGGGTCCAGGGGGCAAAGCCCCCTGGTAGGGTCCGGGGCTACGCCCCGGCTATTTAGAAATCCAGATCCGCATAATGCGCCGGCGGCGCCATGCCCGGCACCCGGTCCGCCAGCAACGCCCGGAAACTCGGCCGCGACTTCATCCGCGCATACCATTCCCGCGCCGGCAGGCTGACCTGCCAGTCCACGTCGCCCTGGAAGTCCAGCACCGACAGATGCGCCGCGGCGGCGAAATCGGCCAGTGACACGTGGCTGCCGGCCAGGCATTTGCGCGTCTCGGCCAGCCAGCCGAGATAGTGCAGATGCTCGCGCAGATTGGCATAGCCGGCCCGCAGGGCAGCGGCGTCGGGATGGCCGATGCCGGAAATGCGCTTGATATATTTCTCGCCGTTGAGATTGCGCGTCACCTCGTCGGCGAACTTGCCGTCGAACCAGGCCAGCAGCCGCCGCACCTCCACCCGCTCGGCCAGCGTGTGGCCGAGCAGCGACGACTCGGGATAGGCTTCCTCGACATATTCGCAGATCACGCCGGAATCGGGCACGGCCAGGCCGTTATCCTCCAGCAGCGTCGGCACCGTGGCGGCGGGGTTGAGTTCGAGATAGTCGGGCCGGCGCTCCCACATCTTCTCGACCCGCAGTTCGAACGGCAGGCGCTTTTCGGCCAGCACGAGCCGGACCTTGCGGGAGTACGGACAGAGCGGGAGGTGAAACAGGGTGCGCATGGCGCCGGTTTATCGCACCGCCGGACGGGCGCGCCAACCCGGAACGCCCGCTGCCATGTTCAGGCCCGCAACACCCCGGGAACGGCGTCGCTGAGCCGGTGCGGCAGGTGTTTCACATACTCCTTCGGCACCACCTGCCAGAAGTGACGCTGCTCGCGCCCCCAGTCGAGCAGCAGGCTGCCGGCATAACGGCTGCTGGTTTCGGCCGCATGCCTGGCCACCAGATCGCGCAGCACGCCCGCCCAATAGGAACTGTCAACGCGCTGCCACAGCAGCGTGTCCGGGTTCACGCGCAGATGGAACCGGCCTTCCGGGTCATAGACGAAGGCCATGCCGCCGGTGAAGCCGGCGCCGAAATTGTCGCCGACCGCGCCCAGCACCACGACCACTCCGCCGGTCATGTATTCGCAGCCATTGGAGCCGCAGCCCTCGATCACCGCCGTGGCGCCGGAATTGCGCACCGCGAACCGCTCGCCGGCCTGGCCGGCGGCGAACAGGAACCCGGCGGTCGCCCCGTACAACACGGTGTTGCCGATGATCGTGTTCTGCTGGCTGACCAGGGCGGAAGACGGCGCCGGGCGCACCACGATGGTCGCCCCCGACAGCCCCTTGCCCACATAGTCGTTGGCATCGCCGAACACTTCGAGTTTCAGTCCCTGCACCGCGAAGGCACCGAGCGACTGCCCGGCCGAGCCGTGCAGCCGCACCGTCAGGTGGCCGGGCGGCAGCCCGGCCATGCCGTATTGCCGCACGATGCGCGAGGAAAACCGGGTGCCGATGGCGCGGTCGGTATTGCGGACGGTGTAGTGCAGCTGCATTTTCTCGCCGCGCCCGAACAGGGCGGCGGCATCGGCGATCATCCGCGCGTCCAGGCTCTCCGGCACCTCGGTGCGTCCGTGCTGCGTGCAGTAGCGCGCATGCGGGCCCGGATCGGCCTGCACCAGCAGCGGGTTGAGGTCGAGATCGTCGAGTCCCGGCGAGCCCCGGCTGACCTGGCGCAGCAGGTCGGTGCGGCCGATCACCTCGGCCAGCGTGCGCGCGCCCAGCGAAGCGAGAATAAGCCGCACGTCCTCGGCGATGAAGCTGAACAGGTTGATGACTTTTTCGGCGGTGCCCTCGAACTTCGCCCGCAACGCCTCATCCTGGGTGCAAACGCCCACCGGGCAGGTGTTGGAATGGCACTGGCGCACCATGATGCAGCCCATCGCCACCAGGCTTGCCGTGCCGATGCCGAACTCCTCGGCGCCGAGCAGGGCGGCGATCACCACGTCGCGGCCGGTCTTGATGCCGCCATCGGTGCGCAGCCGCACCCGGTGGCGCAGCCGGTTGAGCATCAGCACCTGATGCGCCTCCGACAGCCCCATCTCCCAGGGCAGGCCGGCATATTTGATGCTGCTCTGCGGCGAGGCGCCGGTGCCGCCGGAATGGCCGGAGATCAGGATGGCATCCGCCCGCGCCTTCGCCACGCCCGCCGCCACCGTGCCGATGCCGCTGCGCGACACCAGCTTCACGCAGACCGTCGCGTCCGGGTTGATCTGCTTGAGGTCGTAGATGAGCTGGGCGAGATCCTCGATCGAGTAGATGTCGTGATGCGGCGGCGGGCTGATCAGGGTAACGCCGGGCGTGGCGTGGCGCAGCCGGCCGATCAGCTCCGTCACCTTGAAGCCGGGCAGCTGCCCGCCCTCACCCGGCTTGGCGCCCTGCGCCACCTTGATTTCGATCTCGCGGCAGGCATTCAGGTATTCGGCGGTCACGCCGAACCGGCCGGAGGCGATCTGCTTGATGGCGGAGGAGGCATTGTCGCCGTTCGGCCGCGGCCTGGCGCGGGCCGGATCCTCGCCGCCCTCGCCCGAATCGCTGCGCGCGCCGATCCGGTTCATGGCGATCGACAGCGTCTCGTGCGCTTCCGGGCTGAGCGCGCCCAGCGAAATGCCGGGGGCGAGCAGCCGCTTGCGGATTTCGGTAATGCTCTCGACCGCATCGACCGAAACCGGCTTCAGGCCATCGGTGCGAAAATCCAGCAGATCGCGCAGCGCCACCGGGGGCAGCCGGCGCACGGCTTCCGCATAGCGGCGATAGACGGAAAAACTGTCGGTGGCCACCGCTTCCTGAAGCAGGTGGATCAGCGTGCCGCCGAAAGCGTGCGTCTCGCCGCGCTGACGCAGCTTGTACAGCCCGCCGACCGGCAGCGTCACCGGGTCGGACCGCCACGCCAGGCGGTGCTGCGCCAGCGCCCGCTGGGCGATGCCGGACAGGCCCATCCCGGAAATGCGCGACGGCATGCCGGGAAAGAACTCCCCGACGAGCTGGCGGGACAGCCCGATCGCCTCGAAATTATATCCGCCCCGATAGGAGGACAGCACGGATATGCCCATCTTGGACATGATCTTGAGCAGCCCCTTGTCGGCGGCTTTCTTGAAGCGGCCGACCGCCTCCTTCAGAGTCATCTCACCGAACAGGCCGCGGCGGTGGCGGTCGGCGATGCTCTCCTGCGCCAGATAGGCGTTGACCGTGGTGGCGCCGACGCCGATCAGCACGGCGAAACCCTGCACGTCCAGGCACTCGGCGGCGCGCACGTTCAGGCTGGTAAAGGTACGCAACGACTGGCGCACCAGATGCGTATGCACGCCGCCGGCGGCCAGGATCATCGGAATGGCGGCGCGCGCCGCATCGCCCGCCTCGTCGGTGAGAATCACGTGCTTGCAGCCGCTGCGCACGCCTTCCTCGGCCTCGCGGCGGATGCGCGCCAGCGCCGCGCGCAGCCCTGCCTCGCCCTCCGCGACCGGAAACGTACACTCCACCACGCAGGCGGCATCGCCCATATGGGCGCGCATCGCCTCGAATTCGGCGGTGGACAGCACCGGACTTTCCAGCTGCAGCAGGTCGAACTGGCTGGCATCCTCGTCCAGCACGTTGCCCAGATTGCCCAGCCGGGTCGTCAGCGTCATCACCCGCGCCTCGCGCAGGCTGTCAATCGGCGGGTTGGTGACCTGGCTGAAATTCTGCCGGAAATAATGGTGCAGGCCGCGATAGGTGCCGGACAGCACGGCGATGGGCGTGTCGTCGCCCATGCTGCCCACCGCCTCCTGTGCGTCCTCCACCATCGGGTGCAGGATGGTCTCCAGCTCCTCCAGCGTCACCCCGGCGGCGAGCTGGCGGCGGCGCAGCGCCTCGCCCTGCCAGCGCACCGGCTCGGGCGTATCGGTCTGCACGATGTGGTCGATCTGGCGGATGCGCCGGGCCCAGGCGCCGTAGGGATGGCGGGCGGACAGCATGTCCTTCAGCGCCTCGTCGGCGAAGAAGCGCGCCGTATCGAGATCGACGGCGATCGTCTGCCCCGGCCCCACCCGGCCCTTTTCCACGATGTCGGCCTCATCGAACGGCACCATGCCGGCCTCCGAGCCGACGATCAGCATGGCGTGGCGGGTCACGGTGGTGCGCAGCGGCCGCAGCCCGTTGCGGTCGAGGCCGGCGATCGCCCAGCGCCCGTCGGTGGCGGCGATCGCCGCCGGCCCGTCCCACGGCTCCATCACCGCGTTGCAATAGAGGAACATGTCGCGGTGCGCCGGTTTCATCGTGGCGTCCTGGCCGATGCTGGCCGGGATCAGCATCGCCTTGGCCATCGGCGCGTCGCGGCCGGCGCGCACCAGCACCTCGAAGACAGCGTCGAGCGTGGCGGTATCCGACCCGCCGGCCTGCACCACCGGCTTGATATCCTCCATCCACGCATCGAGGGCGGCATCGGCCAGCCGCGTCTCGTGGCTGCGCATCCAGTTGATGTTGCCCGACAGCGTGTTGATCTCGCCGTTATGGGCGAGCATGCGGAAGGGCTGCGCCAGCCGCCAGGTCGGGAAGGTGTTCGTGCTGTAGCGCTGATGGTAGATGGCGAACCGGCTGACGAACCGGTCATCGGTCAGGTCGGGATAGAAATCGGCCAGATTCTCGGCCAGGAACATGCCCTTGTAGATGATCGACCGGCACGACAGCGAACAGAAATACAGATCGGGGATCTGCGCCGCGATCGCCTGTTTCTCGATCCGCCGGCGGATCACATACAGGTCGCGTTCGAATCCTGCATCGCCGGATGGCCCGTCACCGGCGCCGTCCCGGCCGGCACGCGGGTCGAAAATCATGATCTGCTCGATCTCGGGGCGCGTCGCATTGGCCTTCTCGCCGATGCACGCCACATTGATCGGCACCTGCCGCCAGCCATAGATGGCGTAGCCGAAATTCAGGATCTCGGTTTCGACGATCTGCCGGCAGCGTTCCTGCGCGCCCAGATCGGTCTTGGGCAGGAAGACCTGACCGACGGCGATCGGCCCGGGGCGCAGCGTGTCGCCGCCGCGCCGCACGGCCTCGGCAAAGAAATCCTGCGGGATCTCGACATGGATGCCGGCGCCGTCGCCGGTCTTGCCGTCGGCATCGACCGCGCCGCGGTGCCAGACCGCGCGCAGCGCGTCGATGCCGGCCTGCACCACGTCGCGGCGGCGGCGCCCGTCGAGTGCCGCGATCAGGCCGACGCCGCAGGCATCGTGCTCCTGCGCCGGGTCATAGGTGCCGGACAGCGCCACTTCGTTGCGCTGCCAGGCGACGACGAAATCGCCCCCCGCCGGACCGGCTCCGGCGGGACTGGTTTCGGCGTCAGGGGGCATTTTTCTTCGCGGCGTCCTCGGGCAGCGTCAGGCCGCGCTCGCGCAGCGCATCGGCGTGGGTCTGGATGGTCTGCTGAAAGATGCCCTGTACCCAGGCGCCGCCATCCTTGGCCACCTGCTGGCCGATCGCCGGGGCGGTCTTGAGCAGCTTTTCACCCAGCGGCGTGCCGTAGAAATTGCGCAGGCCGTGCAGCTCCTCGACGGTGAAGCTGCTCGCCCAGTGATCGACGATATCGTCGCCGAGTTCCTTGGCGTGCGACACGAAGTCCGGCATCAGCAGTTCGTCCACGATGGGCTGCACCTGTTCGGGCGGCTTGCTGCTGCTGCGGGCCAGGCCCAGGATGATCTGGTTGCGCACATTGCCCAGGATGCCGTTGACCTGGTTGGTGAACTGCAGCTTCTCGTTGAGCTCCAGCGCGGCCTTGCGCGCCGCCTCGCTGGGCTTGGCCGGGGCGGGCTGGGCGGCGGCCGGCTGGGCGGCGGCCGGCTTGGCGGCCGGCGCGGGGCTGGCCGCCGGCTGGGCGGCGGCACCGAGCGGCAGCAGCAGACAGGCGGCGGCGAGGGGGATCAGGCGCATGGCGGTCACTCCGCGGCGACCGCCGCTTCGGCGATCTGCTGCATATAGGTGTGGATCTGTGCGGCGGCGTCACGGCCGTCGCGGATGGCCCATACCACAAGAGACGCGCCGCGCACGATGTCGCCGGCGGCGAAAACGCCGGGCAGGCTGGTCATGAAGCTGACCGGGTCGATCGCCAGCGTGCCCCGGCGCGTCACCGCCAGCGCCGGCTCGCCGAAGGCCACCGGCAGATCTTCGGCATCGAAGCCGAGCGCGGTGATCACCAGGCTCGCCGGCAGGGTGAAATGGCTGCCCTCGACCGGCTCCACGCCCTGCCGGCCGGAAGCATCGGGCTGGCCGAGTTGCATGCGCACCGCGCGCACGCCCGTGACCGCCATATCGCCCAGAAACGCCTCCGGGGCCGAGAGCCACCGGAACGCGACCCCTTCCTCCTCGGCGTTCGCCACCTCGCGCAGAGAGCCGGGCATGTTGGCGCGGTCGCGGCGGTACAGGCAGGTCACCGAGCGCGCGCCCTGGCGCACCGCGGTGCGCACGCAGTCCATGGCGGTGTCGCCGCCGCCGATCACCAACACCTCACGGCCGGCGGCGTCCAGCGCACCGGACTCGAATTCCGCCACCCTGTCGCCCAGCAAGCGGCGGTTGGCGGCGGTCAGGTAGCCAAGCGCCGGCACGATGCCGGCCAGCCCGGCGCCCGGCCCGCCCAGCGCACGCGCGCGGTAGACACCGGTGGCGAGCAGCACGGCGCCATGCCGCGCCCGCAGGTCCGCCAGCGTCAGGTCGCGGCCGATGTCGGTGCCGGGATGAAACACGATGCCGGCCTGTTCCAGCAGGCGCTGGCGGCGCTGCACCAGGCGCTTTTCCAGCTTGAAGTCCGGGATGCCATAGATCATCAGCCCGCCGACGCGGTCGTAGCGGTCATAGACATGCACCGCATAGCCGTGCCGGCGCAGCTCCCCGGCCGCCGCGAGCCCGCCCGGCCCGGCGCCGACAATGCCCACGGACATCCCATTCTCGGCGCGCGGCAATGGCGGCGTCACCCAGCCGCGATCGAACGCGGTGTCGGTGATGAAGCGCTCGACCGCCCCGATGGTGACGCTGTCGAAGCCCTTCTCGATGACGCAGTTGCCCTCGCACAGCCTGTCCTGCGGGCAGATGCGGCCGCAGATCTCCGGAAAGCTGTTGGTGGCGCTGCTGACCTCGTAGGCCTCCTCAAGGCGCCCCTCGGCGGCGAGCTTCAGCCAGTCGGGGATGTTGTTCTGCAGCGGACAATGCAGCTGGCAGAACGGCACGCCGCACTGGCTGCAGCGGCTGGCCTGCGCGCGCGCGCGGGCGGCGTCGAATTCGGTATAAATTTCGCGGAAATCGGCGCGGCGGGCGGTCCCCTCGCGCTTGTCGGGCGTCTGCTGCGGCACGCGGACGAACTGGAGCATGGGAGTGCTCATGCCGGTTTCCTCGCGGGCGCCGCCGCGGGGACCGGCGCGCTCGTCATTCCCTATACGGCCGTTCGGCGCGGCGGGCGAGCGAAAAACAGCGATTAAGACAGTCTTTATGTCCTATTTGCCCCGCAAGCTTCTGTCGCCCGATTGTTCATCTCATTCGTCACAACCAGATAGGGCCGAATCGGCCTTATAGCCCTGCCCGCGCCCCCCGGTCTTCGCCGCCCGACCGGAACCGCCGCAAATAGGCCGGCACCACCAGTTCGACCGGCGTCGGCAGGATGCCCAGCTCCGCCAGCCCCGCCGCCCCCGGCGACACCACGTTGTCACGCCCGAGCATGCTCAGCTGGTCGCGGGTGAGCAGCTTGCCCGGCAGCCGTTCCAGCACGCTGGCCTGCAGCCACGCCACCCCCGGCGGCACCTCGACCAGCGGGCGCTTGCGCTGCGTCTCGCGCAGAATCCAGACCAGCAGATCCCGGAAGCTGAACACCTCCGGCCCGCCAAGTTCATAAATCCGGCCCGCCGCATCCGGGCGGGCCAGCGCGGCGAGCACCGCATCGGCCACGTCGCCCACATAGACCGGCTGGAAGCGGGTGGCGCCGCAGATCACCGGCATGAAGGGCAGCGACTGTGCCATGGTGCCGAACCGGTTGAAAAACTGGTCGTCGGGACCGAACACGATGGAGGGCCGCAGCACGGTGGCCGCGGGGAAGGCGGCGAACACCGCCGCCTCGCCCTCGGCCTTGGCGCGGCCATAGCCGCTCGGGCTGGCCGGGTCGGCGCCGATCGCCGACAGATGCACCAGGCCGGTCACGCCGGCGGCGGCGGCCTCCCGCGCCACGGTGCCGGCGCCGACCGCCATGACGCGATGGAAATCGCCGGGCTGGCGTTCGGCCAGGATGCCGACCAGATTGACCGCCACGCCGGCGCCCTCGACCGCGCGCGCGACGGCATCGGGGCTGGTCACCGGCACGCGCAACGGCACGATCTGGCCGACCGTGCCCAGCGGCCGCAGCGCCGCCGCCGCCGCGGTATCGCGCACCGCCACGCGCACCACGTAGCCCTGGCGGGCCAGCAACTGCACGACCTGGCGGCCGATGAAGCCCGAGCCGCCGAACACCGCCGCGACCTTGCGCGTCACAACCGCCATGGCTTCCTCGCCCGTTCCTGCAACGGGTATTTTCATAGGCGCGCACCTAGCCGGCCTCAAGCGGCGACGGCCGGGCAGACGGGCGCCGTAAAGTTTCCCGACTCAGCCCGCCGGAGCCTGAACCCGCCCGATCCGGTCCGGCGGCAATTTTTCTGCTGATAGAACAACAGCTTCGGCGGCTGACCGGCATACGCCAATGGGCTTTCCGGCGCCCGGGCCCGGACGCTTCTGTCGGAAAACTTTACAACGCTGGGCGACCGGCGCAGACCGTGCCGGCCCAGCCGGACCTGGTTTTTTGCCGATATAACAATGGATTATCTGAAAGGAACGGGTCGCCGGCAGGGTCGTGCCCCTGTCGGAATACTTTACACTCCCCCGGGACGGAAGCTTTCGAGGATCTACAACCTCTTGTTATGTCAGGCTTCGCTGCCGTGGCACGTCGATTGCTTAATAGCCGTGGCACGCCTGCTGCCGAACGTGGGCTGCGTTCGGTTTCACATAACGCGACAGGAGCAATGAAATGCGTATGACTGGTACCCTGACGGCCATCGGCGGCGCGGCGCTCGCCATCGGCCTGACACTGACGGCGGCCCCCGCGAAGGCGCAGATCGTCGGCAGCTTCCCGGCGGCCCTTATCACCGTGGGTTCGAACGACGGCGCCCTGAACAACCCCGTCACCGTGCTGACCTCGGCATTCGCGCTCACCACCAGCGACGGAACCGGCGGCTTCTCCCCCGTCGGAGCCGGCACCTTTTTCACTCCGTCCTCTCTCGACGTCACCGATGTTGCCGCGTACAGCTGGACCGGCTCGTTCGGCACGTTCCAGGCGGGCGCCGGCTCGTACGTTATTCTTGCAACGCCGAGCGTCCTGGACGTGTATCTCCAGGGCATCTTCACCCCGTCGGGCATTCTTTCCGGCGCCGGCGGGAACACCGCCAGCGAGTATCTTGACTACACCCGCAACGGCAACCCTGCCGGCGGCTTCTCCTTCAGCGGCAGCTTCACGTTCGAGACCCCGGCGCATTCGCCGACCCCGTCGCCGGAGCCGATGACGCTCGCCCTGCTCGGCACCGCGCTGGTCGGCCTCGGCGCCGTCCGCCGCCGCGTCTGATCACGACTGTCGGAAAATTTTACGGCTACAAGGGGGCAGCACCGGCCGGTGCTGCCCTTTTGTTTCCCGACCAACTCAGCTGCCGCCAGGCAACGCCGCCCCGGTGCCGCTTTTGCCAGTTGACGCCCCGGTGAGCGGGGTCTAAATCGCCCGCCTCCCGCTGACCCGACCGGTCCGGGACGCACCTGCCCAGGTGGCGGAATTGGTAGACGCGCAGGTTTCAGGTACCTGTGGCCGCAAGGTCGTGGAAGTTCGAGTCTTCTCCTGGGCACCATAGGCTGACAGACGGGTCCAGGGGCTAAGCCCCTGGTGGGGGTCCGGGGCAACGCCCCGGCACGGTTATGCCCCATACCTATCGAACCGCAAACCGCCGCGCCGACCGCTGCCGCTCCAGCCGCGCCGCAAACTGTGCCAGCGCCACGCTGCCGGTGCCGATCAGCAGCACGTCCAACGCGGCGAATCCCACCCCCTGCGCCGGCACCAGCCGGAACACCGCGGAAGCGCCCCACGACAGGAACAGCCCGAGGCAGAACACCTCCAGGCTGTACTGCCCGATCCGCGCCAGCGCCCGCGGCACGAGGCGGTGCATCCAGGGCGCGTCGCGCGGCACCAGGGCGGCCACCGCATAGGCCAGGGCCAGAGCGTGCAGCAGCCGCGGCAAGGCCAGATTCTCCTTGCCCTCGATCCAGTAGAGTTCCCCGAACGGCGCCGGCCAGGGAACAAAACCGTACCAGGTCAGCCGCATGACCAACCCCGCCGCCAGCACGGCGAAGGCGGCCCACAGCCCCGCTCGCGCGGCCGGCCCGCGGAACGGCAGCGACTCGCCGGACAGCAGCGTCCGCCGCCCCAACCAGGCGCCGGTCAGGAACAGAATCTGCCAGGCGAACGGGTTGAACTGAATGCGCCCGCCCGGCTCCAGGCTGGGCATCGCCAGGCCGAACGCCCAGACCGCGGCATAGCACGCCACCGGCAGCGCCATCGCCGCTCCGCCCCAGCGCCGCAGCGCCGCCATGAAGCCCGGCAGCAGCAACATGCACCAGATGAATACCGGCAGGATGCCCATGAACTCGGGCTGATAGAGCATGCTCAGCACGCCGGGCAGCGCGCGCACCGGATCGCCGGGCAGGAAAGCCCAGCCCAGGCGTTCCGCCTCGCCAGGCAGGATCGTCGCCCCGGCCGCCGCCACCATCGCGCCGAACAGCATCACGACCAGCAGGTGCATCCGGTACAACCGCCGCGTGCGCCACAGCAGGTCCAAAGTTCCGGCCCGCCAGCCGCCCTGCGCCGCACGGCGGGCGAACACGCTGCCCAGGGTGAAACCGGAGAGGAACACGAACAGTTCGGAACTGTCGGAAAAACCCCAGGCCGCGTGGATCATCCAGCCGCCGATGAAGGTGCCGCCGGCATGGGTGGCGAAGATGGAAAGCTGAAGCCAGCCCCGGACAATGTCCAGGCGCTGGTCGCGCGGCGGCCGGGCAGGAATGTCGTGCATGCGGCGTTCGTGGCAAGCTTGGGGGCGCTCTGGCAAGGAAAGGTTGGCGCGCTGCCCCAAACCCCGCCCCGCGCGGAGCGCGCCTTCGGCACGACGGGCTTTGCCCCCCTGGACCCCCACCAAGGGCAAGCCCGTGGAACCCAATTAATTTCCTGATTACCCCCTTTCCTCAGCCAATTTGCCTGAACGGTAAAGTTTCATCTGGCTCATCCGTAAACGTCGGCCAGCTTGAGCAGCCGGTAGGGCATCGGCGGGGTGCGCACGGCAGCCCAGGT
>Ga0326727_10018701_pt1 | contig 14091 bp, 9 predicted proteins | sample MB2enrmetagenome_FD_207643 | JGI IMG/M metagenome (GOLD analysis project Ga0326727, IMG submission 207643) | Lab enriched peat soil microbial communities from McLean, Ithaca, NY, United States - MB29MY | ecosystem: Environmental > Terrestrial > Soil > Wetlands > Peat | place: USA: New York...
AGTCATTAGCTGCCCGCTCGTATAGCCGGGGCCGTTGAGGGTCGCGATATAGGGCCAGATTTTGTTCATTTCGGCGACTTTCAGATAAAACAGGTCGAGGAGTTCCTGCGCGCCCTCGTGCGTTATTCTGCCCGCGGCGATATCGGCTTCATAGTAACTGCCCAGGTACTGATCGACGCGCCCGAAACTGATGCCGTGCTGCTGGGCGTCCAGACACAAGCCGATCTGGTAGAGGAACATGCACTGGATCGCGTCATGGAATGTGCGGCATGGATTGACCATGATCCAGTCCAGAGAATCGGCCATCTCCTGAAGCTCTTTTTTGCGCGCGGGATTGCTCTCCTGCAACGCATGCTTCTTGCATTCCCTTGCGTATCTCTTTGTCAGGGTGATCATGCCGTCGCACACAAGAGTGACTGCACGATAAAAATTGTATTTTGAGACGCTCTCCCCGAACATGACCCCTTCAAGCTCGTCCATTTTTGTTTGAGCTTCCGCCCGGATGGCATTAAAGCCTTTATGCATTGCTTTTTCAAAATTGGCGACGAAATGGCCGACTGGAGCTGTGCAGGTGTCCTTGGTGGGGAAGTAAGTGACTCCGCTCCCGGCCGCATTGAAATAGCCGAGCGGGATATATTCGTCCACCTTTGCGCTCAGGCACTCCTTGCGCCAGAATTCGCCGGTGCTCAGGACATACGCGGCATCGTTTTCATCAATATCATAGGGATCGGTGTCTCTCAGCGGAATCGAGCCCGCCTCGAGCTCGTCCATGAACCAGCCGAAAGAGGTTTCCGGGTAGAGTGCGCAAGCCCTGTATTTTGAGGCCTGCCAGCCGACAATGACCTCATCCTCGTTGATAAGAACAGGAATTCTCTCACAAATATTCTTAAAATTTTTTGCTCTTTTCAGGATGCCCTGCAACTGAGGATTTTCTTTATAGAATTCGGTCACGATTTTATATCGAGCGATACAGATGCTGGGTCTTGTTGTACGGTATTTTTCGCGCAATTTCGCGACGCGGTCAGTAACAGGGCTCAATTTGTACATTTGCCTCCTCCTGAATCCTTAAAACCGGCAGGAATATTATAGATCCATCGGTATGAATTCGTCGTGAGATTCTTTTTATTCATGGGGCAAAAACAAGCCACGGATTTCCCGGAGTACACGGATGAGGCATTAGTATTATAATCGGCGGATAACACAAGCACGCGGGTTCGGTGAGCTTTTCTCTGGAGGAATTCCAGGATCAGACGAGCACTTCAGTCGGCAGCATTTTTCATTTCAATTTGGATGATCGTGTGAGGCAGCAATACTTTGGCGAACGCTCAAACGAGCGCAACTCCGTGCAAATGCGAGGACCTCAAGGGGCTGGTGGATCAATATTTTCAAGCGCTCGAAATGCATAACGCTTCGAGCCTGTTTTTGGCTTCGAACGTAAAGTCCACGGAAAACGGCGTCGAACTGGCCGTGGGGGCAGGATTCTGGCAGGCGCGGGAAAGCCTCTGCTCCGACGCGGTTTGGTCGATACCCTGAAACGCGGGACGCACACGCAGGCGGTCATGCAGGAAAACGGCAGGCCGATCCTTTAAGGATTCCGGCTTGAAGTCGACAATGCGAAGATCAGCGGGATCGAAAGCATTATCGCTCGCGAAAAAGAGTTTGCTTTCAAAGTGGACGGTGTTCTGACAACGAAGGATCAAGACTGGGAAACCATCCTTCCTCCTGAACAACGCAGCTCGCGCCTGTCCATGATTGCTGCCGCTGATGACTATTTTGACATGTTCACTAAGGAACCATACGTCCGGACTCCTTTCGCAAGCCGTTGCGACCGCGGGAGGACCGTTTGCAGGAAAAGATTATATCCCGCACGATTGTTCACCCAAGGGGCTCGTCATAACCACTCATGGGAAGAGGCGGTTCCTGGTCGATACGGAGACTGGGATCGTCGTAGCCTACGGACGGATGGCCACTGATCATAACCATGCCTGAGTTTGGCGAACGTTTATCGATCTCCTCGGCCAAGTTCGTTACGTCGAGCCCCAGCAACATCCAGTCTACGATGATCACAGCGAAGGATTTTTCGGAAGCGAGTTTGATGCCCTCCCGAGGGTTTGGCATGGACGTGACTTCGAAGCCCTGGGTCTTGAATGTTTTGCTGCAGACTTCAGAGCAATTTCATCATCATCAATAAACAAATTTTTTCAGACATACCGCGACCCTTTAGCCACCCGAATTCGGAATGGGGCAGGCGGTTCTTGTCGTGCTTTTGCCTTTATTGGGGCTTTCTCCAAAATCTTTCTGACCGGCGAAAGGGGATAGAAATCAGAATCCATCTTAATCGACTGCGGTTCCGATTTCCGATCGCGAGCCCTGACTTCGCTTCTTTCAAGCCGATTTGCAAGAGCTTAGTTCTTCCGGTTCCTGGACAGCTTTCCTCTTAGCCTCGATATGCTGCTTGAGCCTGCCCCAGGTTGGAAGAAAAATCTCCTCCGGCATGAGCTGCAGATCAGGTGAAATCTGAGGCTTGAAATCCATGTTTGCCAGAATGTCTTTCTCCAGATCGATGCCCGGAGCTATTTCGATCAGGGTGAGCTTTCCGTCAATGAGCTTGAAGACCCCGCGTTCGGTGACATAGAGGATAGGCTTGTTTGCCTTGGCTGCATACTTCCCGCTGAATGTGATCTGTTCCACCTGGTCGATGAATTTCCTTTGCTTGCCTTCCTTGAGGATCTGTACCTTCCCGTCGATGGCAGTGACTTTGAGATCGCCGGTCGTGAATGTGCCGCAGTAGACGACCTTTTTTGAAGCGGTCGTAATGTTGATAAATCCGCCGCACCCGATCGGCCTTCCCTTAAATTTGCTCACATTCACGTTGCCGTACTTGTCGATTTCCCCCATTCCGAGGAAGGCCTGATCGATCCCGCCGCCATCATACCAGTCGAACATGTTCGGATGACAGACGAATGCTTCGGCGTTATAGCTCATCCCGAAATTGGGCCAACCCGCAGGGACGCCGCCGACACCGCCAACCTCTGTTGTAAGCGTCAGCATGTCCGTCACCCCTTCGTGGGCTGCCACAGTCGCGAGCCTGTCGGGGATCCCGATGCCCAGATTGACCACGGAGTTTTCAGTGAGTTCCATGGAAGCGCGGCGCAGGATGAACAACCGTTCGTCGAATGGTAGTTTCGGCAGCGCTCCCAGGGGCATCACAACATCGCCGCTGAATGCGGGTTGATAGTAGATGCCTTCGCTCTGCATATGCCATTCCTGAGGATTCTTCGATACGACGATGTAATCGACGAGAACGCCCGGTACCTGGATTGATTTGGCATGGAGCGTGCCAGCTTTCGCCAGATACTCGACCTGTGCGATGACAATCCCTCCGCAGTTTTTAGCAGCCTGGGCTACCTGGAGGGCTTCAAGATTAGCGCCCTCTCTGTCCATGGATATGTTCCCCCGTTCGTCTGCTCTTGTTCCGCGGATCAGGCCGACGTTGATCGGAAAGGGCTTGTACCAGATGTATTCCTCGCCGTTGAAAGTCACGACTTCATTGAGGTTGGGTTCCTTGCGGGTTAGCTCATTCAGCTTGCCCCCTTCGATGCGCGGGTCGACGAATGTCCCCAGCCCCACTTTGGTGAGGATGCCAGGGCGCTTCGCAGCAATTTCCCTGAGAAGCTGTACGACGACTCCCTGAGGAAAACAGTAAATAAGCATCTTGTTTTCCTGAATCAGCTTTCCGATATTCGGTGATCCGTGCATGTGAGCGCCGATGTAGCGCGTAACCAAGCCTTCGATCCCGAGCGTGTGAGGTCCCTTGTCTTTATGGTTGCCCCCTGCCGATCCCAAGACGAGAGTGAGTCCCTTCGGGTGTCCCGTTTCCTCGTATCTCTTGGCGATTGCCCGAGCAACCTCTTCAGACCAGCCGGCTAAACCTATGATGGGGGCAGCGAGGTTAACGTTGTCCGGAATCAAGGCCGCAGCCTCTTCAACGCTGATTACCTTGGACCCGCCAGCTTTTGAAGCGTCAGCCATTTCTGTTTCAATCATCGAACTTCTCCCGTACGCAATGGGTAATATGATGTTGGGCTTATCCTGTGATGCCACCCAAGAAGCGCCTTATCCGATCTATTGCACACCCTCAAATCCACCTCAGAGGCATGCCCTGCAGCGTAACTGGACGTTATTCCATCTCAAAAGAACTCACTGCTCCCGTAAGGGACTGCGGCTGGGTGTGCGAGAACACCTGCCGCATCATTCATTTGCACGAACCAGGACAATGGGTTTCTCAGCCTTTTCCCATTTGCTCATCTCTTTGTACCACGTACTCCACTTTGTTCGCAATCTCTATCATTAGCATGCCTACTTGGCTTCCGATAACCCATGAGATGGGGATGGCGGACCGACCGCTCCAAGGATGGGAATCGGCCTCGAAGCGTCAGGCGTTTTTGATGGCTATATCGCCGGCGGACTTAAAGCGAGATGTGCGGCTCGTTCTCGTAGGCTAAGCCGATGAGGCAAAGATAATGGAGGACATCGGAAAATGGCGCCTTTAGGGAATTTAGCCGTTCGGGGTCCTTGATGGCCCCTTAACCTGAAAACACAGTTCGCCCGCCCCCTCCGGAAAACCGGTTCCGAACCGGTCCTCGTCATCTTTCACCTCGAGGCGGATCTTTTTGCTGGAGAAGAAAACGAGAGGTTTGGTTTCAAAGTTGCTCTTAATGCCGAGTTGCCGGTCGAATTCGTGGTCCTGGACCCCCAGCAACTCTTTCAGACCGCTGAACAGATTCTCTCGGCAAATAGTGAACCGGAACCCGTCCACATTAGCGCATTGAGTTCTCATTCGAGTGTAAACTACGTAGCCCTTGCCGCTAGAAACGGTAGAGGTGTCGAGCGTTACGGTCCATTCTCCAACGCGCACCAGCACCTTATTGCCGCGCCAGAAGCCATCCTTGATGAACTACGCGCCGATCTCATTGCAGAGTTGCTGGCAGGCTTCGGTCTGGCTGGGACCAAACCCTTTCCTGAGGACTACCCATCTCCGTTCCTAAGAATTCGGAGGCGTTATTTAACGCGGATTTTCGCGGAGACTCGCGCAACGACCGGTGCCGTTCCGTGAAAATCCGCGGGAAATTAGTGACTTCTTATTTATTTAAAAACTGCGTGCGTTCGGTCTCGAGAATGTTGACGTGATCTTCTTCTTCCGCTGCCAGCTCGCGATAGAGCTCTTTATGAGGTCCGGGCGGTAAGGCATTCGCGTGAGCCAGAAATCGATTCCTGGTCCGTCGCTCCATCGCTATGGCCTTGTTATAAACCTGCAGAATGTGTCCCTCGCTACTTTTAAAATCGATTCCGTGAAAAATGAACCCGAAAACGATATTTTCTTCCTTCTCGGGCAAATGCCGCAAATCGTGGCCGAAATGCAGATGGTATTTCTCCTCGAGCTCATCGAGGTGGTCTTTCTCCTTCTGAAAGAGCTCTTCAAGGACCGCGCGCAGCGTTTCATCCTTTGCCTTCTGCGCCGCCAGCCTGTAGAAATGGTACATGTCGACTTCAAATTGGACGGCCTCCTGTACGATTGCGACCAGTTCAGGACTCGCGCCAGTGTATCCCTCGAGCAGTTCATTTTCGCCGCCGCACAGAAAACAGCGGCCGTAAGGAACGACGAAACCGGTGGAGAGTTTCCCGCAGGCCTTGCATTTCCAGGTGTATTTGATATCCGCACAGCAGACACTATCATTGTCGATCGTTTGATGGCATTTAGGACAAGTTGAAGCCATACCACTCCTCCAAAAGTAACCCTGGGGTGACGATCACCCCGATGTCTTCGAGCTTCCTAAATGTATCACACCATCGGGCTTGCCTCCATGCCGCTGAACGTTCATCTGAAAAAATGATGGACTGATCATCACGGGTGACATTTTTTCGGATACAATAGCAGAACAAGCCCGAAGTCCTTGAAGCGGGGAAAGGCAATGATAAAAGAGAAGATCGAACAGGCAGTTGAAATACTGCGCGAAAAGAACATCGATATGTGGCTGACATTCGTTCGGGAGAGTGCAACCATGCCCGATCCGGCGATCGAGATGGTAGTCGGAGGACACTGCACGTGGCAGACGGCATGGATCATTACCAAGAGCGGCGAAACCATCGCGATCGCGGGAAGCCTCGATATCGCGAACATCAAGAAGGCCGGACGCTACAAGACTGTTGTCCCCTATGTGCAAGGAATCGGGAAAGAGCTGCTGGGTGTCATTCGGCGCCTCAACCCGAAAAAGATCGCGATTAACTATTCGCGAGACTCGGTTATGGCGGACGGTCTGACGCACGGCATGTACCTGCAGCTGATGGAATATCTCCGGCACACCCCGTATGAAAAACGTCTTGTTTCTTCAGAGGAGATTTTTTCCGCCCTGCGCGGAAGGAAAACTCCAAGCGAAATCAAAAACATCCAAAAAGCCGTGAATCTGACTCTCGTCATTTATGAGAAAGTGACCGGATTCATCGAACCCGGCAAGACCGAAAGGGATGTCGCGGATTTTATTCTCGCGCAGGTCAGAGAACTCGGAGTGACCCTGGCCTGGGAGCCGGATCACTGTCCGGCCGTGTTCACGGGACCAGAGCACGCTGGCGCGCATTTCGGTCCAACAAAGCGAAGAATTGAGCGTGGGCATGTTCTGAATATCGATTTCGGCGTCAAGGTGAACGGTTATTGCTCCGATCTCCAGCGCACCTGGTATGTTCGGCGAAAAGGTGAAAGAGGTGCTCCCCCAGAAGTAATACGCGGATTCACAGTCATCCGTGATTCCATAAGGCTGGCAGCTGATTTGCTGAGGCCCGGAGCCGTCTCCTGGAAGGTGGATGATGTTGCGCGCTGCTATATCATCAAGAACGGATATCCAGAATTTCCTCACGCGCTTGGTCACCAAGTGGGCCGGGCGGCCCACGACGGCGGGGTCGGATTGATGCCCAGATGGGAGCGTTACGGTTCACTTCCGACGGGCAAAATTGAGGAAGGTCAGGTGTTTACGATCGAACCTCGCCTGCCCATCGAAGGCTACGGTATCGCAACAATAGAGGAAATTGTCTGGGTGACGAGAGACGCAACGAAATTTCTTTCAAGGCCGCAGAAAAGCCTTTTTCTCGTATAGACGTTTGGGGTGCTCAAGCTTGGTTGCGCTTTGGATTAATCAACATAAAAAGCGCAACACGCTGCCGCACTCAAGGGCTAATGAAGACGGACGAGTTTGCTGCCCAACGTGCCGCTCTGTTCATCATAGACTGCAATTTTCAGAATCCGATTTTTTTGTTTCAAGAGAACCGAAGCTGAAAAGGGTATAGCCGTTTTTAAATCCTGAGCGCAAGTCTCATCGCTAAGCTGGCATCCAATGTGCTCTCCACTCGGAACCGAAAATCCTCCCTGTCTCGCTGGCATAAAAAACCGCGACTCGCACCCTGCAACTGTTCCTCCCTTGGAGGTTTTAAATTCAATCGCGGTAGGACTGATCTGTAAGTCTATCTTGACCTGCGGTTTACGGTTTTGATCCTCTTGTTCGGCGGTTGTAACTTTGAATTGGATACCAGGAAAGTCAAGTTCGACAGGGCCGGCTGCCATAATGCTTCGTTCAATGAACAATTGACCGGCTTTATCCGGCGAACGTTTCGAGGCTGGTCGGACAGGTTCGTGTGGTGGCAGGGACGGGCTCACTCCGGAATAGTAGCCACGCCGTGAGACCAATCGGCATCCAGGGTACCGATCTTGTGCCGCCAGTTTTTGGGTCAGAGTGTGAAAGCTCTCTTGCTCACCGGGTGCCGACGGATTAAACCCAAGGATATATTGCATCCGGAAATTACTCCCAACCTTCTATAAGGCAGCCGGAAGCGATGTCGGGGTTTGAACATTCAGCACCGCCCCGCCGGGTGGCCTGCACCAGTTTTCTCACCGTGACGTCGGCGATCCTGCATGTTGGGTCAAGATCTGCCGCCCCCGAGGTCCTGATATCGTATAGAGTCGTGGTGGTTTCAGGCAACTCCGTAATGCAACTCTGTGGTGTGTGCAATTGTCCCAATATGCCCTGATGACAATGACTAGGGACAAGAATAAATAACGATGCGGCCGCACTGGGGTGCTGTGTCCTTAAGAGAAAGTGAACAAGCTTCCGATATCCGAAAGGGTGACAAAACCTGCGACTATGAGTTTTAACCTACAAAAACCGACAAAGTATTCAATCGCAGGTGCCGATATTATATTGCGGAATTTAATGTTCAGCAGGATGCGACAACCTCAAGAATCTACCCTAGCGAGATGAGGGCGATGCATCAGCAAAAAACCGAACGCCTAGAGAGTAACGTTATGGGAAACAGTATTCCCGCTAATGTCCTGCAAATGCTGCAATCATGCCGCACGCTTCCCAACGTCCCTGGCGTGGTTATGGATGTGTTCGATCTTTCGCAGAATCCGGATCTCGGCACCGCCAAAGTCGCAAAAGTGGTCGCCCGCGATCCCGCACTCGTAGCCAAGGTTTTGAAAGTTGCCAACTCCTCATGGTGCGGCGTTTGGCGCGAGGTCACGACTCTGAGCCAGGCGGTTCATCTTTTAGGTATTAATGATACCCTGAGCCTGGCGCTCAGCTTTTCCCTGGTACACGGACTGCAAAAATCTGAGAGCAATACGACATTTGATCATCAGGTGTATTGGCGGCGTTCCGTGATCGCTGCGACAGCCGCATTCTCGATCGGCAAGTTCCTGAAGACAAAAAACAGCGATGAAATGTTTGTGGCCGGGTTACTTCAGGATATCGGGATGCTGGTGCTCAATGAAGCGGTGCGAACGTACGGAAACATCGTCGCAGCCTCCAAGAACAACCATAGGCTGCTGGTCGAAACTGAACGCGAGGAATTGGGCACCGATCACGCTCATGTGGGACGATGGTTTCTGGAAAAGTGGGGCTTGCCGGACCGCCTGATTTCAGCGGTGAGCAGAAGCCACGACCTGGAAGGCGTCACTGAACCATTGGCCAAATCTGTTGGGGTCAGCGGGAACATTGCGGAAATCTGGACTGATCCCGAAACCTCGGCAGCCACTGCAAGGACCGCGGAGGCCTCTCGAAAGTTAATGGACCTCTCACGCGATCAGCTCGACGTGATCCTCGCGAAGACGGCCGCGAACTTGCCCGAAATTGCCGCCAATCTGGAAATTCCTGTCGGCAATGAGATGTTGATCAACGGACTGCTGGACCACGCGCGCGAGGCTATTGCAGATCTGAATATAAGGACGTTGCAGCAGGCTCAGCACTTTGCCGTTCAAGTGCAGCGGGATGCTTTAACTTCGCTGTATAACCGCACCTATTTGAACCAGGCCTTGGAAGCCGAGTTTGACCTAGCCCGAAGCATGGCGCAGCCTTTAACGGTGATTTTTGCTGACATTGACAATTTTAATAAAATCAACGATAGCTATGGCCACCATGCCGGCGATATCGTCCTGAATTCGGTGGCGCACGTGATCCAATCGGTAACCAGAGACTCGGATACCGTGGCGCGCTTTGGCGGCGATGAATTTGTCGTGCTTCTCACCAATACCGGAGAGGAAATGGCTTTCAAGATCGCAGAACGCATCCGCTCATTGGTTGAAGGGCATCCCCACAACACGGGCAACGGCCATAGACTCTATGTGACGGTTTCGGTCGGCTGGGCAACCCTGTCGGCAAAATCGAGCCTTCTCTCGGCGAAGGAGCTGTTGAACTCGGCCGACCGCAGTCTTTATGCTGCGAAAGGCGCTGGCCGCAACTGCGTCGCGCAAGCAGTCTAAAAAATACGAATGACGAATTGAAACCCACGTATTTGGTGTTTTACATCGTCATCCGTAATTCGTCATTTGAAATGTGAAATCGCCAATTATCGCAGACCATCGGCTGGGCCTCATTGCAGCCGGATGCCCCCAAACTTCTTTTCAACGAAATTGACGCGGTGCGCGCCAGACAATGTTTGAGGTGATCAGCAATCGTGCGGAATCCGGACGGTACGACGCGTACTACGAAAAGGTTTGGCCCAGGAGGAACTCTTGGTGCGGTGTAAACGCATTGGCTTCCTTTTCGGAGTCTTTGAGCTTTCAGGCTTTGCTTGCCTATAATAAGCTGATGAATTGAGGCTCTGGTTTTGAGCTTAATAACTCAACTTTAATTGCCTTTAGGTAAACCCCCGGCTTTGCCGGGGAGACTCCCAGAGTTTGACATTTTCGGGAGTCATGTAGAAAGCAAGTCTCCCCACCGTGAACCGCTCAAAGTTACACGGCAAGGAGACTTTTAATGACTGATTATGAGAGCCTAAAGCATACGAGATGGGAATGCAAATACCACGTGATCTTCATACCCAAATGGCGCAAGAAGCGGATCTATGGTCAACTTCGGAAGGATCTGGGATCGGTTCTCAGAGAGCTCGCGCGACATAGGGAAAGCGAGATCGAGGAAGGGCATTTGATAGCAGATCACGTGCACATGCTGGTTTCGATTCCTCCGAAGTATTCGGTTGCACAAGTAGTTGGGTACATAAAAGGGAAGAGCTCGATCCACATTGCACGAACGTATATGGGTAAGCGACAGAACTTTGTGGGACAGAATTTCTGGGCGCGAGGATACTTCGTTTCGACAGTGGGCCGAGACGAAGCTACGGTTCGAGAATACATAAGGAAACAGGAAGTGGAAGACGAGCGGCTGGATCAGCTGCAAATGTTCAAATAACCACCGGCCACCTTGGGTGGCTCGGAATAAACCGCTTTGAGCGGTTCATGGTTTTCAGGCCTCCGGCTTTGCCGGAGGTTTATGACTGCGGATAGGGCAAGCGGTCCCAAGTCCGCAATCCATAAATTCTCAAGCACAGGTTTTCGCGAGCGCAAGGAAGTCTTTCCACAGGAGGACACGCCGGATCTGCGGAAACATGCAGGAATTTCCTTCCATCCACTTGATTGCTTTGGCGATCTCCCGTTGGCAGATCGATGTCCTGTGGTTGCAAGGCATCCCTGGGCGGCTGTATTTGTGTAGTGTTGGCAGGGCGCGTTTATCCGTAAGCTGACCCAATGTTCACACAGCCATGTTCCGATCGTGCAGAATGCACTCCTCACAATCGACGAGTGCGATCAGCCCTTCGACCCTGTCGCCCCTAAATTGCACCATGGCTTTGTGCAAGGTGCCTATCAACCCTATGCCGATCATGCCTCGAGAAAAGCGAATCCCAGGATAAACAGTCCGCGACCATCCCCAGGAAGATTTGCATATACGTACTCAATTGGACCCACTCAATACGCACTTTATCCCAATCCAATAAGTTCCCAAGCGCCGGTTTTAGTTTATTTACCCCCGGGAAAATAGTGTGTTATCGTCTCGCCCATATCGGGCAATTTTTGTGCAACTGCTTAAACCCTATGCCGGGAGGGAACTCATGAGGATCCGCTACCTGCCATTGCTTGTCGTTGGATTGTTCGCACTGTTTCTGGGCAGCTGTGGTAGAACCGCGAAGCTCGGGAAAGACCCCGTCGAGAAAGTCATCGCCGCCATGACCCTCGAGGAGAAAGCTTATTTTGTGACCGGTACGGGCATGCAGATATCAGGCCGGGATAACCAAAAAGAAGTTCGGGATCCGGGATCTCCGGGTGTCGGGCGCACACAAATGCTTGTGCCGGGAGCCGCCGGAACCACTTATGCGATAGCGAGACTGGGGATTCCAGCAATGGTAATGGCGGATGGGCCCGCGGGCCTGCGCATCAGTCCAACACGCGAGAATGACAAGGCCTTCTACTACTGTACTGCATTTCCTGTTTCGACGCTGCTAGCGTCCACATGGGATCCGGAACTCGCTAACAAGGTGGGCCAAGCCATGGGCAACGAGGTGCTGGAATACGGGGTGGACGTGCTGCTGGGTCCCGCAATGAATATTCACCGAAATCCGCTTTGCGGCAGAAATTTCGAGTATTATTCCGAGGATCCTCTGATTGCCGGGAAGATCGCGGCTTCCGTCATCAACGGTGTCGAATCGCAGGGGGTGGGGACCTCTATTAAGCATTTCGCCGCGAACAATACTGAAACCAACAGAAATGCATTGGATACTCTCGTGAGCGAACGGGCGCTGCGTGAAATTTATTTGGAGGGCTTTCGTATTGCTGTCGAGGACGCGCAGCCGTGGACCGTGATGTCCTCCTATAATCTGATCAATGGCGTACCGGCTTCCGAAAACCATGATCTTTTGACAAAGGTGCTTCGCGACGACTGGGGTTTCAGGGGATTCGTCATGACCGACTGGTTTGGCGGAAAAGATGCGCCGGCGCAGGTTGTGGCCGGGAACGATCTGCTAATGCCAGGGACAATTACGCAGGCAAATGCGATACTTAAAGCTGTCCGGGAGAAGAGACTGGATGAGGTGCAATTGGACCGAAATATCAAGAGAGTTCTCAATGTGCTGGTGCAAACGCCGCGGTTTAAAGGCCACAAGCCTTCCAATAAGCCCGATCTAAAATCTCATGCTGAGGTGGCACGCTTGGCCGCAGCCGAAGGGATGGTATTGCTGAAGAACAGCCATAGCGTTCTGCCTTTGGGGCCGGGTAAGAAGTTGGCGACCTTTGGAAACGCATCCTATGACACCATCACCGGAGGCACTGGCAGCGGCGATGTCAATGAGGGCTACAACGTTTCTTTGGTGCAAGGCTTGATAAATGCCGGGTACTCTGTCGATGAAGGACTGCGAAGGCTGTACGGCGGCTATCTCCAGAAAGCGAAAGAACAGCGCCCGCAAGCTCAGGAGTTCATGCCGCAAACCCCGATTGCCGAAATGTCCATAAGTCCGGCACAGGTGGCGATGCTGGCAGAGGCCATGGATGTAGCTTTAATAACGATTGGAAGAAGGTCGGGTGAATTCTTTGACCGGAAGGTGGATGGCGACTTCAACCTTGCTGCGAAAGAGACCGACTTGATCAAGGTCGTAACCAATGCCTTCCGGGCCAGGGGCAAAAGCGCGATCGTGGTACTCAACATTGGGGGAGTGATCGAAACTGAGAGCTGGAGAAAAGTGCCGGATGCCATTTTGCTCGCCTGGCAGGCGGGACAGGAGGGCGGGAACGCGATCGCCGATGTGATCAGCGGAAAGGTGAATCCTTCGGGCAAGCTCGCCTCGACCTTCCCGATCCGGTATGAACATGTTCCTTCATCCAGAAACTTTCCTGGTGTTGTCGTCGCGGCCGGCAACGGGAGCAGCACACCGGAGCTGACGGATGGCCTCAGCGCATTCTTTAACCCAAAACCATCTCGGATCACCTACGAAGAAGGGATCTATGTGGGGTACCGATATTATGAAACCTTTGGTATAAAACCTGCATACGAATTCGGATATGGCCTGTCCTACACCTCTTTCGAATACGGCAAGCTCTCCCTGAATTCGCAGACCTTCTCCGGGGAAATTACCGCCACGTTGAATGTGAAGAATGCCGGGAAAACAGCCGGCAAGGAAATTGTGGAACTATATCTATCGTCTCCATCTCTAAAATTGGATAAACCTGCACTGGAACTCAGGGCCTTTGCAAAGACGCACCTTCTGAACCCCGGAGAATCCCAGACTTTAAGTTTTGTCCTCAAACCTCGGCAGCTGGCTTCGTTCGACCCTGCCAATTCGGCTTGGATTGCGGAAGCCGGAAAATACGAGGTCAAAGCCGGTGCCTCCTCCAAGGATATTCGTCAAAGCGCATCCTTTATGCTTGAGAACGACCTTATGGTGAAAAAGGAAAGCAGTGCATTGCATCCGAACACCATGATCAATGAATTGAAACGGGTATCTGCCAAATAGGTTTCTCTGTAGGGTTTGCGTCTTGGGAGTCTTGGAGTTAAACTCGATTCAGGTTTGAAGGAGTCAAACGATATGAAACTGGACAACGCCATCAAGACAGCATTGGAGTTCGAAGCGGGAGTTCACAAAATATATTTGGAGGCCATGAAGAAAACCGCCGACCCATCGGCGAAACGTATTTTCAAGGTGCTGTGTGAGGAGGAAATGGGGCATTTGAAATACCTCCAGGATCGGCTCGACGAGTGGAAGAAGACAGGCAAGATCAGGGTC
>Ga0326727_10018704_pt1 | contig 14089 bp, 10 predicted proteins | sample MB2enrmetagenome_FD_207643 | JGI IMG/M metagenome (GOLD analysis project Ga0326727, IMG submission 207643) | Lab enriched peat soil microbial communities from McLean, Ithaca, NY, United States - MB29MY | ecosystem: Environmental > Terrestrial > Soil > Wetlands > Peat | place: USA: New York...
TGTTGATTTTGCTTGGCTTATGGCCGAAATAAGGCCCCAGCCTGCTGCGGGAAGTATTTCTAAGGTAACCTGTCGCGCCGTTCTGACTGTTTTTGTTCGCATGAGCGTCTTTCTTCCTTGACGATAACAGAATGACATGTCATTCTGTTCTTGACAAGGGAGTTTTCCAAAAAAATGGTCTACCGCAAAACATCGGCAACGGCAGCCCGCAAGGACGCCCGGCGCAAGCTGATTCTGGACGCCGCAACCCGCCTGTTCGGCAACTACGGCTACCACGCCGCCACCGTGCCCATGATTGTGGCTGAGGCAAGTAGTTCAGTCGGAAGCTTTTACGCGCACTTTCGCAACAAGGAAGATGTCTTTGCGGCGGTTCTCGAAGCGCTGGGGCAGAAGGTGACGGAGGTGATGGATCGGGCCAGGGCCTCCCAACCCGACGCGCTGCTGGGGATTCGATGCGCTGTGGAGTCGCTTTTTTTATTTCTGGCCGACAATCCGGGAGATGCGCGGATCCTCATCGTCGAATCCTCCGGCTTGAGCCCCCGCCTGGAGCAGATGCGCCGCGCCATACTGAGGCAGTACGCTGAAAAAGTGTGCCAGACGCTGGAGTCTGTTCCAGGCGCATCTTCCGTTTCCGCGCCGGCCATCGCCGCCCGTTGCCTCGTGGGCGCCGTCTTCGAGTCTCTCTGCAGCTGGCTGGAAGAAAGCCCCAACGACCGCCAGCCGGCCGCGGAAGTTGCACGCGCCGTGGCCGATTACAACTCCCGTGCCATACGATGCTGAGGTAGAAACGAGTTGCCGCGATCGCAAACGGGAGCGGGGCGGCGGCAAGGAGGGAAGAAAATGTTCAACGTTTTGACAATTGCAAGAGAGTACGGCAGTGGAGGCGCCGACATCGGGCGCAAAGTGGCGGAACTTCTCGGCTGGGAGTGCATCGACAAGCAGATTATCGAGCAGGTCGCAGCCATGGGAAAGGTGGAGACCTCCTGGGCTGAGCAGGCCGACGAACACGCCATCGCGTGGTGGGAGCGAGTAATGAAGGGCTTCCGCCAGGGAGGTCCCGAGTCCTATATAGGAGATGGGAATCAGTTCGCCGTGGATCGCGATACGGTGCAGGCATTCACCGCGAGCGTCATTCAGCAGGCCGCCAGGGTGGGCAATTGCGTCATCATCGGACGCAGCGCGCAGTGCGTTTTGCGTCACCACCCCCACGTACTTCGCATGCTGGTCTATGCGCCGCTCAATGAGAAGATCGCGCGCATGAAGCTTCGCCATCCGCATGAGCGCGACCTGCCTGCCCTGCTGCGCCGCAAAGACTCCGAGCGCCTCCACTACGCACGCTATTATTACGACTGCGACTCGGCCGATCCCAGGCTCTATCACATCACCATCAACAGCACCCTGGGCATCGATACCTGCGCCGGGATAGTTGCAAAGATCATCAAGTCTTCTTAGCTATTCGCGCTTGCCGGTTTCGGCGCGGGTCATGCCTTGCGTCAATCCCTGGCTTCCGGTTTCAGCCAATCGGAGGAGTGCTTTTCAATGGCAATTCTCACCAGTTGACTCCGTGTTCTTACCCCCGCCTTTCGAAACAGTTCCTGGATCACGGCTTTGATTGAGCTCTCTGAGGCATTCAGCTTCCAGGCGATTTCCTTGTTTGCGAGTCCATCGAGAATACCCCTCAACACTTCGCTCTGGCGGGAAGTCAGGGGCCGCGCGTGTTCCATACGGTTTGTTTGGGCGTTCCTGGCCGCTACTAGAGAACGAACGGCTCCCGTATCCATCCAAATCTCATTGTTTGCAACCCGATGGATCGCCGCGGCAAGTTGATCTGGATCGCTATGCTTGAGGAAGATTCCCGATGCGCCGGCTTCCATGATTTGAAGAGTTGCCGCATCGGTCATGCCCGCGGTCACCATCGGGACCTTCACGATGCTATGGCGACTCTTGAGGTCAACGAGCAGGCGCAATGCCTCGTCTTCGCGGTACAGTTCACCATGTTGAATAAGGCATCTGAGAGTTAATACCTATTCCAACTTGGCCTTCCCCCGGGGTCCGGCTTTATGTTTTGTCGCGTGTCTCGGCCACGCGCAGCCTGCCGCCATCGTCGATCTCTTCCTCGGCCCGGGACGCCGGGAAATCCCGCGCGAGGGCGCCATTCCCACCCACGAAATCGTCATGGCTCTGTAGCGGTAAGATAGTGCACATGAAAGACCAGCCCAAGTCGAAGCATCGCAACTGGACTTTTCGGGTCATTGTTGTGCTGTTTCTCGCTTTGATTCTCGGGCTTCTGGGATGGTCCTGCTGGGTCTACGTGCAAATTGAGAACTATGCCGGCCTGGACCAGGCCGCGCCGTCGGACGCCATCGTCGTTCTGGGCGCGGCGGAGTACGATGGACGGCCCTCCCCGGTTTTCCGCGCTCGCCTTGACCACGCGCGCGAACTCTACGATCGCGGCATCGCGCCGCTCATCATCACCCTGGGCGGCACCAGCGGAGATGAGTACTCCGAGGGTGCGGTGGGCCGCGAGTACCTGATGAGCCTGGGCATCCCCGAAAGCGCCATTATTGCCGAAACCGAGAGCCGAAACACCGAGGAACAGGCCCACCGCATTGCCGTCATCGCCCGGGCCAACAATCTTCGCCGCCTGGTCGTCGTCAGCGACGGCACCCACCTGTTTCGAATTCACGAAATCTGCGCCGCCGATGGCCTCAATGTATTCACCTCACCCCGGACGCGCGTCTCCATCGGAGGCGGCACCGCGGAATCCGAGCGCATTGCGCACGAGATCCTCAGCTACACTGCCTGGCGGCTTCATCTGCATCTGCACTAAGGCGGAGTTAGCCCCCGGCCCGTTCCTGCGTCAGAAAAGAATCGCCGGGCGCCCCGTTCTTTCCGCGCTTTTGGCGGAAAGGGTGGGTTGGCACGACCCTCCATCAACCTCTGTCGGAATTCGCATCTCGAAGGGCGCATAGTCGCCCTTGTACTCAACCGGGGGGATCGGTAACCGCAGTCCGGCCGGCGTACCTGAATCCCAGCAGCAAGTCGGGCCAGAAAAGTCGGACACTAAGGCGTTTGCCGGTACCGACCGCTTGCTGAACGTGCACATGCATTTTGTAATGCATTGTTCACTGGTGGGATTTGGGCGCCTCTAGGAGCGGTTCGCCGCATCCGAACTATATTTAGAATCTAGAGGCAATTCAGCATCGGTGGCGCATTCAAGTCCGAGGCCGGTTCCGTTCCACCGAACCGAAGGAGGAGATGAGTCCATGTTGCGTATTTGCATTAGGTTCTTTCTATGCGTCTTGATTCCCGTTCCGTTGTTGTCCGCGGCCCAGACCACGCCTGTTGAACCGGAGACCACCCTGCGCACTAGCACCGAGCTTGTCGTCATCGACGTGACGGCGATCGACTCCCAGCAGAAGCCCGTGACGCATCTCGAGGCGCCCGACTTTTCGATTCTCGAAGACGGGCACCCTCAGACGATCAAAGTATTCGAGGAACACGTGGCCAGCGCGTCCGCGCCGCTGCCGCCGGCGCCAAAGCTCGACCCTGGAACGTTTACCAATGCCTTTCTCGTCCCTGCCAACGGCGCCCTCGACATTCTTCTCTTCGACAAGCTCAATACGCCCATGGACGCACAGGCCCAGCTGCGGGACCAGGTGCTGAAGTACTTGAAGGAAGCGCCGGCGGGCACGAGGATGGCGATCTTCACGCTGACTACACAGCTGAGGTTGCTCCAGGGATTCACATCGGATCCCGAACTATTGCGCGTTCTGGTCGAGGGCAAGAAGGGGAACGCCGGCGCTTCGCCGTTCATGACCGACGCCGTGGCGGGAGACCGGCTGACAAATCCCGTGACGGGAGAGTCCGGTGGGAACAACCCAGGCACGCAGGCCGCGGCGGATTTGATGGCGAAATATGGCGAACAGTCCGTACTTGACGGCTTGAAGGAATTCGAAGCCAATCAACAGTCTCTTCAGCTTCAAGTCCGTGCGCGCTACACGCTGCACGCACTCAACCTGCTGGCCCGCTACTTAAGCAACCTGCCGGGACGCAAGAACCTGATCTGGTTTTCCGGCTCGTTTCCCATCAGCATTCTCCCCGACCCCAGCTTGAAGAACCCGTTTGTCGTTGCGGGCGCGGTCGAGGATGAATTCCGGCAAACGGTCAACCTTCTGGCGCGAAGCCAGGTTGCCGTGTATCCCATCGACGCGCGAGGACTCACGGAAGAGCCGACAATGGATGCCGGTAACATCGGCACCGGCATGTCGAGGGGCACTGGAAACTTCGCCAGGGACAACCGCAACTTCTTCGCTCAGACCGCCGGAGAACAAAGCACGATGAATCAAATGGCCAGGGGCACGGGCGGCGAGGCTTTCGTAAACACCAACGGCCTGAAACGAGCAATTGAAAAGGCCATCGCCACCGGTTCCGACTACTACACGATTGCCTATTCGCCGACGAACCACGACTTGAATGGCAACTACCGCAAAATTGAGGTGAAAGTCGACCGTCCGAAAATAGCGCTCTCGTATCGCCGTGGTTACTATGCTGACGATCCCAGCGCGCCTTTGAAGCACAATGAGCAGGAAGCCGGCGAGAATGCCCGGCCTCCTTATAGCGCTCTCGACAATGCGATGCTCTGGGGAGCTCCCGACCCCACCGAGATAATCTTCACAGCTAACGTTCAGTTGAGCTTCGCCAATCCGGAAGATTCGGTGGCGCCGCGAAACCATGTCGCGCCAAAAATCACCGGGCCTTTTCATCGCTATACGGTGAAGTTCACGATTGACCCGGCGCAAGTGAAATGCGATGCAACCCCAGACGGCGTTCGCCACTGCACCCTGGAGTTTCGCGCCTATGTTTACGACCCCGGCGGCGCCCAGGTCAATGTGAGATCCGATGGAGTAAAGGTCAACATGCCGGCAGCGAACGATGGCAGCCTGCCTCCTCGGAAAATCGTCTATCCTCTGCAAATCAGCGCTCCCGTGAAAGGAGACTTCTTCCTTCGCATCGGTGTCCGCGACGTTGCCAACGATCGTCTGGGCGCATTGGAAGTCCCGATTGCCTCAGTCGCTGAGCTGCCGCCGGCATCTCAAGCGCCGGCGGACTTTCCGCAAAAATAATCAGGCGGGCCAGCGGCTGACGATCATCAAGAGCGCAAGAAGAAAGCTGGAAATGACCAGCGCTTCCGACCCTTGGCTGCATTGAATACTGGCCATCAATAGTGAATCGTCGATTCGGCTATGAACTTGTGATAGTCCTTGAAATCGACCTCGTTCACGTACGATCGCGCACTGTCCTGCATGTGTACTTCCGAGTGGCTGGGGAGTATGTACTCTTTATTCGCGATCATGATCGGCTTGTATTCAATCGTTCTGTCGGTGTGGGCGATCGGAAATCCGGCCGGAAGATCGAGAGTGGAAGTTATTCGAAGCACACTGAACGACTGCGGATCGACGGAGACGCGGCCTGAATAGGAAACGACGATTTGCCGGTCGGGGTCTCGGTGGATCACAGTGGCGCCGTGCTCCTGCGGCACGCGAAATGCGTAAACATAGACTTTCTGCCCGTGGATGTGCTCGATGCGGTCCCAGGAAAACGAGGCCTGTGAGTGGGGATCGAAGATATCGTGGAGGGCGCTGCCAAACTCTCCGGAAGTGAACGCTCCCTGCAATTGCAGATGGTCCACTCCTTTTGCAGCTTTACCGTTGATCTGCAGAACTTCGTATTCTTCACTCTTTCCAATGCAGGTAAGTCTCTCCTCGATGACATTGTTGACATCCCATGAGGTACCGGACCCAAGAGTATTCAAGCCATTGCCGACGCCAGTGGCCGAGAAGCCCGCTCTGCTGCTTGTTCGGTGCGTAATTTGAGTGCAAATGAAGTCGGGTAGCTTGCCTATGTACTGCAGCGCCGATACCCGGACAGACTCCAAGACACTTGACTGGTCTGGCGGTGGCTGGGCGGCAGCAGGCGGCATGAAACCGATCGGAATCGTAAGCAAGAGAAGAACGGATGCACGGTAGAGTGTTGGGCGGAATGGGATCATCGCAAACCCCCACAGTGGGCAAGTGTACTGCATCGGGCGGATAGGGCCGAGCGCAGGCAAAAACCCTGAATCCCCGTAGACCGGGAATTGAGCCGGTCTTGATAGGTCCCGGCATGTCGGCACGCGTGAAGCGTTCTTCCCGCATGCCACCGTCCGCCGTCAAGCCAACAAAATACAAAAGCTCACCCCGTTCGTCCCCGGCCTCAGCAGAATCAAGCGCCGTTCACCGCCGATTCGGCCGTCGAGCTAATTGGCGAACCCTGCGGCGTTTTCCGGGACGGATTGTCGTAAGCGGTGCTCTGGATTCGAACTATACGATCAGCAAACCTGAGGCGTACCGTCCGAAGCCATGGCAACCTGGTTATCGCCGTCGATCTCGTGCGCACCGGCCAGGCGCTTGAGCATCTCGGTCAAATTCGCGATCTCCTTGTCCGTAAGCGGCTCGAGAAAACGGTTTTGTGCGGCCAGCAGCCGCGGCCCAAGTTCAGCGAATTTCCTGGCGCCCTCGGGCGTCAACTGGACTACATGAGCTCGCCGATCCTGTGGGTCACTCTTCCTGAGCACCCAGCCTCCGGCTTCTAGAGCGTCCAAAAACAAAACCATCGAGGATTTCTCGATCTGGATCAGTTCGCCGAGCCGCCTCTGACTCATCCCGCCCCGGTCAGCCAATGCGCCCAGCACGGCCAGTTGGCCTGGGTGAAGACCACTCCCCTCGATGGCTTCGATCACAGCATCGCGGAGACGAGACTGCGCCAGATGGAGGAGAAAGCCCATGCTGGTCAAGGAAGGCGAGTTGCGGCTCGGCCGTTCCGATCGAACGAAGGATGAAGAGTTCAAGGCGCCCTTTCTTTTGTCCATCTAAATATAGTCTATTTGTAGACAAATTCTCTCCTTACGGTTATTCTTGCCCCATGTCAGAGCAAGTCAGGCCGACAGGCATGTTGCGGCGTCTGGCGCCAACGCTGGCCCTTGTGCTGCTCGCGCCGCTCGTAGCCGAATACCTCCTGGGCGATTTCCGTATCACGGATCTGAGCCCTTTCCCCATCCTTGCCTTGACATACGGCTGCGGCGCGCTGCTGATCCGCGATCTGGTGCGGCGCAGCGGCCGGGGCTGGCCGGCATTCGTGGCCCTTGCCGCGGCCTACGCAATTCTCGCCGAGGGCGTTGTTAACCAATCCCTGTTCAACCCGAACTTCATGCACCTGCACCTTCTCGCCTACGGCTTCTGGCCAACACTCGGAACGTCGCCGTTCTGGGCAATCTCCGTGATCACCGGGCACGTCGCCTGGAGCATGGCGGTTCCAGTCGGGATGACGGAGTCCCTGTTCCCTGAACAGTCCACGCAGCCGTGGCTCGGGCGGGTGGGGCTTGCCGTCACAGCACTGCTGTTCCTGCTCGGCAGCGCCGCGATTGCCGCCTACTTTCACCGAACCGCAACGCATCACGCCTCCGCTGCACAGATCGCGGTTTGCGCGGCCCTGATTCTAGGGCTCGTTGTGACTGCGTTTTCAGTACCCCGCCCGCAGCCCACGATCGGCAGCCCGCACGCCGGAGTTGCGCCAGTATGGATTGGGGCCATCGGCTTCCTTGCAGGCTCACTCTTCGTAGCGCTCTACGGGATCGGCGCCTTTATCCTGCACTGGCCAGCCATTGTCACCGCTACGGTGGCAGCAGGGCTCGACGCCCTCATTCTCCTGCTGCTCTGGAAGGCCAGCCCACGCAGTTGGACTCCTCTTCAAGTCTGGGCGGCGTCGACAGGGGGCCTGCTGGTATACGCCTGGCACGGGTACGTGGTAGACCGCGCGCTCCACGGTCCTACCCACATCGTCGGTCACACCTTGATCGTCGCTGCGCTCGGTGCCGTTCAAGCGATTGCGTGGTTCCGCGTTGCTCGCTTCAGAGCAGGGTGACCTTGCCCGCGCAGCGCCATTGACACGGGTGGAAGGTGACACTACACTTCCGGCAGCTTTTCCTTCCATTGTCCGATAGGGAGCCCGGCTACCACACCTATCGGCGGAGGTTTGGCCATGCGCGCATGCGGCATTGCCGTTCTCGTTTCCGTCTTATCTGTTGTCTTCCTTTTCAACCCATTCGCGACCTGGATCAGCCTGCCGGCCGATGCCCAACAGCCGGTCAGCACCGCCGGCGCAAGTCCAGCCACTGCGCTGCCCGCTGATGTCCAGGCGAAACTCGACAGATTGCAGGCCGATCTCAAGGCGGCGCAAAACAGAGGCGACGCCAAGGCCCAAGCCAAGACGCTCGACGGAATCGGGGACCTCTATTTCGGAGTCTCCGCATATCAGCAGGCCTTGGACAATTACAACCAGGCGCTGCCGCTGGCCCGCGCCGCCAAGGAGCCGGCTCTGGAAGCCGCCGCTCTCAACGGAGCCGCAAGCTGCTACAGAACCGAGTCGTCGAACGAGAACGCGCTCCAGGCCTATCAGCAGGCGCTCGATGCGGCCACAGCCGCCAACGACGTCAAGGATCAGGCAATCGCGCTCGACGGCTTGGGATGGGTGAATGACAACATGGGCCAGTTCCAGAAGGGGCTTGACCTGCACAACCGGGCCCTCGCGCTCGCCGAGCAGGTGAAAGACCCCGAGCTTGAGGCGCAGATCTTCAACCGCATCGGCGCCGCCAACGACAATCTCGGAGAAAACACAAAGGCCCTGGATTTCTACAATCGCGCGCTGGCCAACTGGCGCGCGGCAAACGATAGTGACGGCGAGGCCAAGGCGCTGAACAACATCGGCATTGTCTACGCCGAACTGGAAGACGCGCCGAAGGCTCTAGACTACCTCTTGCAAACCCTGCCGCTCTACCGCCAGGCCGGTGACCGCGCCGGCGAAGCCGGGGCGCTGAACAACATAGGAATTCTCTATAAGAACACCGGCGACGAAGGGAAGGCGCTGGATTATTTCCGGCAAGCCCTTCCCCTGCTCCGCGCTTTGGGTAACCGCAAGGGCGAAGCAGCAGTACTCAACAATACGGGCAATGTCTACTCCCAGCTCGGGGAAAATCAGCAAGCTCTCAGCGCCTTTATCCAATCCCTGGCCATCCGCCAGAGCCTCAACGACCCCGTTGGCGAGGCCGGCATATTGCACAACATCAGCGGAGTCCTGGTGCAACAGGGCGAAATGCAAAAGGCGCTCGAGGCGCTCCAGAAGGCGCTCGCACTGTGGATCACCGCCGGTGAGCGGCGCGGCGAGGCCGACACGCTCAACGGCATTGGGGTGGTCTACGACGATCTCGGCCAGTCGCGGCAGGCGCTGGATTACTACCAGCGCGCGCTCGCCATGTACCAGGATCTGGATGACCGTGACGGCCAGGCGACGGCGCTGCTCGACATCGCCGGAGTCTACAATGCGCCCGATCAAGAGCAGCAGGCGCTTGAGTATTACAACCAGGCGTTGCAACTCGAGAGAGCCGTGCACAATCGCGACGGCGAGGCCCGCACCCTGAATAATATGGGCCTCGCCTACGAAGACCTTGGACAAAAACAGAAGGCGCTCGAAAACTACCAGCAGGCGCTGCCGATCTGGCGCGGTGTAGGCAACCGCGATGGCGAGGCGCAAGCCCTGAATAACATCGGCAGTCTTCTCTCCGGCTCCGGAGAAAAAGACCAGGCGCAAGCCTACTTTGCGCAGGCCTTGCCGCTCGCCAGAGCGGTCGGGGACCCGTTGCGTGAAGCGCAGATCTTTCACAACATGATGCTGGCCGAGAAAACCGCGCAGCCGGCGCCGGCGGTTTTTTACGGCAAACAGGCCGTCAACCTGCTGCAGCACGTGCGCGGCCAGATACAGGGGCTCGACCCGGCGTTGCAAAAGAGTTTTCTCGCTTCGAAAACCGAGTACTATCACGACCTGGCCGCATTGCTCATCCAGCAGGGCCGCCTGCCTGAGGCGCAGCAGGTGCTGGATCTGCTGAAGCAGCAGGAGTACTCGGATTATGTGCGCGGCGACCCAACCAAGACGCTCAGCCCGCTGACGCTGACTCACGCAGAGAAACAGGCGCAGGAGGACTACCAGAAGTCCACCGCGCAGGTTGTCGAGCTGGGCGAGCAATGGTCGGCGCTGAAGAAGATGAGCACGCGCACGCCGGAGCAGGATCGGCAATACCAGCAAATCACGGAGCAACTGAACGCGGCCAGCAAGGGCCTGAACGACTATTACGCGCGCTTGTACGCACTATTCGCAAACAACAGCGACGCCAACAAACAGGTGGCCGACGTGAAGGGCGACGTAAGCCTGCTGAAGCAGGCCATCGCCAAAATGCAGCGTACAGTGGCGCTCTATACGCTGGTGGGCAAGGAGCGGTACAGCGTTATTGTCATTACCGGCTCGACGGCGGTGGCGCGGGAATACGCGATCACGGAGAAGGATCTGAACCGGAAGGTCGCGGCATTTCAGCAAGCGCTGCGCGATTCCCACGGCGATGCCAAACCTCCGGCGCAAGAGTTGTACAAGATTCTCATCGGCCCGGTGCAGGCTGACCTGGACCAGGCGCAGGCGCAGACGCTGGTGTGGTCGCTCGATGGAGTGCTGCGCTACGTGCCCATGGCCGCGCTCTATGACGGCAAGCAGTATGTGGTGGAGAAGTACGCGACCGTGACCATCACGCCGGTGAGCATTGCGCACCTGACGGAGAAACCCGACTTCAGCAACCTGAACGCCGCGGCCATGGGCATCTCGCGCAAATACGAAGACGCATTGCCCGCGCTGCCGGCGGTGGCGGGCGAGCTGGACGAAGTGGTCAACGACGCGCAAGCCGAGGGCGCGCAGGGCGTGCTGCCGGGCACCATCCTGCTCAACGGCGCGTTCACTGAAAAGGCAATGGAGAACCTGCTCAGCGGGCCGCACACGGTGGTGCACATCGCCAGCCACTTTGTCTTCCGTCCCGGCGACGACAGCCAGTCGTATCTGCTGCTGGCGGGCAAGGACCAGGACACGGCGGGGTATCACATGACGGTGGCGGAGTTCCGCGACGATCAGCAGTTGTCGCTGGATGAGACGGATCTGCTGACGCTGTCGGCCTGCGAGACGGGGATGAGCGGCAGCGCCAGTAACGGGCGCGAGGTGGATGGGTTGGGGACAACGGCGCAGTTGAAGGGCGCCAAGGCGGTGATCTCGTCGCTGTGGGAGGTGAACGACTCGAGCACGGGCGCGCTCATGGCGGATTTCTACAAGCGATGGGCCGGAGGCGAGGGCAAGGTGGCCAAGGCGGAGGCGCTGCGCGAGGCGCAGTTGGACCTGCTGCTGGGCAAGGTAACGCCGCAGCCCGGCACGAGCGGCAGGGGCGTCAGCGTGGCAGAGGAGCCCAGCAAGCCGGCCGGTCCTGCCGGTTATGCACACCCGTATTACTGGGCGCCGTTCGTACTGATGGGCAACTGGCGGTAGCAGGCTCCCTGAACGAGGGCCAAATCCGCCGGTTTCTCTGAAATGCGCCGGGAGAGATCAGGTCCTCAACGAACGCGGCAGCTTTCGCTGTCCCGATGATCTACTCACAACGCAATGCGGCTATAGTGTTCAGCTTTGCGGCGCGGTGGGCCGGCAGCTCGGATTCTGTCAGTTGACACGTGCAGCCCGAGTCACTCGGCCAGGTCCGATGTGGGGCGGAATTGCGGGTTCCTGGCGGATAGTTGTCCAATGCCCCCAACCTTGGCCGAGGGCTGCCCGGAACCACGCCGGGGCCTCGAGGAAGCCCTGCTAAAAGCCGTCTTCGCTTTACTCATCCGCAGGGATAAGGTGATTCACTTTCGGCCTGTCACTCCGAATCAGAACCGGCGCAGTAAATCTTCGAGACGGAGCGATGTCTTTTCTCCTCTCGCGCTTCTGGTGGAGGATTGCCAACTTGTTTCCGGTAATCCTCCACGCCGGCTCAGGCTTCCTTGGCGATGACGGTGATGTTGCCGTTGCCTGCCGCAGAGGCGGGAAGAGTTGCCCACAGCGGGTCTGGCGTGAGCTGCGGACGGTACGGAATCGAGAGCAGCAAACGGTCGCCGCTCCGGATTTCGTAGGAGCTCAGCGGCCGTGCTCCCGCGATGGCGGTATTCCAGCGAACGATCATCTGATCGCCGCCATTCACCTTCTCGACCTTAACCTCTGTAGGCTGGATCACACCGGACGCCGGGAGCTGGAAGTAATTGGTGGTAGCTCCATAGCGTTGCGCCATCTCGCGCTCGATGCGCTGCCGCTCGGCGGGCGAGGCGGGATCCTGGGTCGCGGCCGCCAGATTGGATACCAGCTGATCGTTTTCCGGCTTTTCCCGATCGATCGTTCCGATGCCCGTTACGGCGCACGACACCCCCGGAATGGAGAGGGAATAGCGGACAAGATCCTGATACCGGGCGGCATTGGGCTTGCCGACCGTCCGGACGACGTCGGCTGGAACCTTGGAAAAATGCGGGTCCTTTCCATAAAACGTTCCGTCGCCAAAGAGTTTCATGGCGATCACTCCCATGCCGCGCCCCACGGCCAGTTGCAGAACATTGAATTGATGCGAGGTATAGAGCGTGTCGTTCGCATTCAAGGCAACCAGCAGGGTATCCAGGTTGTTGCCCGTGTCGCGGCGCAGCATCTCCATCAGCACGGGAGAACTGAGGTGTCCCGTCGCTCCAACGTGGCGAACGTAATGCTTGTGCTCGGGATTCAGGCCGGTGTAATTCGTTCCGTCGCGATAGTCGAGCAGGGCGGGGAAGGCTCCGATGCGGTCCGGCATCTTGGAGCCGCGCTCCGCCATGCCCAAATAGAGCTGATCCACGTCCTCCATTGTGGAGATGGCGTGCATCTGAATGGCGTCCAGATACGCGTCTTCGGGGATGTATCCCTTCCCGTCGCCGAACATCTGCGTCAGCGAGCGCTTGATATCGGTTACAGCGGTTGCGCCCGGCGAGGTGGCCGCCGGGCTGGATGGACCGAGCGCGAACCGTTCACGGGTTTTCGTCGCAATATAAAGGCTCTCGCGAAGCGGCGCGTTGTAATCCGGGGCTCCCGGCGCCAGATGGATACGCCGGAATGCCTCTCCATAATTCATCTGGCTCGGTCCATAGAGATTGGCCGAGTCCAGATAGTTCAGTCCCAATTGGACAGCACGCACAATAATGTCCGGGGCGTCGATCCCTGGAGCGGTCCACTGGAGGGATGCCTGCCCGCCAAGAGCCAGCGGCGTGACCCATCTGCCGGTCCGCCCCAGTAGCCGTTTAGGAAGTCTCTCGGTTGCTGTTTCCGCCCACACATGGTTGGTGGTGAGGTACCCTGCCGCTGGAAGGGTGCCCAGCAGCTTCAGAATATTCCGTCTCGTGATCATAAGGGCTCCGCCTTTCGGTGCACATTATAGTGCTGGAGGGCCGATTCTGTGCGACGTAGATCGCAAAAGATCGACGCGCCATCTGCCAGTTTCCGCACGTTCTCCCGCGAACGTACCGGTCCCCGCCCGGGAATAACCGCGTGGGCTGGTTCGAAGCTGACGCAGGGACGCGTGGAAGTGACGATTTGGGATGATGCCGCAAGAGAGCTGTGCTGGTCCGGACTGGATCGCCGGCTATCCAGAGGTTTGGCGGGACAAGGTCTGAGACCGCTTGTTTTTGTACCCAATTCGGGTGCCCCACCGGGGTACCCTCTGGGTCGCGCGTCTTTGTTTTTGCGCCTAGGGTGGGAGAGCACCGCATCCCATCGCGACGAACGAAATCACGCGGTCAGAGACCTAGTGAGCTATATCGAGCAGACCTGGGCAATGGGGCGCCGTACGGTTAGCTAAAGGGAAGTGAGGTAACACATGACAGATGAAAGGGTTCAAGAAACTCCCAGAACGTACTCCGGCGCACTGTTGGCGGCGATCGCAGTGGCGTTGCTTTTGGGGATAGGCGGGATGATCTGGTGCTACACGCTGAGCAACAAACTGGCTACTCAGCAGCAGGCTTTGGCGGATTCCGCGGCGCAAAACACCAAGCTGAGCGCAGCGCTGCAGGATACCAATGCGCGGTTGAATGTCGCCACGGACGAGTTGAAGACCTCGCTTGGCCTGACCCAGAAGCAACTG
>Ga0326727_10018705_pt1 | contig 14089 bp, 10 predicted proteins | sample MB2enrmetagenome_FD_207643 | JGI IMG/M metagenome (GOLD analysis project Ga0326727, IMG submission 207643) | Lab enriched peat soil microbial communities from McLean, Ithaca, NY, United States - MB29MY | ecosystem: Environmental > Terrestrial > Soil > Wetlands > Peat | place: USA: New York...
TCAGCAGGTGGTGCTGGTTCTTACCGCCCTGACGCTGGTGCTGATGGGCGCGCTGTTCATCATTCCGGTGGTGAACCAGGCGGTAATTGGCCTCTTCTGGTTTCTGTTCAAGGTCTCGACCATCATTTACGTCTTGATCTGGTTCCGCGGCACGTTCCCGCGTTTCCGCTACGACCAGCTCATGAACATAGGGTGGAAGATCGCCATCCCGGTGGGAATGGCGGCGGTGCTCATCAACGCCGTGCTGGGAATGACGCGGCACGCATAGGCCGCTTACCCCCCACGCTATACTGGGGATCGATCATGAGACGCGCAGCCGCTTTCTTCTGTATTACCCTGCTCGGGGCCGCTACCCTCTCGGCCCAGGCGATTCAGTATTCGGAAACCCGCAAGGTCTGGCTGCTGACCACGCGCCAGAGCTCCTATGCCATGGGAATTGGCGCGGATGGGTCGCTGCGGCATCTGTATTGGGGCGCGCCGCTGTGGCGCATGGACGATCTGGCCGCGCCGCCGGAGCGTCGCGATATCTCCTCCTTCGATCCCCGCCAGATGCTCGAGAACGAGGAGTTCCCCGGTTGGGGCGGGCCTCGCTACTACGAACCGGCGCTCAAAATCACCCGCGAGGACGGCAATCGCGACCTGGTTCTGCGCTACGCCTCCCATCGCATCCAGCAGAACGATCTGGATATCACGCTGCGCGACATTCGCGACGCCATCGAAGTGACGCTCCACTACCGCGTGTATCCGGAACAGGGCATCCTGCGGCGCCATGCCACCATCCGCAACGGGACCGCGCGGCCCCTGACGGTGGAGAGCGCGCAATCGGCAACCTGGAACCTGCCGCCGGGGGAGGGATACCAGCTCAGTTATCTCACCGGCCGGTGGGCCGCCGAAACGCAGCTCAACCGCGAGCCGGTTCACGAGGGCATGAAAGTGCTGGAAAGCCGCCTGGGACACACCGGCCACAATATCAACCCGTGGTTCGCCATCGACGCCGGCGACGCCACCGAGGAGAACGGGCGCGTGTGGTTCGGCGCGCTGGGGTGGAGCGGGAACTGGCGCATCACCGTCGAGCAGACGCCCTACCGGCAGGTGCGGGTGACGGGCGGGTTCAACACTTTCGATTTCTCGTACCCGCTGAAGCCCGGCGAGGCCCTGGAGACGCCTGGGTTCTACGCCGGCTTTTCGGAGGGCGGCTTCGGCGGCGCCTCGCGCACCTTGCACCGCTTCGAGCGGGAACAGATTCTGCCGGGCGGCGCCACTTCACGGCTGCGTCCGGTGCTCTACAACTCGTGGGAGGCGACCACCTTCGACGTCAACGAAGCCGGCCAAACGGAGTTGGCGTACAAGGCCGCCAAACTGGGCGTCGAGCTGTTTGTGATGGACGACGGCTGGTTCGGCGCGCGCAACGACGATCACGCCGGCCTCGGTGACTGGGTCGTGAATCCCAAGAAGTTCCCGCAAGGCTTGAAAGGCCTCATCGACCACGTCAACGGCCTCGGCATGGACTTCGGCCTGTGGGTCGAGCCGGAGATGGTCAACGCCGATAGCGACCTCTATCGCCAGCACCCCGATTGGGTCATGAACTTTCCCGGCCGCCCGCGCAGCGAGCTGCGCAACCAGATGATTCTGAACCTGGCTCGCAACGACGTCAAAGAGCACCTGTTCGCCGTGCTGGACAAGCTCGCCAGCGAGAACCACATTCGCTACTTCAAGTGGGATATGAACCGAACCTTCTCCGAACCGGGCTGGCCGGAGGCGGCGCCGGCGGACCAGCGAAAGCTGTGGGTGGAGTACGTCCGCAACCTGTATGAAATCATCGACCGCCTGCGTGCGCGGCATCCTCAGCTCGAAATCGAATCGTGCTCGGGCGGCGGCGGGCGCATAGACCTGGGGATTCTTCAGCGCGTCGAGGAGGTCTGGACCTCCGACAACACCGAAGCCTTCGACCGTCTGCGCATTCAGGAGGGCTTCACCCAGGCCTATGCTCCGAAGATCATGTCCGCGTGGGTGACCGACGTTCCCAACATGAATGGCCGGTCGACGCCGCTGGCATACCGGTTCCTGGTGGCCATGCAGGGCGCGCTGGGAATCGGAGCCAACCTGAACCACTGGACGGAGCAGGATTCCACACTGGCTGCCAGGATGATCGCGGTCTACAAGCGCATCCGGGCGACGGTCCAGACCGGCAGCCTGTATCGCCTCTTGTCGCCGCGAAGCGATGTCACCGCCAACGAATATGTATCGTCCGACACCAAGCAGGCCGTGCTCTTCGCCTTCCGGCACTCGCAGCAATATGAAACCGCGGCGCCCGTGATCGGCCTGCGGGGCCTCGACGAGCGCGCTGTTTACCGCGTGGAGTCGGTCGGCGGGAAACTGGTGGACGCGCCGGCGCAACTGAGCGGCGCCTATCTCATGAAGGCGGGGCTGAACCTGAATCTCCGCGGCGATTTCGACGCCACCGCCGTTATTCTGGAACGGGTCGAATAAGCCAGGCCAGGACCATGCCTCCCACCAGGAAGCCCACCAGGTGGACGACAAACTGCGCCGCCGTATACAGGCCCGGGAAACCATACCAATTCCAATAGGGAAGCTCCGAGCGCAGCGTTGGGATAAGTCCCATCAGCGTGACGAAGCCCAGCCGGGCGGCGTAGCTTTTCAAGCCGGTCGCACTCGTCAGAAGAACCGCCGCCAGCAGCATGACCACAACGTCGAAGCCGAACTCCGCGAACAGTTGCTGCGCGGAAAGCGCTTTTGCGCCGTTGGGATGGAAAATCAGGAGGCCGGCAGGCCCCGTGCTCCACTTATCCATGGCCACTTGCATGGCCTGGTGTTGCTGTTCCTTGGTCATGCCGGGCTTGATCTGCGGCGCCGGGAAGAAATAGAAGCCCGGCGCCTTGATGTTCTCTTTGAGAGCGGCCAACACGGGCTGCTCATTGCTGAGACCTTGAATTCCCGCGTCGCCGAGCGGGGTGAGCATGTGCGACACCGACTCCCACACAAACAGGGCGATGCCGCCCAGGATTCCAGCCAGAAGGATTCTTTTCGCCATAGTGCAGACAGACTATCACAAAACCCAGCCGGCAAAATGGGAATCCCGACTGCAGTCTTGGTCATCTGAGCATTGGGAAGCTCATGCGAGGTCTGGGTGTAGCTCTGCTGCTGGCGTCGTGGGCTTGGGCGCAGGCTCCCGCGGAGCGGCTGTTCAATGCCCGGGTCGATCCCGAGCAAGGGCGCAGGCTGTGGTCGGCCAACTGCGCCGTGTGCCATGGTGCCGAGGGAAAGGGCGGCCGCGGGCCCGATCTCACCACCGGCCAATTCCGGCACGGCGGCACCGACGACGACTTGTATCGGGCCATCCGAAACGGCATTCCGGGGACTGAGATGCCGGGCTTTCCGTTGACCGGGGCGGAGTCCATGCAGCTTCTGGCCTTTGTGCGGGCGCTGGGAAGAGCGGCCATGCCCACTCCTACGGAGGGCGATGCCGCCAGAGGACGCGCGCTATTTGCCGAAGGCGGCCAATGCACAAGCTGCCATAGAGTGGGCGGGGCGGGCTCGCGGATCGGGCCGGATCTCAGCGACGCTGGGGCGCGGCTGGCGCCCTCGGACCTGCTGGCATCGCTGCTGCATCCGGACGAGCGCGTGCTGCCGATGCACTGGTACGTGCGCGCGGTGACACGGGACGGGCGGACCATAACAGGCAGAAGGCTGAACGAAGACACCTACAGCGTGCAGCTCATCGATGCCCAGGACCGGCTGGTTTCGCTGGTGAAGCAGGAACTAAAAGAGTACGAGCTAATCAAGAAGTCGCCGATGCCCGCCTACGAAGGGAAATTCACCCGCGAGCAACTGGGCGACCTGGTCGCCTACCTGGCGTCATTGAAAGGGACCCCATGAAACGAGCCGTCGCGGTGGCGCTCTGGCTGAGCTGCTGCGTTCCATCGGGTGCGCAGGTGACCTACGAGCGGCTGCTGCACGCCGACAAAGAGCCACAGAACTGGCTGACGTACTCGGGCAGCTACAAGAGCTGGCGCTACAGCGCGCTCGACCAGATCCGCACCGGGAACGCCAGCAGCCTCGAGTTGAAGTGGGTGTACCAGCTCAATGCCATCGACAAGTTCGAAGCCACCCCGCTCGTGGTGGACGGCGTGATGTACTTCACCCAGCCGCCCAGCGACGTGATCGCGGTGGACGGGAAGACCGGCCGGGCGTTCTGGACCTACCGCTACACGCTATCGGGCAACGTGAGCGTCTGCTGCGGGCGCGTCAACCGCGGGCTCGCCATACTGGGGGACACGCTGTTCCTGGCGGCGCTGGACGGGAACCTGGTGGCGCTGGATGCCAAGACCGGAAAAGAAGTCTGGAGGACCCGCGTGGTGGACCCGAGCCTGGGTTACAGCCTGACCATGGCGCCGCTGGTGGTGAAGGATAAGGTCATCCTCGGGCCGGCGGGAGGAGAGTTCGGGATACGCGGGTTCCTGGCGGCGTTCGATGCGCGCACCGGCAAGGAGGCATGGAAGTTTCAGACCATTCCAGGACCGGGCGAAGCGGGACACGAAACCTGGGCGGGCGACGCGTGGCAGCATGGCGGCGGCCCCGTCTGGCTGACCGGCTCGTACGATCCGGAGTTGAACCTGATCATCCAGGGCGTCGGGAATCCGAGCCCCGACTGGAACCCGACGGTACGGCCGGGCGACAATCTGTACGCCAGTTCGGTGATCGCGCTGGACGCCGACACAGGCAAGCTGAAGTGGCACTACCAGTTTATGCCGAACGATGCGTGGGACTGGGACGCCATGCAGACTCCGGTCATCGTAGACGCCGAGTGGCAGGGGCAGCCGCGCAAGCTGCTGTACTGGGCCAACCGCAACGGCGTCTTCTACGTGCTGGACCGGACCAACGGAAAGTTCCTGTCGGGCAAGCCGTTCGCCAAGGTGACCTGGCTGGCGGGCTTCGACGAGAACGGGCGTCCCAAGCTGCAGCCAAACTCGCTGCCGACGGCGGAAGGGACGCTCCTTTACCCGGGCGTGCAGGGTGCCACCAACTGGTATGCGCCTTCGTATAGCCCGCGGACCGGGCTGTTCTACCTGTCGGTGTGGGCCGACTACTACTCGGTCTACCAGGAGGGCGAAGCGGAGTACGTCCCCGGGCGGCGGTTCAACGGTGGCAACATACGCCAGCCGCTCGCGTTCGGCCGGAACACGACGCTGCTTCCGAACGAAGAGCAAGGGTATGGGGCGTTGAAGGCGCTCAACCCGAAGACCGGAGAGACGGTGTGGCAGGTGAAGTTCGCGGACCTGACCGAGGGCGGCGTGCTCACGACGGCGGGCGACGTGGTGTTCACCGGCAACCGGGAAGGATACTTCCAGGCCTTCGACGCGCGCGATGGCAAGCTGCTATGGAAGGCATCGCTGGGAGGCTACATCGCGGCCGGTCCGGTGACCTTCTCGGTGGATGGGAAGCAGTACGTGGCGGTGGCCGCCGGACACGGGATGTTTGTGTTCGGGCTGCCGTAGCGCAGGCACTCTTGCCTGGCGCGTCCCGACTCATCGGGACGCTTGGCGGACGGCCACCCGAGCGCGTCCCCATGAGTCGGGGGTGCTCTCTGGGCCCGGTAGAGTGAGACTCTGCGCAACGGTGGCCGAATTACCTCTCCAGCGCGCTGAACACCTGTCTTAGCGTGGACGCCACCCGCGCGCTCCTGATATTCATTCGCTCGACCGACGCGGCACTGGAACTGGAACCGGGCGCGCTGTCATAGGCAATCTGAAGGGCGGTCGCGGACTGCCCGTTAAACTGGAGCACCTCGACCGCGGAATACTTCGACCCGCCGTCGACCAGGACCTTGAAGACGCCCGCCGGCAACCGCGTCGCGATCACATCCGACAGAAGCGCCCCGTATGTCCCTCCTTCCCCCAAGGAACCAATGCTGAGCGGTTGCAGGGGAGGAATCGAAGGTGTTGTGCCCGTCCCGGCGAGGGCCCCCGTGCTGTCGTAGATGCGGACCGTGAAGCTCGTGGCGGTCGTGTCTTCGTTGTAGATCACCAGGGACAACCGGCGGGCGCCGCCGTCATCGATGCCTTCCGCCGACCACTGGGTCCACAGCTCGGTGTCCCAGGAGATCGGCACGCTCATCGCCCACGGAGTGGCGGGTAGCGCCGAATAGAGCAACTGCGGAAGCACGTTGCCGCAAGTGATTGCGTCGGGGCAGTAAAACACGGCGTACACCGAGCCGGTGGCCGTGGAGCCGTACTTCGGAGCGTCGCTAGTAGCGCCAAGCAGGCCGATTTCCGCGGGCTGATTGGCGGACAAGACAAAGTTCACGTCATTGCCGGATGTGGCTGACGAGCCGCCGCCACTCGTCGTGTCCAACTTCAGGTTGTTCCCACTCGCGTCGTAGAACGTATAGTCAACCCCGATGGCGGCCGACGCGGGCGCAGCCACTCGGATCGCGCTGCTCCACCCTCCGCCCGCGGCGAGCCATACGAAGGTCCCACTCACGTAGCAGGAATAGCCGACCGTCTTCCCCGACGAATTGGCGATCGCCACGGGCGACTCTCCCGCCATGCTGGAGCAATCCGGCGCCACAGTCGACCAATAGACGGGCCCATTGACTGGCTGGCTGTTGAGCGTGGCGGCAGCCACAGCAATCAATTCCAAGAGATGAAGCGATTTCATACGCATAATGAATTCCTCCAAACCACCACCATCACTCCGAACCCGTCTTCGACGCCGGCGCCACCTTTTGCGTCGGAGACCGCTGGTCGCGCTCGAGGAGTTCCTCGCGGTCCTGGCGCGGCTCAATTCCGGCCAGCCCGGCGGGATATGGCTTGTTGCCCATCATCCCTTTCCAGAGAATGCGGTTGAAGTTCACCGGATCGAGACGATCTTCGGTGGAGAAGTCCATTCCCTTTGTGACCCGCGCCCAGTACTTGGCGCTGTGCGCGGGTTTTGGCACCGTCAGGCCGGCCCGGTTGGGAGGCAGCGGCAGCGACGTATTGTAGAGAATCGCCGAGGGAGCGGCTGTAAAGCTCCACGGGCTTGGCGTCATGTTGAAGATGTCGGCCATGGGCCTGGCGAGCGCGTCGTTCAGGTTCATCGGCGGGAGGCCCAGAACCTCCTCCATCGTGCGCAGCAGATCGAGCGTGTTGTACCGCGTGGAGACCACCGCGCCCCGCTTCACGTAGGCGCCCGCCACGTACGTGGTGCTGCGGTGCGAATCGACGTGGTCGCCGCCATCCTGCGCGTCGTCTTCAATCGCAAAGATCAGCGTGTTGTTGGCGTAGGGGCTGTTGGCGATCTTCTGAACCAACAAGCCGACCGCGTAGTCGTTATCGGCCACCTGCAGGTCCGGAGTATTCACGCCGTCAATCGCGACGGCGTAGTTTCCAGTGTGATCGTGCATGAGGCGAACCAGGGTCAACGAAGGCAGAACCCCTACGCTGCGCCCCGCGTGATGGGCATCGGCGTAGCGGGCGTCGAAGTCCCGGGCCCACTCTTTGTAACGCCAATAATCCGGAAGCGAGTTGTCGAAACCGCGGAAGAACGGGTCGGTCAACGGGGCGAGCTCGACATCCGCGGCGTAGGCCACGACCGTGTTGGCCGAGAACGGGTCGCGCAGCACGGGAATGGCCAAGACAGGGGTTCCATAGAGGGTACAGTCCACGAAGAAACCATAGTTGCGAACCGTGAGATGCGCCCGCATCGCGGCGTTCCACAAATAGCCGGTATTCACTTCATTGTCCGGCCCATCCGGTGCCCCGGTGTCGGTGTGGCCCGGCAACACATCCGGATCGGCCGATGTGAAGGGATTGGCGAGCTGGCGCTCGGGGGGCAAAAGAGCGACATTCACATTGCGATTCACACCCCCGTCCAGGCTGAGGCCGCGCGCCGCGTAGGCCACCGGGAATTGGTGTTCCGCCACGTCGGGGGCTTGAGCAGAAGTGGACCACAGCCAGCCGTCATAGCTGACTTCGGCGGTGTCCATGAAGTTGTCCAGAGTGACGAAGGTTCGCGCCAGACTGTGGTGATTCGGCGTGATCGCCTCTCCGAACTCAGTCAGGGCGGCATCGCCATTGCCAATTGGGTTGCCAGCGGCATCTTTCAGGTCACCCAGAATCTGGTCGTAAGTCCGGTTTTCCTTGATGATGAAGATCACGTGCTGGATGCCCTGGCGCACGGCCGCCATGACCGCGGCGTCGCTCGAGCTCTCGGTGCTGGAGAAGCGGTTGTTCGCGGCTACCTGCGCCGTCAGCGTCGTGAGTTGCTCCGGGCTGGGGCGCGGGAAGCTCTGGAGGCCGGCTTTGGTCCTCTGGGGATTATACTCATTCGAGGGCTCGCAATTGGGCGAGTTGGGCGGCCCGCCGCCCCCATAGCACCACTCGGGATTCGCGCCCGTGGGCGACTTCGCATTGACCACGTACACCGAGTTGCCATCGCCGCTGAAGCTGGCTGAGTTCGGGTACCAGCCGGTTGGAATGAGACCCACTACATGGCCGCCGCCATTGGTTCCGTCCAGCGCCACCACGGAGACGCAATTCAGAGTGCCATCGGTAACGTAGAGTTGCTGCTCATCCGGCGAGAGCGTCACGCTGTTGGGGTTCGCGCCCTTGTACTGCGCCAGCCAGACAGGCATTGACGGCGCGGTCACGATTACCGGGATGGCCGCGAGTACCGCGTTCGTCCTGGTGTCGATTACGTCCACCGTATCCGACTGGTCCGCGGCGACGTACAGGAGCGTCTGGGCCGCGTTCAGCGTCATCTTGTTGGGTTGGCCCTTCACTGGGATCCGGGCCGCGACGGCCGGCGGCGCGCTCAGCTTCACTACCACGATCTCGCGGTCGCGAATGCTGGATACGTACGCTGTCGCGGCCAGTCCGGTACCCTTGACCACCACCCAGAACGGATACTCTCCGCCTGCAATGCCCGACATCGCTGGGTCGCTCTTGCCGGGGCGCAAGTCCAGTTCCGATAGCTTCGACCAGTGGCCGAGGCCTCCGGTGAACACCGTGATCGAGTCGTTGTAGTAATTTGCCACCACCAGCGTCTGGCCATCGCTCGAAACGGCCACGCCGGCGGCGCAAGGACTCACGCCCACCTGGCTGTTTATCGCGACGGCGCCGTTAGGCGTCAGGTTAAGGCCAATTCCTTGGCCGTTGTGGCCCAAGGCCAGCGCCGAACCTTGCGCCTCCCCCCAGGTTCCGGCGGCGCTCCGAGTAAAGATGTGGACATTGTCACTGGAGCCGCCGGCCACGTAGAACGCCGTGCCGGATGGATCGAAGACAATCCCGTGGTAGCTATTTGCGATCTGCACTACTTGCGTCTTGACCGGCGTGGGCGTCGAAATGTCGTAGATGAACACGTACTCATTCGAGTCCGGGCCGTACCATGGGTACGGCGGTGCTGGGACGCCAAGCGAGTAGACGCGGTTGTACCCGCTGGTCAGAACCAGCATGGTCTTGCGATCCGGACTCACCACGGAGGTGGCCGCTTGACTGGCCAGCCAGTCCGGCCGGTCGGGCAGACCGGGGTTCAGCATATCGAACCGGGAACCCTGGGGCGCCAGCGGCGTAATCTGTTGGCCCATATTGGGCAGGTCCTGGACCGGAACGCTGGACTGCCCATAGGCCAGCGCGCCCGAGACGACCAACGCCAGCGCCAGACCAACCGCTGAAAGCGGGAAACGCTCGTGAACTTCTCTTGTCATTACTTCAACCTCCTTTGGAGCAGGATGTCCCAGCCACAGTTGGTACCTGCGGCTAATTCCATATCGGACGAACCGATCTCTTCCAATAGAGAGGTGGCAGACGCGAGCAGGAGCTCTCCGGACTTTTTGCCTGGTGGTGTGGAGTAATTCTGAGCCCGCCCTTGACCGGCCGCTATAGAGGTTGACAGTTTCTGGAGAGAGAGAGGTTAAGATTGCTATGAATGGTCCACTTGCATTCCGACCTCTCGCCGGCGGCGCTGGCGCCCAAACTGCACCGGCTATTCGAACTTTCCGCCGACAAGATCCGCTCCCTCGAGAAATCCTGGGAACCCGCCCGGGGCGCGCCGGTCTTTACCGTGCGCGGGCAGTACACCAGCCGCGGCTGGACCGAATGGACGCAGGGCTTCCAGTTTGGCGCGGCCATTCTCCAGTTCGACGCCACCGGCGAGCGGGAGTTCCTCGAAATCGGCCGCGATCGAACCGTCGCGCTCATGGTGCCGCACCTCACCCACACGGGCGTTCACGACCACGGCTTCAATAATGTCAGCACCTACGGAAACCTGCTCCGCCTGATGGCCGAGGGGCGCATCCCCGAGAATCACTGGGAGCGCCGCTATTACGAGCTGGCGTTGAAATGCTCCGGCGCCGTGCAGGCCGCCCGCTGGTCGCCGACCGCCGACGGCGGCGGCTACATCTATTCGTTCAACGGGCCTCACTCGCTGTTCGTCGATACCATCCGAACGCTGCGCGCGCTGGCAGTCGCCCACCTGCTGGGCCACACGCTGATGGGCGAGGGCGATCGCAGGATTTCTCTCCTCGACCGGCTGGCGGAGCACGCGCGCGCCACGGCCAAGTACGCCGTCTATTACGGCGAGGGCCGCGACATCTATGACGTCCGCGGCAGGGTGGCGCACGAGAGCATTTTCAACACCAACGATGGCCATTACCGGTGCCCCAATTCGCAGCAGGGTTACTCGCCCTTCAGCACCTGGACGCGCGGCCTGGCGTGGGCCATGTGCGGTTTCGCCGAGCAACTGGAGTTTTTAGACACACTGCCCGACCGGCATCCGGCTCTGGAAATATTCGAAAAGGCTGCCCGCGCCACCTGCGATTTCTACATCGAGAATACCCCGCCCGATGGCATTCCTTATTGGGACACGGGCGCGCCCGGCCTGGCGCAGTTGGGCGACTGGCGCGCGAAGGCTGCGGACCCGTTCAATGCCTACGAGCCGGTTGACAGCTCCGCCGCCGCGATTGCCGCACAGGGGCTGCTGCGGCTAGGCCATCGTCTCCACGACGACCGCTACTGGCAAGCCGGCTTGGCGGTCTGCAACACGCTTTTCGACGAGCCCTATCTCAGTACCGGCGGCCAGCACCAGGGGCTCATTCTGCACTCGGTCTATCACCGGCCGAACGGGTGTGACGCGGTTCCCGAAGGAGCACGCGTGCCCGCGGCGGAGTCTTCGATGTGGGGCGATTATCATGCCCGCGAAGTGGGGCTATACCTCCTGCGCTTGATCGAGAACAAGCCGTACCTCAAGTTCTGGCCGTGAAATGCGCCAACCGCTCTCTGACGTTTGCGGCTCCGATGCGGCTTACTTTTTTACGCGCTTGATCAACTGCTGCAAATCCAATAAATGTTGCGGCTTGTAAGTCTCCTTCGACCATCTCGATTCCGGTTCGAATTGCACCCCGACAAAGTATCCGATCTCCCGGTAGACGCAATACCGTACGCGCCCCGTAAATGCCTGCTGGGGAGATTCCCAATGGATCTCCGCCTCCGGCGGCACGGCCGTTTCCATTTGCAGGCAAGCGCCGCATACCGAAATATCCTCCAGAAGGCCGGTCGCCTTCCGGGTCCTGCCCGCCTGATCCCTCCAGCGGACCTCCACCATGTCTGCACATAACATGCGAACTTCCGTGCGCCGTTCCTGCATACTTGCTCTATCGGCGGCTGAACCCGCCTCCTTTACGATAAGATGACTTAAGTCCCCGGTAAACATGTACCTACGATTTTCTTTTGCGATCACGCTAGTGGCCATCCTGCTGGCCGGCTGCGCGCACAAGAAGCACGCCCGGCGCACGCCGCCACCGCCGGCGCCATCGGCCGTGCCCCAACCGGGCCACACCGAGACCGGTATGGCCAGTTGGTACGGTTACCCCTACCACGGCAGGCGTGCCGCCAATGGCGAGATCTACGACATGGAGAAGCTGACCGCCGCCCACCGCACTCTCCCCTTCGACACCTGGCTCCGGGTTGTCAACCTCGACAATAGCAAGACTGTGGAAGTCCGCATCACCGACCGCGGCCCCTTTGTCGAGGGCCGCATCATCGATCTCTCGCACGCTGCCGCGCGCGCCATCGACATGATCGGTCCGGGCATCGCCCGCGTTCGCATCGAGGTGATTCGCACCCCCGAATACGTCCCGCCCGCCGTCTTCGCGGTTCAGGTGGGCGCGTTCCGCGATCGTGCCAACGCCGAGCGCCTGCGCGCCGAAATGGAGTCCCACTACGGCTCGGCGCGCCTGGTCCAGCGCGCGGATAGCCCCGATTTGTGGCGGGTGGTGGCCGGCTCGGAGGCCACCGAAGAGGGCGCCAATGGCCTGGCTGTACGGATTCGCAAAGAATTAGGTGAGAAGTTCGCCGCCTTCGTTGTACGAGTTGATTCTATGTAGTCGAGGTGTCTCCAATGAATCGGCTCGCGACGGGCTGCGCTCACGGTCTGGTGGGCCAGTCGCCGCAGATCGGCGCCCTACGTCGGCTTATTACGAAGGTTTCGCGCAACCGGCTCTCGGTGCTGCTGCTGGGTGAGAGCGGCACGGGTAAAGAGGTGGTGGCGCGGGCCGTACACAATGCCAACCCGCGCGGTGAGTTCGTCCCCATCGACTGCGGCTCGCTGGTGGGCACGCTCATGGAAAGCGAGTTGTTCGGCCACGTCAAGGGCGCTTTCAGCGGCGCCGTCGAGAACAAGAAGGGACTGGTCGAACTGGCCGACGGCGGCACCGCCTTTTTCGACGAAATCGGCGACCTTCCGCTCGAGATGCAGGTCAAGCTGCTCCGGCTCATCCAGGAAGGCGAGTTCCGCGCCGTCGGCGCGTTGCACTGGCGCAAGGTCGATCTCCGGATCATGGCCGCCACCCATCGCGACCTTCGGGCGGAGGTGGCCGCCGGCCGTTTTCGCCAGGACCTCTTTTATCGCCTCAACGTAGTGGTGGTCCACCTGCCGCCCCTGCGCGAACACAAGCAGGATATCCCGCTGCTCATCGATCACTTCCTCGACCGGGGGCATGCCTCGGGCTTGCCCGCGTTCCGTTTTGGCGAAGAGCTTCTGGCGACGCTTCTGGCCTACGACTGGCCCGGCAACGTCCGCGAGTTACAGCACTGCCTGGACCGCATGGCCGCCCTTCACTCCGAAGGCGCGTTACAGATGGCTGACCTGCCCTCCGCGTTGCAATACCAGCGCGCGTCCTGCGGGTTGCGGAGCCTGTCCGGCGCTGTAGCGGACCCGGGTGGAGAGGTGGGGATGCCGCAGTTCGCCCTCGCTCCCAAATCGCCCGTCATTTCCATCCCCGAGAGCGAAAAGCAGGCTATCGCCAACGCGCTGGCCGCCACCAACGGAGAGCGTGGCAAGGCCGCCCGCCTCCTGCGCATCGGCCGTACCACTCTGTACCGAAAAGTGAAAGAATACGGACTGTAGGGGCCGGGCATGCCCGGCCCCTACGGCGCGCCGGTTCCTTTTGGGCGGAATCGCCCGAACTGCCAGCGGAAACAAAAGATCTATGTCCGATTCTTTGGGCGAATCGCCCAGAATTGCCTTGGATGCCACCTATAGTGTGGGAGGCGACCTCTCCGGTGTCGGCCTTTATTCCCACGAGATGCTGCGCGGCCTCGCTGCCTCCCATCCGGAAGCACGCTTCGATTTCTGCTACCGGCCGCACCGCTACTGGCGCTTCCGGGCCGCTCCGCTCCCGCCCAATGCCCGGCGGCGCCTGCTCGCCGAGCCGTTCGGTCCGCGTGCGGCCGATCTCTTCCATGGCCTGAACCAGCGCCTGCCGCGAATCCCCTTGCGGCGCGCCATCGCCACATTCCACGATCTATTCGTTCTCACCGGCGAGTACTCCACTGAGGAATTCCGTGCGCGCTTTGCCGCCCAGGCCCGCGACGCGGCCCAGCGCTCGGCGGCCATCATCGCGGTTTCCGCGTTCACCAAGAACGCGGTGGTCTCTTTGCTCGGCGTGGACGCCTCGAAAGTCCGGGTGGTCCACCACGGTATCCGGGACCTTCCCTATGTCCCCGCCGCCCGCGAAAAGGTGGTCTTGAACGTAGGCGCCATCCAAAAGCGTAAGAACATTCCGCGCCTGGTGGAAGCCTTCGAAACCCTG
>Ga0326727_10018708_pt1 | contig 14087 bp, 9 predicted proteins | sample MB2enrmetagenome_FD_207643 | JGI IMG/M metagenome (GOLD analysis project Ga0326727, IMG submission 207643) | Lab enriched peat soil microbial communities from McLean, Ithaca, NY, United States - MB29MY | ecosystem: Environmental > Terrestrial > Soil > Wetlands > Peat | place: USA: New York...
AATTTTTCCCGCATCCGTTCCTGCATACGATTCTTTTGCTTTATCAAATCGTCTGCCGAGACATCAGATGTTTTTTTGATGGTATCACGCCACGCAGTTCGGACCTTGGGCCACGCTTTCAATGTGCGTTCACGAATTGCGTAGGGTCTCCTTTGTCCATTTTCATCGACCGCGCAGTCCGGCAGTGCATCAGCCAAAGTTTCCGTAATTCGCTCAACTGCCTGCAATCTCGGATCGGACTCTTTCTGTTTTTTGATTCTTTCAATGGTCGCATTGGCAATAGCCAATCGGAGTTCAAACTTGCGCCCGCGAACGATGAATTGTCCAATTTTTGTAAAAACTTCACTGAATGCCTGCTTTTCAAAATCCGGCCAGATGCCTTGGCCGGCTTTTTCGTCATTATCTCTCCCTGCCCAGAGGTCGCAAAAAAACGGAAACACCGGGCGCGCGACTCCGCCAGCCATCCGGGCAACGAAAGCCGCATCGGGTTCTGTTTTTGTTGTGGGTTCCTCTTTGAGTCTCTCTTGGTTGAAGTAAAGAAACGTTTCTCGAATTCCATCCAGGTCAGGCTGCAACGAAAAAAGAATGGCCGCTTTTAAGTCATAGCCACCACTTCCCTTACGTGTCGGCTTTGTCGTTGGCAAATCTGTTTTTGGATTATTGCCCCAAATTGTCAGTGGTGCTTTTTGCTTTTCTAATCGCTTGGCCAAGTCAGACATTTCCTTTTGCTTGTTGCTTGTCTTTGCGTCTTTCGCACGTTGTTTGATTTCCGTGACAAGTTCTTCAAGCCACTGAACAATGTTTTTTACCGCCTCCTCGCGCGGCCAAGCGCCCGACGTTTTATCAGTTTTGAAGAAAAAAACATCCGTCCATTTCAAGTGCTCTCCTTCATTTACCTTTTTCGTGCATTCGCTTGCATGATTTCGCTGTTCGGCGATAACGTCGCGGGGGGTCACTTTTGTTTTTTGAGCGCAGAGATTGACCAACGTGCTGCCAAACAAGTCTTTTGCCTTCCCTTTCAATGATTCTTCCACCGGCTGGTCTGCGTCAGTGAGTTTCATCGCCGTTTCGCTCGCCGATTCAAATAATTGCTTCAAAGCCTCGAATTTTTGTTTTTCGGAAGCTTTTGAGCCAGTCAGGCCGCCTATTTTGAGTTGGAATTCGTTGAACGAAGCGGCCTTTTTGCATCCGACAAGCACGCACGCATTTTCAAACGGGCGATCCCAAGTGCCTTGCCGACCCGTGTATGATTTCCAACTTCGTTCAATCGCGTCTCGATAGTCTCTCCAAATATCATCTTCGCAATCTAGCGGCACTAACGCAGCAAAACCAGCAAGAAGATAATTCACGTCGTCCTGGAACAATTCGTGGTGATGCCAGAGGGCGGATTGCCATTTCTCCCGGTTCTTTTTGGGATCGGAGTCAAATGGTTTCCACTTATCTTTGCCGTCGGGGATTTCCACGGCGGTCACCTTGCCCTGATAGATGCGGTTCATGTGAGCCTTTCCTGTCTTGTCCACGAAGCATGGCGGACGCCCCGCGCGATGGCCAGTCAATTCTCGAATTGACCCGGCGGCCTGGAACATGGCGGCTTGGGCGCCGCGGCAGCGACGCCCTGCCGTCAGGATGTCAGGCGGTGACGGCGGCCTGGAACATGGCGGCCAGGAGAATCAGCTCCGGATGGGCCAGGGACAATTTGGGCAGCACAACGCGCACACGGGAACGATACCCCGCCAGCTTCTCGCGCAAAGGCCCCAGGTTTTCCACTTTGTCCCAGCGCAGCTTCTTGAAATCAAGCACCAGTTGGCTCTTGCACCGCGCCAGCGAGTCCTGGATGCGTTGTCCCAGCGCTTCGGCGTCGGAGGTTGAAAGCACGCCCTCCAGGCGTATCCATACTTCCTCGGTCGAGTGGCGCAACTCGACCTGGGTGGAAAAAGCCGGCGAGGCGGTTTTGCGGCGGAATTCCTCCCAAATTTCAAACGCGTTCCAGCGCCGGCCCGGCACCCGGTAGGCGGTGCGGATGAGTTTTGGATGCTGAAAAAGGTCCAGCTTCAAGGTCAGTCCCGTCCATAAAGCCGCCGCGACGCCCAGGACGGATTTGAGACGCTGGCCCAGGGCGGGGGCGCCCAGTTCGGCGTGAATCCGCCGCTCCAAATCGCCGATCCAGCGGCGCACCGCGGCGTTGGGGCCGAGGAGGCGCCCGGCCAGGAAGACCGGGTAGGCATAGCGCAACTCGCCGGCGTAATAGTCGGCCTTGGCGCGCATCAAGGGGTTGGGGGAGTTTTTGAGTTTCTGCATCCCCAGCAGCCGGGCTTCCAGCGTGCGGTAAATGCTGGGACCCAGGCGCTGAAAATCCTGTTCAAAACACCATTGCTGGATGGCTTCGATCTGTTCCGCCGAGAGGGTCGGGTGTTTGATCATGGTGCGGAATCCGTCCGCGCGCCGGTAAAACAGGTCCATGTTGTCCGTATAAACGTCCTGCAACAGGTTGTCCTTGATGATGCGCTCGTAAAACGGCGTGCCGGGCACCGGGCCGTAAATGAGGAACTGGGCCAGGGCGGGCTTGAGTTGCATCAGGCCGTCCAGCTCCTGGGCCACCACTTCCTTGTTCTGGTAATCAAACCCCACAATCATCGAGGTGAGGATGGTGATGCCGTGTTCGCGAAATTCGGTGAAGATCTCGGCGATGGGCCGGCCTTGTTGCTTGGCATAATTGGACCGCGTCCCCTCGTACCCGATCCAGAAGCCGTCAATCCCCATCTCCAGAATCTGTTCCACGGTGTACTGGCTGATGGCCTTGACGCTGGAGAAGGCGAAAATCGAAATCTTTTTGCCCCCGGCGATCACGCAATCGCGGAACTCCATCGCCCGCTTTTTGTTGAGCAGGAAATCCTCGTCCAGGATCAGGAACACGAGGTTTGGGTCCGTGGCCAGATACCGTTCGACCACGGCATAAATGTCCCTGCCTTCCGGCAGGAGCTTGATGTGTTTGCGCGAAAAGTAGTGCGAGGTGCAGCAGAAATCGCAGCCGTTGGCGCAGCCCAGCCCGGCAAAAATTTTCCCCGTGCCCGACACCTTCCAGCCGAAGACCTTCAGCCAGCTCACGATGAGCGGATGCTTGTAGGGCATGGGGATGGCCGGTTCCCCCAGCAGGCGGCGGAAGAACGCCACCCCCTCCTCGCGGCAGATGTAATCGGCGTAGGGCTTGAGCACCTCGTCCTTCAAGATGGTGCCGTAGCCCCCGAGCACGATCTTGCTTTGGGGCGCGTATTGGCGGATCAAAGCGACCGTCTCCTTCATCTTGTGCATCACCGCCATGAGGAACGACACTCCCACATAATCGTAGCCCTTCTTCAGTTCCCGGATCAGTTCCCGCTTGGACGGGTATTGCAGCACCACGGTGGGGGCGTCCAGGTTCTCGGCGATGTAATCGAGGGAAAAATGGACGTTGAAGGTGCGCGGGCTGAAAATGCCCTGGGCGCGTGTCACCTGGCCGTAAAGCAATTCATAACCGACCGACGCCGCATCCCCGTATTTCGGTCCCATGGGGCGGCACACACTGGTGAGAAGAATCCTCATAGAAATGACTCGTGTCCTCATGGACACCCGCGCAATTTAACCGCGATCCGGGATCGCAGCCAGAGAAATCGGGCACAAAAGCTCGTCCAAACTTGCTGCCTAATCGCCAAGGAATGTTTGGCCCTGGCGCAAGAACCAAAAGGCCCGGCGTTCAGGGCCGGGCGCCGGGCGGGGAAGTCCGGTATAATTCCCTAAAAAAAGACTGGAAAAGGGCTTTACACCCGGCGCGGCCAGACCTAAACTTCCGGTTTAAAACAAATTAATTTGACCGAACGACTATGGAAAAAGGCAAGACGATTGAAGGGTTCCAGATTCATGAGCGCGACACGGGGTCCGCTGATGTGCAGGTGGCTCTTTTGACCGAACGAATCAACCACCTGACCGAACATTTGCAGAAGAACATCAAAGACCACAGTTCCCGGCGCGGCCTTCTCAAAATGGTCGGCCAGCGCCGCCGTCTTCTGGATTACCTCCACACCACGGACCTCATTCGATACCAGTCCATCACCAAAAAGCTCAAACTCCGCCACTGACGTGTCTGGAATCTCGTTTGCCAGGAACATCGCCTTGGACAGAAAGGAACCCATTTCATTGCGCCGGCAATCGCGGGCGGCGCAATGCAACAATGTCAACCCGCGTCAACTATGACCCGCTGACTTGGGAAATTTCAATCAGCGCCCGGGCCGCCAGCCGCGCCCCGGGCTTTGATTGAAGTTCCTCTAAGTCGGCGGGTTTGCAGAAACCAGGATTATTATGTCAGAAAAAGTATCGGCCCAACTGGGCGCCAGCCAAATTCACATCGAAACCGGCAAATTGGCCAAACAAGCCGACGGCTCCGTCACCGTGCAACTCGGCGAAACCATCATCCTCGTCGCCGCCGTGGCCGCCAGCAAGGCCAAACCCGGCCAGGAATTCTTCCCGCTGACGGTGGATTACCGCGAGAAAGCGGCCGCCTCGGGCAAATTCCCCGGCGGCTATTTCAAACGCGAGGGCCGCCCCACCGAAAAGGAAATCCTCACCAGCCGCCTGACCGACCGCCCCATCCGCCCCCTCTTTCCAAAGGGCTGGTTCAACGAAGTCCAGGTGCAAAGCATTGTCCTGAGCGCCGACGGAGAAAACGATTCGGACATCCTCACCATCATCGGCGCTTCCGCCGCCCTGAGCGTGAGCGATATTCCGTGGGACGGCCCCCTCGGCGCGGTGCGCGTCGGGCGCATCGCCGGCAAATTCATCGCCAACCCCACCCACTCCCAAATGCATGAGAGCGACCTGGACCTGATCTACGTCGGCGACACCTCCGACGTCGTCATGTTTGAAGGCTCCGCCAAGGAAATCTCCGAGGCCGATTTCATGGCCGCCCTCAAGTTCGGGCACGAATGCTGCCAGCCCATCATCCAGGCCCAGAAAGACTTGACCGCGCGCGCCGGCAAGAAAAAGCGCGACATCACCGTGAACATCGTCCCCGACGACATTCTCCAGGAGGCCAAATCCCTGGCCGGCGAACGGATTGTGCCCGCTCTCCTCACCCAGAAAAAACTGGAGCGCGAAGCCGCCGTCAAAGCCGTCACCGACGATGTCGCCGCTGATCTCATCGCCAAGTTCGGCGCGGAAAAAGTCACCGAATCCGTCCTCCGCGAGGCCCTTTACTACATCCAGAAAGAAACCGTGCGCGGCTTGATTATGAAGGAGAGCAAGCGGCTGGATGGCCGCGGATTTGACGAGGTCCGCCCCATAATTTCCGAGGTGGGCATTCTGCCGCGCGCGCATGGCTCGGCCATTTTCACCCGCGGCGAAACCCAGGCCGTCACCCTCGTCACCCTCGGCACGACCGAGGACGCGCAGGAATTCGATTCCTACACCGGCGGCGAAACTCTCAAGAAATTCATCCTCCATTACAACTTCCCCAACTATTCGGTGGGTGAAACCGGCCGGATCAGCGGGCCGGGCCGCCGCGAAATCGGCCACGGCGCCCTGGCCGAACGCTCCATCGAACCGATGCTCCCGCTGGCCAATTACCCCTACGCCCTGCGCGTCACCAGCGAGATCATGGAGTCCAATGGTTCCAGTTCCATGGCCACCGTCTGCGGCGCCACGCTGGCCCTCATGGATGCCGGCGTGCCCTTAACCCGTCCCGTCGGCGGCATCAGCATCGGCATCTGCACCGAGCACGACGCCCAGCACAAAATCACCGGCTACAAACTCCTCACCGACATCATCGGATGGGAAGACGCCTTCTGCGACATGGATTGCAAAATCGCCGGCACCACCCACGGCATCACCGGCTTCCAACTGGACCTCAAGCTGCGCGGCCTCCCGCACCACCTCATGACCGAGACCCTCGAAGTGGCCCGCGTCGCCCGCCTCCATGTCCTGGCCCGGATGGCGGAAACCATCGCCGCCCCGCGCGCCGAGTTGAGCAAATACGCGCCCCGCATCGTCCAGGTCAAAATCAACCCGGAGAAAATCGGCGCTCTCATCGGCCCTGGCGGCAAGAACATCAAACGCCTGGTGGAAGAATCCGGCTGCGAAATCAATATTGACGACGACGGCACCGTCAACATCTACTCCATTTCCGCCGAGGGCATGAAGATCGCCCGGGCCGCCATCGAAGGCATGACCGCCGAGGCGGAAATTGGCAAAACCTACCGCGGCAAAGTGGTGACCATCAAGGAATTCGGCGCCTTCGTCGAATTCCTTCCCGGCAAGGACGGCCTGGTCCACATCAGTGAACTGGCCAACTTCCGTGTCAAACAAACCGAGGACATCGTCAAACTCGGCGATGAAATCTGGGTCAAGTGTTTGGGCGTGGACGAGAAAGGCCGGGTCCGTCTCTCCCGCAAAGCCGCCATGGAAGACCGCGAAAAAGAAATGGCCGCCAAGACCTGACCGCGCGCCGCGCTGCAGCGGCGGTCTGTGACCGCCGCCAATGCCAAAACGGGCTGCCGGGGGCAGGCGCTCCCACACATCGGACCGATCCGACCGATCGATCCAGTCTTGGATGGGCCAACGCAGGCAGGGCGGGCAGTCCCCTGCCCGCCGCGGCGCGCACGGAGTGCGCGCCCTACCACCCAGGGTTGCGCGGCCTGCTTCCCTTGCCCGTCCAAGCCTGACACATTTTGTTCAAAGGAATTGCTGCCAGAATTCGTCCTATTGGATAAAATGGCGCAAGTGAACACGTCTCCAGGCGAACCTGCTTTCCGGCCTTTCGGAAGCCGCTGGTGGCGGCGCTTTTTGGTCTGCTTGGGAGCTTTGGCCGCGCTGGCAGGGGCTTTTTACGCGGAGGAGGATTGGCGCGGCCACAGGGATTGGGGCCTTTACCGGCAGGCCGCGGAAGCGCGCGGCGAGCCTCTTGAATTTCGGGCCTACATTCCAAAACTTGTTCCTGATGAGGAGAATTTTGCCGAGGCGCCAGTCGTCAAGACATGGCTTCAGTTGGACTTGGACCCCATCTTTACGAACGACTTCTACGCCCGCGCCGACTACCATGTTTATCCAACCAACTCCACCAAGAGCACGGGCCACCGGCATTTTGCGGACCTCGTCGCATGGCAGATGGCCTTCAGTGCGCTCCAGACGGGCGAGTTGCAGCCCGATCAGCATTTTGCCACGGATAAAATGGACCCCCAATCAAGGGCGGAGGCGGCCCCGGCAGTTCTGGAAGGATTGAAATCCGACGAGCCCGTTTTTACGGCGCTTCGCCTGGCCAGCGCCCGGAAGTATTCCCGGTTTCCACTTCAATATGATCGGGAAGATCCGGCCCTGATTCTGATGGCACACCACGCCAAAATCAGGGTGGTGTGCGAGCGCCTGAGCCTGCAGGTGTGCGCGGAGTTGGCGGCTGGGCAGACGGACAAGGCTCTGGCCGATGAGAAGCTCATGCTTTACCTGGCCGACGCCATCAAAGGGGAGCCGTTTCTGATCTCGTTCTTGGTGCGAGATGCTTACTTTCCGATGGCAATTCCACCGGTTCGGGAAGGCCTGGCCGAACACCGTTGGACGGAGTCGCAATTGAAAGAACTCCAGTCGTCCTTCCAACATTACGACTTTTTAGCCGATGTGGACCAATCTCTCAAGGCGGAGCGGGCATATCAGCTTCAAGAGATGGATCAAGTCAAGAAGCAGGGACTTGGGTATTTATATGTGAACCTTGCTGTCAAAGACACTTTCGGTCAGTTGAGCCGCATTCTGAATTTATTCGGTCGAATTATGCCGGCCGGATGGATGGACCGGGAGCGGCTCAATTACTGCACGCTTTTTGATCTCCAATTGAAAGGCGCCATGGATTTGGCCGAAGGCAGGGTCTTTCCCCGCCAAATCGCGTTGAATGAGGCCGAATTGAACCGGAAACTGCCGCCGGGCGCATCGTTATCGGCGTTCGTCAGGTCCGTCCTGCATCATCAGGTAATCGCGGACGGTCGCGTGGAGGTACTGGGAAAATTGCCCGGAATAGCAGCCACCCTGCAGACCACCGCCAACCAAACGGCCATCGCCTGCGCCTTGGAAATGTACCGGCTGGCCAACGGACATTTCCCGGAAACACTGTCGGTGTTGACGCCGCAGTTCATGTCGCGCCTGCCCAACGACGTGATTACAGGCCAGCCTTACAAATACCGCCTCACCGGGGATGGCCAATTTATTCTCTACTCCGTGGGGTGGAATGAAAAGGACGACGGCGGTGTGCCCGGCAAACGCCGGTTTGATGACCAGGAAGGCGACTGGGTTTGGGATTATCCGCCTTAACTCAGTCAATCAGCCGCCGGGTAAGGTCGCCGTAGGCGTCAATGCGGCGGTCGCGCAGGAAGGGCCAGTGGACGCGGGCGGTTTCCACCCGGCTGAGGTCCACCGGCACGATCAGCGTTTGTTCTTCATCCGCCGGCGCCCGGGCCAGAATCTCGCCGGAGGGGGCGGCGACAAAACTTTGGCCCCAGAATTCCAGGCCGGGTTCGCCGGCCGGTTTTTCCCAGCCCACCCGGTTGACGGCGGCCACATAACAACCGTTGGCGATGGCATGGCTGCGCTGCATGGTCTCCCAGGCGCTGTGTTGAATCGCGCCCTCCCCGGCCTTTTCCGCCGGATGCCAGCCGATGGCGGTGGGATAAAACAGGATTTCCGCCCCCTGCAGCGCCGTCAGCCGCGCCGCTTCGGGATACCATTGGTCCCAGCAAACACAGACGCCGATCTTGCCGTAGCGGGTTGGCCAGGCGCGGAAACCCAGATCGCCGGGCGAGAAATAGAATTTTTCGTAGTAGAGCGGATCATCCGGAATGTGCATCTTGCGATAAACGCCCAGCAAACTGCCATCGGCATCAATGACCGCCGCGCTGTTGTGGTAAAGGCCGGAGCCGCGCCGCTCGAAGAGGGAGGCGATGACGACCACTTTGAGGCGGCGCGCCAGCTTTTGCAGGGCGTCGGTGCTGGGGCCGGGGATCGGCTCGGCCAGCTTAAAATGCCGGTGGTCCTCGCTCTGGCAGAAATACTGGGAGCGGAAAAGTTCCTGCATGCAAAGGATTTGCGCGCCCTGCCGGGCGGCGGCGGCCATGCGTTCGAGGGCGCGGGCGAAATTGGCGGCCGGATCCGCCGAACAGCGGGACTGGATCAGTCCCAGCGTGACCGCGGGAGAAGGGTTGAGCCTGGGTTTTCTCGTCTTCAAGTTTCCACTGGCGGCGGTGTGCCGTCCGATTCCGGCTACACCAGCGGGGCCGACTTGGGCAACACAATGGTTTTCCCCTGATCCTCGCTGACGCCGGCCGGACCGGTCTGCCCGAAAAGTTCGCGCATGAACTTGCCCAGCGTCTCATTGGTCGGCCCGTAGCCTTGGTGATAAATGTAATACTCCAGATCGTAGAGCAGCTCGTCGGCGGTGGCGTAGCGTTTGGCCAGGTCCCGCGCCAGCGTGCGATGAAGGATTTCATTGAGGCGGGCGTCCACTTTGGGATTGATCTGGCTGAAGTTGGGCAGCGGCAGGGACATGATGCGCTTGAGCGAGTCGTCGGAGTTGTTGCCCTTGAAGAGATTGTAGCCGAGCAGCAAATTGCTCAGAACCACCCCGGTGGAAAAAATGTCGGAGCGCCGGTCGGTGATCTGGAAGTCGGCCTGCTCCGGACTCATGTAATCGGCCTTGCCCGCCACCACTTCCCCTTCGTTGTCCTGGAGGAAGCCGCGCGCCTTGGCAATGCCGAAGTCGGTCAATTTCACATCGCCGGCAAAGGCGATCATGATGTTCTTGAAACTGACGTCGCGATGGACAATGCCGAGGGTCTTCCCGGCGTCGTCGGTTTTCGCATGGGCGTAAGCCAGTCCGCGCGCCACGCGGCTGGTGATGAACACCGCCAGTTCCACCGGGACGGCGCGCCGCTTTTCGGCCACTTGCTGGGCGAATTGATCGAGATTGACGCCGTGGATTAATTCCATGCAGATGAAGTAAAGGCCCTGCGCCTCGCCCAGATGGTAGGTTTGGACGATGTTGGTGTGGATCAGGTCGGCCACCAACTTGGCCTCCCCGATGAAATTCTCGATGAATTGCTTCTGGCTGGCGTAATTCTGCCGGATGACTTTCATGGCCACGCGCTTGACAAAGTCGCGCGCGCCATGCTGCTCGGCTTCGTACACCACACCCATTCCCCCCTCGAAAATCTTGCGGACGATCTCGTAGCGGAACTCGCTTTGAATGGTAAATAACGCGGCCATTTGAAGCAACTTTCCTATTTTCTCCCGCCATGTCAAGCCTTTGCCTGAAGATTTTGCGCGAAAATATACAGGCTACGGGCCGCGCGGAGCAGAACCCGGCGCGGCCAGGCTGGCGTCTCGAACCGGCAGCCCCGCCTGATAGAGCGCCAATTGCGACCGCAGAGCCTCGGCCAGGGCGGCGTCGCCGGGGCCGCCGGCCAATGGCAGCGCCCGTTGCACGGTGGCGATCGCCTGGCCAAACTTTCCCGCCCCGGCATAGGCCACGGCCAGCGTGCCGAGCACCATCGGATTTTGCCCGCCGGAAAGTTCATCGGCCCGCCGCGCCAGCTCGACCGCCCGCGCCCCATCGCCAAGGGAGGCATCCGGGGCGGCGGCCAACACCCAGGCCAGATTGTTGAGCGCCTGGACGTCGTCCGGCTCGAGTCGCAAGGATTTCTCGTATTGACTAACCGCTTCCCCGGCGCGGCCCAATCGGACCAGGGCGTTGGCCAGCTTGTAACGCGCCCCGGCCATCCGGGGCCTCAACTCCACCGCCTTTTGCAGATGGGCCAGCGCGTCCCCGGCCAGGCCGTGCTCCAAAAGCACGCTGCCCAGGTTGTATTGGGCAATGGGATCCTCGGGCCGCAAATTGACGTGCGTTTCAAACTCGGCCAGCGCCTCCGCCACCCGCCCCCGGGCCAGCAGGGCATTGCCCAAATTGTAATGGGCGTCGGCAAGGCCGGGACTCGCGGCCACCGCTCGCTGCAGCCAGCCCAGCGCCTCCTCCACCCGGCCCTCCTGGAAAAGCGCCTTGCCCAGGTTGCTTTCCATCACCCCGTTGTTTTCCGTCGTTTCCACGGCATGGCGAAAGAGGGTCTCGCTGTTCTTCCAATAGCGCACCTGCCACGGTGTCGCCACCAGGCATCCGGCCACAGCCAGCCCCCCAAGAACCGCCGGCGCGCCGGCGCCCGCGCGCCGAACCCATTCCCGCGCCCCCCAGATGATCATGATAAACAATCCCACGCTCGGCAAATAATCGTAGCGGTCCGCCATGGACTGCAGACCGATTTGAACCAGGCCGATCACCGGCGCCATCATTCCCAGAAACCACAGCCAGCCCACCGCCAAATATCCCTCCGCCCGCATTCGCCAGACCGCCCACCCCGTGACCAGCGCCAGAAACGCCCCGGCGCACCCCACTTCCCATCCCGGCCATTTGCCCCGGTACGGATAAAGCACGGCCAAGTCCGCCGGCCAGAAAGTCTTCGCCAGGTAGCGCACATAAGAAACAGGGATGTTGGCCAGACGGACTCCGACCGGCACCCGTTCCAGCGAAAGCACAGTGCCCGCGTGTTTTTGGGCCAGAAAGGCGATGACGCACGCGGCGGCGGCCAGAATGAAAAACGGGGCCTTTTCCGCCGCCAGGCGCGCGAGCGGGGGACGGAACCGTTGCAACGGCCAGTAATCAAGAAGAAGCAAAATGAAGGGCAGCGTCACCAGCATCTGTTTGGCCATCAGCCCCAGCGCGAAGAGCAGGATCGCCGCAACGTAAAACCAGCCGGACTTGGGGCTTCCCGCCGCGGACTCTTCCACATATCGGACATAAGCCCAGACCGACAGCATCCAAAACAGCGTGCTCAGAACGTCCTTGCGCTCCGCCACCCAGGCCACCGACTCGACATGCAGCGGATGCAGCGCGAACAAGGCGGCGGCCAGCGCGCTGGGCCACCGGGCTTTGGTCATCCGCTGCAGCAGCAGAAACAGGAGGACGGAGTTCGCCAGATGCAGGAGCAGGCTGGTGCTGTGGTGGCCGGCGGGATTCATCCCATAGAGTTGGAAATCCGCCTCGTGTGAAATCCAGGTCAACGGGTGCCAGTTGCCGGTGGAACCGGTGGTAAAGGCCCAAACCAAGCCCGCCCAACTCAGCCCGCGCCGCACCATTTCATTGGAAATGACGTAGTCCGGATCGTCGTAGCCGACAAAACCGCACCGCCAAAGCGGCCCGTACGCCGCCAGAACAGCCAGCGCCAGCCCCAGGCAGATAAGCCAGGTTTGACCTCTGCTGCGCGAATCGTCCATCGGCCCATATCGTATAAGGGAAAGCACAAGATCGAGAAAGCCGAAATTCAGCCCCCACGCTCGCTTTTTCCTTGCGCCGCGCCGGCGAAGCGATTTAATAAAGCCGCACGTCGCCCCATGAGGGCGGCGCATGGCGAACATGGCGGCCCATTGACTTAACATCGAACCAAAGCGCATACTATGTCAAGAAGACTCTCCAAATCGCAACTCGTTGCCGAAATTGCCGCGCAGAGCGGCCTCACCAAGAAAGCCAGCGCGGAACTCCTGGACCACCTGGCCGCCCTGGCCTACAAACATGCCAAAGACACTTTCACGCTCCCGGGCATCGGCAAGCTCCTGGTGGCCAATCGCAAGGCCCGCATGGGCCACAACCCAAAGACCCTCGCCCCCATCCAAATTCCGGCCAAAAGAGTCCTCAAATTCCGCATCGCCCAGGCCGCCAAGAACGCCATCCTCGGCCCCCAATAATTTCCATCCTCCACGGCAGAGACTCTGTCGAGCCGTGCCTTGCCCCGCGTCCTCCACCCGATGAAAATTGCCATTCTCGGCTGCGGCGCCTTGGGCAGCTATTATGGCGCCCGCCTTTGCCGGGCCGGACAGGAGGTTCATTTCCTCCTCCGTTCTGACTATGAGGTTGTCCGCCGCGACGGCGTTCGCATCCAAAGCGGCGAGGGCGATTTCCATGTCCGCCCCGGATGCGCCCGGCATCCCGGGGAAATCGGCCCCGCCGACTTGGTTCTCATCGGCCTGAAAACCACGGCCAACCCTGTGTTGGCGGAACTTCTCCCGCCCCTGGTCGGTCCCGCCACGGCCGTTCTGACCCTGCAAAACGGCTTGGGCAACGAGGCCCTCATCGCCTCCCTCATCGGCCCGGAGAAAACATTGGGCGGCCTTTGCTTTGTCTGTTTGAACCGGGTGGCCCCGGGAACAATCCACCATATCGCCCACGGCAATGTCATCTTGGGCGAATTCGGACGCCCCTCCCAACCGCGCACCCATCAAATCGCCGCCCTCCTCGAGCATTCCGGCGTTCCCTGCGCCGTCCGCGAAAACCTCGAGCAGGCCCACTGGGAAAAACTGGTATGGAACATCCCTTTCAACGGGCTGGGCGTGGCCAGTTGCGCGGGCATGGACGTGGTGTTGCGCGGACGGCTTGATCCCGGACAAAAGCGCGGGCCTTGCCTGACCACCGACCGATTGCTGGCCGACCCGCGCTGGGCGCAGTTGGCGCGCGAACTGATGATGGAAACCATCCGCGCCGCCCAGGCCCTGGACCTGGCCGTGCCCGAGAGCGCGGCGGACCTGAATTTTGCCCGCACTGCCCAAATGGGACCTTACAAGGCTTCCACCCTGGTGGATTTCGAGCGGGGCCAGGAACTGGAATTGGAAGCCCTTTTCCTTGCGCCCTGTCGGGCGGCCCGCCGCGCCGGCGTCCCCACCCCGCGCCTCTCCGCCCTCTGCGCCGTCCTGCAACAATTGGCGCCAGTTACACCTGATCACTGAACCTCCCATAAACTGCCTTGGCCGGAAAGCCCCCTATTTGGAGCCAGCCATTTTGCTTCGCCGCCTCTCTTGTCACTGTATGTTTGTGTTTCGGGACCGCGCATTTAGGCTCCGAAGAAGCAGGACAATATTCGTGTCCCCTCCGCTGGCTTGCACACGGTCAGAGACGGTGACAACCCGGCCGCCATTGGTGTCCGAGTGGCTCGTGCTTACCTGCACCGGCCCTTGGACAACGTTTTTGAACTCGAAATAGCCCATGC
>Ga0326727_10018709_pt1 | contig 14086 bp, 13 predicted proteins | sample MB2enrmetagenome_FD_207643 | JGI IMG/M metagenome (GOLD analysis project Ga0326727, IMG submission 207643) | Lab enriched peat soil microbial communities from McLean, Ithaca, NY, United States - MB29MY | ecosystem: Environmental > Terrestrial > Soil > Wetlands > Peat | place: USA: New York...
CTATCCGCCCGTGGCCATTGACTTTCCGTTAACCCCGTACGCGGACCGTGATAAGGGTTTCGTTTGCCTGGGCCGAGTCTCGCCGGAGAAATGTGTGCACTCGGTCATTGAAATCCTCCAAAGAGTCCGCGAGCGGGGACACGACGTGCACGTGCACATTCTGGGTGGACTCGACGACTCAGATTACGCGGACAAAGTGCGGGGTCTCGCTGAACACTTTCGCGATTGGGTATTCCTGGAAGGGTGGACGCTCGGGGATCGGAAAAGAGAGTTGTTGGCGGGCCACCGCTTCGGCATAAACGCTTGCCCTAACGAGGCTTTCGGGATTGCTGTGGCGGAAATGGTATTGGCGGGGTGCCTGGTTTTCGTTCCCAACGGGGGAGGACAGGTGGAGATCATCAATCATCCCGCCCTGATCTATGAGGACGAGGCGGATGCAGTGGAGAAAATCGACTACGTTTTGACCCACGAGGCAGAGCAGGAGAAGCTGCGCGCCCACCTGCGCCTGGGTTCTACCTCCATTTCTGTGAAGACGTTTGTGGAAAAAATACGCCGCATCGTGGCCGAGTTTGTGGAACAGCATGTTTCGACACACTAAAATTTGCAAGTTCCGGTCGCCCAACCTACAATTTCAGGGAGAGATTTCTGACGCGAAATTAGAGGCTCGCTACCTTGCCCCTGCGGACAAGACAAGCGCACCTCGTGCTGGAGGTTTCTTACGCGGCGCGCGAGGATGCGAAGCCTTGGAGTGCGGCAGCTTGCTGCCGCTTTGACGCCAGCCAGCTTGCTGGTGGGAATCGTGTACTCGGTTGAAATTCCCGCGAGCAAGGTCGCGGGGAGGAAAGCGGCAGCAAGCTGCCGCACTCCAAAGCTTCGCAGGCACTCTTGGAGGAAAGAAATTGCGCCAGGAACAAATAATTTCGGACCGACGGCCCCGAATCTCGGTTGTAATGTCCGTCTATAACGAGGTGGCGACCATCGAGGAGATTTTGCTCCGAGTGCAAGCCGTCGACCTCGAAAAGGAAATCGTGATCGTCGACGATGGATCAACTGATGGAGGCCGCGAATTCTTGACGGGAATTGTCCGGTGCGCCACGGCGGCTCAGCCGGAGATGACTCTGCCGCGAAGTGGAGCCGTCCTCCGCACGCAGAACATCCGCGTGTTCTTCCAGGACAAGAACCGGGGAAAAGGTGCAGCCTTGCGCCGGGGATTCCAGGAAGCGCGCGGTGACATCATCATCATCCAGGATGCCGACCTGGAATACGATCCGGCCGATTACACCGAACTTATTGCCCCTATTGAGTCGGAGAGGGCCGACGTCGTCTATGGCTCGCGTTTTCTCGGAGGGCCCCACCGAGTCTTGTTGTATTGGCATTATGTCGGCAATATGTTCTTGACCATCCTCTCGGACATGGTCACGAACATAAACCTCTCCGACGTTTGGACATGTTACAAGGCGTTCCGGCGAGAGGTTCTCGAAGATATTGACCTCCGCGAGGATCGCTTTGGGTTTGAGCAGGAAATCACCATCAAGATTGCGCGCGCTGGGTGGCGAGTTTACGAGGCGCCCATCTCATATTATGGACGTACGTACGCGGAGGGGAAGAAAATCACGTGGAAAGATGGAATTCGCGGTCTTTGGTGTATCCTGCGCTATGGTTTCCTGACGGGCTCTGAGCGGAAAACATGAGGATCCTTGTTCTCTCACCCTTTTTCCCCTGGCCGCTTTACGGCGGCAACATGATCCGAATCTTCGGAATCTTGAAGGAGCTTTCCTGTCGCGGGCACGAAATCTTTTTGCTGGCAGGCCACTCGGGACCGGCTCCCTCGCCGGAGAATCCAGTGGGCTCTCTCTGCCGGGAGATGGAATTTTACCGGCCGCCCGGCAGTTCCCAGCATTCACACCCTTTGCAGGCGCGCTTGCGGGCACTGTTTTCGCCTTATCCCTATAACGCCTCGAGGTTTGGGAGCAATGAGATCCGGCGAGTCATTCAAACGATTCTCGCCCAGCAGCACTTTGATCTGATTTTGGCCAACTTTGCCTTCTTGGCGGATTCTGTCCCGCGCAAGGTGGCACGGGGAACTCCCGTGGTTTTGGACGAGCATGAGTCAGAAGGTCTTTTGTGGCGCCAATATTTGCGCCAAGGCAGCATGGCCATGCGCGCCTTTGCTCTCCTCAACCTGCTCAAACTGGCTTGGTTTCAAAAAAGATTGGGCTCGGGAATCGCGGCTATTCTTTGCGCTTCCGAGCGGGAGACGGAGTTCGCACGCAGCTTCATTCCGGCAAGAGTGGGCCTCTGGACCGTTCCCAACGGGATTGATGCGGATTCTTACAACTCCTTGTTGACGGCGCAGAAAGACTCAAACGCCATTATTCTTTGTGGAGGATTGAGCGTTTTTCGCAACCGGCTGGCGGCATTGCAGTTTGCCCAGAACGTATTTCCCGCAGTTCGGAGGGAAGTCCCCGACGCCGAATTCTGGATTGTAGGCAGCGATCCCAACCAGGAAATTCGGGACCTGGAAAAGACCCCGGGCATTCATGTGACCGGGACCGTGGAGGACGTCCGGCCGTATTATGCGCGCGCGGCTGTCTCCGTGGCGCCGTACCGGTACGGGGAAGGCACCAAGCTCAAGGTGCTGGAGGCAATGGCCAGCGGTGTTCCCGTGGTCGCCACCACTATTGGGTGTCAGGGAATTGATGTCGTACACGGCGAGCACGTTTTGATTGCTGATTCCGAAAAGGATTTTGGCCACCACGTGATCGATCTGCTTCGCGATGCTGAAAAGCGAGGGCATTTGGCCGGCGCGGCGCGGCGGCGGATCGAAGAGAAATACACATGGAAGAAAATCGTAGGTGACCTTGAGCCCAAACTGCTCGCCCTGGCGAAGAAAGGCCAGGGCTGATTCGGCGCGGCTTAATTCTGTTTGACCGGCACGAAGATCGCGGCCACGGAGAATTTGGTTAAAGGTAGAGGGCATGGACGGACAGGAGTTTTTCAGTAACGTCAGTGCTACTTATTACCAGGAGACTTTCGGAGACCTGAAGACGTTATCGTCCTTTGGGCGTGCCCGTCGCACCGCGCGCGTTTTGCGAACTTTGGATCGCTTGGTCAAGTCGGCGTCGGTGGTGGCGGACATCGGCTGCGGGCCGGCTCAGCTCGCTGCCCCGATCACCGCGATGGGGCACGAATACATCGGCGTCGATCCCAATCCCGAGATGTATTCCTTGACGGCGGAGAAGCTGCGGTCTAATCCCCAGGCGCGCTTCTTCACCGGTGCGGCGGAGGAAATTCCCTTGAGTGACGCCAGCGTTGATGCGGTGACTTGCATCGGAGTGGTGGAATACCTGCCGGACCGTGTCCGCGCGTTGCGAGAGGTTTTCCGTATTCTACGGCCCAAGGGAATTGCCATCCTTACTTTCCCCAACTTGCGAAACCCGGTGCAATTGTTGCGCGAGGCGGTGCATCCGGTGGCGGCGCCGATGCTGAGGGCGCTGATTCCCAAGCTACGCACGACCGTTTACGTCTCCGGGACTCCCCATGCCGTGATGTTTCCGGGCAAGCTCCGCCGTGAGGCCGCGAGCGTCGGACTGACGAGAGTTGACGGCTTTGCTGACGGCTACTACCCACTTTCCTTCAACCACCGCCTGTTGCCCATGGAGAGGACTCTTTCGGACTTGTCCGACAAAATCGGGGGAGCTATATTGCCGGGGCTGGGCAACAATTATTATCTGTGTGTGGAGAAGCGGTAATGCGCTGGATTGCACTCCGAATCAAGGCTGGCGTCTTTTGGCTCAGCGCTTTGGCGGGCGTCGCGATGTTCCTTCTGCGCGGCAAGAGGCCCAAACCAGGGCTTGCCATTTTGTGTTATCACCGCATCGCCGAGAACCTTCCCGCGGGGTCGCCCTATGACCCTTACAACGTTTCACCGAAGCAGTTCGCCCGCCAGCTCGACGCCCTCCAGTCACTGTCAAGGGTCAAGGTCGTGTCGGTAGCGGAAGTCGCCGACTGGGTCAGAACTGGGAACACTCCGAAAGGTTCCTATCTGCTAATTACGTTTGATGACGGGTATCAAAATACTCTGGAGGCGGCAAATCAGCTTCAATCTCGCGGCATGCGGGGAGTTTTCTTTTTGAGCACTGGATATATCGACCGGCCGACCTTCGAGTGCAGTCTCTTTGATCAATGGTGTCAAAAACGTCCCGGTTCAAACCCGTTTTGGTACCGGCCCCTGTCTTGGGAAGATTGCCGAACCCTGATCGGTTTGGGCATGGACCTCCAACCGCATGGCCATTGGCACCGCTTGGTTGGACAGCTCGGAAAAGAAGACATGGAGGAAGAGATTCTGTTGAGCAAGCGGGCGATTGAAGACGCCCTCAGGTGCGAGGTTAAGGCGTATGCGTACGCGGGTGGAAGCTCGTACCTGAACCACTACAATGCGCGGGTCGAGGAATTCTTGTCGCAAACAGGATTCTGCTTTGCCCTTTCCACTGATGCGGGCACAAACCCGCCCGACTGGATCAAACCTAACGCTTTCCACCTGCGACGCCTTCCCGTCCACGAGCATGATGAGGGGTTGTTCTTTCAGGCGAAAATTGCGGGGTATTCTGGCCCACTGCCTGCCCTCAAGTCCGTGGTGCATCGACTCCGAACCCGGTGGGGATCGACCTCGCCGCCGACCGCAGGGAACGTGGGAGATGGTGGCAAGATGGAGCGGGTCCACTGAAAGGCGGGGGAGGGCTGGATGGGCGCAGTATTTACAGCGGGCCTGCGCGTGACATTGCGAAAGGGGGCTTGCGGCTCGTGCAAAACTCCCCCCGGCCGTGGCATAATACAATGAGTAAAATATTGTTCTACTTACATACACTGCACTGTAGCGGCGCCGCATGAATTTCTTCAAGCGATTGACTTATAGAACCGAAGTTATCACCGTGGCCCGATGGCTAGGTCTGCGTCCCATCCTGCGAAAGTTGTATTTTTGGTGGGCTCGTCCCCAAAGCGGAATCCTTCCGATGGAGTTGGCGGGAGTCAAGGCGCGCTTCTATGTCCGGACTCCGGACGAACTCCGCATTCTGGAGTCGGCCGGTGGCGCGGGAGGAGAAGGGCAAGTTGTTGCCCAAGTGTTGGAATTCTTGAAGCCCGGTGATGTGGTGTTCGACGTCGGCGCCAATGTCGGCCTTTACACGGTGCTGCTTTCGAAGACGGTGGGGGACTCCGGGCGAGTCTTCGCTTTTGAACCGGAACCCCGAACCTGCGCGCATTTGCACGATAACCTCACGCTGAACGAGGCCCGGAACGTAAAATGGTATCGCAAGGCTCTGGGGGAACGGACGGGCCAAGCCTCTCTCTTTACGGGCTCGGTCATCGGCGGCGGCAGTCTTGTTTCCCAACAGGGCGGAGGTCATGCGGAGCAAGTTGTGGAAATTGCGCAGGGAGACGAACTCGTGGCGACCGAGATGATGCCCACTCCCCGCGCCGTCAAAATTGATGTTGAAGGTTATGAGCACTCGGTGATCCAGGGCCTTCGCCACACCCTCTCCGAGCCTGGTTGCGAAATGATCTGCTGTGAAGTCCACCCCTCCATGTTGCCGCCCGGGGTAACGCCCGGGGCGATCTTGAGTTTGGTTGACTCCTTGGGTTTCAAGCAGATCCAGCAATTCCCGCGCTGGGATAAGACCTTTCACATCGTTGCCCGCAAGTCCGCCGCGTAAAGTGAGTGGGATGAGAAAACTCCGGATACTGGCCTGCGCATACGCGTGTCTGCTCGAGGATGGGGTTCCCGTCATTGGCGGCGAGGCCGTCCTGGGGTGGAATATCGTTCAGCAGATCGGGCGCTTTCACCAGGTGTGGGCGCTGACGTCCGCTTCGAATCGGCCCGGAATCGAGGCCGAATTGCAGCGCCAGGCCGCACCGAGTATAACCTTCGTTTATGTCGAGTTGCCGCGCTGGCTCCGCCCCTTCCTGACCTTTCTGGGCGGGATTCAATTCTATGCTTACCTCTGGCAGATTCAGGCTTACTTGGTGGCGAGGAAACTCCACGCGCAGGTGAAGTTTGACGTTTTCCACCATGTCACTTACGCCAATGACTGGATGGCGAGTTATGTCGGTGGGCTGCTACCGGTTCCTTATTTGCGCGGGCCGGGTGGCGGGGCGCACCGCACCCCGAAGGCCTTCCTGTCGGAGTACTCGTTCAGGGCGCGCCTTTGGGAGGGATTCCGCAGCTTTGGACAGCGGGTGTTACGGCACGACCCGATCTATCTGCGCGGCCAGCGTCGTGCGCGGGTAATCCTGCTCTGCAACCGGGAAGCGGCGGACGCTGTTCCCCCGCGCCTCAAGAGTAAGATACAATTGTTTCCGGTCAATGGGATCTCCGCTGAGGATTTGCGGATTTTCAGCGGGGCAAACGTGGACGGAAGCTCAGCCACTGCTCCCGGCCAGGACCGGCAAGGACTTTCTGACGCGGCTTTTCACGTGCTTTCAGCGGGAAAGTTGCTAAGTCTTAAAGGGTATGCATTAGCCATCCGGGCGTTTGCGCCGTTTGCCAAGCGCCACTCGGACGTGAACTTCACCATCGTGGGCGATGGTCCTGAGCGCACTCGCTTAGAGAGTTTAATTCGGGAGCTGGGACTGGGAAAACAAGTCCAATTGAAGAGGTGGATACCCCGCCAAGATTTGTTGGCCCTGATGCGGCATTGCGATACGTTCTTATTCCCCAGCCTCCGGGACGGTGGGGGCGCCGTGGTGGTGGAAGCCATGGCAGCGCGCAAGCCCGTAGTTTGCATGGACCTGGCCGGCCCTGGCATGCACGTCACGGAGGATTGCGGGATTAAGATTCCACCCCGATCTCCCGACGAGGCGATTGAACTTATGACCCAGGCGCTGGAACGCTTATACCAGGATCGCCAACTTCGCGTTGAGATGGGGCAAGCGGGACGGGCGCGCGCGGAACAAGTCTATAGCTGGGATCACTTAGGTGAACGGCTCTTGAAGATATACCAGGAAGTGTTGGGAGCAATCTCCCAAGAGGCTTAGATGGGCGTTGAAGTGGCACAACCTTTGCGGTTGAAACGGGGGGCCGGCAGGACGATTCCGCTGGATCAATCTGCGAAGCCTAGACGGAGGGTTAGTACCAATGCCCTGTTGGGCATGGGACTGTGGGTCCTTCTCTGGTTAGGTTATAACACCGGTCCTTGGTACATGATGGATCCCAATTTTCCTGCCAATACCACGGATTTGATCCACGGCTTAAGGGCCTTTTCCCCGATGCTGGCCGCTTGGATTGCTTGCGCATTGATCTTGGTACGATCAAAGCGCCTGTTTTTTTGGATCATGGGTCCACTGGGGTTGATATTACTGTACGCGGTCACGGGATTGATTTCTTCCGCGACCCTATCGCCGGACCCGATCTATGCATTGTATTACGGAGCTAACTATCTGGCGATTGTATTGGTTCTGCTGGCAATTGTTCTTGTTGACGATCCTCTCGCCGACCTTCGTAAAGTGCTGACGCTCACCTGGATTTGGGGGACACTTATTACGCTCAGCCTGCTGGGCGCCATCCCCTTCCTGGGTTCGCAGGTAATAAGTGAGTCTGAAACCAGCCCGGTTGGCGTGCGCGTGTACGACCGCGTTGTAGGGATCATGGGAATGGCGGGGAGTCGAAATACCGGATTTGCCCGGTATGCGGCCATCTCTGCACTAGTGGCGCTCCCCGCGATTTTGAGGAAAGGCAACCTTTTCGTTCGATTTATTTGGGGGATATTGTTCACCGCTTCGATGTACGCATTGATCATTGCCAATGGCCGTACGGAAACATTGGCGTTTGTCGGCGGTGTGATGGTGCTCTTGGTTGCCGAAAGAACCAAGCGTACGGTTAACATCCTGGTAGCGACCGCCGGCGCTCTTCTACTGGGGTTGCGGGGGTTCTACTCCGCATTTTTTCTTTATATCACCCGAACGGGGCACGTTGACCTCACCATGACCGGACGCACGTTGACTTGGGAGGAGGGACTGCGCGTTCTTTGGAAGTCTCCTTGGGTGGGTTTCGGCTTCCAGGCCGACCGGTACTTTCTGAAGCAGCACCTGCACAATGGTTTCCTGCACGTCTTCTTGCAGTCAGGTTTCTTGGGAGGAGGGGCGATTCTGATTGGATTGGCGATCGTGTGGTATTATCTCATTAAGTACTTTATTCTGCATCAGCCATCCGACAAGTCTTTGATTCCCCCCGAGATTCCCGCAGTTTTTCTATTCGTGACTATTTCTTCCATTATGGAATCGACTTTTGCTTATTTTTCAGCCGCTTGGCTGCTGAGCGCTCCGATTGTTGCCTATGTCATGGCGCTGCATCGGCACTTACGAAGAGCCCGTGCGAAGGCGGCATGGGAGAAGCTTCTGAGGATTCGGTTGGCGAAGCGTAGTCTTCAGGCTGCCGACCCCAGCAAAGGGATCGAAGTGGCCCTTCCGCCGGCGGCAGGGGTTACCGAGCACTGAAACCCCTAGCAGAGCATTACATCCAGAGGTGGACATTTCTTACGCTACCGGTTCATCTTGGCAGAACATGGAGGATCTCGGACTGGAAAAACAGGTCCAACTGGAGAGATGGATACCCCGCCATGATTTGTTGGCCTTGCTGCGGCAAGGCGATACGTTTTTGTTCCCCAATCTCAGGGACGGGGGAGGCGCTGTGGTGGTGGAAGCCATGGCAGCAAGTAAGCCCGTCGTCTGTATGGACCTCGCCGGCTTTGGCATGCATGTCACCGAGGATTGCGGGATTGAGATTCCACCCCGATCTGCCGATGAGACCGGTGAGCTTATGACGCAGGCGCTGGAAAGGCTTTTTCAGGACAGTAAACTCCGCGCGAAGATGGGGCAAGGGCGCGTGCGGAACAAGTCTATGGCTGGGATCACTTAGGGAAGCGCCTCTTGAAGATATACGAGGAAGTGTTGGGAGCACCCTCCCCAAAGGCTTAGATGGGCGTTGAAGTGGCAAACCCGTTGCGGTTTAGACGAGAGGCCGGTCGGCCGGTTCCGCAGGATCAATTTGCGAAGCCTAGACGGGGGGCGAGTTCGAACGCCGTGTTGGGCATGGGACTGTGGCTCCTTCTCTGGTTAGGCTATAACACCGGCCCTGGGTACGTAATGGATCCCAATTTCCCTGCTAATACCACGGAATTGATCCACGGGGTAAGGGCCTTTTTCCCGATACTGGCCGGTTGGTTTGCTGTCCTAATGATCTTTGCACGATCAAGCCGCCTGTTTCCTTGGATCGTGGGCCCTCTGGGGTTGATGTTATTGTACGCAATCATAGGATTGACTTCTTCAGCGATCGAATCGCCCGACCCGATTTACGCATTGTATTTTGGAGGTAACTATCTGGCGATTGTATTGGTTCTGCTGGCAATTGTTCTTGTCGAGGATCCTCTCCCCGACCTTCGTAACGTGCTGACGCTCACCTGGATTTGGGGCACACTTACTACACTCAGCCTGCTGGGCGCCATCCCCTTCGTGGGTTCGCAGGCAATCATTGAGACGGAAGGCACCCCGGTTGGCTTCCGCGCGTACGGCGGCGCGGGAGAGATCATGGGAATGGCTTCAACTCGAAATACCGGGTTCGCCCGGTATGCGGCCATCTCGGCACTAGTGGCGCTCCCTGGGCTTATGAGAAAGGGCAGACTTCCCATTCGGATCATATGGGGGATAGCGTTCACCGCTTCGCTCTATGCCCTGATCATTGCCAATGGCCGTACGGAAACATTGGCGTTTGTCGGCAGTGTGGCGGTGATCTTGGTTGCAGAAAGAACCAAGCGTACGGTTAACATCCTGGTAGCGACCGCTGCCGCTATTCTCCTGGGTCTGCGGGGGTTCTTCTCCGGATTCTTTCTTTATATCACCCGAACGGGCCGGGTTGACACCACGATGACCGGACGCACAGTGACTTGGGAGGAGGGATTGCACCTTCTTTGGAAGTCTCCTTGGATGGGTTTCGGCTTCCAGGCTGACCGGTACTTCCTAGCTCAGCACATGCACAATGCTTTTCTGCACGTCTTGATTCAGTCTGGTCTGTTGGGAGGGGTGGCGATTCTTATTGGATTGGTGATCGTGTGGGTCTATCTCATTAAGTACTTTTTTCTTCAACAGCCATTTGACAAATCATTGATCCCCCCCGAGATTCCCGCAGTTTTTCTATTTGTGACTATTTCTTCCATTGCGGAATCGACTTTTGCCTATTTTTCAGCCGCTTGGCTGCTGAGCGCTCCGATTGTTGCCTATGTCATGGCGCTGCACCGGCATATGCGAAGAATCTCTGCCAAGTCAGCCCAAGAACGGGCCTTGAGGGCTCGGTTGGCAAGGCGGGAGAGATATTTGGGATCTCCGCCAGGAGTCTCCTTCCCCGCCGGAGGATGGATCCCGGACTGAAACCGGCGCGAGGCCTTAAAGGAATAACAAAGGAGGATACCTTGGATGCACTCACGTAGGGGGCGCACTTGACTTTGCGCGAATTCCTCCCTCCCATGCTAGTTCAAACAACCCCTGTCGCACTAGCTAGATTCAGAGCCCAACAAGAGGAATTGGAAGCGCGGTTGTCTGATCTACACTACGACCTCTTCGATTTTCAAGAGAGAGGAACCAGATCCTATCATCGTCACGGCGGAAGGGAGTGGTTGCGGACCGTGTTGGCGCTTCCACCCACAGGTACTCCCGCTGCAAAAAGTCCCCGGCCCTTTTAGGGAGGCCAAAGATGGGAAAGCTGAACACCGACGAGACCTCTTCCCGAGGCTTTGTACGACGTCTTATCTCCCCATGCATGAGATGGGGGTATCGGCTGGCTAGCCCGAACGTCCGTAGTAGATTGGCGCGCGTTCCTGGACTGCTGGCTCTTTACAAGCGGAGACTCAAGCCTCTCTTGTTTCCTGCGGCATTGGGGGACGGTTTGGCGACCATATCGTTCCCGACTTTCGTGATGTATGTGGACCCAAAGGACACGATGGGTGACATGGCAACGGGGGAAGCTTGGGAGGTAGCGACCACCCATGTCTTCAAGCAAGTGATCAGGCCTGGCGATATCATAGTTGACGTGGGAGCCCACTGGGGGTATTTCACCCTCCTTGCGGCTACCCTGTGCACCGAGACGGGCAGAGTCTATGCCTTCGAGCCTCATCCTAAGAACTTCGCGATGCTGACTAGGAACATCGCAGCCAATCGTCTGTCGAATGTGATGACGGTTCAGAGCGCAGTTTCCAATTGCGATGGATCGACCCAAATGTTTGAAGCACGTGGTTCCATGGGGCACAGCGTATATCCCCTTCCGCAGGAATGGAGGGTGTTAGATGGCGCAACGCCTCGTGCCATCCCTGTGAGCACAGTCAAACTCGATAATTTTTTCGTCAACAACCCCATTCAACCGCGACTGATCAAGATTGATATTGAAGGGGCTGAACCCCTCGCCATCGAGGGCATGCAGGGTCTCATCAAGCAAAGCCCGGAGGTGGTGTTGATTGCTGAAATCAATCCCCTCTATATCGACTCCGACTCGGCAAAAAGTTTCTTCGGAACGCTCACTGGCCTGGGCTTTGAAACTGCCATCATCGACGATGACCGCCGCCAACTGGAGTTTGCTTCTCCCGAGGACATATTGAAGCGGGTTTTGGAACCCGGCACGAGGACGGCAGTCAATCTGCTTTGCACACGTGGACTGGACGTGCCTCAGCGACTGCTGGGAGCACGGCACATCAAGGCAGGGCAATCCTCTATCATGAAAGTGATAGATTCGTGAGGCGTTCGGGATCTCCCCACTCTGCCAAGGGAGGGGAGTTCAGCATCGCATTAGATTCACTCGCCACAATGGGTGCCGTCCATGCTCGCCAGTCGCCGCACGATAAAATTGGCCACGGCCGCTTCCGAAAGAGTGGAGTCCCACCATTGGCGCGTGCGCAGAGACGATTCTGCAAGCTTTGCGGGGTCAGTCAGCAAGCCCTTCAAAACCCCCGGCAGCACGGACCACTTCGGAATCGAAACCACCGGACAGCCTTGGTAATACCATCTTTGCGGCAAGGGGTCGCTGACAATCACGCAGCCCAACTTGGCGGCTTCAAACAGCCGGAACGTCTCATCGAAATTTCCCCGGGGAGCCAGCGCGATTTTAGCGTTGGCGAGAGCCTGTGTGTAGGCCTCCGGGCCCAACCTCTTACCGGATGTAAAGGCCGCCAGCAGTGATTCAATCCGGTACTGAGGCAGGGCAGCCTGTGCAGCCGCCAGCCCGGCGGCCATCTGCTTCCGAGCGGCCACCGAGGCGCGCAAGGTCCATCCCGAATCCGCTTGAACTCCGGCGAAAAAAACGTCCACGGGCCGCTGGTCGACTGGCGCCGGACCGGCATCACGCAGTTGGAAGTAACCGAGCGGGATTTCGCCCATGGGCATCCTCACTTTCCCCGGAGAGCCATGCCGCCACCACCGCTTGATTCGGGTGCCGCTGTTGCGGGCGTCGCGGAGCAGCGCGCGCCACGCGATGGGCCAAGGCAGCCGGAGCGTATCCCGCACCGGATTGGGCCGGATTCCTCCGGTTTTGAAAATCGCCCGGACGTGACATTGATAGGAAGGTGTCTGGTACTGTTCATCGCCAACCAGGAGGATCACCGCATCCTTCATGACTTCATGAAATGCGTCCAGATGCCACGTCAAAACGAACGTCATCCCCGCGCCGGGAAGCAACTGATCGAGATGCTGGAGGATGCGCAGGAAGTATCGGAGATCGGTGGCGGGGAGGTCGGGCGGAAGGTTTCCCAGATTGAGCTGCACGGGATTTGCGTAGCTGTACAGCCACAGGAAAAAGCGGTTGGGCATGTCGAGAGTATACACCGGACCCCTTCCACGGGACGGGGCCGTGCGGCTGAGCGGCTAACGCCGGCTCGCCGGGTCGGTCAGTGGAGCGTACATTTCCGGCCGGCGGGCGGCGATGCGATCGAATTCCCACTCGCCCGGCAGCCGGATTACGCGATTGCAATCGGCGGTGGCGGGATCGATTTCGCCATAGAGGATTGTTTCTTCCGTCTCCCCTGCTTCTGCCAGTTTTGTTCCATTGCAATCCACAATTTGTGAGTGACCGGCAAAGCGGAAGCCGCGCTCCTCGCCCACGCGGTCGCAGGCGATGACGTACAGGTGATTCTCTGTCGCGCGCACCGGCGGCGTGTGCTGCCACGTGTCGGAACCGAGGGGCCAGTTGGTGGGGATGGCCAGGATTTGCGCTCCCTTCAACTTGAGCACGCGCCCAGATTCAGGAAAGCTGCAGTCGTAACAAATGCTGATGCCGATCTTCGCGTGCGGCGTCGCGAAGACGGGAAAAGGCTTATCGCCCAGCGCGGCGTGCCAGTCAATGCCGAGGCCGGGAAGATGCAGCTTGCGATACGTTCCCAGAATGCCTTGCGGCGTCACCACTGCGGCGGCGTTGAATATCTGATCGCCGGCGCGTTCCAGCAACCCCACCACGACCGTGCAATCGAGGGCCCGCGCGGCCGCCAGGATTCTTTCTGTGGAAGGGCCGGGAACTTCTTCCGCGACGGGCGCAGCTTCCTCGCGGCTGACAAAACAGTAGCCGCTCAGCGCGCATTCGGGAAAGATCGCCAGCTTCGCGCCTGCGCTCGCGGCCTGCTCCAGACGGCTGAGGACTTGATTGAGATTGCGCTCCTTGGCGAGGATTTTGACGTCCATCTGGACCGCAGCGGCCTTCATGCGCGCCTCCTGAATGTCGATGAGTCATTGGTATTCTAGCGCGGATTTCTCACGACGCTGGGACGTTTTCGAGGGCTGCCGGAAGGGCGGGGTTTCAGCCCCGCCGAAATCGCGGCTCCCGCCCTCTTTTCGTCCCGCGCCCCGCGATCGCTCGCCATTAAGATCGGCGGACTTTCAGCCGCGGCGACCGCGGGGCGCGGGAATAATCAGGAAGGCCTTGTAACGGCGGGGCTAAAGCCCCGCCCTCCCCGCAACTTTTTCCCTGTTGCAGTGTTTAGACTTGCGAATGGGACCCGATCTGTTTATGATGGGTCTCCACATCCTTTGGGGCAGTACAAACTTTCAATTTGGGAGGGATAAT
>Ga0326727_10018710_pt1 | contig 14085 bp, 9 predicted proteins | sample MB2enrmetagenome_FD_207643 | JGI IMG/M metagenome (GOLD analysis project Ga0326727, IMG submission 207643) | Lab enriched peat soil microbial communities from McLean, Ithaca, NY, United States - MB29MY | ecosystem: Environmental > Terrestrial > Soil > Wetlands > Peat | place: USA: New York...
AGGATCTTGGCCATTTCTTGCCGCGCCTCGATTTGGTTCTCTATCCGCCAACCCTTGTCGTCCACGCACAGGGTTGTTTCCCCGGAGCTCGAAGTGATTCTCGCGCTTCGGGCAAACGCATTCGTGTCCTCGAATTGAATTGCTCGCCTTATCCTACGCCACCCAAGGGCGTGGTGTCTACGCCGACCTTCACTGGTTCAGCTAGATCCCTAGACGCGGCTCGTGATTCCCGCTTCTATGGCAAGGGTGAGACGGATCGCCCGGAGAGTCCGACGGGAGTTGTAGTAGGCGAAATGCAGGTTGGACGCACATTTCAGACGTTGCTACGCGTTTTGCGGGGCTCAAGACGCTATGATAACGGAAACAGATGCACATGCGAATCCAACGAATTCACCCGGCCGCCATTCTTCCTACTTATGCCCACGGACCGCTCGAGGACGCCGGCATGGACCTGCACGCGGTGGAGGACGTGACGCTCGAGCCAGGCGTGCCACGGCTGGTCCCCACCGGCCTCGTCGTCGAGGTGCTCGCCGGCTGCGAAGCGCAGGTGCGGCCGCGCAGCGGGCTGGCGTTGCGGCATGCCATCACCATGCCCAACGCTCCGGGCACCATCGACCCGGGGTATCGCGGCGAGGTTTGCGTGATCCTGCTGAACCTGGGCCGCGAGCCGTACACCATCCACGCCGGCGACCGCATCGCCCAGATGATTGTCGCGCGCTACGAGGCGGTAGAGTGGGAAGAAGGAGACCTGGCCGATTCCCGTCGCGGGACGGGCGGGTTCGGATCGTCGGGGAGGTGAACAGTGAGCTTGGCCGAAAAGGATTGCGTACCGTGCCGGGGTGGCGTCCCGCCGCTCAAAGGCGAAGAGCTACAGAGAATGCAGGCGCAGGTCGCCGGCTGGCAGGTGGTAAATGAGCACCATCTGTCGAAGACGTATACATTCCCCGATTTCCGCACGGCCCTGGACTTTGTCAACCGCGTGGGCGCCGTCGCCGAGGAGCAAGGGCATCATCCCGACCTGTACCTGGCGTGGGGAAAGGTCGAAGTCAAAACATGGACCCACAAGATCGATGGCTTGACCGAGAGCGATTTTATTCTCGCCGCCAAGATCGATCTGGTGTATCCAAACTAACTGGAGGAACACCCTGAACAGCGCCATCGGCTGCATCACGCCAGATGACATGCTCGCCGGCCTACGACGTGCCCAGACCTGCCTCGGGCTCCCTCGGTAAGCGGATTCTTCGCGAATGCGAACTTATTTTCCGGGGACTCTGCACGGAATGCGCTCCGCGGCACGCTTCCCGAATAGTGTCGTAGGCGTGTGGGTACCCGCAAGCGTGGCGCGCGCCAATGGCTCGAATGGGAGCGCTATTATGGGTTCGTAGTTCGCCGCAGTTTTTTTCTTTGAGTTCGAAGGAGGATGTGCACATGGAAACCGAAGCGAAGTGTCCGTTCAGACATACCCAAGCTGGGGCCCCGACGAATGCGAGCTGGTGGCCGAAACAGCTAAACCTGAAGATCCTGCACCAGCACTCCCCCCTGTCCGATCCTATGGACAAGGAGTTCAATTATGCCAAAGAATTCAAGAGCCTCGACCTGGACGCCGTGATCAAGGACCTCCATGCCTTGATGACGACATCGCAGGACTGGTGGCCCGCCGACTATGGCCACTATGGCGGGTTCTTCATTCGTATGGCGTGGCATAGCGCAGGCACGTACCGTATCGCCGATGGTCGAGGCGGCGCCGGTTCCGGAACACAGCGGTTTGCGCCCCTCAACAGTTGGCCGGACAACGTGAGCCTCGATAAGGCGCGCCGGTTGCTCTGGCCGATCAAGCAGAAGTATGGCCGGAAACTCTCCTGGGCCGACCTCATGATTCTGGCCGGCAACGTCGCCTTGGAGTCTATGGGCTTCAAGACCTTCGGTTTTGGCGGCGGGCGCGAGGACGTCTGGGAGCCCGACGAGATTTTCTGGGGGCCTGAGGGCACGTGGCTGGGGGACCAGCGCTACGCCGGAGACCGTCAGCTCGACAATCCTCTCGGCGCTGTTCAGATGGGCCTGATTTACGTGAACCCGGAAGGGCCCAATGGAAAGCCCGATCCAGTCGCTGCGGCACGCGATATCCGGGAGACGTTCGCCCGCATGGCGATGAATGACGAGGAGACCGTTGCGCTCATTGCCGGCGGGCACACATTCGGAAAAACCCACGGCGCTGCCGACCCGAGCAAGTATGTCGGCCCCGAACCCGAGGGCGCCAGCATCGAGGAGCAAGGCCTCGGCTGGAAGAACACCTTCGGCAGCGGTAAAGGCGTTCATACGATCAGCAGCGGGTTGGAGGGCGCCTGGACCACCACCCCAACGAAGTGGAGCAACAACTACCTGGAGAACCTGTTCGGCTTTGAGTGGGAACTTACGAAGAGCCCCGCCGGCGCGAACCAGTGGACTCCCAAGGGCGGGGCTGGAGCGGGCACCGTTCCCGATGCCCACGATCCGTCGAAGCGGCACGCCCCGTTTATGCTCACCACGGACCTCTCCCTGAGGATGGACCCGATATATGAGCCAATCGCCAGGCGCTTCCTCAAGAATCCGCGGGAGTTCGCAGATGCATTCGCCAAGGCTTGGTTCAAGCTGACGCACCGCGACATGGGACCTCTCTCGCGCTACCTTGGCCCGCTGGTTCCTGCCGAGCCCCAGCTATGGCAAGACCCCATTCCCGCACTGGATCACAAATTGATCGGGAAACAGGACATTGCTGCCCTGAAGGCCAAGATCCTCGCATCCGGGCTGTCGATCTCCCAACTGGTCACGACTGCCTGGGCGTCGGCGGCGACGTTCCGCGGCTCCGACAAGCGCGGCGGGGCAAACGGGGCGCGCATTCGCCTCGCGCCACAGAAGGATTGGGAAGTGAATCAACCAGCCCAATTGGCGAAGGTCCTTAAGAAGCTGGCAGCGATTCAGAAGGAGTTCAACAGCTCGCAGTCCGGCGGGAAAAAGGTCTCGCTGGCGGACCTGATCGTTTTGGGCGGCTGCGCAGCCGTCGAGGCAGCTGCGAAAAAGGCTGGGCACGACGTGAAGGTTCCCTTCTCGCCGGGGCGCATGGATGCGTCGCAGAAGCAGACCGATGTGCACTCCTTCGCCGTACTGGAGCCGGCCGCGGACGGGTTCCGCAACTACCAACGGAAGGGAGACCAGACACCGGCGGAGGAGTTGCTCGTGGATCGGGCGCAGTTGTTGACGCTGACTGCCCCCGAGATGACGGTTCTCGTCGGCGGCATGCGCGCCCTGAATGCGAACTTCGGGCAGTCCAAACACGGCGTCTTCACCAACCGGCCCGAGACGTTGACCAATGATTTCTTCGTCAACCTGCTCGACATGGGCACGAAGTGGGAGGCATCCTCTGCCGAAGGCGTATTTGAGGGGCGTGATCGCGCGACGGGCAAAATCAAGTGGACCGGCACCCGTGCCGACCTTGTCTTCGGTTCGAACTCCCAGCTCCGGGCAATCGCGGAGGTCTATGCATGTGACGACTCGAAGGAGGCGTTTGTGAAGGACTTCGTGGCTGCGTGGAACAAGGTGATGGACCTTGATCGCTACGACCTTGCCTGATCTCGGCGGAAAGGAGAGCTGTCCGGCGGCGATGGACGCGGTTACTGCGTAGCGCCGCCGGCCTTCTTCAAATCCCGGTCGATTTTGCCGACGTAGTCAATGGTCTCGCGGTAGGGGGGGACGCCCTGGTACTTGTCCACCGCGCCGGGGCCGGCGTTGTATGCCGCCAGGGCATGCCACAGGCCGCCATCGTACTTCTCCAGGAGGTCCCGCAGGTAGCGCGTGCCGGCGTCCACATTCTGTGCGAGATCGCGCGGGTCGGCGCCTAGCGCTTCGGCCGTGGCGGGCATCAGTTGCATCAGCCCGATGGCTCCCTTGGGAGAAACCGCCCGCGGCTGGTAGTCCGACTCGTTCGAGATCACGCTGCGCACCAACTGGCGCGGCAGGCCGTACTTGTCCGCCGCCGCATCCGCCAGTTGCGAAGGAGAAGGCGCGGGCTGAGCTCCCGGTGTGGGAGTGGCTGGCGCTGGCGCGGGCGCCGGCGGCAAATATTCCTCCGCTTCGAAGCCCAGCACGGCGGCCGCATCCATCTCGATATAGCCGCCCGCGTTGTACAGCCGAACCTTGTCGCCGGAGGTCTCGTGCCGCTCGACATGCAGCCGGGAACCACTGACGAACACGGCATATTCGCCCGCGAACGCCACGCCGGTCACAGAACACAAGAATATTCCCAGAAGACGCCGCATCAAGCCTGTACCATTATAGATGACGCATCTGCGCGCCCAGGCGTGGAGAGGTATTTGACGCTGGCTTCTCTCGCCAATCTGTTATCTTGGAGATAGCTCCTCCTGTATGCCTTTTCACATTCAGCCAATCCGGGAGTTTCTGGTCCGCCCCACCCTGCCCGCGTCCCTGTCGCGCCTGACCGAACTGGCTCAAAACCTTGTCTGGAGTTGGGAACCGATCGTGCGCGGGCTCTTCCGCCGGCTCGATCCGGCTCTCTGGCGGGAGTGCGGCTACAACCCGGTCCTGATGCTTGGCCGTGTTCCCCAAGCCACGCTGGCAAAGATGGGCGCCGATCCGCGATACCTGGCCCTGTACGGCGCGGCGTGCGAAACCTACGATGCGCGCGTGCGCAAGGGTCCGCCGCCCGCCGACGGCAGGCTCATCGCTTACTTCTCCGCCGAGTACGGTCTCACGGAGTGCCTGCCGGTCTACTCGGGCGGTCTGGGAGTCCTGTCGGGCGATCATCTGAAGTCCTCTAGCGATCAGGATTATCCGCTCATCGGGCTTGGCCTTCTGTACCAGCAAGGCTTCTTCCGGCAGTTCCTCAATCCCGACGGATGGCAGCAGGAACGCTATCCCATGAACGACTTCTATACCTTGCCGGTGGCGACCGTTCAGGACGCCAATGGCGGGGATCTGAAGGTCGCGGTCAAGCTGCCCACCGGCGACGTCCACATCCAGGTATGGAAGCTGGACGTGGGCCGCATCACGCTCTATCTGCTGGATACCAACATCCCCGAGAACGTGCTGCCGCAGGATCGCGACATCACGGATTCGCTTTACGGCGGCGATATCGATACGCGCATCCGCCAGGAAATCGTGCTGGGCATCGGCGGCATGCGGGCGCTCCAGGCCATGGGTCTGAAGCCCACCGTGTACCACATGAACGAAGGCCACTCCGCGTTTCTCGCGCTGGAGCAGGTGCGCCTGTTGATGCGCGACCGGAAACTGACCTTCGAAGAAGCCCTGGAAGCCGCGCGCGCCAGCAATGTTTTCACCACTCACACGCCGGTTCCCGCCGGAATCGATCTGTTCGACCCCGGCCTGATGTACCACTATTTTTCCGGGTATTGCGCCGAAGTGGGGATCGACTTTCAGCAGTTGATGGCGCTCGGCCGGCGCAACGTGTTCGACCGTGACGAGCGGTTTTCCATGGCCGTTCTGGCGCTGAACACTTCGGCGTACCGCAACGCCGTGAGCCGCCTGCACCGGCAGGTCTCGCAAGAGATGTTCCACGACCTCTGGCCGCGGTTGCCGCTGTGGGAAGTGCCGGTCAATTCGATCACCAACGGCGTGCACCTGCCGAGCTGGCTCAACGGCGACCTGGCGTCGCTATACGATCAGTACCTGCAACCCGACTGGCGCGAGCGCTTCAACGACGCCACCATCTGGGAACAGGTGGGTGACATCCCGGACGAGGAACTGCTCGAAGCTCATCGGCGGCGCAAGCGCCGCTTGGTCAGTTTCGTTCGGGAGCGTCAGGGCGCTTCGGCGGCGCGGCGGCAGGCCTCCGCAGCGGAGGTGCACCGCGCGGCGGGGGTGCTCGATGCCAACGCTCTCACCATCGGGTTCGCGCGCCGCTTCGCCACCTACAAGCGCGCCACACTGCTGTTCCGCGACGTCGAGCGGCTCAAGCGCATCCTGTCGAACAAGGACATGCCGGTACAGATCGTCGTCGCCGGCAAGGCGCATCCCAAGGACCAGCCGGGGAAGAGCTATATCCGCGAGATCGTGCAGCTCTCCCGCGATCCCGACCTCTGGAAACACGTCGTCTTCCTCGAAGACTACGACATGAAGGTGGCGCGGGAGATGGTGCAGGGTGTGGACTTGTGGCTCAACAACCCGCGGCGCGGCGAAGAGGCCTGCGGCACCAGCGGAATGAAGGCGGCCATCAACGGCGTTCTCAACCTGAGCATCTTGGACGGCTGGTTCGACGAAGCCTATGAGCATTCGGGCGGCTGGGCCATCGGCGAGCGGGAACCGTATTCGGAGGACCAGGATGCGCTGCATGCCAGCGCCATCTACTACCTGCTCGAAAGCGAGATTGCCCCCATGTTCTATGAGCGCCGCGAGCAGACGCCGCGCGAGTGGGTGCGCCGCATGAAGCAGTCCATCGCGTACATCAGCCCGCATTTCGATTGCCGCCGCATGGTGCGCGAGTACATGACCGAATTGTACGAGCCGGCGCACTCGTCGCACCTGCGCATCCTCAAGGCGGATTACAGCGTGGTACGCGAAAGAGCGCGTTGGAACGCGCGCATTCGCGAGGTCTGGGATCGCGTGAAATTCGTGGAAGCGGGGCCCGGGCCGGCCGGTTCGGTGACCAGCGGCAAACCCGTTCCGGTGCGCGCAGCCATCGACCTGGCGGGATTGAAACCCGAAGACGTTCGCGTGGAGGCCGTCGTCGGGCGCGTGGATAGCAATGGCTACCTGGAAGAGACCGAGGTGCTGGTGCTGCCCGCGGTGGAGCAGCAGGGCTCGGTGGCCGTATTCGCCAGGGACATCGTTCCTGAACGCACCGGCCGCTTGGGCTACGCGCTGCGCGTCAGCCCCAACCATTTTGACGATCCCATTACGCGGCCCTGCACTGGCCTCCTGAAGTGGAGTTCCGTAGGGTAAGCGCCCCGGCCCTATCCAAGGAGAGTGAGATAAGGGGTGCAATTGACTTCGATCCGTGGTACATATGTATTTGAAGCATGGGCGGGCCGCGAACCTGTTTGTGTCAGGCGCCTGGCGTTCCCGCAGAACCCCTCCGGTAAATCCACGCTAACCGCCGTCGTCGGGAGTGTCGCGCGGTCGCGTGGGGATCGATTGGTATCGTAAGCGCCGATTGTTCGAAGAAACGTTCTTTTTTTCCGCTAGTCACGGAGCGACTTTTCCCCATGGACAGCGATCGCAAGTACAGACAACCTGGCTACATGGATACGGACCGGGATTCCAAAGGCTACCGCGAAGACCGGCCCAAGCCATTCGGGCCACGTCCTCCCATCGACATCACCGGCCCCCGCCTGCCGCGCCTCGTCCAGCACGTCGCCGCGGCCCGGTGTTACAACTGCGCTACAACCCTTCCGCCCGACGTCGACTTCCGGGGCAACTGCCCCAAGTGCAACGCCGAGTTGCACTGCTGCAAGCAGTGTTCCCACTTCGAGCCATCCATGCGTTTCCAGTGCCTCAAGCCCATCCCGGTGCGCCTCTCCGTGAAGGACAAGGCCAACGAGTGCAATTTGTTCATGCCGCGCGTCACCGTGGCCCGCGAAGGCACCAACAACGTGCCCGCGGCGCCGCCGATCGAAGTGGGCCCTCCCGCGCCGCGCAATCCCGAAGACGCCCGCAACGCCTTCGACAAGCTCTTCAAAAAGCTGTAGGGGCCGGGCATGCCCGGCCCCTACGACGTCCCCTCGCATCATATGCGGACCCGGCTGGCGTGGTGTTTTCTGATATTGTGCGCCAGTTGGTACACCTACGACACCATCCTGACGCAGCTTCCCGCGAATACCGACAGCGACTTCCGGGGCTACTACTCCGCGGCGCGGCACGTCCTTCACGGCGAGTCTCCGTTCCTTGAGGACAGCTACCTTTACCCGCCGCTGTTGGCCTTGTTGATGGCGCCGTTAGGCGCGCTCAGCTATCTGGCGGCGCGCTGGGTGTGGTTCGTGTTTTCGCAGGCATGCCTGCTGTTGGCGGCCTGGCTGATCTACCGATACTTGGGGCGCGGTCTGGTGGCAGCCTGTTCGGTGGCATTGGTGTGGGCCGGGGGCCGCACAGCGGGTGAAGCAGTGGGGATAGGGCAATTGGGTCCCGAACTGGCTCTCTTGCTAGCCATTGCATATACCGCGGCGGATTGGCGCCAGGGTGTCGGCCTCGGGCTGGGCATCGCCTTAAAGTTTCTGCCCGGGCCGTGCGCCATCGGCCTGGCCATGGCGCGCTGCTGGAGGGCCCTGTGGGTAGCGATCTTGTGTTCCTTGTTCGGGGCGCTATCCTGGGTGTTCGCGTCCTTCGCGCTGGCTGGTCCGCCAGCGCCGCCGCGTCCGACGGCCTTTCTGGCTGGAACGCCGGTGGTGCTGAGTTGGTCGCTGCCATCGGTGGCGCAGCGCATCATGGACCCGCCCGCGCCCGGCCATGGAGTGCCCTGGGCCGACGCATTCAACTTGCAGGCACTCAAACTTCCCCCTGCCGCGCGCAGGGTCGGACTCGGCGTGACCGGCGGCACGTTCGTGCTGGGCATTGGCGCGCTTTTGGCGGTGACCCGGGGCCGCGTGAGCCGCGCCCAACTTCCGCTCGCCATGGCTTCCCTCACCACCCTGACGCTGGTGGCCGCGCCGGTTTCCTGGACGCACTACCAGGTCATGCAGTTCCCCGGCATGGCGCTATTTGCCGGCGTGCTCGCCCTGCGCGGCGCCTGGAAGAAGCTGGGGTGGGCGCTGCCATGCGCCGCGTTCATCTATCCCGTGCCGGTGACGGTCTTGCGCGCGATGGCTGCGGCCAGTGGAGACCCCTGGCCCAACACGCCGATGGCCAATTACTTCTGGATCTCCGTGGCGCCAGTGGCGGGTCTGGTGTTGTACGGGATGATGCTCGCCGAGATCGGGCGGGGGCGGGCATGCCCGGCCCCTACCCCCGCTTTTTCTGGTAGCTCCGCGCCAACTCCATGTACACCCCCAAGTCCCTGTCCAGATCCGATTGCGTTCCGTCGAAATAAAAATTGCGAATGGGGATCCCGCCCAGGTCCCGGCTGACGCGCGGATAGATGGCCTCGCAAACGATGCCGTTCATACAGGTGAAGGGGCTGATGTCGATGATCCCGGCGGCGCCCTTCTTGGCCAGGTACACCGTCTTTCCGACGTTCAGCACCATCTCGCCAAAGGCGCCCTCGCGCGGCAGGTAGGGGCGCGCGCATTCCAGGATCTCGTAGATGTCGGGCTCCTCGCGGCCCGCGAAATCTTCCCGCAACGGTTCTACCAGGACGTGCTCGTCCCGCCTCTGCACGCGACTCCGCACCCACGCGCCCAACGCTTCGAGCGTCCAGACCCTTCGCTCCAACTTGAGCTTGCGGAAGCGCTCGGAATCGGTGTACCAGATCCATTCGACTAGATCCGAGATCCACGCCTCGGCGCCGTATTCTTCCAGACACTCGACCAGGTTCTCGTTGGAGAAGGTGTTCAAGCGGCAGAAAATCTCTCCCACGATTCCGATGAGCGGGTGGCGCCGGGCGCTTCTCTGCCCCGTCAGCTTGCGGAAACGGTCGCGGCTTCGCACCATGGAATCGCGCAGCGAATGAAGCTGCACCCCCGGGTCGACCGGAGTCTCCTCGAGCGTGCGGCACAGGTCGGCCAGCGATTCCGCATAGACCGCTTCCGTGTCGCCGCGCCGCTCCTCGTACGGGCGGTGCATCAGCAGCAGCTTCTGTAGCAGATCGGCGCACAGCAGCGCGCGCCAGCCCGTGCGCACGAACGGTTTCGCCAGGCTCCCAAGGCCTCCATAGGCGTTCTGACTGCTGGGCGAGAGAATCTCCACGGATTGGTATCCGTTGGCGTCCAGAATGTGGCGCAGGTAGGGCGCGTACTGCCCGAAACGGCAGGGGCCCTGGGCGGTGGGCATGAAGAGCGCCACGCGCGTGGGGTCAGTCGTGGGCCGCTCCAGCACCTTCATGAAATCGCCCACCGTCACCTTGGCGGGATAGCACTCGTCGCCCGAAGTGTAGCGCGCGCCCAGTTCGCGCGTGCGGCTGTCTGAGGGCGGAGTAGGCTCCGCCTCCAGGCCGATGGCGCGAAAGGCCGAGGCGAACGCCTGCGCGCTGCCGTAAGCCATCGGCGGAATGTAAATGCGCTTGCCGCTTAGTGGATGCTCGCCCGCAGGGGCGGCGGCTCCGGCGACGGTTGGTAACATCGCAGAATCCCTTTGCTGTCCAGATACGCTTCGCAGCGCGTCATGTAGCCGGCGTCGTTGCCGTGCCCGTCGAATTGCAGGACCAGCAACGGCGCACCGGCGGCTTCGCGGGCAAAATGCTTGATGTAGGAATCGGGCCCGCACTTGAAGTTGGTGATATAGACCACGTGCAGGTTGGGCCGTGAGGCCGCCAACCGGGCAGCATCGAGGATCTTCCGCCCCGAGGCCCAGAACATGTTGGCGTGCGTGTCCGTGATCGGCTCGCGGCCGGTCACCAAGAAGTCCAGCGGAATGACGTTGGCGCCGTAGCGATGGCGCAGCTTGCGCGGGATGTCGCAGTTCACGCCGCGGTCGTAAATGTTGTAACTGCGTCCCACCACGATCAGCCCGGGCTCGCCGGTGGATTCCAACGTTTCGAGCGCCCGCCGGCCGGCCGCCAGCAGCTTTTCCTGGAATTCGCGCTGCGCCGCGTAGGCCGCCTCCACCGCGCGGTCGCTCGCGCGACGTGTCACGCCGATGCGCCGCATGGTCTCCGCCAGCGCCTTCTTTATTTGAGTCGGGCCAAGCTGGAAGTGCAGGGTCGGAATGAGAAACTTGTGCTGGTGGGGCGCCAGGGCCGGCGCGGACCGCAGCACCCACGGCAGGGTCTGGTTCCACGGGCAGTAGTGCGAGGGGCAGGATTCGTCTTCAGCCGATTCGGCGTCCGCGATGTTGGGAATCAGGATGTAATCTACGCCCGCTTCCGCCAGCGCCTGCACGTGGCCGTGCGCCACTTGCACCGGATAGCACGGCTGCGCCACCGCCATATCGATGCCCGCCGCCGAAATGCGCGGATCGGTGACCGGAGAGAGCACGGTCTCTATCCCCAGTTCCGCGAAGTAGCGCTTCCAGAACGGCAACTGATCCAGCAGCGACATCGCGCGCGGGAGACCGACGCGCACCGGGGGCCGGGGGCCAGGGGCCGGGGGCCGGAAGGATCCTTCGTGCTCCAGCAACTGTTCGCGATACCCGAACAGATCCTCGATCACCGGCTTGCGCCCGGTCAACGACGGCTTACGGAACTTATCCGAGCACTTATCGCCCCAGTAGCTCTTCTGCCCCTCGATATCGAACTGCTTCATGTCGCACAAGTTCGAACAAGCCTTGCACACAAAGTCGCGCGTCGCCAGCCGCAGCTTGTGCAGATCGTATCCGCGGAAGCGGCTGGCGGCGCCCGTAGCCTGGTGCCACTGCCGCGCGATGAGCGCCATTCCAATGGCCCCCATCACCCCGTTGTACGGCGGCACCGTGATCTTCTTCCCCAACAGGCTCGCAAAGGCCGCCGTAACGGCGTCGTTATACGCCGTGCCGCCCTGGAAGTAAATCACTTTGCCGATCTTCCGGCCGCGCACCACGCGGTTCAGATAATTCAACGCAATCGAATACGACAGCCCCGCCACCAGGTTGGGCACGGTTTCGCCCTTGTGCAGCCAGCCGGTGACATCGCGCTCCATGAAAACCGTGCAGCGCTCGCCCAGGCGCGTGGGGCTGGGCGACGCCAGCGCCAGTTTCGCAAACTCGCCCTTGATGCTAATGCCGAGTTTCTCGGCCTGCTCCTCCAGGAACGACCCGGTACCCGCGGCGCAGGCTTCGTTCATGGCGAAATCCACCACCACGCCGTTCTCGATGGAGATGAACTTGGAATCCTGCCCGCCGATTTCAAAGATGGTGTCCACCGGCTCGCCGCCCAGCGTGTTGCTCACGTGGATGGCGCCGGTCTTGTGCGCCGTGATTTCGTCGTTCACCGCGTCGGCGCCCACGAACTCCGCGATCAGCTCGCGCCCGGAGCCGGTGGTACCCACACCGCACACCTTCAGCCGCTTGCTCCAGATGCTCTCCACCTCCGCCAGTCCCTGCTGCACCGCCTCGATGGGCCGCCCCGCGGTTCGCAGGTAGACATCGTGGATCACGGTGCCGGATTCATCGATCACGGCCACGTTGGTGGAAACCGAGCCGATGTCCAGCCCAATGTAGGCCGGGATGGGATCACCGTTGGGCGGCGGCACGTAGATGCCCACGCGGTCGCGCAACTGCACCACGTTCTCACTGGAAAGCGGTTCGGTATCCTGCACCTTCTCTTCGGAATCGTGCTGGCGCAGCCGATGGATCTCCAGAATGGACCGCTTGCGCTGCTCCTCGGCCTCTAGAATGGCCGTGCCGATGGCGCCGCACCAGGCGTATTCCTCGGGCGTCAGCAAGTCGGCGTCGGAAAGAGAGAACGCCTCGCGCAGCGCCCCGACGACGCCCGCGTTCTGCGAAACCGCGCCAATCAGCGCTACCGGCGCCTCCACCGGCCGCCCCTTCACGATGGAGCTCTTAAAATTCCGCGCCACGGCGTCGCACAGCCCGCGCAGGATCTCCGCCGGCGAGTAGCCCTTCTGCTGCGCGTGGATCATGTCGCTCTTGGCGAACACCGAGCAGCGCCCCGCGATCCGCGCCGCGCTCTTGGCCGTGCGGACGATCCCGCCGACCTCCTCCACCGAGTACTGCATGCGCAGCGCCTGCTGATCGAGGAACGACCCCGTGCCGGCCGCGCACTCGCCCGACCGGTCGTAATCCACGATGCTGCCGCCATCGAGCCGGATGTATTTCGAGCTTTCCCCGCCGATTTCGAACACCGTGCGCACCTGCGGGTAGACCGCCCCCATCATCCGCGCGATGGCTTTGAACTCATTCTCAAAAAACAGCCCCAGCACTTTGGCGATGGTGCGGCTGCCCGACCCAGTTACGCGTATGCCTTCGACCTGGGCCGCGGGGACGATTTCGTAGAACTCCTGCAACAGGTCGTAGGTGGATTGAATCGGGCTGCCGGCGATGCGCCGGTATTCGGAAAGAACCAGCGGCCGCGCCCCCATTTCCGTCATCCGGAACTGCGGGTGCGTGGCGCACAAGGCATCGAGGATCGGCCGGTCCGCCGGACGGCCCAAGGCGGCCAGTTTGAGACTAATAGCCCCGATGTCAAGACCGATATTGATGCCCATTTCCATCTAGTTTGCAGCACCGGCCAGCTAAACTCAAGCAAAGCAGACCTGAATGGTCTTTATATGCAGCGACGGGCGATCCGCGGGCTGCCAACGGAAGGGCGAGGGGGGGTTGTGCTGGCCCTCAGATCCTTCCGAACTTCGCCACCGCCTCCTTCAGCGACCGGAACTTCTCAATGAACGGGATCATGCTGTGCTCGGTGTTGTCCAGGTCCTGAGCTTTCTTGAGGACCTCGGCGGCGCGCGCGCGCGGCACTACGCACACGCCATCTTCGTCGGCGGTGATGATGTCGCCCGCATTCACCCGCACACCGGCGCAAGTCACTGGAATGTTGACGCCGGCGAAACGGTAGTGATTAATGGTGGTGGAAGGGACCACCCCACGGCTGAAAATCGGGAATTGCAGCTTGCCGATTTGCGGCGTGTCGCGTATGGAGGCATCCACTACCGCTCCGGCCAGCCCGCGGAATTTCATGGCGGTGGACATCAGGCCGCCAACCGCTCCGTAATCGAGGCCATCCTCGACCACCATGACGTATACCGATCCCAGCGGAGCGGCGTCGATAGCGTCCATCATTCCCTGGGAAGCCGCCGAACCCTCCTTGTGCTCCTCCTTCTTCATGAGGACGGTCACGGCGGGGCCCGCAAACTTGGTCTTGAACAGCGGGCGCATGTCGTGCGACATATAGGAGCGCTGCCCGTATAGTTGCTCCGTGGCATCCGCCACGGAGGCCACTTCCACCCCGCGAAAGCCCTCGATGAGAGGATCGCCGGAAGGTTGTGCCATCACCCAACCGGCGAGGACGATTACAGGGAGACCCGCGAGATAATATTTTCGACTCATGTT
>Ga0326727_10018712_pt1 | contig 14082 bp, 17 predicted proteins | sample MB2enrmetagenome_FD_207643 | JGI IMG/M metagenome (GOLD analysis project Ga0326727, IMG submission 207643) | Lab enriched peat soil microbial communities from McLean, Ithaca, NY, United States - MB29MY | ecosystem: Environmental > Terrestrial > Soil > Wetlands > Peat | place: USA: New York...
GTCTTTTGCAGTGCGTCTTCCAGCATGGCCCTCTCGAAGTGGCTTACCGCCGCTTCGAAGTTCATGGCTCCCGACGGGAGGAACGCATGGGTGGCGGACTGCAGCGGGATGACCTTGATGGATGCGGCGGAGGCCAGACCGAAATCGCCGGCATGGAGAATTTCGCGCTCTCCGCTCATGGCGACGGCCATTTCCACGGCGTTCTCGAGTTGCCGCACGTTTCCCGGCCAGGAACAGGACCGCAGCCCGTCCATCGCGGCGGGTGTCACCTTTTTGACGGAGAGCCCTTCCAACTGGCAGACCTTCTTCACGAAGTGGTCCACCAGCAGCGCAATATCGTTTTCGCGCCTGCGCAGCGGGGGCATTTCCAAAGGCACAACGTTCAAACGGTAATATAGATCTTCCCGAAACCGTCCTTGCCCCACGCGTTCCAGCAGGTTCACGTTGGTCGCCGCGATCACCCGTACATCCACTTTGATGCTTTCGGAGCTGCCCAAGCGCTGGATTTCCCGGTCCTGCAAGACCCTCAGCAGCTTGGCTTGCAGCTCGAGCGGCATATCGCCGATTTCGTCCAGGAATAGCGTCCCTTTATGCGCTTGCTCGAAACGCCCAATCCGGTTCTGAAAGGCTCCCGTGAATGCGCCTTTGACATGCCCAAACAGTTCGGCTTCCAGCAGATTCTCAGGAAGGGCGCTGCAATTGATGGCCACCATCGGCTGGCTAGCCCGGGGGCTGGCCTGATGAAGCGCGCGGGCGGCCATTTCCTTCCCGGTCCCCGTTTCCCCGCTGATCAGGACTGTGCAGCGGCGGCTGCCGATCAGGCGGATGGTTTCGACCACCGCCTGCATGGCGCGGCTCTCCCCCACCAGCAGGTTGCGCCACGGCTCGGCGGCCGACGAGCGTTCCAGCGTCCGCTTGCGTGCGCGCCATTCCTCCGTCGCGTTTTCCACGCAATCGGCAAGCCTCTCGAGACTATCGCGATATCCCAGGCAATAATAGGCGCCGGAGTGAATCAGCCGAACTGTCTCGGCGGCACACATTTCCGGATTCCAGAAAACCACCGGGAGCGCCGCGTCCGCTGCGCGCACGAGTTCGAGCGCGTCTACCGCACCGCCGCCAGGTACCTCTCCAACGATCAGAACACAGGCAAAATCCGCTCTCTGAAGAACGCCGGCCACCTCCGCCAAATTGTGAACCGTGGTCACATCAAAATTACAGAGAACACGGTTCCACGCGTCATCGGAGAAATCAGGAAGAGAAATACTGGGTGTAATCCGCAGCAACTTTTTCGATGACATGTTCGCTTCATTTTTGACGGCGTCCGCGCGCGATTCTATGCGGAATTTAGGTATGGCATCAGTATTATCCTTAGGTAGGCAACGTTAATCCACCTAATGCGGTATTGCGGTCCGGCCGTATTCGTGCAAATTTCGTAGACAAAGGATTCAGTACGTCTGGATGAGCATGCGAATCTATAACGATGGAGTTACGGGCACCTCGGCTTTCCCGCCTGCTTCGGCCGAGACCGCGGTGCAGGCGGGCTCGACCACGCAGGCTGGCTCGACCCGGTACAGCGGCGCCGACCAGGTAGAAATCTCATCGCTTTCCGGGAATATCGCCGCCGCGACTGCCGCGCTGGCCAGCAAGCAGGCCGCGCGCGTCGGTCAACTCGCGGCAATCTATGGAAAAGGCGAGTATCAAGTGAATTCTGTGCGGGTGAGCCAGGCGCTTGTGTCACATGCCCTGAGCAACAGTTCGGTCGACGGAGACACCTAATGCAGGGCCGGCCAGCAGCCGAGCGCATTCGCTTCGCCCGCGCCACTATCAGTCAAGCCTCCCAGGTCTGCCGGGGCGCCGACCTCAGCCGCTTGCAACTGGCACTCGATCTTCTGGAAAGCGCCGTCTCTGAGATGCGCGAAGCCGAGGCGGCCGTTCGCTCCGGCCACGCGGGGGATCGCGCCGCGCTCTGCCGTGAAACTGCCCAGTTGAAACGCGAGGTTAGCGGCATCATGCGCGTGATCGATGGCTGCGCGGCTTTATGCCGCGGCCTCTCGCTCCGGCTCGGCTGCGCTCCGCTATCCTATACGCCACAGGGCCGCGCCATGTCTGTCTCTCCCTCCCGCGCGGCCTGTCAAGTGCAAGGGTAACCTTCTATGGTGAGCCTAAACGCGATGCTAACCGCATCCGCTAACGCCCTGGATGTATTCCAGCAGGCGCTGAGCGTAGTTCAAAGCAATGTGAACAATTCGTCAACTCCCGGTTACGCCACCCAGAGCCTCAATCTCGACGCGCAGCCCATGGACTTGGCCGATGGCCTCACTGGGGGCGTCACGTCCGGGGGACTCGACAATTCCCGCGATCCATACGCCGAGCAGGAGGTCCAGCAGCAGACCCAAGCCCTGGGCAAGTACACCGCTCAAGCCAACGCCACCAGTTCTCTTCAAAGCTTTTTCGATGCCACTGGAGCGAGCGGCGTCTCGGCTGATCTCAGCTCCTTTTTTCAAAGCGTTTCCGCTTGGAGCGTCACTCCGAGCGACGCCACCTTGGGGCAAGCGGTGCTCGATAGCGCCTCCACTCTCGCATCATCCATCCAGGGGTTAGCGAACTCACTTTCCCAGAACGCCCAACAGCTCAATACCAGCATCGCCTCCACGGCCGATCAGATTAACAGCATCGCGGCGCAAATCCAGGCGTATAATGCGCAGCGCGTCAGCGAGACTACTCCCGATCCCGGGCAAGACGCCCAGTTATACAGCGCTCTGGATAACTTGTCTCAACTCACAAATTTCAGCACCGTAACTCAGTCCGATGGCACGGTCACGGTGCTGCTCGCCGGCGGCTCGCCGCTGGTGATCGGGCAGCAGCAGTACCAGATAAGCACCGCGTCCTCCGCAACCGGCGCGCAGGTTCTGGGCGCGAACGGAAACGACATCACTTCTCAGATCACTGGTGGCCAACTCGGAGGGCTGCTCGATGTGCGGAATCGCGTGCTCGGTTCCATGTTGGGCGATGGCCAGCAGACCGGCTCGCTCAACCAGTTCGCTTCCACGCTGGCCGATACGGTCAACCAGATCCTCGAATCCGGCAAGGTGTCTTCGGATCCCGGGGCCGCCGCCGGCACGGCATTATTCACGTACGATACTTCGTCGGACGCCGCTTCGACTATCGAGCTGAATCCGAACATCGCGCCTTCTCAGCTGGCGCCCGTCGATTCCTCGGGAAACGCCAATGGAAATGCCAATCAGATCGCGGCGCTGGCCAACCAAACGCTATCGCAACTGGGCGGAGAGAGTCTCACCCAGTTCTTCGGAGAAATAACCAGCGACATAGGCACGGAGAACCAAAACGCCACCACCAACGAGCAGAGCCAGCAGCAGGTGGTCGCTCAGGCAACCACCATAGTCAACCAAGTGTCGGGTGTCTCGCTCGATGATCAAGCCACTAACGTCCTGCAGTTCCAGCGCGCGTATCAGGCGGCCGCCCAGGTGCTCACGACAATCGACAATCTGGCCAATTGCATTTTGGATCTGATTCAGCCGACTGCGGTATAGAGGGCAATCGATGATACTCAATATTAACGGAGCGACCCAGTCCTACCTCTCCGATCTCGACCGGACTCAGCAACAGATCAATCAGGCACAGGCCGAAGTCACCTCCGGCTATCGCGTCCAGTCGCCTTCCGACGATCCGGCGGCGGTTCCGTCCATCCTCGAGTTGCAGTCCGAACTCGGCATGAATCAGCAGATCCAGAGCAACCTCAGCAGCGCCACAAACGAGCTCGGAGCGGCCGATTCGGCGCTCCAGAGTGCCGTTCAGGCGGTCAATGAAGCTCTCACGCTCGCCACCCAGGGCGCCAGCGCCACTTCCACGGCCGCCGACCGCGCCAACCTTGCCCAGCAGGTGGCCGGTCTGCAGCAGACGCTGGTCGGGATCAGCCAGACGCAGGTAAATGGCAGCTACATCTTCAGCGGCGATCAGGACACAGGTCCGGCCTACCAGCTCGACCCCTCGCAGCCGAACGGCGTCGAGCAGTTGATTTCCGCGCCCTCCACGCGCGTCATTGTGGATGCCACCGGCACCGCCATTTCAGTCGCCGAAACCGCGCAGCAGATCTTCGACGCGCGGAATTCCGATGGCTCCGATGCGACCGGAAACGTCTTCGCCGCCGTCAATTCACTCTTGACGGCCTTGAACAACAACGATCAGACCGGTATTACTCAGGCCGTATCCGCGTTGCAATCCGCGGGCACCTACTTGAACCAGCAACTCGCGTTTTATGGCGAGGCCGAGGACCGGGTTACCGCGGCGTCGGACCTGGCGCAGAAGTTCCAAACCGCGCAGACGGCCCAGCTCAGCGATCTTCGCGACGCCGATATCCCGACCGTGGCCTTGCAGTTGACCCAATCGCAACTGGACCAGCAGGCCGCCCTCTCGGCGGAAGCTAACATCGTTCAACAAAAGAACCTATTCAGCTACCTGGGTTAGCAGGGGAGAGCCTAATCAGAATGGATTCCAAACCGAATAGTAATGGGCCTCGGCCGGTGCCGCCCCCCTCCGAGTATGAAGCCTGCCCCGCCGGCGTTCTCCCGGCCGGACAAATGGCGTTAGTGCGCGCGATCCAGGAAAACTTCTTCCGTGGTTTCGCGACGAAACTTGGCCTCCGGCTGGAAATGCCGGTCGCCGGGCAACTGGCCGTGGCCCAACCGCTTCCCGGCAGCACGTTTCTCGAATCCGAAGATGACGGGGGTTACCTGCTTAGGCTGAATGCGGAACCGGTGCGGGGACAGGCGCTAGCCGCGCTTTCCCCGAGTCTCGTGGCGCACCTGTTGCGGATTCTGCTGGGATCTCCCCCAGGTCCCGGAGATGCTCCCCGCCACGTTACGGAGATCGAGTTGCACATTTTGCGCGAGATCTTCGAGATACTGGAGCGCGAACTTACCGCCGCATGGCAGCCGGCCGGCATCGCCTTTCGTTACGGTGTTACGGGCAATAACGAAGCCGCCACCACACCGGATACCTTGCTGGTGTTTGAATACCGCGTGGAATTCGGCGACGTGCACGCAACTCTGCGCATCGCCGTGCCGGCCTTTCTGGTGCGCCTGGCGGTTCTGAATTGCGCCCCTCCGGTTGAAGTGGCATCCTCCCCGGTTCAGGAAACGATTCTCGGATCACTGCGTCGCGCTACTGCGAGAGTCGAAGCTGTGTTAGCCGGTTCGACTATCCGGATGGGAGATCTGGTCGCGATGGAGCCGGGACAAGTGCTCATGCTGTCCCAGCCGGCCCGCTCCCCGCTCGAATTGCGCATTAACGGCAAGCCCAAGTTTCGAGGCGAATGGGTCGCCTGCGGCAACCGCCAGGCACTCGATCTAATGTAGACGGAAGCGCCCACCCGCCGGTATCGGGGGGGAGACCAGGTGCTTTAACAGATTAAGACATAACGACAGCATCGGGTCCTGGTCCTGATCGTCAGCCTCCAGCAGGCCGGGACGAGTCCTCATCTTGGCCGCCACCGCTTTGAGCAGGTATCGGCGTTCTTCCTCACTCACATCGTAGGCCTCAACCGGAACCGAGACGCTCCGTTCCAATTCCGTGTTGACTCGAGCCGCATTCCCGGAGATCCAGGCTTTGAGCAAGTCCTCGGCTAGTTGACCTGCCAGGGATAGACTGTGTTGCGCGCGAGCTGACATTCATACCTCATTTCGGCAGTTCCGGCAGGGGTTTCTAGTATTCTTTTTTGCCGGAACCCAATTACTTTCTCGAAACATCCCGGTACATCGCCGATATGGGCTTAAGAGCCGATCATGATTCATGTCACGCGCTTGAACCACACTCCGGTGGTGCTGAATAGCGATCTGATCGAGCAAATCGAGACGACACCCGACACTGTCATCAGCTTGACCACCGGGCAAAAGATCATGGTCCTGGAATCGACCGAAGAAGTCATCGAGCGCATTCGCACGTTCCGGAAGTCCATATTTGTCCAGCCGGACTACTCCAATGGCCACTCCTCAAACCAAGATATCCACTAGTTCGCGGCCCGATTTCGCAACTTTGGGCGGTCTCCTCCTTGGGTTCGGTGGAATTCTGGGAGGCCTGGTCATCGATGGGGGAAAAATCAACGACATCAAGCAGGTCTCCGCCGCTCTGATCGTTTTTGGCGGAACCATTGGCGCCGTGATGCTGACGAGTCCGCTGGGCCTCGTAATCAGCGCGGCCAGCAAGCTCGGATCGCTCTTCTTTGAGAAAACCATGCCGGTGGCCGAGACTATCGAAGTCCTCATCGGCTATGCCACTCAAGCGCGGAAGCAGGGGATCGTTTCTCTGGAGCAGGAAGCCGTGAAGGTTCAGGATCCGTTTCTGCGCAAGGCCCTCACGCTTGCGGTGGACGGCATGGAATTGAGCCAGATCCGCAGCATTATGGAACTTGAAATCGAGCTTGTGGAGCAGCGGGGCGAAGCCCAGGCAAAGGTGTTCGAAGCTGCCGGCGGTTATTCCCCTACCATCGGCATTATCGGAGCCGTGCTGGGACTCATGCAGGTTATGAAGAACCTGGCGAACATCGATGAAGTCGGCCGGGGCATCGCAGGCGCTTTCGTGGCGACAGTCTATGGTGTGGGAGCAGCCAATCTCTTCTTTCTCCCCGCGGGGGGCAAATTGAAGGCACGGCTGCGCGCCGAACTGCAAATCCGGGAGCTGATGTTAGAGGGAGTCCTCGCCATCGTCGAAGGGCTCAACCCGAAACTGATTCGAACCAGGCTCGATGCGTATCTCGAACAGCCGGCATCCAAGAAGAAAGCGGCGGCCAAGGAGCCGGCATCCCAGCCGGCCGCCAGCGTTGCGCCGGCGGAGGGCTGATCTTGGCGCGCAAGAAAAAAGCCGCGGAACACGAGAACCACGAGCGCTGGCTGGTCTCGTACGCCGATTTCATCACGCTCCTGTTTGCTTTCTTCGTGGTGATGTTCGCCTCTTCGCAAACCGATAAAGCCAAGGCCAAGCAGGTTTCCGATTCGGTGAAAGACGCGCTGGAGCAAGGCAGCGTCCGCGCGGTGGTGCACGAAATCCTGGGCGGTACCGTCGATGAGAAGGGAAAGGGCAACGCTCAGATGAAAGGCCCGGGAGGCAGCCAGCCCAAAAACGAGCCGAATCGGGAGATCGCCGAGCTGCTGCCCTCCTTGCGCTACCTCTCGCAGGCGCTCGAACAGGAGATCAAGGACGGTAAAATCGAGGTTCGCCTCGAACCACGCGGCCTGGTCGTGAGCTTGCGGCAGGCGACCTTCTTTCCCTCCGGCGGAGATGCTCTCGACCCGGCGACCTTCAACTCCATCACGAAGATCGCCACCACGATTCGGGACCTTCCCAACTCGGTGCGGCTTGAAGGGCACACCGATTCGGTGCCGATTCACACGGCGCGATTCCGGAGTAACTGGGAACTCTCCGCGGCGCGCAGCATCGCCATGCTCGAGGTGCTATCCACCCGCTACAATATTCCCCGCGCGCGCATGGCTATCGCCGGCTATGCCGACACCGCGCCGGTCGATTCCAACGAGACCGAAGAAGGCCGCGCGCATAACCGCCGGGTTGACGTGGTCATTCTCAACCAGACGGTACTGATGACTAACCCCAGCGCCTCGCCAACACCTCCCGCCCCCCCGCCGTCCAAAAAGAAATAGCCGCACGCCTTACCCCGAACATGCGGCCATGAAATTGCACCCGTCAGCGCGATGCCACGAATCCAGACCAGGTGTTTGGGAGAGGTCGAATACTCGCCCGAAGCGGTCTACACGTTTCCCATCGGCATACCCGGCTTCGAAAACGAGCACGCCTTCGTGTTCCTGGAGAGGCCCCGCAGCCATCCTTTGATGTTCATGCAGAGCCTGGCCACTCCGGAACTCTGCTTAATTCTGATGCCCATCCTGGCTGCCGACCGGCATTACAAATTGCATCTTACGGAGGAAGACCTGGAGGCCCTCCAGCTACCCGCTCGTAAGCAGCCACGAATTGGAAAGGACATTCTCTGCGCGGTAGTGGTTTGCGCCGGCGGCCAGGATCGCCCCGATCCAACCGCCAACCTGCTGGCTCCCATCGTGGTCAATCTCAAACAACAAATCGGCATCCAGGTCATTCAGACAAAGGTAAATTACTCGTACCGCCATCCTTTGATCGCGCGAAACCGCCACGAGGAACTGGCCCTGTGCTCGTAATGCGCCGCCGCGCAGGCGAGAGTTTCCTGATCGGCGAGGCCGTCGAAATCGAAGTGCTGGAGATATGCGGCACCCGCGTCAAATTGGGGATCGTGGCCCCCGATTCCATCCTCATCCAGCGCAAGGAATCGAAGCTCACCCGCGATGAGAACATCATTGCCGCGCGCAGCGTCGGGCAGCAGAATATCTCCGCGCTCCTGGATCAGGTGGCCCATCGGCCGGAGGGCACCCCTGTCAAAAGTTTGACGGAAGAGCCCTTATTGACAGGAGAGAGTAACTCTAGAGATTTGATGAAAAAACATTAGAATTCCTTGGTACTTCCCCGATATGAATGAGTGAAAGCTGATACTTCGGGTATCCCAACCGGGAGAACCCGAACCCGGACATGATGTCTGGGATGTATCGCGAAACAGGACGTTAAAAACGATGTTCTCCATTCAAACAAATTACGCGGCGATGGTGGGCGAGCAGAATCTCAACACCAACAATACATTCCAGACTAAGACTATCGAGCAGTTGACCTCTGGATATCGTATCAACAGCTCCGGCGACGACCCCGCGGGTCTGGCGGTAGCCAACCAATACGCCGCCGATGTGGCGCAGTTAACGCAAGGCGTCATCAACGGCAACTCCGGCGTGAGCGCGCTGCAGATCATCGATGGCGGCCTTTCCAACATCAGCACCATGTTGAACCGCATGCAAACGCTGGCGACCGAATCGGCTTCCGGCACCTTCACCGGCAACCGCACCACCGTGCAGAACGAATTCCAGACCCTCTTGACGGAAATCGACCGCGAAGCTGGCAACATTGGTTTGGGCGGCAGCGACAGCGCGAACGCCGCCAATTTGGGAGTATATATCGGCGGCGGCGATAACCAGGCCGACTCTCAGGTCACGCTTGACCTGCAGGGCCAGACTGTCGATGCGACCGCTTTGGGCCTCACGGGGCAGACCGTCGCTGGAGGCACCAATGCACTTACGGTGGGCGCCATCAACCTGAATAGCGCCGCCCTACTGCTCAAAGGCGGCACTCAGGTTTTCACCTTCACCAATCTTCCCGGCGGTGCGTCGGCCACGGTGACGGTGGCCGGTGGTTCGACTGGTATCTCGACGAACCAGGCCCTTGCCAGCTTGGATACGCAGCTTGAGCCTTTCGGAATTACCGCCAACCTGGACAGCAACGGGTACTTGCAATTTCAGTCCACCTCCTCGTTCACCGTAGCCGCAGCCGCCGCCTCGGCTGGCAACGGTCTCACCGCCGTCGCCGCCGCCGCGCCGAGCGCCCCCTTGGCTGACACATCCGGTACCGCCAACGCCCTGAATGCGGTCACGGCTATCGACAACGCCATCGCGACCCTCGGCACCGTGCAGGGCGCTGTGGGCGCCGGCGAAAACGATCTGAACTACGCCATTAACCTGGCCAACTCCCAGATCACCAACTTCTCCTCGGCGGAGTCCCAGATTCGCGATGCCGACATCGCAACCGAAGCGGCCAACCTGACCAAAGCCCAGGTTCTCGAGCAGGCGTCCGTCGCCGCCATGGCCCAGGCCAACGCGGCGCCGCAAGCCGTTCTGAAACTGTTGCAGTAAATTTCGTTCCCAACTAACGTTGGATAAAGCGGTGGGCCAGCCCTGGCGGGGGTCTGGCCCACCTTTTGCATAAGGGTACTGTATGGCTTCCAGCACAAGTGCGATTACGGCGCCTACCTTCACCGGTTCGAGCACGTTTTCAAGCTCTTTCCAGCAGGTCCTCACCCGCGCGGTGCAATTGGCATCTTTGCCCATGCAGCAGACGCAGAACGATCTCACTACCGTCACCGGCCAGCAAACTGCCCTGACCCAACTTGGATCCGACTTCGATTCGCTCAGTACCGCCTTGCAGGCCATCGGTTCCGCGTCGGGAGGCAGCCTCTCCGCCACCGTTTCCGATCCCTCCGTGGTGAGCGCCTCCACCACCAGTTCCGCCTTGCCGGGCACCTATACCATTCAGGTGGACACAGCCGGTTCCTATACCACCACCATGAGCCCGGCGGGCTCCACGACAGTAACCGATCCCACCACGCAGAGCATCAGCTCGGCTTCGTCTTTTACCCTTACGGTAAACGGCACCCAGACCACCATCACGCCATCCGATAACTCTCTCGAAGGGCTGGCCAATGCCATTAACAGCGCTTCCGCGGGCGTGCAGGCTACTATCGTCAACCTCGGCTCCAACTCCAGCCCGGATTACCGCCTGGTGGTCACTGGCACCTCTCTGAATAGCGATGACATCGAGCTCACGGACGGCACGTCCCAACTGCTCAGCACCATTTCCGAGGGATCGCCCGCCACTTACCAGGTGAATGGATCGAGTACCGTGCTCCAGACGAATTCTTCCCAGGTGACGCTGGCCCCGGGATTGACCGTCACGATTTTGGGCACCAGCACGGAGCCGGATACGGTTACGGTTTCCGCGGACTACAGCTCTCTCCAAACCGCTCTTTCGAGTTTCGCTACCGCCTACAATACGGCGTTCAACGCGGTCGAGCAGCAGGTTGGACAGAACGGCGGCGCGCTAACCGGTCAGAGCATTGTTTATGAGCTGCAGGACATGCTGGAAGGCCTTGCTGAGTACTCATCGGGATCGGGATCGGTCTCCAGCCTGACCGATTTGGGCCTCACCGTAGACGACAACGGGCAAATGTCGTTCGATGCCTCGACCTTCAGCAGCCTGAATCAGTCGGCTGTCGCGCAGTTCCTCGGCTCGGCCACTTCCGGCGGCTTCATGCAGAACGCCACGAACGCTTTGACCTCGGTCGACGACCCGAATACAGGAGATATCGAGGCCGATTACGCCGGGCTTCAGAGCCAGATCAACGCGGACAACCAAACCATCACAAACGATCAGGCGAGCATCACCCTCATGGAAACGAATCTGCAAAACGAGTTGACGCAGGCGGACGCGGCCATCGCCACTTTGCAGTCCGAGAAGACTTACTACGCCGATCTGTTCCAGGCGGAGTATCCGAGCACTTCGAGCACATAATGATTCCAACACCTTTGGAGCTGCTCGAAGACCAAATCCGCGCCGCCGCCGCATCCCGGCGGTATCGAGATGTCGCCCGGATGGTCCCGGAATACGGCCAAGCCGTACGGGCGTTTATGCAGTCTCTGCCGGAGGGCGACGCGCGCGCCGCCGAAGCCGCGCGCACGCTGCACGAGCTCATTAACTGGTCTCTGGCGATGCTGCACGCCGCGCGGTTCGCCTGCGCCGCCGAACTGCGGTGCGTCGCCACGGCGACGCGCTATGCCCGTCCATGCGGCTTCCGAGAAAGGCCTGCCTCAATACACCTGGAAGCCTGATCCCGCCCGCCGGCGCGCGCGTCAATCCCCTGACACGTCACGCGCTTGACAGGACATTTCCGGGGATTTCGCTGCAATTGCTTGCCGCCGCAATGGAATCCCACTTGCCTTGACGGTGGTGCCGTGATTGATCGTCTCACCGATAGTCTCGAGCAGTACATGAACGTGGTCAGCTTTCGGCAGAAGCTGGTCGCATCCAATATCGCCAATGCCGACACACCCGGGTATAAGACGCAGGACGTCGATTTCCAGTCCAGCTTCCTGGCCGCTCTCAGCGGCGGCTCTCCGCAGCCCGCGGAAGTGACCGGCCTGACCACGAAAAACGACGGCAACAACGTGGATCTGGACCGCGAGGCCCGCCTGCTGGCGGAAAATGCCATGCGCTTCAATGTCGCATCCAACCTGGTGCGGACGCAACTGAACACCATCAAAGAGGCCATTCAGGGAGGTAAGAGCGCATGAGCCTTTTCTCGGCACTCTCGGTCAGCGCATCCGGCATGGCCGCCCAACGCACGCGCGCGGCCTTGTTAGTCGAGAACATCGCCAACTCGGAAACCACCCGCACTCCGGAAGGCGGCCCTTACCGCCGCAAAGACGCGATCTTCTCCAGCGATCAGACCAGTTCCGCCTTCGCTTCGGAGTTGGATTCGCAACTGGACGGGCAGCAGCTCACGGGCGTCAAGGTTGTGGGCATCAGCGTAGATAACAGCCCGCCTGAAAAACGCTATCTGCCGGGGCACCCCGATGCCGATGCCGAGGGCTACGTTTCCATGCCGAAGGTCAACCCGGCCGAAGACATGGTGGACCTGATCGGCGCCAACCGCAGCTATCAGGCGAACATCGCGGCCATGTCCGCCGTCAAGGACATGATTCAGAAATCCATCGACCTTCTGCGATAGGAGACCTCCGTGACTACGCCCATCTCAAGCATCGCCCCGATCGCAATGCCTCAGTTGACCGCGGCTGCCGGGGCCGCCGGCCAGCCTGGCGAGTTTCAAAGCGTTCTTTCGAGCGCCATCGATTCGATCCAATCGCTCGAGGACAATGCGGCCGGGTCCGTGCAGAAATTCCTCACCGGCGAAAACGAAGAGATCCATACCACGATCCTCGCCACTCAGAAGGCCGAACTCGCCTTCGAGCTTGGATTACAGATCCGGAACAAGGTAGTGGACGCCTACCAGGAAATCATGAAGATGCAGATGTAGTCAGTCGAAAACGCCATGAACCAGATCTCAACCCTTATCGCAGGGTTCTCCATCAAGCAGCGCATTTCGATCCTTGCGGCCGCGCTCGCGGTGGCTATCGGCGTGGTTGGCTTCGTCCACTGGAAACACGAAGACGATTTCCGTCCCCTGTATACTTCCATGGCTCCGGAGGATGCCGCCGGGGTCGTCCAGAAGCTGAGGGAGACCGGGGTCGAATACCGATTGTCGGATAATGGCAGCTCCGTCCTGGTTCCTTCGAGTAAGCTCGGTGAATCGCGCCTGGCACTGGCCTCCGCGGGCCTGCCCAAAACGGGGCGGATCGGCTTCGAGCTTTTCGATAAGAGCAACTTCGGCGCGACCGAATTCGTCGAGCACATCAATTATCAGCGCGCGCTGGAAGGCGAGCTCGAGCGGTCCGTGATGAGCCTGGGCGAGGTCGAACAGGCTCGCGTTCACTTGACGCTTCCCAAGGAATCCGTTTTTCTCGATCAGCAGCAGCCGGCCAAGGCCAGCGTCATGGTGAAATTGCGTCCGGGAGCGCAGATTTCATCTCAGAATGTCCTCGCCGTCACGAACCTGGTCGCCAGCGCCGTCGAAGGGCTGACTCCCGATGGCGTCTCGGTGGTGGATATGGATGGCAACCTTCTGAGCCGGCCCAAGAGAACGGGCGCGGGCGATGGGTCGGAGATTACCAGCGAATCGATCGAAGTGCGCCAGCAGCTCGAAAGGAATCTGGTGGCCAAGATCAGCGAAACCCTGGAGCCGTTGCTCGGGGCCAAGGGATTTCGCGCCGGGGTCTCGGTGGATTGCGACCTCACCAGCGGCGAACAGCAGGAAGAGACCCTCGACCCTTCGAAATCGGTGATGCTGAGCTCGCAAAAAACCGAGGAGGGCGCCGACCGTCCGGTATCGGGCGGCATTCCGGGCACCGCTTCCAACCTGCCGAACCCGCCGAATAACGGCCAGAATAAGACCAGCACCGGGATCGCCCGCCGCACCGAGAACATCACCTACCAGGCCAGCCGCACGGTGCGCACCACGCGCATTCCGCAAGGTCTGGTGAAGCGCATGTCGCTGGCCGTGCTGGTGGACCAGACTGTGCAGTGGCAGGGCGAGGGCGCCGCACGCCAAAAGGTGCTGGTGCCGCCGGCTCCCGAGACCCTGAAGACCATCCGCGACCTGGTGGCCGGCGTCACCGGATTCGACGAGCAGCGCGGCGATCAATTGATTGTGGAGAGCCTGCCCTTCGAATCCAGCCTGAATGCGCAACCGCCGGCTCTGCCGCGGCCCGTGAGTTCCAAGCCGGCGGTCAAGGAGCCGCCGATCCTCGAGTT
>Ga0326727_10018714_pt1 | contig 14082 bp, 7 predicted proteins | sample MB2enrmetagenome_FD_207643 | JGI IMG/M metagenome (GOLD analysis project Ga0326727, IMG submission 207643) | Lab enriched peat soil microbial communities from McLean, Ithaca, NY, United States - MB29MY | ecosystem: Environmental > Terrestrial > Soil > Wetlands > Peat | place: USA: New York...
GTTCGCTGCTTTTGGTCCTTCTCGCGCTTCCGCTGGCCGCTCATGCGGCCAGTCGCGTTGAGTCCGCGCCAGTTCCGCCGGAGATGCGGGCTACTGATTTCACGGTACGCGTGAATGGGCAGCCGGTGGACGTAGCTCACGCTGCGGCGAGGTACGATTACGTCAGCTTTGACGGGCGCGGCCCTTTCGACGTGGAGATTACTGCCGCAGAGCCGGGCTTTTGGGACAAGGGCGTGGACATTCAGCCGTGGCGGCTTGGATTGCGGGCGGCACGAACCAAAGGCCAGGAAAAGTCTCAGACGATTCGCTTCAAACTCGCCGGTCCGGCAAAGCTTTCCATCTCGCGGCCTGGCGACTTTTTGAATTACGCAAAGATGCTGTTTCTGTTTGCCGGCGCGCCGCCGCCGCCCATGCCGAGCGACCCGAAAATTCACGTGTATCCCGCGAGGGTTTATCACGAAAGCATCAATCCCAAAAGCGGCGAGACTTATTACCTTGCGCCCGGCGCGTATTTTTTCGGCAGCCTGAATTTGTGGAAGGTGGAGAACGTAAAGATTCTGGGCCAGGGAACGATTGTGTATGACGGGCCGCAGGACCCCAACGGCGACGAAGGCTGGATGCAAAAGCCCGACTGGCATTGCGTGGACGCGATGGAAGCGCACAACGTGGAGATAGACGGGCTGACCTGCATTGTGCGGTCGCGGACATGGTCGATCCAGATGAAAGATTCGACTGGGATTGTTTATGACGATCTGCGCGTGATTGGCGGCAACCCCGGAAACGCCAACCAGGACGGGATGGATTGGCTGGGCGGCGGCGACTCCACTGTGCGCAACGCATTCATACGCTCGTCGGATGATGTGTTTGCGATGCAGGGCAACTGGGACGGTTACACGGACGAGGAGATCGCGCGCCCCGGTCACGATGTGCAGAATATTCTTATTGAACACAGCGTGCTATCGACGAGTATTTCGAACATTGTGCGCGCGGGATGGCCGCGGAAGACGTATAACTCGCGCAACTTTACTCTGCGCGACTCCGACATTTTGCACGGCGGCATAGGCGCGTGCGGGCAGACTTTTGGGCTGCTCGGTTTCTGGGGCGCGAACGGAGCCAAAGGCAGCCACACAAATTACACTTTTGAAAATTTGTTTCTGGATAACTGGTATTCGCTGGAGCAAATGGAGCAGAAGAGCCCAGGGCTGCTGGGATTCACGTTCCATAACATCTGGGCGCTGGACCAGCCGCCACTGGCCGATTCCACGATGGCCGGCGACGTGGCGGGAGTGTCCTTCGACAATGTGAAGTATGGCCAGAAGCGCGCGGCCGGCAATGCGGATCTGCCGCTCTCGACTGCGGACGGCACGAAGCAGGCGAAGTTTCCCGCGCAACACGGCCCCGTGGCGGCGTTCACCGTGGACCCGCCGATTTTTGCGCCGGGGGACAAGGTCACATTCACCGCGCAACCCTCGCCCGGCGCGCGCTACACATGGCTGTTTGGCGACGGAACCGAGGCAAACGGCCGTCGCGTGAGTCATCGTTTCGCTGACGCGAAGGGAACAGAACTGGACGGGGCGGAAAAGGGCGCTGGCCGCTTCCGGGTTCTGCTGCATGTTGAATTGCCCAAAGGCGACCCTGATTCGACCAATCAGGATTGGGCGGCGCAGGGAGTGGTGACCGTGGCGCACTGGCATGAAGCCGCAAGCGCGGCAGGGCCGATGCTGCCCGGACTCGCGTGGCAGCTTTATCCAGGCGCGTGGACTGAGTTGCCGAACCTCACCGCGGAACATGCGGTCTTCTCCGGCGAAAGTCCCAACATTCACGCGGATTCGCAGGGCTACACGCGTTACGCTGTGGCGTGGGACGGACTGATCGACATTCCGGCAGACGGCGGATATACCTTTTATCTGCTGGCCCGCGACGGCGCGCGATTGGTGATTGACGGAGTGGAAGTGGCTAAAACCGGACCGGCATTTGCGCAGGTCTGCGGCTCACCGGGGAACGCGATGCGCTATGATCGCGGCTCGCTGGGATTGCGCGCAGGCAAGCACAGAATTCATCTGGAGGGTTTGCACTCGGCCAGCCAGGGAGCGCCGAGATTGTTGTGGGAAGGACCCGCGCTGCCGCTGACTGATGTGCCCCCGGCGGCTTATAGCCATGCGAGACAAGATGTAATAAAGCAAGGAACGGTAAAACAGGGAGCAGGGAATAGGGGTCAGTAAATGGGACAGAATCGACAATGCTCGTCTTCGCTGATAGGCTGTGATGAACTTGATGCAGTCTTCGGGGGCTTAGGAATCGATGAAGGTTCGATGGTTTTCCATTTGCGTTGTTGCTGTCTGTGCGGCTTCGTTTGCTGCGGCGCGTGGCGAAGAACCGGCAGCATTGCACTCATCCATGCAAATCCTGGTGGTTACGACACGGGATTGGCATGCGGTCGACGGGATCTTGCAGGCGTATGAGCGGCAGCGCGCGCACACGAAATGGAAAGCCGTAGGCGAGCAGATTCCCGTAGTGGTGGGCGAGAACGGACTTGGTTGGGGCGTGGGACTGGCGTCGGCCGGCGATGAGAAGTTCCGTAAGGCGAGCGACCCAGTGAAGCACGAAGGCGATGGTAAGTCGCCGGCGGGAATTTTCCGCCTGAGCACTTCCTTTGGCTACGCGGCTGAGAAGCAGGCGGGATGGAAGATGCCGTACGTGAGCCTCGCACCAACCGTGGAATGCGTGGATGACGCGAGTTCGAAGTTTTATAACCGCGTATTGGACCGCGCGACGGTTTCGCCTGACTGGAGCAGCTCTGAACATATGTTGCGTCCGGATGCACTTTATAGATGGGGAGTAGTGGTCGATCACAACACAGACCCGGTAATTCCCAGCACAGGATCGTGTATCTTCCTGCATATTTGGTCGGGGCCGGGGCAGGGAACCACGGGATGCACGGCGATGACGCAGGAGCATCTTGAAGGCGTGTTGGCGTGGCTTGATCTACCGAAAAATCCTTTGCTGGTGCAGTTGCCACAGGGACAATATAAGAAGCTGAAACGGCACTGGAAGTTGCCTGAGTTGCCACGGCAGCGCTAATGCGATCCTGCGCGAGAGTACCATGAATTGCATGGCAAAGTATCGCGTCGTTCTCCGCCACTCCGAAGAAGGTTACAGCGTCTCGTGCCCCGATCTGCCGGGCTGCTGGTCGCAGGGAGCAACCGAGGAAGAAGCCCTTCAGAACATTCGGATCGCTATTCAAGAATATGTTGAGGAGGATATTTCTTTTTCAGAGATTCATGGGAACCCATCGGAGTCGCCTTCGACTGTGAAAAAACTGGAGTTCACTTGTACCGAGACTCTGAATGTGTGGGGCGGCATCGATCTGATGCCACAACTCTTGCGCGCAATGGAAATAAGAGATCCTGATGTATATGCGCGGATGCAGGCATTTTATTCAGCGCTAAATCATGATGGCATCCTAAATGAACGGTGCAGCTCGCAAATTTTACTCGACCTGTTCTTCGGGACGGAGATTTTTGGGGTGCGTCCGTTCACGGTCATCGACGAGATCAAGTCACTTGAGAAACTGAAAATCAGTCAGACCAAGCAAGCAGAACAATTCACACGTCCCACTCTTGGTGGTCTTTGGCACAAGCACTACATGAATGGAGATGTTGCCTCATTAGCTCAAAACATAAAGAACGCACTCAATGAATATGGAATCCCGTTCTTTGAAGAAAAAATCAGGGAAGCTCAAGCTGCGGGCGAAAAGAGATTCGTCACAAAAGACGATGTGCCGAAAATTGTTAATGATGTTGTTACAAACAATCGTGCAAGGAGAAGAAGCGAAGGAAAAATTACCGGAGAATGGATAGTGTACGCACAACATGAAGACCAGAATTTTTATCTATGTCTCGCCAAACACAATGACGGCGACGAGAAAATAAGAGAAAGAATTGAGCGCATCTGTGTGCGGGAGTTCCCTTTCTTGAAAAATATCTTTCTGCCCGCCGTAATCAACCCCACGGGTTGACCCACTGGCCGGTTCCTTATTCTCTATTCCCTACTTTTCACTTTGGCAACTGGCCCGCATCCCAGCCGCCACCGAGGGCGCGGACGAGGCCGACGCTCGAAACAAATTGCCGGGTCTGTAGATCGATGGCGGTGCGCTGATTCTGGAGGAGCGTGGCTTCTGCCGTAAGCACTTCAAGGTAGCTGGTGACGCCGCCCTTGTAGCGCTGGTTGGAGATGTCATAGGAATGTTGAGCCGCATCGACGGCCCTTTGCTCGACGGTCGATTCCTGCTCCAGAATTCGCAGGCCGGAGAGCTGGTCTTCCACGTCGTTGAAGGCGTTGAGAACGGTGCTGCGGTAAGCGGCGGCCTGAGCTTCGTAGGTGTGGCGGGCAGCGTCAGTGAGTGCGTGGCGCTGGCCGGCGTCAAAGAGCAATTCCGTGGCCTGCGCTCCCAGGCTCCATAGAGCGCTCGGCCCTTCAATCCAACTGCCGGTGTGCTCGCTCTCAAAACCGCCGGTTCCCGTCAGGTTGATGTTGGGATAGTAAGCGCTGACGGCGATGCCGATTTGGGCGTCGGCGGCGGCGGCGCGGCGCTCGGCGGCGGCGATGTCAGGGCGGCGCTCGAGCAGTTGCGACGGTACGCCGACGGGAACTTTGGGCAAGGCGAGGCCCGAAGACGGAACAGGCTGAACAGTTTGAACAGACTGGACAGACTGGACAGATTGAACAGATTGAACAAGCGGCGAAAACGGAATGCTGAAGTCAGAAAGCTTGAGGTTGGCGATGGTGCCGATGGCGTGCTCGTACTGGGCACGAGCCACGCCCACGTCGACGCGTTGTGCGCGCACGGTTTCAAGCTGGGTGCGGGCCTGAGCCACGTCAGCCTCGGTGCCGATTCCTCCGGCAAGGCGGCGCTGGGTCAGATCGAGCTGGTTTTCAAGATCGGTGACTGTAGAGTCGAGCAGCGCAATTTCCGCGTCGAGGCCGCGCAGTTGGAAGTAGTCGGCGGCCATCTCGGCATGAAGGCTAAGATCTATATTTGCCTGGTCGGCGGCGCTGGCCTGGGCGTTGGAGCGGGCAGCTTCCACAGTGCGGCGGATGCGGCCCCAGAAGTCCGGCTCCCAACTCGCTTGGCCGGCCAGCGAAAAATCGCTATAGGTGGTCGGTTTAGTCGACGAGTAGCTGGGACCGTTGGCCGAAATCTTCTCGCGTTGCGCGCTTGCTCCGGCAGAGAATTTGGGATAGAAAGCGGCTCTGGCCGCACTGACCTGGTCGCGCGCGGCGAGATAAGTTTCCAGCGCCTGGCGCAGGGTGGGATTCCCGGCGGCGATGCGCTCTTCGAGTTGGTTGAGCTGCGCGTCCTGGTAGATCTCCCACCATTTTCCGCGAAGCATTCCGTCGGAGGGCGAAGCGGGCTGCCAACTGCCTCCAGCGGGTGCGGGCGGCGGTTGGACAACTGTGGTTGCGCCAGTCTCCTTATAAGCCGCAGGAGCGTCGTAGCCGGGACGGCTGTAGTTGGGGCCGACAGGCTTGCAACCAGCGAGAAGGGTGAGGACGAGAAGAGCGGTCGAAGAACAAATTCCGGTTGAGAGTCGTGCTATCCCACCCTTGCGACAAAAACAAGAACGTCGCAAGGATGGGGCACCCTGTCGATAGTCGAAATGAAGCGGAAGTTCCTGCATCGCTACTTGCCTCCCGCGTTGGGCTGGCTGGCGGGGTTTACTATCCGCACTTTCTCGCCATCGATGAGAGAGTCGGGCGGATCCTGAATCACTTGGTCACCGATGCCGAGGCCCGTGACGATCTGCACGTTTGCGCCGTCGTCTTCGCCGATAACCACCGGAACCAGATGCGCCACATCGCCGTTGACGACAATGCCTACGCGCAGGCCTTCCTTGCGGAAGATGAGTGCGGCGGCGGGCACGATGAAAGTGGGTCCGGCAACAGGCGTCCTGAAGTGGACCTGGGCCAGCGAGCCGGGCAGCAGTTCGCCGGCGCGGTTGTCCACGTCTACCTCGACGAGCAGCGTTCTGCTGGCTGGGTCGATGGCGTCCGCAGTGCGCACCAGCGTGCCCTGATAGATTTTTCCGCTGTGCTCGGCGAAGGTGAGATCAATTTTCGCGCCGCGCTTCACGTTCGCCGAGTAGACCTGCGGCAGGTTGGCGTAGACGCGCAGAGTCTGAATGGCCTGAAGGTGAAAGAGTTCCTTACCTGCGCCGGGGTCGATGAGCTGGCCGGTGTCGATGTTGCGCGCGGTGATGACGCCGTCGAAGGGCGCGTAGACATTTTCAAACGATTGCAGTTGGCGCAGCCGCTCGACGTTAGCCTGCGCGGACTTGACTGCGCCCGCGGTGGCCGCAGCCTGATTCACGAACGTGTCAGTGTCCTGGCGGGAGACGGCGTTGGATTGGACCAGCCCGGTATAGCGATCAGCCTGGATGCGCGCGTTGTTGGCGTTGGCCTGGGCGGTGTTGAGGTCGGCCTCGGCCTGAGCCAGTTGCTGGTCCACTTCGGGAGTGGCAATCACGGCCAGCAGGGCACCCTTCTTTACGCGGGCGCCGATGTCGAAGTACCAGCGAGTTAGGTAGCCGGCGGTGCGAGCATAGATGGGCGCATCGGTGTAAGAGGTCACGTTGCCGGGGAGGACCAAGCTATCAGCGGGCGCGCCTGCCTTGGGTGTGGCAACAATCACCGTGGGAGCGGCCAGTTCGGTGGTGGTTGTGGCCAGCACATTGTCAGCCTGATGGCGGCGCAATATGCCGTAGCCCGCCAGCACGGCGGCCACGATGAGCACAATTGCCACGCCCACGAGGGCCTTGCGCGGCGATATGGGCTTCTGTTCCGGCGCGGTCTCGTGATGCGCTGGCTGCTGGTTCGGATTGGATTCGTTCGTCATAAAAGACTACTCCGGTATCTCTTCAAACTCGTCGGATGTTGCGGCCGTCGCCGCGACGCGAGCCGTTCTGCGGCGGCCTTCCAGCCAACCGTGGACGACATAGAAAAATGCGGGAACAAAGAACAGCGTGGCCACAGTGGCCAACAGCAGGCCGCCAATCACGGCGCGACCGAGCGGCGCGTTCTGCTCGCCGCCGTCGCCCAGCCCGAGGGCCATCGGTGCCATGCCAAGAATCATCGCCAGCGCAGTCATCAGCACCGGACGCAGGCGGACAAAGCCTGCATTGAGCGCAGCTCGGCGCGCGTCGCCCACCAGGACTTCGAGTTGCTCGCGGGCAAAGCTGACGACGAGAATCGAATTGGCAGTGGCCACGCCCATGCACATGATGGCGCCGGTTAGCGCGGGGACGCTGAGGCGCGTGTTGGTGAGGAAGAGGAACCAGACGAGGCCGGCCAAGGCCGCGGGCAGCGCCGCGATGATGATGAAGGGATCAAGCCAAGATTGGAAGTTGACGACGATCAGCAGATAGACGAGCAGGATGGAAAAAACCAATCCTCCGAGCAATCCGATGTAGGAGCTTTTCATCGTCTCGCTCTGGCCGCGCAGGGTGAAGTGCGAGCCGCGCGGCAGTTCAGCCTTGTGCTCGTCGATGATTTTTTCCATCTTGCGGGTCACGGTGCCCAGGTCAGTTCCGTCCACATTGGCGTAGACATCGATGACCGGCTGCACGTCATAGTGGCTCACCGTACCAAGCTCCGCGCCGGGAGTGATGGACGCGAAATTGCCCAGAACCTCAACGGGCGGCGGCGTTCCGGGAGCGCCGGTGGCAGCCGCTCCACCGCTCTTCAGAGTCGCGGAAGAGCCGGTAATGGGCAGACTTTGCAGAGCGGCTACCGAGTCAACATTGTATTGAGGAGCCTGAATGGCAATGTTGTAGCTGACGCCGTTCCTGGGGTCCAGATAGAAATTTGGGCTGGTCTGGAAGCTGCCGCTGAGAGCGACCAACAGGCTGCTGGCCACGTCCTTCTGGGTGAGGCCAATCTCCTGGGCTCGGGTGCGGTCCACATCCACCATCATCTTGGGATAGTTGAAGGGCTGCTGGATGCGCGCGTCGGCCGCACCGGGAACGTAGCGAACCTCATTGAGAATCTTTTCGGCGAGGGCGCGGTTTCCATAAAGGTCCGGGCCGACGATTTGAATGTCGATGGGCGCGGAGAGGCCGAAGTTCAAAATCTGCGTGACGATGTCCACCGGCAGCACGTAGAAGGTGACGCCGGGATACTGCTGGGCCAGGACTTTGCGCAACTGCTCGACGTACTCTACTGTCGGATGGTGATCCTTGCTCAACTGCACCTGAATGTCGGCGTCGGCGGGGCCGATGGGCGCGGAGGTCGAGTAGGAAAGATTCAGTCCCGAGGCGGGCAGGCCGATGTTATCGACGATGTTGACCACCTCTTTGGCGGGAATCTCGCGGCGGATCGTCGAGTCAACGTGGTCGCAGAGCAGGGCCGTCTCTTCGATGCGCGTGCCGGTGCGGGCGCGGACGTGAATCTTGAACTGGCCGGAGTCCACCGAGGGGAAGAAATCCTGGCCGAGATTGGGGGCCAGCAGGCCGATTGAACCGAGAGCAAAGAGAAGGAAGAGGGTGAGAAAGACGCGCGCGTGGTCCACGCAAAGGGTAAGCAGGCGCAAATAGCCATGGCGAAAGCCCTCAAAACCGGCCTCGAAGCCCTGCTGAAAGCGGATGAAGGGATTTCGGCTCGCGCGCTTTCTTTCCACCTCGGCATCGTCGTGCTCTTTGAGCAGGTACTTGGCCATGGTGGGCACGAGGGTGCGGGAAAGGAAGTAGCTGGCCAGCATGGCGAAGACGACAGCCTCGGCCATGGGCACAAAGAGGTACTTGGCCACACCGCTCAGAAAGAACATGGGCACGAAGACGATGCAAATGGCGAGGGTGGAGACCAGCGCGGGGACGGCGATCTGCGCCGAGCCATCGAGGATGGATTGCTCCAGCTCCTTGCCGGATTCGAGATTGCGGTTGATGTTCTCAATGGCCACGGTGGCGTCATCGACGAGGATACCGACGGCCAGTGCAAAGCCGCCTAGCGTCATGATGTTGATCGTCTCGTGCAGGATGGCCAGTACGCTGAGCGAGCAGAGAATGGAGAGTGGAATCGAGATTGCGATGATGATCGTGGAGCGGAAGGAGCCCAGAAAGACCAGGATCATAATGGCGGTGAGGCAGGCGGCGATGATGGCCTCGCGGACCACGCCGCTGATGGCGCCGCGCACGAAGATCGACTGGTCGGAGAGAGGATTGAGCTGGAGTTGCGGCGGCAACTGGCCCTTGATGCCGGCAAGTTTAGTCTGCACACCTTTGATGATGTCCAGCGTGGAGGACGAGCCGGTCTTCATGATGCTCATCAAAATGGCGCGTTTGCCGTCCACACGCACGATGTTGGTCTGCGGCGGATTGCCGTCGCGCACGTGGGCCACGTCGCGGATGTAGATGACCGCGCCGTTGACCGATTTGATGGGCAAGTTGTTCAGTTCATCGACAATCTGCGGGGCGGAGTTGGTTTCAACGGCGTACTCGAAGCGATCAATCTTCATCGTCCCGGAGGGCGCGATAATATTTTGAGCGGAGATGGCATTGACCACATCGACGGGCGAAAGGCCCTTGGCCTGGAGCGCATGCAAATCCAAGTCCACCTGCACCTGGCGCGGCTTGCCGCCGTAGGGAAAGCCCGTCTGCGCTCCCTCGATAGTGGCTAACTGGATGCGAATGGTGTTGGAGGCCAGATCATTCAACTGCTGCTCGTTCAGGCCTTGCCCGGAGACGCCTAACTGCAGAATGGGCACGGCAGAGGCGTTGTACTGAATGAGAAAGGGCGGAGTGGTGCCCGGCGGCAAGCTGCGCAACTGCACCTGGCAGATCGCAGTTACCTGAGCCACGGCGCTGCCGATGTTCACATGCGGCTGAAAGAAAATCTTGATGACCGCGATGCCATTGAGCGATTGCGACTCGATGTGCTCGATGTCGTTGACCGTAGAGGTCAGGCCTCGTTCGCTGATGGTCACAATGCGGTTGGACATCTCCTGCGCCGAGAGGCCATTGTAGCCCCAGATCACCGTCACCACGGGAATGTCGATGTTGGGGAAGATATCCGTGGGCATCGTCTCGATGCTGAAGACGCCGAGAATTAGAATAAGAAGCGCGAATACGACAAAGGTGTAAGGCCGTCGCAGCGCAAGCCGGACAATCCACATAGGGCAGGTACTCGTTCCTGAGCCGCGAGCTCGCGGTCGTTGTTGCTTAGTCGCCAGACCGCACTTGAGAGGCTCGACAAGCGCGCTTGCCTGGTGATGGCCTGCGCGCCGAATTCCGGAACAGGATGGTACTCATCCGCTCGATCCGGTCCATATCCTGTTCAAACTTCAATGGTAGACGAAGAAGCGCGCCCCTGGCGCGCGCTGGCAATGGATTTGCCTTTACTCTTATAGGACGCTCAAGCGGGTTGAAAAGATGCTCGGATGCTCACAATGCGAGAAGCGCCATGGCCAGCACACACGCTCCCACCGCCAGGCTCACCCGGTCGCGGAGAGCGAAGATGACCGGGTCTTCATCCATTTCGCCGCGCGAGCCCAACAGCCACACCCTGTAGAGCCAGAAGAGCATCAGCGGCACGATGAGCCATAGCCGGTCGGCATGTTTATAGAGAACCGTCACATCGGGGCGCGCGATGTACATCATGAACACCAACACGGCTGCCGTGGCGCTAGAAGTGCCAAAGCTGCGAATCTGATCCAAATCGCCGGCCAGGTAGCCGCGCCCATGGGTCTCGGAAGCGCCGCGCGCACTCAGGTTTTCCAGTTCGCTGAAGCGCTTGACCATGGCCAGCGAAAGAAACAGGAAGATGGAAAAGGCAGCCAGCCAGGGGGAGATTTCAGTCCGCGTGGCCGCGCCGCCGGCCAGCAGGCGCAGTGTGTACAGTCCGGAGAGCACCAGCACGTCCACCAGCGCCACCTGCTTGAAATAAAAGGAGTAAGCCGTCGTGGAAACGATGTAAACCGCCAGCCACAGCAGAAACTGATGGGGCAGAATGGGCAGAAGCGCAAACGAGGCCGCAATCAGCGCGAGCGCCAGGGCAGCGCCGCCCGCAACCGGCAGATCGCCGGCGGCGAAGGGCCGGAAACGCTTGGCCGGATGACGGCGGTCGCTCTCAATGTCCAGCAAGTCGTTGAAAAGATAGTTGGACGACGCCATGAAACTGAAACAGAAGAAAGCGGCGATGACCGCGCCAATCGCCTCGGGGCGCAGCTTGTGCGAGAGCAGAAGCGGTACGAACAGGAGAATATTCTTGGCCCACTGATGAATGCGGGTCGCCTTGAACAGCGTCGGCGCCAACGGCTTCTCATGCAGAAACGTCCGTGCCACCGGAATGTGTCCCTGATGCAAAGCGAGGCGCAGGCCAAGGGTGGGATTGGCTACCATTGCCTGGCGCGCGTTGGCCAGCAAAGGCAGGTCGGCGCGGGAGTTTCCGATGTAATCGAACTCGCCGAAGCGGTCTTTCAGGAGATCGAGCTTCAACCCGCTGGTCAGATTGGTCACTCCGTCGGAGGCCAGCACGCCGGCAAAAATTCCCAAATGCGCCGCTACGCGTTCAGCCTGCGAACCATCCGCGCCGGTGGTCAGGTAGATTTGCCGGCCCCGGCGGCGCTCGGCTTGCAGGTACAGGAGCAACTCGGTGTTGTAAGGCAGTTGGGCGGGATCAAGCGGGACACGGCTTGCCACTTCAGCTTTCAGGCGCGCGCGTCCCGCTGCCAGCCATTGCCCCAGTTGCCAGAATCCGAAGGGATTGCGGCGAAGAAACTGGCAGACCGCGTCGCCAAGCGAATCGGATTTGATCAGCGTGCCGTCCAGATCGACGCACAGTGGGCGCGTTAGTTCGTCTTGCTCGGCAGGGATGGAGTTCTGAAGCAAAATATCCTCATGGAGCCGACAGCGCCAGACGAGACGCGAGATGCCAGCTCATTCAAAGGTGGCACGGCGAAACGGCTGTTCAGGGTCATGCGCAGGTGCGGGTAAACTCACAGACAAGTATAGCGTCAAATCGAAGCCCGCAGGCGCGGGCCGCAAATGTCCCTTAGCTGCTCGATGAGCTTACAATGGTTGCGTCCTGTATGAACAGGCACGCGCATCTTTTCTCAAGCGAAAGACGCGCGGCTTGGCAATGCAATGTCGCCCTGGCAAACGAAACCTTTGCGGAAACTCTCGCGTCTCTAAAAACATACGCGGGTGTTTTGTGCGCTGCCCCGAACGGTCATGACAATATCTTTGCGCAGCGCATGTTACGAGGGAAATCACTCAAAAGAAATTGACAGGAATCGAAACTATGTCCACTGAAGGCACTCCTGAGAACCCTCTGGCCGGAAACGGCTTTGAGCATCACCACTCTTCACCCGGGGGCTCCTGGGTGCGTATTGTCGTATATCTGATTCTGGCGTGCGCTGTTGGGCTTATTGCATGGCTGATTTATTCGAACCATCAGAAAGCAGCGGCGGCGAGCGTCAGCCAGGCGGCGGCGCTGATGAACCGGCCGATTCCGGTGCAGGTGGCTGCGGCGGAGCAGAAGCCTATGCCGATCTTTCTAACCGCGCTGGGCACGGTTACCCCCTACATGAGCGTTACCGTCAAGGCGCGAGTCAGCGGCGAGCTCGAGCCGGTGCGGTTCACCGAAGGCCAACAGGTAAGGCAAGGTGAGACGATCATGGTGATCGATCCCCGGCCCTACCAGGCCGCTCTGGACCAGGCCAAAGGCACGCTGGCCCACGATGAGGCTTTGCTCAAGGACGCGCAGGCGCAGTTCAAGCGCTATCAGGCGCTGTACGCGGCAGGGGTGGTATCGAAGGAAACGCTCGACGCCGATGAGGCGACTCAGGGCCAGTACCAGGGCGCAATCGCCTCCGACAAAGCGGCCATCGAGACCGCGCAGTTGCAACTCAGTTGGTGCACCATCCAGTCGCCTATCAATGGCCGCATCGGCCTGCGGCTGGTGGACCCCGGCAATATTATCACCGCCAACACCACCAACCTGGTCATTATCAACCAGTTCCAGCCCATCGCCGTTTACTTCACGCTGCCTGAAGATCAGCTTCCGCAAGTGCTGCATAAGCTGGCCTCGGACAAGCGCCTGCCCGTGGACGCATACGATCAGGGCGACACGCATCAGTTGGCCGGCGGCTATCTGCTCACCGCGGACAACCAGATCGACACCACTACGGGAACCGACAAACTGAAGGCCGTCTTCGACAACCACGACCAGGCGCTCTTTCCCAACCAGTTCGTCAACGTTCACCTGGTGATGGAGAACCGGCCAAATGCGCTGGTGGTGCCGTCGGCGGCCATACAATCCGGCAACCAGGGCTCGTATGTGTGGGTGGTGGATACGGACGCCGCCAAGCAAACGTCAACTGCCAGAATTCAGCTTGTGAAAATTGCTCTGGCCGAGGGACAGGTCACCATTCTGGACAGCGGCCTGCAAGCGGGCCAAAACGTGGTGGTGGACGGCGCGGACCGGCTGCGCCCCGGACAGATTGTGACCATCAGCGCGCCCAGCCGGCGGGGCGCAAACGCGGCTGGCCAGGGTAAAGCAGCGCAAGGCGCGGCGAACGCAAACTCCGGCGGCAACAACAAGAAGGGAAATCAGCAGTGAGCCCGTCCCGGCCATTCATTCTGCGCCCGGTAGCGACCTCGCTGCTGATGGCGGCCATTTTGTTGGCGGGCTTTGTGGGCTACCAGCAGTTGCCCGTCTCCGCCCTGCCCGAAGTGGATTACCCGATCATCCAGGTGCTCACCTTCTACCCCGGTGGCGGGCCAGAGGTCATGGCTTCGTCGGTCACCGCGCCCCTGGAGCGGCAGTTCGGCCAAATGCCGGGACTGAAGCAGATGACCTCAGTCAGTTCGGGCGGCGGATCGGTAATTACTCTCGAATTCAACCTCGACGAGAACATAGACGTGGCCGAGCAGGAGGTGCAGGCGGCCATCAACGCGGCCAACAGCTTCTTGCCTGCCGACTTGCCCAACCCGCCCATTTACAGCAAGGTCAACCCCGCCGACGCGCCCATCATGACGCTGGCGCTTTACTCCGACTCGCTGCCCCTGGACAAGATTGAAGACGCCGCTG
>Ga0326727_10018715_pt1 | contig 14081 bp, 13 predicted proteins | sample MB2enrmetagenome_FD_207643 | JGI IMG/M metagenome (GOLD analysis project Ga0326727, IMG submission 207643) | Lab enriched peat soil microbial communities from McLean, Ithaca, NY, United States - MB29MY | ecosystem: Environmental > Terrestrial > Soil > Wetlands > Peat | place: USA: New York...
CGAGCTCCGGCGGACTGGGCGATCTCGCTTTTCAGGGCTACTACCTGGGAGGCAATCAGCAGCAGCTTCTGAACACCACCGGCACGGCTTTTCACTTTCAGGAGTTTCTGCCGGGGATCGGCTTCCTCTCGGGAAGCCTCGAGGCCTACGGCGCACAAAACCGTTTCCAGACCGGCTACAATTTCCTGGAATTGCGGGGCGCCCCATGGATGGGCCATTACTGGACGTTCACGGGCGGAGATTTTCGCGTGCCCGCCAACCTGGTCCAGTTTCCTTTCAATAACATTTACACTCCCGAGATCAATGGCCGCGGCGTCAAGGTGCAGGCGGTCCACGGCGACACGCAATACATGTTCTTTTACGGCGAGCAGACGCTGAACGCCGGCCCGCGCGTGGCCTATCTCATCGCCACTCCCCAGACCGTGATGGGCGCTTCGGTAATGCGCAAGGTGGCGCCCCATTGGTTGATCGGGGCGCGCGTCATGCAGTTCTCCGCCAGCCCGCAGTCCATCGCCGACAATCCTTTCCTGTTCCCGGCGGGACGCGCGGTACCGCGGGTGCGCACCATGGCGCTGCAGTCGTCGTACACGCCGGTCAAGCAATTGAAGATCTACGCCGAAGCTTCGCGGCCCACCGCCGACACCGCGCACACCGTGACCTCTGTTCTGGCTGGAGCCTCGTGGGAATGCCCCGCTGTTACGGTGCGTGCCAACTACGTCTCCCAGGGCACGCTCTACTACCCGTTGGCGGGGTATTACGCCGGCGACCGTCAAGGCCCCTTCGCGGAAGTGCAATTGCGTCCCTGGAAACGCCTGGAACTCTACGGTTCCGCCAGCCGCTACCGCAACAACCTGGAGCACGATGCCAGCCTGCCCCTGCTCAACAGCACCAGCACTTCGCTGGGCGTTTCCACACTGCTGCCCGGGAAAATCTCGGCCAACGCCCAGCTCTCCACGGTCGCTTATTCCAACCAGACGCCCGGGCAGGCGACGATAACCTCCAACAACCGGCAGATCGGCGCGGCGCTCTCGCGCACCATCGGGCATCAAACCATCCAGGTCAGTTGGCGCGATATCCGCATGGACATCGAGCCCAGCCCGCAACGCCAGCGATCAACCGAGGTGGGCGACAACTATCAGTTCCGGCATTTTACGGTGGGCGGTTCGGTCCGGTACCAGCAGATGACCGGAGGCCAGCGGCTGAACTCGCTCTTCTTCCGCGGGCTGGCGCAAGCCAACCTGGGACCCTTCAGCGCCTTCGCCAACGTCGAAGTGGGTAACGACATGGCCAACCAGACCGTGTTCTCCACGGAGGCCTACCGCACTTCGGTGGTCGGAGTGTCGTTGCGCATGAAGCGCGGCTGGAACTTCCAGGCCGAGATGTTCCGCAACCAACTGAACTTCTTGATGAACCCGGAGAACATCTTCCTGCTGGAAAACAGCGCGGCTCTAGCTGGGGTCAGTCCCGCGGCCGCCAGCCTGGCCGCGTTCAGCCAATGGAGCTTCTACTTCCGCCTCTCCAAGCAGCTCCGCTGGGGCAGCGGCTTGCCCACGGAGAATCCCGACCAGTTTATCGCCAAGGCTGCGCCGCTGGTAGGCAGCGTCGAAGGCGTGGTGAAGCTGAAGACGCTGGCCGCCCCTTCCTATGCGCGCGGCATTCCGGTGAGCCTGGATGGCGGCCAGATAGAATTCACCGGGCCCGATGGCCACTACTACTTCAAGAACATACCGGAGGGCCCGCACGAAGTGGCGCTGGCGCTGGCGCAACTGCCGGCGGATTTCGATCCGGGCGAGTCGCAGGAATCCCAAGTGTTGGTGCAGCCGCGGCGCCCCACGCGAGCCGATTTTGAGGTATTGCCGCTGGTGACCATCCAAGGCCGGGTACACGGACCCGACGAGGCGCCGCTCGAAGACATCGTCATCCGGCTGGCGCCCGGCAGCCGCTACACCACCACTGACCAGCAGGGAGTGTTCACGTTCTACAATGTCCGTGAGGGCGATTTTCAACTGGCGCTGGACCCCAAAACCCTGCCGGAAAACGGCGCCTTGAATTCGCCCGCCACCGTTCCCGTTGCAGTCCGAGTGGGAGCCGCAACACCACCGCTGGAATTCACCTTTGTGGTCAATACCACGCAGAAACCCATCCGAAAAGTACTGGACCGAAAGTAGCTCAACCGTAGTACATTTCCGCCGAATTGATTCTTGTACGTAACCCTCATAGCTGGTAGCATTTGGCCGATGAGTGGTTATGCCCGGTAAGACGGCGGTGATTACGGCGCTGCTGCTGGCATGCCTGGTCAGTCGGAGCGGCGCGCAGCGTAGCGGAACGACGACGCTGGTGCTGCAGGTGAACCAGGAGGCTCGTCTCGACCCGCAGCAAGTCGCGCTCAACTTCCGGGTATCCGCCGACGGCGCTTCCGATGTCACCAGTCAAACCGCCAGTGTCGCGGCGTGGGTGCGAGCGTTGCCCGGCCAGCAGATTCGAGTCATCGCGCAACTCGTCACGCTGACCGGCCCGGATGGCCCAGTGCCGGTTACCGAGGTCGGCTGGGCGGGATCCACTACCCGTGCCACGGCCGGCGGCCAGGCGGCCACCTGTTCCAGCGGTACTTTCCAACCGGGCGCCACCCAGGACCTGGTGTTGGGATGGCAGCAGTCGGGGATCCTCACCTGCGCGGTTGATTTCGCGCTGTCCGCGCCGCGGAATCTTTCCCCCGGCCTGTACTCGGGCACGGTGAACCTGGTGCTGGGGACGCGGTAGCCTCACTCCAGCGCCCAGTATCCCTCGCGCGTTTTGGCTTGAAGCTCCGGCCTGTTCTTCACCTCCACCCGGACCGTATGAAACTTCCCGGCGTCGCCGCCCTTCGGTTCAAAGGTGAGAATGTACTGGCGATGCACCTCTTCGCCCACCAGTTGAATCGCCTGCTCCAACGCGTGCTTCTTCACGAAACTCAGCGCCCTCCCGCCGGTAGTCGTGGTGAACAAGCTGGAGAGGTCGGGCTGTCGCAGGTGAATCAATTCGCCGATGGCGTAAATCAGGCCGCCCGGTCCCAAATCGGCGGGAACCGGCGTGTCGTCGGGAGGCGGGCAGAGATCGCATTGCTTTCTCTTGATTCGCTCCGCTTCGGGTTTCAGGTCCTCGGCGGTTTTGGGCCTTACTGTGAACGGCTCCAGAAACGGCGAAAAGGTCAGCCAATAGACGGCGGCATTCAGCCGCTCCACTCGCTCCATCACTTCGGGCAGCTTGGCCTTGCTGGAACGATCGCGCCTTTCGGCAATCATGAGGACAATGCGCCGCCTTCCCGGTGGCCGCCGCTCCAGCAGAATGAGCGCCTGGCGCAAGGCATCCAGCATGTGCGCCTCGCCGCCTTCCTGGCGCAACATGCGCAGCGCGTGAATCACGGAATCCGGGTTGCCGGTGAAGTCCTGGTGGACCTTCACCTCGTCGCTGAACGAGATCACCGCCGTCTGTCCGGCATCCGCCGCCAGCAACTGCGTAAACAGAATGCCGCTGCCGCCCAGCTTGTCGATGACGGCTCCGGAATTCGAACTGGTCTGGACCGCGACCACCAGGTCGATGGGATACGTCATCCAATCCATGCGTATCGTCTGCGGCACATTGTTGTCGTAGAGGATCAGGTCTGTGGGTGTTAGCCCGTCCACGTAACGTCCTTTGGAATCCGTGACGGTGGTGGGGGCGACTACCAGCGGAACGGTGCTTCTGAACTGCGCCCAGCCGGTGCAAGCAAGCATAACTATGGCCGGCGCAACACGCATTGGCAAAAGCGTAGCAGCTTTTGGGCCAACGGCGCCGCCTATCGCATGTTCGCGCCCATCCACTCGATCAGGTGGTCCTGCGATTTCTCGGGGAGCCGGTTGTAGTCCCAAGGCTCGTACAGCCCCAGTTTATCGGGAGCGCCGTAGAGCGAGTAGATCTTCCGGGCCTGCTCGACGGCGGCGTGAACGTCGGCGGGGGTGGCGTCGCGATCCAATTGCGGCTGCATGATGAGCACCGGCCGCGGCGCAATAGCGGCCAGCAATGCGGGAAAGTCGTAGGGAATCTGCGATTCGTGGCCCACAAAAAAGCCGAGGCGTGGAATCAGGCCGTCCTGGAAGCTGTAACGCGCCACGCCGCCGGTGCCGCGGGCGGCGGTATCGGTGCGCATGGGGGTGAATCCGCAAATCGAGACCACCCCTTTCACGCGCGAGTCGAGCGCGGCCGTATACAGGCCCACCATCCCGCCCATCGAGTAGCCGAACAGATAGATGCGCTGGGCATCCACCAGGCTGTCTTTCTGGAGAGCGTCGATGGCGGCGCGCGCGTCTTCCACCATCCGGCCCATCCGCGACCAGCGCGGGTAACGGTCGTAGAACGGTCCCGTCTCGCTCATCCTGCTGCCGAAGCCGCTCTGATCGTAGGCCAGCACCGCGTAGCCCGCCCGCACCAGCGCCAGGATGGGATGCAGGTCGTTGTGGTAGACCCACATGTAGCCCAGTTGATAACTGTATCCGTGCAGCCAGATCACGGTGGGCAGCTTGGCGTTGGCGGGAGTGTCGGCGGGATAGTAGAGGTCGCCGCGGACGTTGAAGCCGAAACTGATCGAGCGGGAAGAAGTCCGGCTCTTCTGCGGTTCCAGCCAGCCAAATGACCCGCCGCCGCGCTGGATGACCCAATTGACCAGGTCGGGGGTGGTCGCGCCGCCGCGCCCGCCGCCCGGCGCCGGCATCATGGCCGGCTCGTCGCCGAGCATCCACTCCACAGACTGGCGGATACCGGCGGCCTCTTTCTCCCAGTCGGCAGAGGATCGCGCCGGGTAGCGGCTCAAATCGACGGTGGCCTTGGTGTTGGCGCGCCACTTGTCGAAGTCCCACGGGAACAGCAGATGGTTGTCCCAGGTGCGGGTTGATCGGCCGAACTGGATGTCCAGCCAATCGAGACACGCCTCCTGGTCGTTGGAGCCGTGAAAACCCGGTACTCGCAGCAGCCCCAGCCGCCCCGGCTGTCCCAGCAGCGTGTAGACCTTCAGCGCGGAATGGTACACCTGCTCCAGCGCCCACGAGTTCGATACTTCGTCGTTCAGGCCGTACTCGATGAGGGCCGCGCGCGGCGCAATCAGAGCCGCCAGCAGGTTGCCATCCACCGGTAGCCGGTCCTCGCGCCCCGAGAAGAAGCGCAGCCGCGGCACGAACCAGGTGGGGAAGCTTCGCGTGGTGCTCTCGATCCCCTCGCCAAAGCCGCGCTCGCCCGAGAGGCGCCACGGCAGCAGTCCGCCCACGCCGGTGCTGCCCGCAATCACGGCCGCGATGCGCTCGTCCATGGCCGTGGCGATAGCCGCCATCTTCCCATCGCGCGAGTACCCGAACATGCCCACGCGCTTCATGTCGACCTGGGGCAGGGAAGCCAGGTAATCCAGCACCATTCCCACCGCCCAGGCCCGCCGCGGCAACGTCGCAAAATCATATTCCGGATAGACCGCCGCCAACGCGGCTTCGTCATCCATGCCGTCGTTGCCGGCGTATCCGCACGAGATGTAGCCCCGCCGCAGCAGTGATGGCGCCCATCCCGCCAGGTTCGGGCTGATGAGCACGGGAAACGGCCCCTTCCCGTCGGGGATCATGACCCGTACGCGCGTCGATCCCTTGCCGTACTCCAACCGCACGTTGCGCATCGTGTACCCCTTGCCGCGTGTCTCATCGAGCGCCACCACGCGATCGAGCTTTGGCCTGGGCGGGAACGTGCCGATCTGGTACTTCTCGAAGAGCCGCCAAATCTCGCCGCGGCGCGCTCGCCATTCCGCGCTCGTGCGCACCGGCCTGCCATCCAGGAATTTCAACGGGTCGGGAAGGCCATTGACTTTCGGAAGCGCGTCGAAATCGGGCGGCAATTCGCCGGTCTTCTGCAGCCACTGATTGAACGAGGGCACATCCGGCAGCGTTTCGAGAAGCTTCTCGAGATACTGCCGCCGTTCGGCCTCGGTCATGGACCACGCCGGCCGGCCGGCCGCCAGCAGGGCCAGTGTCAGGCAAGCAAGATAACGTTTCATCGTTGTAGCGTGTCAGAAGCCGAGGCCGGACGCAAGCCTAATTCGGTGACAGGCAACGAAACCCCCAAACTGCGGGAGTCTCGCAGCCAGCCACCGAGTTGAGGGTCGCCTCGGGGCGTAGCCGTAAAATGCGTCTGACCCCTTTTTAGTACCGTATCGCCTTCGCCCGCACCATGGCGCCCCGGGCCGGCAGCGTGATCCCGCGATCGGTGAAATCGCCGTTACGGATCTCCGTGCGCTTCCAGACGCCGTTCTCGTAGACGCCTTCTTCCACTTCCACGAATTGCGCGCCGGTGAAATGGGAACCCCAGGCCGGGCGGAATTGCAGGTCGGCATCGAATCCCATGATGAGGAATTCGTCCGGGCCCAATTGTCCTACCAGGGCGCGGCCCGAAGGTTCGGGCGGGCCGGTCACCGTCGGCGCCAGCCCCGAGGCCCTTACCGCCGGACGGAAGTGGACGAAGATGTCGTAGTTGTCGAAGGTCATCGTGCGGCTGCGGTTGAAATCCTCCTCCACGGCGGCTTTCAGCTTTCCGGCCGCCTGGAGCTGTGAAATTACGGACACGGCCGAGCCGATCAGGCCGAAGTTCGCGGCCACCGGGGCGAATCGCGGGCTGATGCCGTCCGTCGCGCCCGTATCCACGCCGTAGGGCGTGAACCCGATGGCGTCGTGGTCGCCTAACGCATAGAACATGTAGCGCGCGAAATTCATCCCGCCGCCGGTTTCGACCACCATTAGCGGGTTGTCGGGACGGTGGTAACTCGCCAGAATCCTGCGATAAATAATCGGAGACTGGTGGTAGATGTCCGGGCCGATGATGTCGATGTCGGGCGCGGAGGCCTTCCACAGATCGATGACGTGCGTCACCGGTCCGCCGCTCGGATACCCTTCGCCCGGCCGGTCCCACACATCGAAGTTGTCGTTGGTGTTGTCGCCGCCCATCCAGACGTTGCAGTAAGTGAGCAGCGGGTAGACCGCCTTGCCCGCCTTGGCGACTGTGTCGATGTAGGTGGAAAGGTAGTACACCGTGAAGGCCTCCTCGGCCATGCGCGGCCCGAAGACCTCCGTCCAGGTGCCCGGTTTCTTCTTGAGCGCCGTTACGAACTGCGCGGGCACGGGGCCGTTGAATAGCCGCGTGGCCTCCGGCGAATAGTCGCGCACGCTGCCCAGCAGCCCCGACTCGTTTTCCACCTGCATCATGATCACCGTGCGGTCGGCTTCGTCGATTTCCTTGATGTGTTTGAGCAGCGCCGTGTACGCCGTCCGGTCGGCTTCCAAGGTGGCCTGCCCGTGCGGGGAAAGGACGCGGATGGGTTTGCCGCCGGAATCGATCACGCGCGGGAACCGGGTGGGATTCGATTTCACCCACGCCGGCGTGTAGTCCATGGCCCCGTTCTTCCAGGTGCCGAACCACAGCGGAATGGCGCGCAGGTTCTGCTGGCGCAGGCCGCGCACGATCTCGTCGAAGCCGCTGAAGTCGAACTTGCCCTCCACCGGTTCGATGGAGTCCCAGTAGACCGGGAACTCGATGGTGTTGGCGTGCAGGGCTTTAAACTCGGGCCACGCGCGGCGCATGCGGTCCGGGAAGGCCGAGGGGTTATTGACCTGGCCGCCGAGGATGATGAAGGGTTTGCCATCCACCTGCAACTGGTACACGCCGCTCGCGGTCTTTGCGATCTGCGCAATCGGTTTGTTCTGCGCCACGGCCAGCGGCAGGACGGCCGCCAGCACGAACAGTCCTCTTAGAGTAATCATGGGGTCTAGAGTACCACCTAAAAAGCAAAAAGGGGACAGACGCATTTTTCTCCGCGAAAAATGCGTCTGTCCCCTTTTTGCTTGGTTACACCCTCGCCACCCGGTCCATCTCCAGGAATTCGCGGATGTGAGGGTGCTCGGACTTCTCCAACTCGCCCACGGGACCGCAGAAAATCACGCCGCCGTCGTACAGGAACACTACCCGGTCTGCCACTTTGTACATTAGGTCCAGATCGTGCGTCACCACCACCGATGTCAGCTTCAACTGCTTCTTGAGGCGCAGCATCAGGTCGCTCAGGCGGTCGGACATGATGGGGTCCACCATGGTCGTGGGCTCGTCGTACAGGACGCACTGCGGCTGGGCGGCCAGGGCGCGGGCCATCGCCACCGCGCGCTTGTAGCCGGTGGAGAGATCGGAGGGGTAGGCGTCCCTGGCCTCTTCGATGTCCACCATGTGCAGCAGGCCGTCCACCACGTCTTCCTTATTCTGGGCGTCGTAGTCCTCGCGCAACTCCAGCGAAAAAAGCACGTTTTCGCCGACCGTCAACGAATCGAACAGGGCGCCCGACTGGAATACCATGGTCACCTTCTTGCGGATGCGGCGAAGTTCCGGCTCCGAGAAGTCGGTGATGTCTTCGTGCGCCACCACCACCCGGCCGCTATCGGGCTTCAAAAAGCCCATGATGTGAGACAGAGTGACCGACTTGCCGACTCCGCTGCGGCCGATAATGGCCACCGTCTCGCCCGGGTCCACGGTGAAGCTGACATCGACTAATACGGGCTTGTCGAACGTCTTATAGACATGCCGGAATTCGATGTAGTGCGGATAGGGGTCACTTTGGGGCATAGACGGCCCAGTCCTCGGGAGTGTTAACATTTTGAAAAGGCGAGACTTCTGGTACGGAGACGAGGGTAACGCGAAGGTCTTCGAGGGCCGCTCTCACGGAACGTACTCCGCGCCCGAGGGCGCGCTCCAGCACGGGGCGCGAACGGCGGTGATAGACCGCGCACAGCGGTTCGGGGCGGCCGGACGGTCCGATGGGGACCACGGCGTCGCCATCGGCGGCGTTTACCAGGAACCTCAGGAAGTCCGCCGACAGTTCGGGCATATCGCAGGCCGCCACCAGGTTCCAATCCGCGGAAGTGTGGCGCAAAGCGGTCAGGATTCCGCCCAGGGGGCCGGCTCCGGGGTAAAGGTCGGGGATTGCCGGGTAGCCGAGATGTTGGTAAAGCCGCGGATTGCCCACCAGGACGGCGCTGCCGGCGGCCAACTTGACGGCGCGCGCCACGGATTCCACCAGAGCGCCGCCGCGAAACGGCAGCAGGGCCTTGTCGCAGCCCATTCGGGAACTGCGGCCCCCTGTCAGCACATACCCCGCATGGCTCACAGGGAAATGATAACATTGGGTTTCATAGGTAGGGCATGCTTTAGCTTGCCTTCTTGCCCCATCCTCTGGAAAAAACCGGAGGTTTGGTTTATACTGAGGAGTAAAACATTTTGATGAGATTATGTTTTAATCTCGCGTGTGCCGCGGGGCTGGCCTCCGTGGCGTTGTGGGCCGCCGGCCCCCTGGATACTGAAACCGCCGCGCCGATGCGCATTACCACCGCCATCCATCCGGACCTGCGCACTGGGAGATTGGTGCGGAGCGTGACCGTGACTTCCAAGCCGATAGCGGAACAGAGGGTGTCCGAAGCCCTGGTCGCGCCGCGCGTGGTTTCCCCGGCAGTCGTGTCCACCCAGACCAAAGCGCCTGCGGCCACGGGCCTCGATGAAGCCATCGAGCAGATTGCCGCGCAGGTTTCCCTCCAGCCACAGGTGATTCATTCCGTCATCAAAGTCGAGAGCAATTACAATCCGTTCGCCATTTCACCTAAAGGCGCGCAGGGGTTGATGCAACTCATTCCCGCGACGGCCCGCCGTTTCGGCGTTGCCAATGTATTCAACCCGGCGGAGAACATTCAGGGTGGCTCGAAATACTTGAAGTACTTGCTGGATCTGTATGGGGGGAATTATGCCCTCGCGCTGGCGGCGTACAACGCCGGCGAGGCGGCGGTGGCCCGGTATGGCGGTGTGCCGCCATTCCCCGAAACGAAGAATTACTTGATTCTGGTGGCCAGGCAACTGCAAGAGGCCAAAAAGGCCGAGGCTGCCAAACAGAAGGCGATAGTGGCCGGCGAGATCCGGCCCGAAGCGGAGACCAAGCCCGCTGCTGGTCCGAACCACATTCAAGAAGTTGTGGAGGCCGACGGCAGCGTGCGCTACGTTTCCACCCAGTAACCTCGTATGAAGCTGATTGCGGCGCTGGTGGTTTCGGTTTCGTTGCTGGTTGCGCAGACCGAGCGCCCCGCGCTGCATTCGGTGACGGCCGTCCGGCACTGGTCTCTCAGCGGCGTGACGCGGGTGGCCATCGAGGTCTCCGGCGATTTTCGATTCCGTAGCGACCGCCTGCACAATCCCGAGAGAATTTACTTCGACATCCTGGACGCGCGCCCGCGCATGGATTCGCGGCGTTTCTACTCTGAGGATCTCGACGACAAGCTGGTGACGCGCATTCGCGCGGCGGAGACGACGCCGGGCGTGACCCGCGTGGTGCTCGAGTTGAGCGGAGATGTGGAGGCCACCACCTCGCAGCTCGCCAATCCGAACCGGCTCATCATCGAATTGCGAGGCGGGGCGCCGGCCCCCACGGCTCCTCCCACAACAGCGCCCGCCCTTCCGGCAGTGGTCAAGCCGTCGCCGCCAAAGATAGAACCGCCCGCGCCGAAGGTGGAAGTGCCCGCGACCAAGGTGGAACCGCCCGCGCTTAGGGCGGAAGCGCCTGTGCCCAAGGTAGAACCGCCTGCGCCCCCCGCGGCGCTCCCCGCGCCTCCGGTTTCGCCCGTCGAGATCCCCAAGGCCGCCAAGCATACCAGCACGGGGAATAACTCGCTTACGCGCGCGCTGGGGCTCAAGGTGGGGCGCATCGTCATCGACGCCGGGCACGGCGGCCAAGACCAGGGCACCGAAGGACCGAAGGGATTGCTGGAAAAGGACCTGGTCCTGGATGTCGCCATGCGGCTGGGAAAACTCATTGAGGACCGCATGGGCGCGGAAGTGATCTACACGCGCACCGACGACACGTTCATCCCGCTCGAGCAACGGACCGCGCTGGCCAACGAAAAGAAGGCCGACCTGTTTCTTTCCATTCACGCCAACTCCTCGCCGTACCCGCGCATCGCCGGAATCGAGACCTTTTACTTGAATTTCACGGATTCCAAGGAAGCGCTGGACGTGGCGTCGCGCGAGAACGCCAGCTCGCAGAAATCCATCTTCGAGTTGCAGGACATCATCCAGAAGATCACGCTGCACGACAAGGCGGAGGAGTCCAAGGAGTTCGCCAGCCGCGTTCAGGCGGCGCTCTATGCGTTTTCGTCGCGCAACCTTCCGGGGGAAAAGAACCGGGGCGTCAAGAAGGCTCCGTTTGTGGTGTTGATCGGCGCCAGCATGCCTTCCGTATTGGCGGAGATCGGATTCCTCAGCAACCCGCGCGAGGAGGCCCTCCTCAAGAAGCCGGATTACCGTCAGAAACTGGCTGAAGCGCTCTACCGCGGCGTGACTCGCTACTCCGACAGCCTCAGTCATTTCCAGGTAGCCCAGAAGTAATGCCGGACAGCGTTTTCGCCTTTCGTCACGTCCCCTTTGAAGATCTCGGCCTGATCCGTGCGCCGATCGAAGAGCGCGGCATCTCCATCGAATACGCCGACTTGTACCGCCCTGGCGCGCTGGTTCCCGACGTCACCCAGGCCGCGGGCCTGATCTTCATGGGCGGCCCCATGTCCGCCAACGACGATCTGCCGTACCTGCGCCAGGAGATGCAACTGATTGCCCAGGCCGTCTCGCGCCGCCAGCCCGTACTGGGCGTCTGCCTGGGTGCGCAGTTGATCGCCAAGGCCCTCGGGGCGAAGGTGTACCGGAACGCGGTAAAGGAAATCGGCTGGTTCGAGATCCACTTCACCGAGGCGGCCGCACGCGACGCGCTATTCGCGGGACTTGGCCCCTCCGAGACCGTCTTCCACTGGCACGGCGAAACCTTCGACCTCCCGCCGGGCGCGGAGCGCCTGGCTTATTCCGAGGCGTGCCGCAACCAGGCATTCCGCTTCGGCGCCGGCGTGTACGGGCTGCAATTCCACCTCGAAGTGACGCCCGCGATGATCGGGGACTGGTGCGATCGGGATGCCAACTGCGGCGATATCGATCCGCTACACAACGCCGCCCGCCTGGCCATCTTGGCGAGCATCGTGTTCGGCCGCTGGTGCGACTTGTTGTAACATGAGCGCGATGGGCTTCTACCTGTGGGTTGACGATGAACTGGCCTGGGCACAGGGGACGTATGAATACCGCCCCATGGGCACGGCGGTCATCTCGGCCTCGGATCTATTCCGCCGGCGGGATTTCGACCCGCGCCGCAAGGTGCGAGCCCCGGCAAGCTCCGCCGGGTTCATCGGCCGATTCGCCTCGCTGGGTCACATGAACGCCCACCTCCAAAACCGCCGCGCTGTGGGGCCGATTGGCAATCGGCGGCCGAGTGGTACTCGGCCTTCTTAATCCCCGACCTCAATGCCGTTGTCCCGTTGACTCCGGCTTGCGCGGCCAAAGAAACGGCGTTCGCGTCCGATACTCTCTATACGCGGAAGCAATACGGATTTCCAGTTCGCGCTGCTCATACACCCGCACGAAGAATACCCAGCCCGGGGACACACTCACCGCCGCCCACAGAAGCAACCAGACCGGCCGGTACCACAGCCCCATGGACAGTAGCAATGCGAGCGTCGCGAGGAGCATTGGATTCCTGGTCCCGCCGAACATCCAGTCGGTCGCCAACCTGCTTGACAACTTCGCTGCGAATGGCGCTCCCAGGCCGCGGAAGGCGAGGTTCACCATGGTCATGAACGCAGCGATGCCGGTGAGGATTACCAGCACCAGGCCCAGTTCGCGCGGAACCGGAAGGGCGACGCCGGGCCATTTGGAGACAAGCCGAATGGACGGAAAGATGCCGGCTCCGAGGGCCATCATCATCGCGTAGTGCACCGGAACGTTGGCCCACTCGGCCCGAGCGATCGCCGGCCGCGCGTCCAGTGCTTTCCGCCCAAGAAGGGCGATCGGATACGCAAACAGCGGAGCGCACCAGACGATTGCCATGTTCCAGGTATCGCTCCGCCGGCCGCCGCGCGCCCACAGCCAGCACGCCACCGTCACAGCGAGGCCAGTCGGTTTTACGATTTTCAGAACCATGGAATGGCTCGGTGTGCGGCGAGGGCCCCAGCGTGGATGGAACGGTGAGAGCGGCCAGCGTGTATAAGCCGCTGCCCGCCATTCCCGGTTCGTCCCCTGGCGCGACGCGGTCGGCCGGCGGGCGCGATAGCGGCAAGCCGTTCACCGCGCAGGATGTCCGTTTCACCGCCAAGGGCGCGACGCTCTACGCCTTCGTGATGGGCTGGCCGGAACGAGAGACAGTCATCAAGTCTCTGGCGTCGGCGGGCAAGGTTGCCAACGTGGAATTGCTGGGGTTCAAGGGCAAGCTGCAATGGGCGCAGGATGAGTCCGGGCTGAAGGTCGCGATGCCGGCGGAGAAGCCCTGCGAGCACGCGATTGTGCTGAAGATCGCGGTAGGGTAGCGCGTGGCGCACGCGCAGCCTGGCGTTTGTCGGTAGAATGAAGGAAGGGGGACTGCCGTGAACGTCGCCATCGATATTCCGGACGAAATCGGGCAGGTGCTCGCCGCTCAGGCGGGCGGTGCGTCTCGTGCGGTGCTGGAAGCCGTCGCTGTTGAAGCGTACCGGTCGGGCGCGATCACTACGGCGCAAGTGCAGCAGATGCTCGGGCTGCGCTCACGGTGGGAGACGGAGGCCTTCCTCCGGCGCGCCGAGGCCTTCCACGATTACACGATGGAAGACCTGGAACGGGATATTGCCGCAATTCGCGACACCTCCCAGCAATGATCGCCGTCGCGGACACCTCGCCGATCTGCTATCTCATTCTGATCGGTGAGTCGACCAACTGCCCAAGCTCTTCAGTCGAGTGCTGGTGCCTGAGGCCGTGCTTGCCGAGTTGCTTCACAAAGATGCTCCGCCGGCGGTCCGAACCTGGGCGTCCAACCCACCACCCTGGATGCTCGCCAGAGAGATTCCACCCTTGGCAACCGCGGGACTGGAGAGACTTCAGGCTGGTGAGCGAGCAGCCATCCTCCTGGCCGAGTCCACGATGGCCAACATTGTCCTGCTCGACGAGAAAGCAGCGCG
>Ga0326727_10018721_pt1 | contig 14080 bp, 13 predicted proteins | sample MB2enrmetagenome_FD_207643 | JGI IMG/M metagenome (GOLD analysis project Ga0326727, IMG submission 207643) | Lab enriched peat soil microbial communities from McLean, Ithaca, NY, United States - MB29MY | ecosystem: Environmental > Terrestrial > Soil > Wetlands > Peat | place: USA: New York...
GAGGCGACTTCTTTGACGAAGTTGTAAGCCTCCTTGAACATCTTCAGCGTCTTTTGCAGGTCGATGATGTAGATGCCGTTCCTGGCCCCGAAGATGTAAGGCTTCATCTTGGGGTTCCAGCGTTTCGTCTGGTGTCCGAAATGGACACCGGCTTCGAGCAGTTGTTTGATGGTTAGATTCGACATCGGACCTCCGGTTTAGTCTTCCGCCTTTCGCGCTTCGCTCAAGACACGAAACGGCCGTGCACCCTTGAGACGATTGAAAGACGTGCAGAATAACGACGATATTGAGTATACAACAGAAGCGGTCTTTTCTCAACAAGAATCAGCGCGCGGCCGGTCCGCGGCGGTATACAAAGGGGAACAATCGGCGCTTCCGCCGTTTTTGTCCCGCCCGCAGGCTTTAACGCGAGACACGGAGGCGAATAATGAAAATTATATTTTCTTAACAGTAATAGGTATTGTGCCATAACCGAAACGCCACTATATTTAAATGATTGGCTGACTGAGGACGATTAATCACCCAGGGGGTGGCATGTGGGTTGGCTCAAAGGCAACATAATCACGGGACTGGCAATCGGCATCGGCTCGGCCGTCATCGCGCCTTTGATTGCCCCTGCCTTGTCCAAGGCTGCCAAGCCTCTGGCAAAGGCGGCAATAAAGGGAGGCATCGCCCTCCTCGAGACGGGCAAGGAAAAATTCGCGGAGATGCAGGAGGTCGTCGATGACCTCATGGCGGAGGCTAAGGCGGAGCTTGCCGCCGACCAGGCCGCGGCGATAGAGAAACAGGCCAAGGACGCGTAGGGCTATTATGGCTCCCGATGCAATCGTTGCGCACCGGACGGCGGGCAGGCTGAGGCTCCGGGTCCCGTCGAAGAAAGGGGACGCCCTCTATTTTGCCTCCGTCAGAGACGCCCTCTCGGCCATCGAGGGGGTGGAGAGCGTCGAGGTCTCACCTGTCACGGGCAGCGTCCTGGTGCGCCACACGGCGCCTTTTGCGGCAATCAAGGCTGCGGGCCCCCGCGACCTTTTCAATATCGTGGAGACGGCGCAGACGGAGACAACGGCCCTCCACGATTCCGTTTCCACTATATTCGGCTCTATAGACGATCGCATCAAAGGCATTACCGGAAGGGGCGTCGATCTGGCCGGCCTTGCCTTTCTGGCGCTCGTGGCGGCAGGGGTTTATCAGATAGCGCGCGGCAACTTTACAGCGCCCGCGTGGTACACGGCCTTCTGGTACGCCCTAGGGCTATTCAAATTCGGGAAGTCGAGCAAAAGCGGCGGAGAAACCGAAAAGGACCCGGCGTGACGGCGCACCGGGCCACCAGTGGCAAAAACGAGACACAAGCAGAAGGAGGGACATAAGATGGAAACCAAGGCGGGGGACGACGAATCGAAAAACAAGGTTGAAAACGACCTGGGGCGGGCCGGCACGGCGGTTAAAGAGGGCGTCATCCGCAGCCTGAAGGGGCTGAACGAGATCGAGGCGGATATCGTCAGTCTGGTCAGGAACACCGTCGCGGACAGCCTCAAGCTTACATCCGACGCGGCCGGCATGAGCCTCGGCCTGGCTACGGAGGTCGTCAAAGGCGCGATAAAGGCGACGGAGGAAGTGGGCACGGGCCTCATTCTGAGCACGAAGAGCGTGACGAAAGGCATCATAATGGGTGTAGGCGACGTGGGCGGGGACGTGGTGAGCGTGGCGAGCCAGACGGTCAAGGGCGCTGTCAAAGGGGCCGCCGAGGTCGGCGCCGACGTCTCCATGGTCGCAAGACGCGCAGTCGATGGCGCGATAGAGGCGGGGAAAGAAGTCGGCGTAAACGCCGAGGAAATGGCCAGGGTCGCGGTCGCCGGCGCGGTCGAAGGCGCGGGGACCATCGGCGCGACAGCGGTGAAGGCAGTGAGGGAGATGCTCATCGGCGTAGCCGAAGGCCTGAAGGGCGTCGTCGGGGTGCTGCTGCCCTCGAAGCCCGCTGCTCCCGCTCCAGGCCCACGGACGGAAGAGCCCGCGACGCCCGAGCCCGAAAAACCATCGCCCGCAGAGCAGCGACGGAGGTCGAAAGAGTAGTCCTTGGTCCGCATAGTTCACGCCGCCGTCAGCGGGAGGGTCCGCCTCAAGGTAGACGGGCTCCACGGATCGCACGAGCTTAAGAAACACCTGGAAGAAGGGCTGTCGCGGGACAGGGCGGTGACCCGTGTCTCGGCGAGCCCCCTCACCGGGAATGTCCTCGTCCTGTACGCATCCCCCAAGACACCGTCCGATATAGAAAAGAAGCTGAAGGCGCTCTTACCCAACGGCAGCGGGCCGGATGCGCCCGGCGCCGCTGCGGAAGAGGCCGCCGGCCGCCCCGCGGGAAAGGCCTCGCGTAGCGCGGCGCCGCCCGCCAGGAAGCTAAGGAAGGACCTGGTCAGGGCTAAAGAGGCGGCGCCCGAGACCCTCTGGCACATGCGCCGGACAGCGGAAGCGGCAGCCCTTTTCGGCACGGACAGCGAGACGGGGCTGAGCCTTGAGGCTTACAGGACGAACCTGAAGCGCTTCGGCCCGAACGTACTGCCGGAATCGGTCCCCCGCTCCGCCTGGTCCATCTTCGCAGAGCAGTTCAAAAGCCTTCCCGTGCTGCTTCTCGGTATCGCCTCGGTCGTCTCCGTGCTCACGGGCGGGCTTGCCGACGCTGTGGTCATCATGGGCGTCGTAGGGATCAACGCGGCGATCGGATATGTGACGGAAAGCCGCTCCGAGAAGACCATCCGCTCCCTCAAGAGCCTTGTCCGGCCTACGGCGCTCGTACAGCGCGGCGGCGAGCTTGTACAGACGGGCGTCGAAGACGTAGTCCCGGGCGACCTCCTTGTCCTGAGGCCCGGCAGCTATGTCGCTGCGGACGCGAGGCTCGTCCTTGCGCAGCACCTGAGCGTAGACGAGTCGGCCCTCACAGGGGAAAGCATGCCTGTCCACAAGAGCACGGACGTCCTCGATGAGGCGGGCCTTTCGCTTGCCGACAGGACGAACATGGTGTACATGGGCACCCTCGTGACGGGCGGCCAGGGCCTCGCCGTCGTCGTTGCTACAGGCCCTTACACGGAGATCGGCCGCATCCAGATACTCGTGGGCGAGGCGTCCACCCCTGCGACGCCCCTGGAGCAACAGCTAGACCGCATGGGAACAAAACTTGCACTATTGAGCGCAGGCGTCTGCGCGGGCGTTTTCGTTATCGGTCTTTTGCGGGGCTACGGCTTCGTGCGCATGCTCAAGTCCTCCATCTCCCTCGCCGTTGCAGCCGTGCCCGAAGGTTTGCCTGCCGTAGCCACGACTACCCTCGCCCTCGGCATGAAAAGCATGAGAAGGCAGCACGTCCTTATCAGGCGCCTGGGGGCCATCGAGGCGCTGGGGTCCGTGCAGACCATATGCCTCGATAAAACTGGCACGCTCACCCTCAACAGGATGACCGTAACTGCCATCTATGCGGGCCTCCGCCGCATGGACGCAAGGGACGGCAGGTTCGCCTCCGCCGCCGGAGAGAGCGACCCTTACGCGTGCCCGGAGCTGCTGAGGGTCTTACACGTTGGCGCCCTGTGCAACGAAAGCGCCATATTCGGGTCGAACGGGTCGTTCACGGTCACGGGATCGCCTACGGAGAACGCATTGATCAATGTCGCCCTTGCAGCGGGGATCAACGTATCGGAGCTGAGGGCAAGCTTCCCGCTGATCAACATCATCCACAGGTCGGAGACGAGGAACCTCATGGCGACGGTCCACTCCACGCCCGACACGAGCAAATGGCTCCTGGCGATGAAGGGGAGCCCGCCCGAGGTGCTGGCCGGCTGCACGTGGTACACGAAAGACGGCAAGCGTCTGCCCCTGTCCTATGAGGTGCGGGAGGAGATACAGGCAGCCAACGTAGAGATGGCGGGCAGGGGCTTGAGGGTCCTCGGCATGGCGCAGGCCGTCTCCGACAGCAAGCTGGTCCTGATGGAGAACGGCGACATCACCGTGAAGGACCTGACGTGGCTCGGCATAACGGGCATGACCGACCCCATACGCCACGGCGTCAAAGACCTGATCGCGGGCTTCCACAGGGCAGGCATCGACACGGTCATGATCACCGGCGACCAGAGCGCCACCGCCTATGCGGTAGGGAAGGAGCTCGACCTCGCGTGCGGAGAAGACATCCATATCCTCGATTCGCGCCACCTGGCGGAGATCCCCCCGGAAGTGCTCAAGGGCCTCGCCAGGGGGCTGCACGTATTCGCCAGGGTCAGCCCCGCCCACAAGCTCCAGATCGTCCAGACCCTCCAAGACGCGGGTAAGGTCGTCGGCATGACGGGGGACGGCATCAACGACGGCCCTGCGCTGAAGGCGGCCGCCATAGGCATCGCCATGGGACACACGGGGACGGACGTCGCCCGCGAGGTGGCCGACGTCGTGCTCGAGGACGACAACCTGGAGACGATGCTCGTAGCGATCAGCGAGGGGCGCACGATATACAACAATATCAGGAAGTCCCTCCACTACCTGCTCTCTACAAACATGAGCGAGATAATGGTCACCTCCGTAGCGATGACGGCTGGGCTTGGAGAGCCCCTCACGCCCATGCAGTTCCTCTGGATCAACCTCGTGTCCGACATCTTCCCCGGCCTGGCGCTCGCCCTTGAGCCGCCGGAGCCGGACGTGCTCCTCCGTCCTCCCAGGGACCCGGCGGAGGAGATCCTGCAGGCCGCGCGGCTCAAGAAAATGCTGAGGGAGGCGGGTGTCCTTTCCGCCGGCGCCCTCGGCGCTTACGGGTACGGCGTCGCCCGCTACGGGCAGGGGCCGGCAGCCGGCACGATGGCCTTCATGAGCCTCACCGTCGGCCAGCTCCTCCACGCCTTTACGTGCCGCTCGGAGAACAGGACGATCTTCACGGGAGAGAGGCAGGCGCCAAACCGGTACCTGACTGCGGCCATGGTCGGCACTTTTCTCCTCCAGGGGGTCGCCATTGCCGTGCCCGGCCTTCGCCGCCTCCTCGGCATCAGCCGGATTTCGCTGGTAGACGGCCTTGTCGCGGGCGGGGGGGCCGTCCTCCCCCTCATCGTCAATGAAGGGATCAAAAAGCCCAGGGGAGGCGCCTCGTGAACAAGCACTTCGTATTCACCTCCGAATCGGTGACTGAAGCCCATCCCGACAAGCTGTGCGACCAGATCAGCGATGCCTTCGTGGACCGCATCCTCCAGCGCGACCCGTACGCCCGCGTCGTCGCCGAGTGCGCCATATCGAACGCCATAGTATTCATAGCGGCCAGGTTCGACACCCCTGCTTCCGTCGATTTTCCCTATATCGCGAGGGAAGTGATCGACCAGATGGGCTATAAGCAGGCGCAGTTCAACTCGAAGACGTGCAGCGTCGTGACGAGCCTCCGCGAGATGCCCACCGAAGCTTACAGTCGCTTCGATGAGAAGGCCCTTACGGACGAGGGGATCGACCGCGTAGTGGCCCGCAACCAGGTGACCGTCTTCGGTTTTGCCTGCACGCAGACGCCCGCCTTCATGCCGCTCCCCATCTGGCTCGCCCACAAGCTCTCCCGCAGGCTCGCATCGGTCCGCCTGCAGAAGATCCTCCCCGACATCGGGCCGGACGGCTGGACCCAGGTGAGCGTCGAATACGAGGACCGGAAGCCGAGCCGCATCCACGGCATCACCCTCATCGCGAGCACAACCCGCGCCGATATGACGCTGAGGGACCTTCATGAGATGCTCATGGAAGAGGTAATCGCGCCTGTCTTTTCCGACGAGACCTTCAAGCCCGACGGGAAGACGCGCATATTCATAAACCCCGACGGCCTCTTTTACGGCGGTGGACCTTCCGTCCACAGCGGGCTGACGGGCAGGAAGAACGCGATCGACACATACGGCGAATACTCGCGGCACAGCGGCGCCGCGCTGAGCGGCAAGGACCCGCTGCGGATCGACCGCTCCGGGGCCTATGCCGCCAGATACGCCGCAAAGAACGTGGTGGCCGCCGGGCTTGCGGAGGAATGCGAGGTGACCCTGAGCTACACCATAGGGATCGCCCGGCCGGTGAGCATACAGGTGGAGACCTTCGGCACGGGCAAGCTGACGGACGACGAGATCGTGGCCCTTGTCGGCCGTCACATCGATTTCCGTCCCGCCGCCGTCCTCAGGCAGTTCAACCTCCGCTACCTCCCCTCGATCATCAAGGGCGGGTTTTACCGGCGCCTTGCAGCTTACGGCCACGTCGGGCGCATGGACATCGGCCTCCCCTGGGAAGTGACGGACAGGACCCGTCTCTTCCGGTCAGGCTGATAAGGTTTCTTTCAGCGTTGAAAAGGTGCGCGCCGTGAGCCAGGAGGGCGCAGTCCCGAAGATCAGCAAGAAAGCGGAATTCGGCCGCGAGCAGGAGCGGTCCCTCAGGCGGATGAAGCTCTTCGCCACGGGCCTCCTGGTCCTCATGGCCGTTATCTACTGCGTCTGTCGCGTCTTTCAGCCGAGATACCCATGGCTGGGCTTCGTCGCCGCCTTCAGCGAGGCTGGGACCGTGGGCGCCCTCGCCGACTGGTTCGCCGTGGTAGCCCTTTTTCGCCATCCCCTCAACCTGCCCATCCCCAGGACCGCCGTTATCCCCCGCAACAGGGACAGGATAGGGGAGAGCCTCGCGCGTTTTTTCAATGAGAATTTCCTGACGAAGGACCTCCTCGAAAAAGAGATGGCCGGCGTGGACCTGGCCGGCCTTTTGGCCGCGTGGCTTGCCGACGAGAAAAACGCCCGCTTCATAGCGCAGACCGCGGCCGAGTACGCCCCTTCCCTGCTGCGGCGAAAGCTGGACGAGGCGCAGGAAGGCACGCCTGGGGCGGAGGAGGGGCCGCCCGCAAAGGGCCTTGCCGGGTTCTTCTCCGGCGCGGCCGAGGCGGTGCGGAAGCACCCCCTTATGCGAAAGGTGCCTCCCCGTTTCTTCTCCGGCCTCGACCGGGTTGGCCTCTCCCTTTACGGCCGGGTGCTGGCCCCTGTCGGCCGTGCGGTATCCGGGGTCTACAAAGGCGGCAGGCTGCACCGGAGGATAGGCGAAAGGCTCGTCAAGGACTTGAGCAACCCCGACTCGGAGCTGGTGCGCCAGGCAGCCGATTTTATCAGGAACGCGGGGCAGGCGGCGATCAACGACAACGAGCTGAAAGAGAAAATCAACAACGGCCTGCGCGGATGGATAGCGGAGACCGTCGAAGCGAACAAGGAGCTCTTTGCCGTCTTTATCTCGGAGACGGTCAGGAAATGGGACCCCGGGGCAACGAGCAGGCGGATCGAGCTGCACATCGGGAAAGACCTTCAATGGATAAGGATCAACGGCACGATAGTAGGGGGACTTGCGGGACTGCTTATTTACCTGCTTACTTTCTTGCTGCAGGGCACTCGATAAAAGAAGAAAAAGAAGCGGACCTTAAATAAATGAGGCGATCAGCATCAGGACTTTTCTGGCCGCCTCGTCGATATACTGGTCGTTCGTGATGGCCTTCGACGGGTCGAAGTAGCCCATGCGCACGAGTACGGAGAGGATCTCGTCCCTCTTTGCCCTTTCCGGGTCGTAGTTGACCAGGCAGCTTCCCGTCCTGGTGTTGACCGCCACGCTTGCGACGCCGCCGATGGCGAGCAGGAGGCCCTCCACCGCGCAGGCCGCTTTATTGTTGTTCTTCATGAGGGGCGTCATTATCCTCAGTCTTCCAGGCAGATCGTGCACGTAGTAACCCATGCTCCCCTCCTCGTTTTCAGGCGCCTTCGCCTTCTTCTGCCTTCGCTTTTACGTAGGTGCGGCACTCGGGATACCGGCAGCACCTGAATACCACGTAGCCGTCCTTTTTTCTCTTGAACAGGTGTGTAGTTCCGCCGCAGGCCGGGCAGTCGGGTCTTGTGCTCGGGCGGCGCCTCTGGCGGCCGGGTATGAACTGGCGGTTGCACATTATGCAGATGTAGCGCTGCCTGTTGTTCGTCCTTCCGTACTTGTAGACCGCCTGCGAGCCGCACAAAGGGCAGCTCGTCCCGTTCTGCCCTTTGACTCCGGCCGTGTCACTGTGAAGCTCGTTTTGCATCGGTATCAGTCTACATACCGTTTGTTAACCCTCTATTTCCCGTATGTTAATTTTTCGTAAATCCGTGTCCGCGGCAGCGGCCCGGGGCGCGTCCTTGACACGCCTTACGGCCGTGAGCAGAATGTGACAAAGGAGCAAGCAATGGGATTGATAGAGAACATGCTCAAAGGTAGCCTGGCGACAAACGTGGCGATCGGCATCGCGGCTGCCGTTGTCGCACCCGTTGTCATACCCGTCGTCGCCAGAGCCGCAAAGCCCGTGGCAAAGGCGGCCATAAAGGGCGGGCTGTGCGTCTACCGGTCCGGAAGGGCGGGACTATCGTCGGCGGGTGGATACTTCAGCGGGCTTCTTTCAGAGGCTAAGGGCGAGATGGAACAGGAAGAGAAGGACCGGGCGAGCGGCCTCGACCATGCCCCGCCGCCTTGCGGTCCCGCCGTCGTGCCCGAATCCCCTTTATGAGAGAACCGCGGGCATCGCCTAAACGACGTCTTCGATTACTTCGGCCGCGGCCGCCCAGGCCTCTTCGATGCCCTTCTCGAGGTAATCGTCCAGCGTCTTTGCCTTCGAATGGTCGAAATAGCCGCTTTTATCGAGGGCTTCCAGGAGCTTCCGGCGATCGAGCTTCGCAGGGTCGTAAAGGATAAGGGCGCTGCCGATCTCAGGCCTGATTTTGACCGAAGAGATGCCCTCGATGCCCACGATGAACGCGCGGAAGCTCTCAAGACTGGGACTGCCCGACCGCAGCGCCGGGCTTTCTATCCTGAGCCGGCCCGGTGTATCGGACATATAATAGCTCATAACGGCGTTCCTCCTCATCGCCTGTACTATGGCGCGCGCTCCTAATTATAACACGCCGCGAGTGCGCGGCCTGTTTTTTCCGCCCGCCCGGTCCCTTTCGCCTTCTTAACACCTTATCAACAGAATCCTCATACACAGTTAACGTGCGGCCCGTATGCTTGACGCGTGACGATGTTTTCCCCTCTTCGCGGTCCCGTCCCGGCCCCTCCCGGGTCGGGACCGTCCCGTCTCTTCTCCGCCGGCGGCAGCGTGAGCTATTAACGCATTTTTCACGCGAGTCTCATCCCCCGTTAACCGACCCTGTGGTAACCTGTCCCGGAAAAAGAACGTGAAGAAGCGGCAGATAGAGCTAAGGAGGCACGCTTGGACAGATTGGAACGCGATCGCGGAAAGATATTCAAATTAACCTTGCCCGCCCGCCGCGGCCTGCCGAAGAGGCTTTCGGAGGCGGTAGCCGGGGCGGTAGAGAACGTCCTGTCCCTCGGCAAGCTCGACTCCGTATACCGCGACATCGGCGCGAAAGACGTGATGGGGGGCTTTATCGATGAAAGCCTTCAGAAGCTGAAGATACGCTACGACGTGCGGGCGGACGATCTGTCCTCGGTGCCTGCGACGGGACCCCTCGTCGTCGTTGCGAACCATCCCTTCGGCGGGATAGAAGGCCTCATTCTCGGCGCCCTTCTTTTGCGCGTCCGAGCGGACGTCAAGATCATGGCAAACTATCTCCTCGGCAGGATACCTGAGCTGCGGGACCTCCTGCTCTGCGTCGATCCCTTCGGCAGCAGGGCGGCAACGATGCGGAACGCCCGGTCCTTGAGAGAGGCCCTGAAGTGGCTTCAGGGGGGACACGCCCTGGTCGTCTTCCCCGCAGGATCGGTATCCCATCTCCATGTCAGGGAGCGGAAGGTCATCGACCCGGAATGGAACGCAACCATCGCAAGGCTCGTGCGCATGTCCCAGGCGTGCGCCCTCCCCGTCTTCTTCGACGGCTCCAACAGCCTTTTCTTTCAACTGGCAGGGATGATACACCCCAAGCTGCGGACGGCCCTGCTGCCCCACGAATTGCTCAACAAAGGCAAGAAGACCATAAGGATCAAAATAGGCGGCGCCATACCTTTCCGTAAGATGGAGACCCTCGACGACAGGAAGCTGATGGGATACCTGCGTATGAGGACTTACGCGCTTAAGCATCGCTGCCTTGAGGCAGCAGGGGGCAGAGCCATGAATGCAGATCGATTATCCTTATTGAGACCGGTCGTCACCAGCACCGCCGAGCCGGGCATGATCTGCCGGGAGGTCGATAGCCTTCCATCCAGGCAGCTTCTCCTCGAATCGGAAGGATTTTCCGTCTTCTATGCCAAGGCCCACCAGATACCGAACCTCCTCTTCGAGATCGGGCGGCTCCGGGAGGTCACCTTCCGCAAGGTCGGAGAAGGCACGGGCAGGCCGGTCGATCTCGGCCGCTTCGACCTCTACTATACGCACCTCTTCGTCTGGAACACTAAGACGCGGGAGGTAGTCGGGGCATACCGGCTCGGGCAGGTCGATCTGATCCTCGGGCGGTTCGGCAAGAGGGGCCTCTACACCAACACCCTGTTCGATCTCAGCCAGGGCTTCCTCCAGCACGCCTACCGGGGCATCGAGCTGGGAAGGTCGTTCGTCAGGGAGGAGTACCAGCGATTATACTCCCCGCTGCTCCTCCTCTGGAAGGGCATCGCCCGCTTCGTCGCCCTCCACCCCAGGTACACGATCCTCTTCGGCCCGGTCACCATCAGCGACGCCTATTCCGATTTGTCCAGGCAGTTGATCGTCTCTTATATGACCGTCAACCACTACGCGCCTGACCTTGCCGGGTTCATAAGGCCGAGAAAGCCGCTGAAGAACCGTTCGCTCAAGCGCGCCGGTCTTGAGGAGTACAGCCGCATGCCCACGGATATCGACGACCTCTCCGCCCTCGTGGCAGACATCGAGGCGGACAGAAAAGGCGTGCCCGTGCTGCTCAAGCAATATGTGAAGCTCGGCGGCAGGCTGATGGGCTTCAACATCGACAGCGCTTTCGGCAACGGCCTGGACGGCCTCATTACCGTGGACCTGCTCAAGTGCGACCGTAAGCTCCTGGACCGTTACATGGGAAAGCAGGGTGCGGCCGATTTCTTCGGGTATCACGACGAGACGCCGCAAAAAGACCTGGCGTCGTAGGCGCGCGATTTTCATCGCGGATGCGCGCAGAGCTTCCGGCAACGAAGGCGTCTAAAACGACAGGTAAAACGGAAAGCGTGGCATTGCTGAGAAAAAGAAACCTATAGACCGGTGCGCGCTTCAGCCGCGCCGGACGCGGGTATGGAAGGGATAGTGGGGTGCCCCTGCCCCGAACAGCCGGGGGCAGGGGCAAAAAACCCTCGCTACTTCTTCTTGGCGGCGGGCTTTGCTGCCTTTTTGGGAGCCTTCTTCGCCGGTGCCTTCGCCGCTGCTTTTGCTTCCATCTTCTTTGCCATGTTTCCCCCCTTAAAATGGATTTATATATGATTTTCCCTTTTGGAAAAATATGCAAGAAAAAAACGACATGAACGAGAAAAAAAATTGATTCACCATCGCCGTTGCCCTTGCCTTCGGTCCACTGCTGTACGCCATCGAACACCAAATTGACAGCCGTGCGAATGCAATTACGATATACCACCTTCAGGGAAGGGAGACATCTCCCTGAAACACGCATTGCGGCCCGTGGAACTAGTCCCGTTCCCGCAGGCTGAGTGGCATATCACGGGCGCCCCGCTAATACAGGGCAGCCTGAAGCGTCCGCCTTTTGAAAAAAGGCGGTGCTGCGAGTGCTCGTACCCTCTCTTTCTCTACGTCTCGCATCAACCGAAGCGCAGCCTTACGCTGATCGGGAGCGTAGTACTAGCGTGTGAAGGGAGTGTGTCTCCCATCTTCTTTCGATACTCAAGTTTAAATGCGTTTCTTCCGAAATTGACAGCCGTATAGTAAAAGTGTAGACTCCGACCATGATGGAACGGCAGCGGCCGGCGGGCGGAGAGGGCCGCCCGGAGAAGGAAAGCGATCCCCGGGCCGCCGGGGAGCGGGCCGGCCGGAAGGAAGGAACGCAGGCGGCGTCGAACCGCCACGCGACGCTCGTAGCGTCCGGCATCTTCCTCAGCCGCATCGCCGGTCTCCTCAGGGACCGCGTCTTTGCCTACTACTTCGGAAGCTCCGACGCGGCCGACATCTTCAGGGCGGCCTTCCGCATCCCGAACCTCCTGCAAAACCTGTTCGGCGAAGGCGCGCTCTCGGCGTCTTTTATCCCCGTATACGCGAACTTGTTGGCACGCAAGCAAGAAGACGAGGCGGACGAGGTCGCTTCCGCCATCTTCTGCATGCTCGCCCTGACGATGTCGTGCCTCGTCGTCGCAGGCATATTGGCCGCCCCGTTTCTGACGGCAGTGATCGCCCCCGGTTTTACGGGAGAGAAGCTCGACAGGACCATCTTCCTTGTGCGCATACTCTTCCCGGGCGCCGGGCTGCTCGCGATCTCCGCATGGTGCCTCGGCATCCTCAACAGCCATCGGCGGTTCTTCATCTCCTACTCGGCGCCGGTCGCCTGGAACGTGATGATGATCCTCTCGATGGTCGCCTTCGGCGGCCGCCTCGACCAGGTAGCCCTCACGAAAGTCCTTGCCTGGGGGTCGGTGGCGGGAAGCGCCCTGCAGATAGGCGTGCAGCTTCCCTTCGTCCTGCGCCTCATGCGCCGTTTCAGCGCGTTGATCGGCCTCGCCAGGGAAAGCGTCAGGACGGTCGTCCGCAATTTTCCGCCCATGCTCGTCAGCCGGGGCGTCGTGCAGATCAGCGCTTACATCGACACGCTCATCGCAAGCTTCCTTCCTGCGGGCGCTCTTGCCGCCATCGTATACGCGCAAACCCTGTATATCCTGCCCGTGAGTCTTTTCGGCATGTCCGTATCCGCAGCGGAGTTACCCGCCTTCTCCAGCGCCCTGGGCGACGCCGACGAGGTGAGCGCCTATTTGAGGGCACGTCTGAACGCCGCCCTGCGCAGCATCGCCTTCTTCGTCGTCCCGTCGGCAGTGGCCTTTTTCGCCCTCGGGGACGTCGTGGTAGGGGCCATCTACCAGACGGGCAGGTTCGGGCGGCAGGACTCGATCTACGTCTGGGCGATCATTGCCGGATATGCCATAGGCATTCTCGCGACAACATGCGGCAGGCTCTACGCGTCGGCCTTTTATGCCCTCAGGGACACGCGCACGCCCCTGGGTTTTGCCGTCCTGCGGGTCTGCCTGGCTGCCTCGCTGGGGTACGCGGCTGCCCTGCATTTGCCCCATCTGCTGGGCTTTGAGGCGCGATGGGGGGCCGCGGGGCTCACCGCATCCGCGGGGATAGCCGGATGGCTGGAGCTCGTTCTGCTGCGGAGCGCGCTCAACCACCGCATCGGCCCAACCGGTCTGGCCGCCTCGTTCTCCGGCAGGTTGTGGCTTGCGGCTGCGATCGCCGCCGCGGCAGGCTGGGGAGTGAAGCTGGCGATGCACGGCGACCACCCGATCAAGCTGGCCGCCGCCTGCCTGGGATTGTACGGCGCCGTATACTTCTCCGCGACGGCTGCCTTGCGCGTGCCGGAGATGGGCAGACTGATCGGCAAGGCCGCCCGCCTCGCGAAGACGGTCCGCCGGTAAGAAGGGCGGCCTCTGCAGCGGCAGGCGTTGCGCCGCCCTCAAGGCAATGTATCTATTTAAATAAAAAATTGCATACAGTCGCATGATTTTTTGTGCTAAAATATATGACCTTTGATAAAAGAGGGCGACTTGCAGCCGAAGGAGGAGGTAATGAAGACCAGGGCTGGCGGCGAAGACCGCAAGAGGAAGAAGAAAAGGCTTTTGAGGGAGCAGGTCTACGGCGGGATCAAGAACGCCATCATAAGCGGTGAGTTCGAGCCGGGTAAGAGACTCATAGAGGAAAGGCTTGCGGAAGACATGAAAACGAGCCGGACCCCGGTCCGGGAAGCGATACAGAAGCTGGAGAAGGAAGGACTGATCCAGAGGTTGTCCAGGGGCGGGTTTTCGGTCAAGGGCGTTACCGAGGAAGAGGTCGAGGAGGTATTCGGGCTGAGGGAGGTCCTCGAAGGATACGCCGCATACCTTGCGACCGCGAGGATGGACGAGAGCGAGCTAAAGACCCTGGAGCACATCATCAGCCTCGAGGAGGCCT